>Ga0136652_1000984_pt1 | contig 12741 bp, 11 predicted proteins | sample ConPoolayeEmetaG_FD_94864 | JGI IMG/M metagenome (GOLD analysis project Ga0136652, IMG submission 94864) | Hot spring microbial mat communities from California, USA to study Microbial Dark Matter (Phase II) - Cone Pool mat layer E metaG... ...
CAGCTAAGGATCGGAAGGTTGTCGCGCCAGGTAATGGGCTCGCGGCAGGCCGGGCAGAATGAACGCCTGGGTTTTGCGATCGACAGCTCCCGCGGGAGTCGATAGATCACTACATTCATGAAGCTGCCGACCGCCAGGCCCAGCAGAAAAACTACCAATCCCACCAATAAAGGCACGCTTGTCCTCCTGTGGGTCCGAAAACGCCGGCGGCCCCTTCTCCACCCGACTCAGCCGGGCAAATGTCTGACGATCTGGTCAGCCACCTGCTGTGGCGTCCGGCCGGCGGTCTCGATCACGTAGTCCGCCATAGCCTCATATAGCGGCTGTCGGTCGGCAAGGACCCGCTCGATCTCCGCAGACGGTGGTAGTTCGGTCAGTGGTGGACGGGTCGAACCCGATCGCGGATCCGCGGACAGCCGTCGGTGCAGCTCCTGCGCCGGGGCCGTAAGAAAAAAGCACACGCCGGCGGCACGCAGAGCAGCCCGATTCGCCTCATCCAGAACCGCACCGCCTCCCACCGCGATCACGCACCGCCGACGGTTGAGGCTCTGGTCGATCGCGCGGCGTTCCAAGCGGCGGAAAGCCGTCTCGCCGGCCTCGGCAAAAATCTGTGCGATTGACTTGCCGGCCGCCTGCTCTACGAGCTCATCCGTATCCACGAAGTCGCAGTGCAGCCGCCGGGCAAGCAGTCGGCCCACCGTGGTCTTGCCGCAGCCGCGAGGGCCGATCAGCACGATATGCTCTCTTGCTGTGGGCTGCCGCGCATTCGGCATGATGCAAACCGCGGTTACGAAAAAAGCGTGTGTTGAAACGTTTTATCCGGCTGCCGGGCGTCGAAAAGCACCGCGTGCAGCCGTTCGTGCTCCTGACCCGGGTTGATACACCAGGTCTGACCAAGTTGCTGGCGGTAGTCGCCGGTAACCTGCGGCGACTCGTGCACGTGGCCATGCAGCGCGCAGCGCGGCTGCAAGTGCTCGATAAACGCCCGCACCGCGCGCGACCCGATCGGGCCGGTTGAACGGCTTACGCGATCGAGTTTCGTCCCGTGCGGCGGGACATGGCAGACAAAGATCCACGGTTCCGGAGGGTTCAAGCCGCAGTCCAGCTCCTGCGACAATGCCGGCCGGCGCCCGAAGTGCTCGGCTGGCTCCACGTGACGCAGACATCCGCTGATCGGGTCCCAGACCTGCCCGCCGATCGAAGGGAGCGGGTCGCCGGGAAGATCGAGCCGCTCGTAGTCTTTGGCCCAGTAGGGCGAAGGTGGCGTATGTGGTAGCCCGACAAACGCTACACCATTCTTCTCCCACACGCGATGATGATCCAGCAGCACGATCTGCCCCGCCTCGTGATAAGCCTCCAGCGCTTCCTGCGTGCACACCAGATCGTGGTTGCCCAGCACGCAGAGTACCTCCAAAGTCGGAAGGCGACGGCGCCAGGCGGTGATCAGTGGCAGCACCGTTTTTTCTACGAAGGCGACCTGGGTCGAAAGCGGGTCCTGCGGATCCGCATCGGCATGGTTGTCGCCCCCAAGAATCACCAGATCGGGCTGCTCGGCGCGCACCAGATGCGTAAGCTGGTCATATAAAGCAAGCCGGCCGTGAAGATCGCTGGTGTACAGGACGCGCATAACGCCCTATCCTGAATCGCCGCCGAGCCGCAAAATCCAGGGTATTCTGGCAGCAGCGATGAGCATTGTCGATAACCGCAAGCACGGTCCGGTGTTTGAAGTGGCGGTGCGCTGCGCCTTCCACGCCAGCCACCAGTTACTGACACCCGATGGCTGGGAACCGCCGCACGAGCACGAGTGGCACGTCGCGGCAAGTTATGTCGGCTCTGAGCTGGGTCAAGCCGGACTGCTTGTAGACTTTGGCGTGATACAAGCGGCACTGGAGCGAATCGTCGGACCGTGGCGCGGACAGAATCTCAACCGGCTGGAGGCATTCGCGGCGCTGCCGCCATCGGCCGAGAACGTCGCCCGCTACGTGGCCGACCGGCTGGCCAGCGAGCTGGCCGAGCTTTGCGGCGCCCTGAAAAAAGAGCCACCGGCCGGCGCAAGGCTGTACTGCGTGGAGGTCGAAGAAGCACCCGGATGCGTGGCCAGATACTACCCCGGGGGACGCACGGCGCCTTTGGACGACGATGGGCGCGGACAACACGCTCGCAGGCAGTGCTGAAGCAGCGCGTGCCCCTGATAGCGGCCCATCAGCTCTTCGAGCCGTCGGCGGACCAGCTCCAGGCAGCCGTTTTCATCCAGCGCTTCTAGCGTCTGCGGCGCGATCGGCTCGCCGTAGGCGACGATAACCGGGTGCGGTCGCGGCCATCGGGAATAGCGCGGCCAGGCTCCAAAAGCCCCGAGAATAACGGCCGGTACGATGGGGACGTTGGCTTTCCGCGCTACCAGCAGCGGTCCGGGAGCGAGCGGCCCAAGCCGACCGTCGGGGCTGCGCGTGCCTTCAGGGAACGTCACAACCAGCTTTCCGTCACGTAGGCGCCGTAGGGTCTCTTTGATTGCCCCCACGTCCGCTGCCCCCCTTTTGATGGGGAACGCATTCAAAGATTCAATCAGCCAACGAAAAAACCAGTTACCAAACAGCGTATCTCGAGCCATGTAATGGCATTCGCGAGGAAGCGCTAGCGTCGCCAGCACCGGGTCGAAAAAGCTCTGGTGGTTACAGACCAGCAGAACTCCGCCTTTCCGCGGAACACGCTGCGTTCCAAAAACCCGACCGCGAAAGAACAGCAAAAAACCCGCCTGACAAAGCAGGCGGCAGAAACGATACCAGAGCCTCACGGCTGCTTCCCGCCCCGGCCGGCCGTATCAGCGGATCCGATCAGGCCGGCGGCCCGCAAGTGCTCAAGCATGCAATCCAGCACCTGGTTGATGGTCAGGTTCGTCGTATCCATCACAATCGCACCGGCCGGCACGGTAAGCGGACCGACCGCGCGGGCAGAGTCAGTCTCGTCGCGGGTGCGCACATTCTCGAGCACCTGCTGGAATGTCACCTCTTCGCCGTCGGCCAGCAGGTCATGCAGCCGACGTTCAGCGCGCTTCTCGGCAGAAGCATCCAGGTAGAACTTGATGTCGGCGTCCGGAAACGCAACGCTGCCCTGGTCGCGGCCTTCGGTCACCACCGAGCCGAGCCGCCGCGCAATCTGCCGCTGCTTCTCAACCAGCGCCGCGCGGACGGCCGGGAGTGCGGCGACGAAGCGGGTATGCTCGTTGACGCGCATGGAGCGGATTTCTTCGCTCACGTCGCGACCGCCCAGGCGTACGCGCATATGTGTGGGTCCGGGATCAAGCTCGAAGTCTGAGCCGGCCGCCAGCTCCGCCAGGCGCTTCTCATCGTGCAGGTCGATGCCGGCATTGAGGGCGGCCAGAGTCACCACCCGATACATGGCCCCCGTATCCAGATAGGGGATTCCGAGCCGAGCCGCCAGCTTCCGCGCGACCGTGCTCTTGCCTGAGCCCGCCGGTCCGTCAATAGTGATGATCACCGCTTGCCAAGTCGAGTCGCCTGGCCGGGGCTGCGCGCCCGCGGCCGAATCGGCAACTTTCCGCGCCGCAGCCTTCGACTTCCCCGCAAAAGGCCTGCCTCTGGACCGCAGACCCTGCCGAAACCACAACCACCCTCGGGAACCCGGATTATACGGCCGCAGGTTCAGGCAGCAATCTCGACGTGGGCTCGCCGCAGCCTGCGGCAACTGCCGGCGTCCGGTCAACGGCACCGCGGCGAACTTCACCCTTACCGCACCAGCGCCGAACCGCTGCCGACACGCTCTCGACCGAAATGTCGTCCATACAGCTCGGACTGACGCGGCAGGATCGGCGGTAGCACGGTGCGCACGGCAGCATGCTGCATACCTTCTCGCCGCCGGCGGACAGCTCCACCTCCTGCGGGCAGGTTGGCCCGAACAGGGCGACCACCGGAACATCCTGCGCAATCGCCACATGCATGCCAAATGTATCGCCCGTCACCACAACGTTGCAGCGCGCAACCAGGGCCACGAAATCGAGCTCCGAAAGAGGTGGCGGCCCGGGCCGGCACTCCGCACATACGTTGACCACCCCCGGCACTTGATGCCCTTGGCGATCAAGCCGCAGAGCCGCGCAAGCCTCGGCAATCCGACGGTTGCGTTCTGCTTCTGCCGGCCCGCCCAGCAGCGCTACCCGGTATCCGTCTTGTCGGACCAGAATCTCAGCCAGTTGCGCGAACTTGTCCTCCGGCCACGTCTTATTGGCAAATGCCTCGCCGGCCCCGGTGTTCAAACCGACAACCACTTCGTCGGCTGCGACGTCAAAAGACGCCCAGCGCTGGCGGGCCGCACGCCGGTTTTCCGATCGCGGGTAAAGTCGATACCGCTGGCCCGCGTAGGTCAGCCCCACCGCCTCATAGATGAGCTGCGGGTAGCTCTTGGTGTTGCGCCGGAACTTCAAATCGTCGTCCAGACCCAGACGGAAGTACGGGACGCACTCGGGATTAAGGGGAAAAACCGTCCCGTACCGGCTCAAGCCGATGCCGCGCCGACAAGTCGCGTTGACCCGCATTGCCAAGCCTGCCGCGGCGGGTTCCTTGTCCAGCGAGAGACACACGTCGAAATGTTCGCCCTCAAGCTGGAGGATTGTTTCCGCGTCGAACGGAAGCAGCCGATCGATCAGGGGATGGTTGGCCAAGATTCGCACGCCGCCGGGTCGGGTCACCCAGGTTATGTAACTGCTGGGCCAGACCTCTTTGAGCCCCGGCAACAGCGCCGCGGTTCGGACCACATCTCCCAGCGCCGCCAGCTTGATAATAAGGATGCGGAACCCCATGGGCGCATATTGGGAGCAGTCTGGCGCGCACACTCCCTGAATACCGACCGCGCACGGCCGATCGCCACGATAATGCCGACAATCGAGCTTGAGCGCGGGTTCTGCGGCGCAGTAAGCGGGAAGCTGAGATCCTGTCGACTCGGCGGCCATCAGTTGCTCCGGCAGAGGGCAAGCCCTCTGGCGAAACTTTCGACCGGTAAGCATTCAGGCCTTAGCAACCTTTGAGCGTCGCTATTGGTGAAGCGGATGCGAAATTCCGATAACATGAGAGTGCTGGGCATAACGCGTTGCCCAGGCCGTCAGTCGCGGCCAAAAACGGTGATCGCATGCCACAGCCCAAGACGATCATGGTCGACCTGGACGGGGTGCTCTGCACGGAGGAGCGGACGTTTGAGCGATCATTAGCCCGACCGATCCCGGGAGCGCGTGAGGCATTACAGAAACTGCGCGACGCCGGACACACCATTATCATTTACACGGCCCGCAACTGGCCCGAATATCGCATGACCAAGAAGTGGCTCGACGATCACGGCTTCGTCTACGACGCGATCCAGATGGGAAAGCCGGTGGCGGATGTCTGGATCGACGATCGGGCGTTGCCGTTCACGAATTGGGAGCAGACCCTGGCACAGTTGCTTGGCAACCAGAAGAAAAAGCCGAGAGCCCGCCGTAGGAGCAGGTAACGCTGTCGGTGCAGAAGCGTCCGTAGCGCGCCGTTTCCCGTCAAGGATCGATGCGCAAGATCCATAGATCGGGGTGCCCGGGCCAGAAGCGTTCCGGGCATACGCGCTCGAGTTCCTGCGGGCGCGAAAGGCAGGCAAAACGGTCCAGCCGATACTTTTGTACGTAGTAGTCACCGACTTCGGCAAACAGACCCTCGTACCAGATCAGGTACCGGATCCCGCGCTGGCGGCACTCGCGCAAAATCTCAGGCCAGCTGGATGCTTCGATCTGCTCGAAGCCGACAAATCGGTCAGCGGGCTTACGGCCGGCATACAGGCGCAGCAGGCCAGGCATGGCGCTGAGCACGCGCTGGTCCGGCGGCAGGTTGTCGCGTACCCAGCGCGCCGCAACTACCAGATTTTCCATCTGTGCTCCGCCGGCAATCTGTGCGGCCGCCGAACGCAATTGCACCAGCGCCAGCGCCGCGGCAGCAAGCAGCAGATTGACGCGTGCCGGCGTCGGACCCGATCTGCTCAGGCCCCACAGAAAGCCTGCGGCAAGAAGTACCGCCGCTGGCAGCGGAAGCGCCCAGCGGTAGCGCCCGGCCGCCAGAAACCGCCAGCAATCAAGCTCGCTGCCGATCGTTAGCAGAAGCAACAGCCCTACTACCACCGCCAGCACAAAGCCTGCGTGACGAAGCCGCCGAACCGCGTCCGGCACACCTGCCGCCCCTGCGCCGGCAGCGGCCAGAGCCAGGTAGACCGGCGCAAGTGGATAGCCGAACCGGTCGAACGTGAACGGAAAGACCGCGTGGGCAAGCACATACACCGCAGCAAACGTCAGCGCCACCGTGGTAAGCGCGCCTTGGGCGGCGATCCCGATAGCGATCCCGCCGATCGCGAGCACCACAAGGCCGGCCTGCGTCAGGAAGTTCACCAATGGTTGCAGATCGGCGCCAATCAGCGGAATCCGCGGCGCATCGGCGGGGCTGACCGCGCGGTGCGCAGTAACTAGGACCGACGCCGGATCGAACCGCGGTCGCTCCAGCAGCTCGGTCAAGTAGTGGTCCGCTCCACGCTGTGGCCAGGTAAGCGCCGTGAGCAGCAGCCACAACGCAAGCGGCGTTACTGCCGGCAGCACCCGCAGCAAAATGGCTTTGAGCGGCAAACGGCGCCGCAGGTCGATCAGAACCAGCCCCATCAGCAGGCCGATGGCGTCATAGCGGCTTAGGGCTGCCGCGGCAGCACAGGCGTACGCAAGACGCGGACGCCGCGATGTACAGAGAAGTGTCAGCAGAACGGTAAAGATCAGGAGCGGTTCGACCAGTTCGTTTGTGGTGCAGTACAGTCCCACTGGCAAGAGCAAGAACCACCAGGCGGCCCAGGCGGCCGGTCCGGGCGGGCTAAGAGCACGTGCCAGCCAGTACAGCAGCATGGCGTTGACCGGCAAGAGCAGCGCGTTGATCCACTGCGCTGCAAGCTGTGCAGGCGCTTCTTTAAAGCCGGCCGCCTCCAGCAGCCGCCCGCCGGCCGCTACCAAAAGCGGATAAAGCGGGGCGCGCTTGAACGAAGCCGGCAGCTCCCCGTCCAACAGCGCCGCTCCGGTTTCCCAGATGCCGTAGAAATCCCCGTGCGGTTTGATCGAGATACCGCGGACCGACAGGCCCAGGAACAGGCCTAGAGCCAGAAGCGCGACCGGCTCCAGGCTGAGCGACCGTCGACTGGCGATGGCACTTGGGGGCTGGTTCGTGCCGCCCTGCACGATGGTTGTGCTCGAATTCTACCAGCTCTGCCGGCACTAGCGCCGAGCAGGCGCCTTTTTGGTCCTGGCAGAAGCGCCCTTGCGGGCAGCCGCAGTGCGCCGACGGCGCGACCCCACCGAAAAGGCGTTTTTCTCTGCGATCGCGGCCTGGGCCGCCGCCAGCCGGGCAATCGGAATCCGATACGGCGAACAGCTCACGTAGTCCATGCCCACACTATGACAGAACCCGACGCTCTCGGGATCACCGCCATGCTCGCCGCAGATGCCGATCTTGAGCTTCGGGCGTGTTGCCCGGCCGCGCTCGATCCCCATCCGCACAAGCTGGCCCACGCCCTCCTGGTCCAGCGAGGCAAACGGATCTGCACGCAGAATGCCGGTCCGGGCACTGACGTAATCAGGCAGGAACCGGCCGGCATCGTCGCGCGACAGCCCCATGGTCATCTGCGTGAGGTCGTTGGTCCCGAAGCTGAAGAACTCGGCATGCGCCGCCAGGGCATCGGCAAGCAGCGCCGCGCGGGGCGTCTCGATCATGGTGCCGACCGAGTACGAGACCCTCACTCCCGCCTGACGGATGCACTCATCGGCGACCTGCCGCGTGCGCTCTACCAGAATTTCCAGCTCGCGCCCGTCGATGGTCAGAGGGATCATGATTTCGGGCTGGACGGGCAGGCCGCGGCGTACCAGATCAATTGCGGCTTCGATGATCGCGCGGACCTGCATTTCCAGAATCTCAGGATACGTGATGCAGAGGCGGCAGCCGCGATGACCGAGCATGGGATTGGCTTCGTGCAACTGTTCCGCGCGATGCAGGATCGCCTCGACGGATACGCCGGTGGCCGCCGCCAGCTCCTCGGCCTGCTCGCGCGTCTTAGGAACGAACTCATGGAGCGGCGGGTCGATCAGCCGGATGGTGACCGGCCGGCCCTCCATTGCTTCAAAAATTCCGATGAAATCCTGCTTCTGATAGGGCAGCAGCTTGTCCAGCGCCGCCCGACGCTGCTCCGGCGTGTTCGCAATGATCATTTCCTGCATGGCCAGCCGGCGCTGGCGCGTCGCGAAGAACATGTGCTCGGTGCGACACAGGCCGATGCCTTCGGCACCCATGGCGACGGCCTTTCGCGCATCTTCCGGCGTATCCGCATTCGCACGGACGCGCAGCTTGCGACGCGCGTCGGCCCAGCTCATCAGGATCTCGTACTCCCGCGGCGGTTGCGGTGTCACTAGCTCGAGCCGACCTTCGTAAACCTGACCGGTCGAGCCGTCCAGGGTCAGAAAATCGCGAGCTGCGGCCGGCGGTTAACGAGTTTCTACTGCGGTTCCGTCCTGAGCCTTACGAGATCACGCTTTTCCGCGACGGCCGGGCGATCATCCGCGGCACGAGCGACCCTGCGGTGGCGCGCAGCCTGTACGCCCGATACGTCGGACTTTAGCCCGCTGCTAGTCCAGAACGCGCAGGCCCACCATGGTCAGGTCATCCGGCTGATCCGCCAGGCCGGCAAAGCGACGCACGTCCCACAAAAGGTTCTGCAATACCTGCTCGATTGGCAGGTCGCCATACTGGACCAGCGCTTCCAGCAGGCGATGTCGACCGAAAAGCTCGCCGGCAAAGTTCGTCGCATCGACCAAGCCATCCGTGTAAAGCAGCAGCAGATCGCCCGCCGACAGCTCGAAGCCGTACTCGCGGTAGACCTCGCTCAGCTCGACGCCGAGCACCAGGCCGCCCTCTGAAAGCGAAGTGACTGCCCCATTACACAGCAGCAGCAGCGGCTCGTGACCTGCGCTGGCATAGCCGGCCTGACGGCGTTGGGCGTCGACTGCGACTACCAGCAGGCTGGCGAACTCGGCGGGCAGGCTCTCCTCGCACAGTTGACGGTTCAGCCGCGTCAGCACCTGACCCAGATCGGCGCAGGCCTGGCAGGTGGCATAGAGGGCCCCGCGTAACCATGAGGAAAGCAGCGCTGCGGGCACACCCTTGCCCACCACGTCGGCAACCGCGGCGGTCAATCGCCCGTCGGCCAGAGTGAAAACATCGCAGAAATCGCCACCCAGGTGAAAGCACGGCTGGTATATGCGCGCGGTGCGCACCCCTGGATGAACCGGCGCCGGAATCCGCATCATCCTGGCCTGCAAATTACCGGCAAGCTGCAACTGACGCTCGGTTTGCGCACTGCGCAAACGCTCCTCCATAAGCCGCGCGTGCACAATCGCCATCGCCGCATGACTGGCAACCGCGCGCAGCAGGTGTCGCTGCGTTCGACGGAAACGCTGCTTGCGGTCGGTGTAGACGCGGATGACGCCGATCGGTTGACCACGATGAATCAGGCCGGCAGTAAGAATACTGACGATGCCCTCCTGGCGCATCTGTTCGGGGTACTGGATGCGCGGGTCACTGGCGGCGTCCTCGACGTACACGAGCCTGCCCCGCAGCGCCTCATCGTCAATTGCACTTTCAGACCGCGTGACCACCCCCTTTTGAAGGTATTGTCGAGAGAGGCCATAGACCGCCATGATCCGCAGCTCGTCGGTGCGCGGATCGTACAGTCGCAAACTGCACCGACCGCATTTCATGACACGAGCGGTTTCGGTCACAATCCGGTCCAAAATCGCCTGGAGCTCCAGCCTACCAGTCAGCAGCTCAGCGATGTCAGCGATCAGCGTTGCCTCTTCGGTCACCGCGGCCAGCCGGGCCTCGCGCCGACACCACTCCGCCAGAAGCCGTGCTCCCCAGCGGGCGGTCACCGCCGCATGGCTGTCGCCGCGCCGGTCCAGCACCGGAAGCTGTTCCCACAGGCCGGCTACCTCGGGAAGATCGCCTGGCGGAGCCTGTCCGTCGCGGAACTCGCCCACGCTGACCCAGCCGGCCTGCTGATCGTCGACGTACACCGGGGCCGCCACGTACCAGATCCCCTGGTGCTCGACGTATGCGACTGCGGCCGGCGGATCGTGGGCCGGCACCGGCGTCAGCCGCAGTCCAGGCGGCAGGACCTTCAGCTCGCGACCGGTCAACCGCGCCAGGCCGCTCAGCGGGCCGGCAGAAGCAATCAGGGCTCCCCGCGAATCATGCGTGCTGACGCGCAGCCCGCTGGCGCGGCTCAGACCGCGAACGAAGTCCTCCTGCCACGAAATGTCGATCAGCTCGCGAAGCATCTCTGGATTTTTTCAGCCGAACCGGGCTTGTCAGCCTATCCTGCGTCGGGGCAGGAGGCAAACCCGCTGCTGGCACGCCGATCGAGGCTCAGCTAGATTTACAGTTTTAGGCGGCATGCGGCCGGAGATTGGCGATGAAGGTGCATGAGTATCAGGCACGGGCGCTGCTGGCCGAAGCAGGTATACCGGTCCCGCCTGCCGAGGTGGTTGAGACCCCGGAGCAGGCCGTTGAGGCCTTTTGTCGGCTTTCGGCGCCGCTGGTCGTGGTCAAAGCTCAGGTTCACGCCGGTGGCCGCGGTAAAGCTGGATACGTGAAGCTAGTCCGCTCCCCAGAAGAAGCGCGCGAGCAGGCCCGCTTCATGTTGAGCAATCCGATGGTTTCGCGGCAAACAGGGCCGGCGGGCGTCAAAGTCCGCAAGCTTCTGCTGGCGCGCGCAGTCGATATCCAGAAAGAGTTCTACGTCGGGGTGGTCGTCGACCGGAGCCGGCGATCGCCCGTGCTGATGGCCAGCGCCGAGGGCGGGGTGGAAATCGAGGAAGTGGCTGCACGCGATCCTACGGCCATCCGCAAGGCCTGGTTTCATCCGCACCTGGGGCTGCTGCCTTTCCAGGCTCAGGCACTGGCAGCCGAGCTGGGCTTGCGGGGGGCTACCGCCCGCGCCGCCGCGGACATCATGCAGCGCCTGGCCCGACTTTTTGTCGAAAAGGACTGCTCACTGGCAGAAATCAACCCGCTGGTGCTCACGCCCGAGGGCGAACTGATTGCGATCGACGCCAAGCTCAGCTTTGACGACAATGCGCTTTTCCGTCAACCTGCGATCGCGGCTCTGTTCGACCCGGCGGAGGAAAACCCGCTGGAGCTGCGTGCCCGGGACCACGACCTGAGCTACATCGCTCTGGACGGGAGTATCGGCTGCCTGGTCAACGGCGCCGGCCTGGCGATGGCCACCATGGACATCATCAAGCTTCACGGCGGGCAGCCGGCGAACTTTTTGGATGTAGGCGGTGGCGTCACGGCGGAAAACGCCGTCGAGGCCTTCCGCATCATTCTGGAAGACCCCAAGGTCAAAGCGATACTGGTGAACATCTTCGGCGGCATTGCCCGTTGCGACGTGATCGCCGATGCGTTGATTCAGGCCGCCCGCGAGGTGGGCTTTAAGGTGCCGGTGGTGGTCCGCCTGGAGGGGACGAACGTGGACAAGGCGCGACAAATGCTTCAGGAAGCCCGCATCAAGCAGCTTATTCCGGCAAAGGATCTTACCGAAGCGGCCCGCATGGTGTGCAGCACCGCCGCCTGAGCCGCGCCGCCAAGAACTATGAACGCCCAGCTTGCCCGGATCATCGCCCGTTTCGACCAAGCCAAAATATTGCTGGTCGGCGATTTCATGCTCGACCGGTACGTCATCGGCGACGCGGAGCGCATCAGCCCAGAAGCCCCCGTGCCGGTTCTGCGCGTTGTCGAGCGGCAGGACCGCGTCGGCGGCGCCGGCTCGGTGGCGCTTAACGTGCTGGCCCTGGGGGGTAAGGTGCACTGCTTCGGTCTGCTCGGCAAAGACGCGTTCGGCGATCAGGTGCTGAAATATCTGGCGGAAGCCGGCGCTGACATTACCGGTCTGCTGCGCGTCGACGACCGCCCGACCATCACCAAGACGCGTCTGGTCGGGCTGGCCGAACACCGTCACCGTCAGCAGATTCTGCGGGTCGACGACGAGTTGGTCTGCCCGCCGCCGGCGCAGGTCGCTCAAACCCTGCTGGAGCGCATCTCTGCCATCCTGGCGCAGGTCGACGTAGTCTGCCTGGAGGACTATGGCAAAGGGCTTTTGTCCCCGCAAGTGTGCAGGGCCATTATTGAGGCCGCGCGTCGGGCCAATCGGCCGGTGCTGGTAGATCCGGCACGCACGCCGGAATGGGAAAAGTACCGCAGAGCATCGGTGGCCACACCCAACTGGGCCGAGCTGGAAATCGCGGCAGGCCGCAACCTCAAGCGCGAAGAGCTCACGGAAGCCGCCGGCGCGCTGGCGCGGCGACTCCAGATCGAGGCGCTGGTCGTCACCCTCGGCCGCGACGGTGCTTTGCTGGTCCAGCCGGACCATCACCAACACTTTCCGACGATCCCCCGAGCGGTGTACGACAACACCGGTGCCGGCGACGCAGTGCTGGCGATGCTCGCGGTCGCCCGCGCTGTCGGGGCGACCATGGATCAGGCCATCCGGCTGGCCAACATCGCCGGCGGGCTGGAAGTCAGCAAGTTCGGGTGCGTACCGATCACGCGAGAAGAGGTGCTGCGTGAGGTCCACGAAGGACTGCGCCGCGACCGCGGCAAGCTCCGCACGCTCGCAGAATTAAAGGAAGAGCTTACC
>Ga0136652_1000986_pt1 | contig 12731 bp, 13 predicted proteins | sample ConPoolayeEmetaG_FD_94864 | JGI IMG/M metagenome (GOLD analysis project Ga0136652, IMG submission 94864) | Hot spring microbial mat communities from California, USA to study Microbial Dark Matter (Phase II) - Cone Pool mat layer E metaG... ...
ATTTTACTCAGTGGTCGTTTTGCTTATTCAGAACAGAAGAATGAGTCTTTGCTTGAGGAAATTGTTGTAAAAGGTGAAAAATTGGTTGTCCCGGCAAAAGAAGCTTCAGAGACTGTTTATACAGGGAATGAAATCACCAAAAAAGGAATGGAACTTTCAGGAGAGAAAGGAAAGACAAATATTTTTGAAGCAATAAGCATTCTTCCCGGAATTGTTTTTGAAAGCTCTGATACTAATAATCTTGCCACAGAGCAGGTGAATATAAGGATAAGAGGAGTAAGAGCACAGCCTGCAACAGGGATAACAGTGGAAGGCATTCCAACAACAGGTGGACCTTTAAGACATTATATTTATGACCTTGAAAACTTTGAAACCATATCTGTTTATAAGGGAGCAATTCCATCAGACTTCGGAACAGGGGTTGGCAACAGGGGTGGTGCCATTGAACTTAAGCCTCTATGGGCAGATGAAAAGTTCGGTTTTAAAATTTCTCAGTCAGCAGGTTCTTTTGAGTATAGAAGAACTTTTTTTAGGCTTGATTCAGGTAAAATTAATCCTCTGGATACCAGATTTTCAGTTTCATACTCCTTTACAGGACAGGATAAATGGAAAGGTCCTGGGGAAATCGGTCCAAGAAATAACTTTAATCTTACAATAACTCAGCCATTAGGACAAAACATAGAGATTAAACTATGGGCTAACTACAATGAAATAAAACATTTTAAATATCGTTCACTAAACTATTCAGAGATAAAGGATTTAAATAGACATTATAGAGCTGACTTTAATGAAGAGATAAAAGGCATTCCTGCACTGGACTATCTTTATTACAAGTTTAACAGGGAGAAACATAAAGATAGAGACTTATTTGGTTTAATTACTATAAAGCCTTCAGAGAAAATAAAAATTTTTCTAAAACCTTATATTTCTGAGAACAAAGCACTGCTTTTTGATGGTAGGCAAAATGGAACAGTGCAGAAAACGACAAGAAATATAGAAAGAAAGGGTATTGTTTCAGAGATTGAGGCGGAATTTGATGGAATTAAGGCAAAGGCAGGCTATCTTTTTGAAAAAGAAGACTTGAAAAAAATTTATACAGAAAATTACAGGATTAACAGTGATGGAAGCCTGACATATCTCGGTTACGGAATATTTTCAGCAGCAGGTACATACACAATAAACAGCCCTTATATCAAAATATCAGGGACATATGGCAAATTAAACTGGCAGGCAGGAATTAAATATTTCCATGACAGAGAATCTGCAATAAAAGGCTATTTAACACAGATTGTTGGCGGAAATCCTTTGCTTGTCAGGGCTTCAGACCTTGACAGAGCTGAAAAAACCTATGATATATGGCTTCCCAATGCAGGATTGTCCTATTTATTTGATGAAAACCTTGAAGCATATATAAGTTACGGAAAAACATTCAGGAGACCCTATAACTATATGGCTCTGATAAATTTATACACAAATCTTAGAGCAAGATTTCAATTTGCAGGATTGAAACTGGAAGACTTGTTCAATGGTTTAGATATTGAGAGTTCAGACAACTTAGATATAGGCTTAAGATTTCGCAAAGATTTTGTGGAGTTTAATCCTGTTTTTTTTCTTTCAAAACATAAAAATCTATTAACAACTGTTACAGACCCGAGAGTCACTACTCCAGCAGGAATTCCTGTAAATTATCCTCAAAATGTAGGCGAAGCAAGGGGATTTGGCATAGAACTGGGAACTAACTTTTTTGTCTCAGAATGGCTAACATTCTATGTAAATCCTGTTTATAATCATTTGGTTTATAATTCAGACATCATCTATCAGGGAAAAACTCTTTCAACAAAAGGCAAACAGGTTTTAGATGTCCCAAAATGGACAGTGATCTCTGGCTTAATAGTGAAGTATAAAGACTTTGAAGTAATTCCTCAGATGAGATACATAGGTAAAAGATATGGAGACTGCCAGCATAAGGAAGTAGTTCCTTCTTATGCAGTTTTTGATTTAAAGCTAAATTATGTAAAAGAAAGGCTTGGAATGTTGAAAGCATTAAAGTTATCTTTTGAACTTGACAACATTTTTGATAAAAAGCATGTTTCTGTTATTAATGCAATGGATGATTCTATTACAGGAACAACTTATTATACAGGTGCACCATTTACAGCAAAAGCTTCAATATCTTTTGTTTTTTAAAGTTTATTTTGGCATAGTCTGACCCATAAGGGCTTTGTCCTGATGGATAGGGCTTAAAAGATTAAATAAAAATATCTACCTCCAGAACCTTTACGGTGAATTATTATAGCTGTAACAAAAATAGTTTCTTCTCCGGAAAGGAGTTACTACCAACAATTAAGCTATATTTCTTCTCTGGAGCTTCTTTCACAAATTCTATAATTTTCTCAAAAACCTGTTGAAAGGAAAAACTACCATATGTGGGACTGTTAAAAAAACTTTTTAAACGACTCAGTTTCCATAGTTTGTATTTTAAATATCTGTTGAATTTTTTCTTAGATATTTTTATAATCTATAACCATGAAATGAATATTGATTCCAAAAACCTATTTGATACTTTGATTCTTATTATAGGGACAAACCCATTACCCAATTTTGTTATTTCTGAGTATTTCATCCTTGAAAATCCAAATCTTAAAAACATAATTCATGTCTACTCTGAACAAACAAGAACACAAAGGGGGACTTTACATTATGCTGATAATTTAATAAATTTGATTCAAAGAAGACACGAAAACAGAAAATTGGAGTTTAAAAAAATTTCTCTTTCTGATATAAGCAGTGCAACAGAAATTAAAGGAGACCTCGATGAAATACTTACTAAAGAACTAAATCATTCAAGCTCAGTTCACCTAAACTATACAGGTGGAACAAAGGTAATGGGAATACATCTATATCGCTGGATTGAAAATTTTGCTGAAGAGAAAAAAATCTCCGCCTCCTTTTCTTATCTGGATGCAAGAACTTTTAGATTGGTCTATGATGATGGGAAACAAATTTCCTGCGATTTGAGAAACAAAATTCATCTTACTCTTGATGAGCTAATATATCTGCATGGATTTGAAAGAACAAACAAGGATAACGAAGAAAAAGAGATATTCAGCTGTGCAATCTCTAAATTCAGCCAAATTATAGAAAAAGGAAAACTAACTGATTTTTTCAGAACCTATAAACGGAAATATTTTACCGACGAAAATAGATCACTCATAAAGAAGGTAAATAAACTTACGGAGAATATTTCAAAACTCAAATCAGAGGGGAATATTGAGATTAAAGCCGAAGGAGAGTTTCTTGAGGTTATAAAAGCCATGCCTGAAGAATACAGATTTTTTAACGATGAGGGCTTATTCATAGAACCTAAATCTAACCATACTCTGAAAAAGACAATTGAATTCATTGATGGAAAATGGCTTGAAATTTATGTTTGCTCTGTTTTGTCAAAGACAATGCCTTCTAACGAAATAAAACTTTATCAAAACTGGGAGATAAAGAATAGAGAGAGGAATTCATAAGTTAACTCAGGGAGGTCAAACATGGAAAAACCGATAACAGCAATACTCCTTGACACAGTATCAATCCAGAGATACATCTTCAGCACAAACAATCTTAAGGAAAACATAGGAGCATCCCAGATAGTTGAGGATATCTATGAGAGTCATCTAAAAAGTGTAATTAAAGAGATTTTTTCTTTATCTGATGAAAGTTACTATGAAGATTGGCATAGATATCCAGAAAAGATTTCAATTTTTGAAAACTCCACTGAATTTGAAATTGGCTATATCGGTGGTGGAAATGCCTTACTTTTTTTCAAAGATAAGAATCGAGCTCAGGAATTTGTAGAAAAATGGAGTTTACGGCTTCTAATTCACTGTCCTGGATTAATTCCTGCATCTGCAATAGGAACAATAGATTTTACAGATTTTTCAAAGAGTTTACGAAATCTTTTTAAAAAGCTTGCTCAAAACAAATCAAGTTTTATTCCAGAGACTATCATAAGAAGACATGGTATTACAGCTGAATGTCCCAATAATGGTTGTTCCTGCGAGGTATGGTGTATAAAACTACCGAAGGAAAAGCAAAATTACATATCCTCTGTGTCTAATGCAAAAATATTATCAGCTGGAAAAGTAAATGAAAAGCTAATAGGTCTTCTTAAAAGAAGCGGACTTGAAAAAAACTACTCCTTCACCGATGAACTTGACAAACTTGGGCAGACTAAAGGAGAAGAAAGTCACATAGCAATTGTTCACATTGATGGCAACGATATGGGTATAAGATTTCAATCACAGAAAGATCTTAAAAACCTAAGAAAACTATCAACATCAGTCAGAAATGCCACGATGGAGGCTTTTCAGAAAGTCTTGGAAAAAATTCATGAAAACATAGAAAAAATAGAAAATGAAGGAATAACCCTAAAAAAAGAAGAAAACAAAACTCTTCTTCCAATCAGACCAATAATAATAGGAGGTGATGATATTACCTTTGTTTCAGAAGGTAGGCTTGGTTTATGGCTTACAAAAATATTTCTTGAGGAGTTCCAAAACAAAATTGCCTCAGATGGTAAACCTTTAACTGCCTGTGCTGGTGTTGCAATTACGAAAACAAAGTATCCCTTCTACAGAGGATACAAATTAAGTGAGGACCTGACAAGAAGTGCAGAGGTTCTATATTCTTCAGAAAATGCTCACAAACTTTTCCTGAATGAGGCAGTAGCAAGAGGTCTAAAACTTCCAAAATACAAAGATTTTAATGGTGAAAAAATTTTTCACAACTCCAAAACACCATACTTAGATATGATTGAAATAATGAAATTCTATCCAGATTTTCAACTTTCTGGGGGTATCAAATGAAAACATACACTCTTAAAATAACCTTAGAGTCTTCCTATCTTGTTGGTTCTGGTGAAGGATTTGGTGCAATAATAGACTCAGACATAGTTTATGATGAATATGGAATTCCTTATATTCCTGCAAAAAGAATCAAGGGATGCCTTAGAGATTCAGCAATTGAAGTCTGTGAAATGTTTTCTCTTTCAGGAATAGAAATATTTGATTTATCAAAGGAACATTCAGAGAATAAATTCAAAATAGTAAGCTCTATCTTTGGAAAACCTGGAAGTGAAAAGTCAGCGCCAACTTATTTTACAAATCTTTTCATTGAGGAATACTCAGATATAGCAGGATGACTTAAGTATTTTATGGAAAAATATAAGGAAATAATAAACAGAGAGGCAATAATAAACCAGTTTACAGAGATAAGACAACAAACCTCAATTGATGAAGAAACAGGCACTGCCAAAAAACATTCTCTAAGAACCATAAGGGTTGCCAAAAAAGGAATAACATTTACAGGCGCAGTAGATTTCGAAAACCCATCTGAAGAGCTTATAGACCTTTTCTGCCTTGCTTGTTTAAATCTTAAACGAATTGGAACCAAAAGAAACAGAGGATTTGGAAAAATAAAATGCAGCCTCTATGAAAATAATAAAGAAATAAATTCTTTATCAAAATTGGAGGAGCTATGCAAGCAATCCAGTATTGTATAACAGCCCTTTCTCCCTTATTACTGTCATCTAATACTGGTGACCCTAACATGGTAGCCACTTTTGACTACATTCCAGGAACCCACCTTAGGGGTCTCTTTGCCAATGAATACATAAGGAAAAAAGGCATTATCTCAGAGGCTCATAAAGATGAAACCTTTTACCGCTGGTTTTTAAAGGGAGAAATCAAAATTACCAATGGATATATTGTCCAAAAAAAAGAGGACAAGTTTCTCAAGCTTCTTCCAATTCCTCTGTCTATCCAGAGAGAAAAAGGAAAAAATGAGATTGCCTATGACTTACTTTTACAGAATGAAGAATTCGACATAAAGAAAACCTCAATTTCAGGTTATGGAAGATTTACTGGTGGAAACATTTTTATTAAAAATGTAAAAAAATCCCTCAATTTCCACCACTCAAGGGACAGAAAAAGGGGAGTATCAAAGGAAGGGCAGATTTTCAACTACGAATCCATTGACAAAGGTCAAGTTTTCGCAGGATTTTTAATTGGTAAATCCAATGATTTAAAAGAATTTCTATCCATTATACAAGATGGAGTTTACTATCTTGGAAGGTCAAGGAACAATCAGTACGGAAAAATCAAACTTGAATTCATAAATAAAGAACCCTTTGAATTCAGCTCAGAAAGAGACACAGAAGATGAAAAGCAGACTTTAATTCTAACCCTTCTTTCTGACGCTATAATTATTAATGAATTTGGTTACTCAACTACAGACATATCTCAAATGGAAACCGAGCTTGGATGCAAAATTAAAAGGGCTTTTATAAAACAGAAAGAACAAGAAGGTTTTATCTCAGCATGGAAACTTAAAACTCCCTCTGAGGTATCCTTCAAAGCTGGCTCCTGTTTTTTGCTTGAAAACGCTAACTTGGAGAAACTTAAAGAACTACAGAGGACAGGCATTGGAATAAGAACCCATGAGGGTTTTGGCAGATTTGTGATTGACTGGCAAAGTGAAGAAATTCAAGAAAAAATATATATTAAAGAATCAAAAGATGAGGTAATCGCTAAAAAACCCCAATCACCAGCATCTCAAAGTATAAATGAAATAATAAAGACTGCCATCAAAGAATACATCAAAAAGGAAATACAAAATCAGGCAATAAAAGATGCAAAAAGCTTTACTGAAATCCCCTCAAAATCACTTCTTGCAAGACTTGAAGCTTCAGTTAAGACTGAAGTCTTTAAAACAACCATCAAGAAACTTAAGCAAACAGCAAAAAATCAGCTTGAAAGATGCCAGAACAAAAACATCACTCTTTATGATTTCATTACTACCGAAATAGAAAAAAAGGTCCAAAATTGCATCAGCAACTTAATTCAAATAGAAAAAGTCTGTAATGAGGTCTCCTATATACCTATTTCAGACTCAAAATTCATGAGAGAGCTTCAAGAACTCTATCTCATCACCTTCTTATCTACAATGAGAAAATCGAAGAAGGTAAAATGAACAGGAGGTTTTAAAATGCCCGACAACACAGTAAGTCAGATGGGAAGAATTATACTTGAAGGAAAAATTAAACTTCTTTCACCAGCAATTATTGGCTCTGGCAAAGATGAAAATAGCGATGTTGATGTATTAAGAAACAGTGAAGGAAAAACATACATACCTGCTACCTCCTTTTGTGGAGTACTAAGGCATTCTATAAAAATTGATAAATCCCTCAAAGAAAAACTTGAAAGATTCTGGGGCAGTTCTCATAATGAAGAGGGATTCCAAAAACAGAGCTCAATTATAGTAGATGACCTTTTACCAGATAATGACACAATGGTAGTAATAAGAGATGGAGTTAAAATTGACAACAAAAGAGGGATTGCAGAGGATAAGAAAAAATTTGACTACGAAGTGATTGAACCAAACTCAACTTTCAATTTAAAAATAGAAATTCCTCTTGATGGTAACGACGATGAATTCAAAAAAAGAATGCTTGCCACCATAATTGAATTCCTCAAAAATGAAAAAATTCGAATTGGTGCAAAAACAAACAATGGCTTTGGAAGAATCCAGCTTTCAGATTACAAATTATTTATATTTGACTTCAAAAATAAGAAGGATGTCCTTAGGTGGTTTAAACACGATTTCTCAGAAACATCAGAACTAAATGCAACCCCCTTTGAGATAAATCAAAGGGATTTTACAATTACTGCAGACTTTATCATTAGAAACTCTCTCATTGTCCGTTCTTACAACTATGACCCAAACAAACCAGACATTGAACATATAAAATCAAATGGAAAGCCGGTTTTGCCCGGCACATCCCTTAAAGGTTCAATAAGAGCAAGGGCTGAAAGAATAATAAATACTCTCGGCAAAAATCAATCAATAATAGATGAACTATTTGGAACAGTAAATGAAAATGAAGGATCCGCAAAAAAGGGAAGAATTATTGTATATGAGACAATAATTAACGGATACTCCGAAGAAGTTCAAACAAGACTAAAAATTGACAGATTTACAGGAGGAGCAATAGAAGGAGCGTTACTTGAAACAAAACCTCTTTTTAGGACACAAGAAAGCAAAAACCTAAGAATTAATATCAAAATCACAAACTACCAAGACCACGAAGCAAGTCTTATGCTTTTGGTTTTAAAGGACCTGTGGACTGGCGACCTTCCAGTAGGCGGTGAAAAGGCTGTTGGAAGAGGTGTTTTTGAAGGTAAGAAGGCAATAATTTACTGTAATGGTAATAAAATTGCTGATTTTGAAAATACAAACCAGTTAAATGATGAACAAAAAGCCCTGGTACAGAGCTTTGTAACATCCCTTGTAAACCATGGGAGGTAAGTCATGAAAGAAAACGGACTTGAACTTCTTAAGATAAAATCAAAGGTAGAAAAATTACAAATTAAAGACCAAAGTCATGTACTGCAACTTTTCAACTCAGAGGGCTTTGTAGTTGCATATCTTGACTACAAAGTTCTAATTGGTAGGATAAAGAACAACAATTTCCAATTTTACAAAAATGAGACCTTTGAAGATAAATACATTCAAAGGCTTAGACTTTTCAACAAAGAAAAAGAACTTCTTGTCTGGAAATACAAAGATTGTTTAAAAGGCAGGATGAGAATTGACAGTGAAGGTAATGAAACCTATGTTGTAGATACCAGTCAAATGCTCTGGGGAACTGATAAAGAAGAACTTGGAGATGGTTGGACAAGGCTTTTTGAAGAGAGGGGACCAGAGCTTATAATCCCCTATAAAAATGTAAAAATAGATAACAAAAAAAGTAGGCTGTTTTTAAAAACAAGAAACTACATTGACTTTCATAAAGACATAAGACAGGCAACCTATATAGATTGTCGATTTATTGAGTTTACAGATAAAACTTTATAATGTTTTACGAAAAAGTATTTAGAACACTATATGAAAAAAAAGTCAGATACGCTGTAACTGGAGGTGTTGCCCTGGTTCTTTATGGTGTTGTAAGATTTACTGCAGATCTTGATTTGATTGTAGATTTTGAAGAAAAAAATCTGGAAAATTTTATCTCAGCCATAAAAGAATTGGGCTTTAAATCGAGAATTCCTGTAAAGTTAGAAGATTTCCTCAATCCAGAATTAAGATCACAGTGGTATGAAGAAAAAAACATGATTGTTTTTACTTTCTATAATCCGTCTCATCCCATTGAGGAAATAGATGTCTTTGTAAAGGAGTTAATTCCTTTTTCTGAAATTGAAAAAGAGATTGAAAAAATTCCTTTCAGAGGGATTACAATCCCTGTTGTATCAAAAAAACACTTAAAAAAACTTAAAGAAAAATCAGGCAGACAGCAAGATTTGGCTGATATTTTTGTATTAGAGGAAATTGAAAAAATAAAAAAGGAACAAAATTAAAATGAAAAAGGATAAAAAATTTATATATTTTTACTCATTATCAAAGGAAAGATTGAGATTCTTTTTAAGTCTTACACCTGAAGAAAGACTAAACTGGCTTGAAGATGCCCACGATTTTGTAAAAAGTATAGTTTCAATTGAGAAAATCAAAACATGGAAACTTTATATAAACAAAGGAGGAGTCATGGAAAAGGGAAAACTTGAAATAATCAAAACCAAAAAAGGAGAGTATGTTGTCAATGTTGTTTATCCTGATGGCAAAAAACAAACAATTTCAGATTTAAGGCTAAAGGACAACAGCTTAAATGGTAAACAAGTAGATGTAATAAGAGACAAAGGACAAATTTTAAAAATCATCCATGAAGGTAAAGAAATATATTCGAAGGAGAAAAATAAGCATCAATCACCTCAGAGACAACAAAAAAGCAACTACAGAGAAAAAAAATCACACAAATTCAAATCAATCTAAGGCTCCTTATAACTTCATTTCTCTTAACGAAAGGGTAGTTCCTGCTCATGATCTTCCAGATTTTGACAGATATCACTTAGACAGATACACTGGCTACATAGAAATTTAGATAAAAGCACTCACACCCCTTTACATCAGGGATACCCTTACACAAAGTCAGTATGAAGAAAAGCTAAAACATGAAAAGGAGAAAGAAAAAATCCCCTACATCAATCCTGACTTCTTCTCTCCTGGAGGACTTCCACGCATTCCCGGAAGCTCCCTTCGTGGAATGATAAGGACATTGGTAGAGATAATGAGCTTCGGAAAATTCCTGTTTTTTGAAGATGCAAGACTTTACTATATACGAAAAAACTATAGGAGACCACATAAATCAGGAACTAAAAAATCCAGAAATAATTGACCTTGCAGAGGTAATATTCGGTAATGAAAAAACCCATGCAGGAAGGGTCTACTTTGAAGACTGCTATCTTGAAGGAACAACTCAAGATGCTCTACTTAATACAGACTATCCAAAAATTCTCTCAAATCCTAAGCCAACTTGTTTTCAGCATTATCTTGAGCAAACTGAAGAAAATCTAAAAGATCATCCCAAAAATCTTGCCCACTATAACTCCGAAAATTCCATACGGGGCTACAAACTCTACTGGCATCGTAGTGGAGAAGGCTGGATTGAAGAAGACAAAAAAAACATAGAAAAACACAAATCCCAATACACCCGTATCACCCCTGTAAAACCTGGCTCAGTCTTCAAAGGAAGAATTCGCTTTGAAAACTTATCAGATGTTGAACTTGGTGCACTCCTTTTTGCCCTTCACCTTCCTGAGGGACTTGCCCACAAACTTGGAATAGCAAAACCGCTTGGACTGGGTTCAGTATATCCTCTTACCTTAAATCAATGCCCATTCTTCAAGAAATTCAATTCGATGTAGAAAAAAACAAAAGTGAACTAAAAAACCAAAAAGTCCTTGATGTAGCAAAACAGCTTGCTACTGAGCTAACAGAGGGAACATATACTGCAAAACCCTAAGAAGTAGTCATTCTTACAGGGCAGCTTTACTGGAAGGACAAAGTTGTTCAGTCCTTCATATACAAAATACTAAAAAATCCCATAGACAACATACTACCTCTAAGTGTAGTAGCTTTTAGACCCATATTTCCCAAAATGACATAGAACAAAAAATAAATGAAGCCTTACAACTTGGATTAAACCGAACCCTTACCTTCTCAATAAAAAACTTCTACTCATCAATAGACCATGAAAAACTCATTGAAATCCTCAACCGATACATTCCAGTAAAGGACTCCTTTCTGATAGATGCAATCTATAAAATTCTTAAAGCAGGCTACATACTTGAAAAGGCTTATTATGAAACTCCGAAGGGACTTCTTCCCTCAAGCCCTCTTTCACCCCTGCTTGCAAATCTTTATTTAATTGAAATAGACAGAGCTCTTAAAACTTCCGACTCTTATCTACTTCGTCATGCTGACACTTACCTGATAATGTCAACAAGTGATGATATCCTTACAGAAAAACTCCAATTAGCAAGGCAACTTCTCAAAAACCTCAAACTCGCAATCAACGAAAACACAGTAAAATTTGGCAATCCCTCAGAACCAATAAAATTTGCAGGAATCATCATCCACAGTGAACCAAAGGAAAAAACACTAAGAAAACCCCTTTACATCACAACTCCTCAAACATCATTAAAGCTTTCCTCTGAAACCCTGCAAATCTCAATAAAAAAGCAAAATCCAGACAACATACCCCTCAAGAGGATATGAAGCAATTTCAACAAGACAAATATACTCTGAATTGAACAAACTAATAAAAAACCAAGCATTCCACATAAAAAAGAGGCAGAGGGAGAATCCAGACCCTATCAACTCACTCATGAACCTTTTGAGTCATCTCACCTTTAATAGAATAAGAACCCTTGTTTATGCCTATTCTCTCAATCCCTATCTTGGCTTTCTTCACAGCCCTCAGAACAACTATGAATCCCTTGTAGCAGACCTTCATGAACTTATGAGGGCAAAAATGGACTCCCTGCTGATAAAAGTCATAAACCAGAACATAATAAAAATCTCAGACTTTGAAGAAATGAGCGGAAGGAGCACTTTGAAATCCTCTGCCGTTAAGAAATTCATACTGATTTTTGAAGACTTCATGAACACCTACTACAACACCGAAAACAAAACAATTTATAATTATCTAACCAGACAGATAAACCACATAAAGGACTGGGCAACAGGAAAAACAGAGGAGATAACCTTTGAGATACCCTGGTAAGCGATTTGACGAATATGTAGTAGCCTATGACATCTCCTGTGACAAAGAAAGGGGTAGAGTTGACAAAGTATTGAAAAAGTATGGATTCAGAATTCAAAAGAGTGTTTTTGAGTGTAAACTCACAAAAGCCCAAAAAGAAAAACTTCTTCACCAACTTAGAAAACTGAACATCAAAACAGGTTTCATAAAAATATACCTACTCACCGACATAGTAGACTCTCAGACAATAGGAAAACCTCTACCATCTATTGATGAATTTGATGCGTTTGTTATATAATTACCAGATATGACACAAAAGCCTGAAATATCATACTCTTTCCAGCCTCTTGTTAAATAGTTGTTGAAAACTCTCCAGACCTATGGGGGTTGGAAAAATAGGGCAAAAAAGTTCTTTGAAAAGAATGAGTTATGGAGGGTATTGTCCAGATAGGAAAAAATAATGGCTTACAGAAGTTTGATTTTCAAACATCTGTAAGTTTTTGAACAGTCTCAAAAATTAAAGGAGGAGAGTATATATGTTTAAAAATCTTACAATAGGTAAGAAACTTGGTGTAGGGTTTGGGGC
>Ga0136652_1000987_pt1 | contig 12726 bp, 10 predicted proteins | sample ConPoolayeEmetaG_FD_94864 | JGI IMG/M metagenome (GOLD analysis project Ga0136652, IMG submission 94864) | Hot spring microbial mat communities from California, USA to study Microbial Dark Matter (Phase II) - Cone Pool mat layer E metaG... ...
AAATTACATTATTTCCAAGTTTTGAAAAACAGGCAGATGTTACAAGTCCAACATGACCTGCTCCAATTACTCCTATATTTCTCATTTTTCACATACCTCCTTTATAATAGATATATTTCTATTCACCCATCTTATTAAATTTTCCACACCTTTTACTTTATCAATTTTAATTTTCCATCCGGTAATTTTCTCAAATTTTTTATTATTACTTATAAAAACTTTCTGGTCACCTGGTCTCCAGTCAAAAAATTCATATTCAATTTTTTTATTCAATTTTTTTTCAAGAACTTCTATCAACTCAATTAAAGAAAATGTATTTCTGATACCTCCACCAATATTAAAAATTTCTCCTTTACACTTCTCTATATTTTTTGTAGCAAGTTGGTATGCATTTATAAGGTCTTTTACTTCAAGTATATCTCTTACCTGTTTTCCATCTCCATAAATATTAATTTTTTCTCCAAGAATTGCTTTTATAACAAAATGAGCAACCCATCCCTGGTCTTCATTTCCATATTGAAATGGTCCATAAATACATGATTGCCTGAAAACTACACTTTTTATTCCATAAATTCTGTAATAATCTCTTACATACTGGTCAGCAGTCCCTTTTGAGCAACCATAAGGAGAATGGAAATCAATATTTTCATTTTCATCTATTCCATTTTTTCTATTAACAAGATAATACCTTTTTCCTTTAATTTTTAATTTTAAATGTGATAGTTCTCCATATACCTTATTTGTGGAACTGAAAATTAAAATTGCATCTGGGCAGTTTTTTCTTATAACTTCAAGAAGATAAAGAGTTCCTGTTGCATTTATTTCAAAGTCATTTAAAGGGTCTTCTACTGATTTTGTTACTGCAACCTGTGCTGCAAGATGGTAAATTTCTTTACATCCATTAACGATTTCTTTCAATTTTTTGTAATCCCTAATATCTCCTTTTATAAATTCAAAGTTTTTAAGTTTTAAAGAAAGTAAATATTCTAAATTTTTTTCAACACCATTTCTTGAAAGATTGTCATAGACAACCACATAATTTTCTTTATTTTTCAAAAGATAAAGAGCAAGATTTATTCCAATAAAACCAGCGCCACCCGTAATAAAGATTTTTTTCATATATTTTAAGTTTATATTTTCCTTTATATTCTGTCAAAGTTGTGTGGGTAGGTTGTTATTTTTTTATTCTTACAATCAAGGCATATCCGAGTGGCAAAGAATAAAAATATTTTTTGTATTTTTCAGGCAATCTAAAAGAAATAGAGATGGCAATTTTATCAATAATAATCCCCATAATGTTATTTAATGCAAACACTATATTTTTAATACCATGGAGAATTCTGAAAGGACTGGACTGAATAAATAGATTTAAGATAACAAATATTGTTGAGAAAGAAGAATTTGATGCTTTTATTTCAATAATTTCATCCTGTTTAAATGTTTCTCTATAAAAATATTGTGTCAATCTCTGAAAATCATAAGGGACCCCATGTTCTGGAAATATAAAAGGAGAAGAAATAAAAACTACTGCATTATTCTTTGCTACTCTTTTCATCTCTTTTAAAGCAGAATTTAAATCTTTAATATGCTCAAAAACTTCTGAGTATATTAAAGCATCAAAGGTATTATCAGGGAAAGGTAATTTTTCAGCAGAACAAATAAAATCAGCAAGTGAATTTTCTTTTTCAAAATCAACTCCGATATATTCAACATTATTTTTATTAAATAAAGAAAGCCATGGTTTAAAACCACAACCAACATCTAAAATTTTTGGCTTATTTTCTTCAACAACTAAATCTCTGAATTTTTTAAATATATAAAGATTGTTTTTAAGAAAAAGATAACTGAAGTCCCAGATTTTTGGACTGGTTCTCTGTCTTATAATCAATCTTTTAAATTTTTGGATTTCTTTTTCTGAAACCATAAAAATCTCTTCTTTTACTTACTATTATAACATAATTTTGAATTTACTTTTTTATTTTTAAAAGAAACTAAAAGGAAGGGAAATTACTATTTAAAGATTTTATTACAGCAATTCCTTCCACTTCTACAAGCCATCCTGGACGACATACAGAAGCAGTTGCAAAAATAATGGGTGTATTTTTAAATCTTCTTTCCATTATTCTTTTTACAACAAAACCATCCATAGGGTCTCTCACATAGACAATAAAAATCATCATGTCTTCAAGTTTTGCTCCTACATTTTTTAACAATGCCTCAATATTTTCAAGCGTTCTTTCAAGTTGTAAATAAACATCTCCCTGATGAAGAATTTCTCCTTTATTATTAATACTTGCTGTTCCTGAAATTATTATATGTGTTCTATCTGAATAATATATTGCAGTTCCTCTTTCAAAAGTAACTCCATAAATATAGGTTGGACTTAAATAATCAGGTGCTGATAAAAATTTAATCTGTTCTTCCTCTATACCTGAAATTGAATATGAATCCATTAAAACTTTTGCTTTTAAATCATAATAAGACCCTTCAACTCCTGTGCTTGCAATATAATGTGTTTTTTCAGTAAGTCCATTTTCAGCATAAATTTCTCTTCTTGCTTTAACAAATTCTTTATAATCTGTATCTATATTCTGAATAAAAAACCATGTTCTTATGACATTGTTTAGAAGTGTCATATTATTTTCTTTAAGAAATGTTATATAATTTTTGATAATATTTTTTGTTTGTTCTGATGCAGAATCAGTTTCAGTATAAATCATTCCTGTTGTCCAGCAATGAGTGAGTTTTCCTCTTTTAAGTAATAATGTATTGCCTTTCAGAGTTTTATCAAGTTTACCAGAAATGTCCTTTATATGATAAGCCCACATAGATATTCTTGATGGACTTTTCGGAACCTGACATACCAGTGATATACTTGTAGGATTTGAATTATCTGATAAATTGGAAAAACTCATTTTTTTAAGATATTCTACCTGATTGTATAAATCACTGCAAAAAAATCTTCTGAATACTGATGTTTTTTCTTCAAGATCAAGTATTTTTAATGTTTCTTTATAAGCAGAATATAACCATTCAAGTTGAATTTTAAAATTTTCATTTTTAAAAGGAGTGAAAGAAAAATGATATTCTTCAATTCCTGGAATACCTTTAAAACAGGAATAATTTACAGAAACAGGTACATTTACTTTAATTTTCCTTTTTTCCATTTTTCTCCTTTTTAAATAATTTTAATAGGTATAGCAGGTAAAAATCCCCTTGGAATTTTCTGTCTTTTTGTCTGTCCTGAGTCAGTTAAAGGTTCACTGAATATCTCCATAATAAGATTATCAGAAAATCCTGACTTTATTTTTTTATCCACTTTTATAATAAAAGAGAGTAAATCATTTTCAATATTTATATCATCAATTGAAATGCCTTCGGATGGATTTTTCAATTCAAGAATTATTCTTTCATTTTTAAAAAATTGTGAGATTTTACATTCTATTTTTGCTGTTCCACCTTGTGGAATTTCTATAACTTCTTTTTCATCTAAAAGAGTTAATAAAGGGGGCAAAAATCTTCTTCTTGAAAAAATAAGGAGTTCAGAAGATGGGACAAGATGAAAATATGCAAATGCCTGCATCATTTCTTCTGCTGGTCTGGCAACTTTTTTTATTTCTTTTCTATCAATAATAGCAATCCCTTCAATTTCAACAGAAATAGGTTTGTTTGAAGGAATAAAGGAGGAGTTTAAAGTAAGTGTAATAGGCATTTTATTTTTGTCAGAAGGAATAATCCCACCATTAAGAACAAATCCTGATGATGGATTTTTAAGTTTGAGTTTTATTTCTCCATTGAATCCATCTTTTCTAACTGCATAAACATAAAAAGGCACAGTATTACCCTGGATAATATTTAAAGACGAAGGGAAAACAAATAAAGAAAAATCAGGATTTGCAGGACTTATTTTTAAACGATATATATATTCTTCCCCTCCATGATTTTGGATATCCGAAATTTTAAGATAATATGTGCCACTTTCAGGAATTTCAAAATAAATATATGAATCAGAATGGTGTGTTAAGAGGTCAAAATTTTTATCTACATAATCATCATTTGAAATTAAAGTTTTTCCGGAAGAGTCCATAAGAGAAATAAATGAGTCCATTGGATATCCAAGACGACGACTGTAAACTTCTGCAACCAGTTTAAAACCAGCAGGACATTTAAATTTAAATATATCAATATCTCCTGGTTTTGAAATTACTCCATTTATAATGCAAGGAATAGAAACTTCATAACTATTTTTAATGGAATCATTGGGTTCTTTTTCAATAATTTCTGGAAGTTCATCTACAGCATAAAATACTGGATTTGAGGATATTCCATTAAAGAAAAAACTGGTTTTATAAATACCTACTTCTTTTTCTGTATCAAGTTCAAGATTTTTTTCTGGTAAGTTAAATCCACTTAATGATACATTTGTTTTTGTTCCTTTCCTTCCACCGGGAGGAAAAATATAAGAAATAAATGGTTTTTCTCCAATAAAAAGTCTATAAACAAAATCTTCTCTACCACGATATAAAGCGTCCCTCACTTCTATCATATATTCACCATCTTCAGGAACTTTATAAAAAATTACAGGGTCTGGATTAAAACGGTAATCATCTGCATAAGCAATTTCTCTTCCTTTTGAATCGTAAAGAGTTAAAACTCCCTGAAACCATCCTGGAACAGCATCTGCCATGTATGGAATAATATCCCTTCCTTTCAGTTCAATAACTAAATTCTGTCCTTTTTTTGCATTGAAATAAAATCTGTCAGTATCTCCTGGCATAATCTGACCATTTATAACCACTGGCAATTCAAACACTTCTTTGGGAATATTTTCAAAAGGAGTTATTTGTTCTTTTTCTCTAACTTCAGGAAATTCTCCAACATAAAAGTATAGTGGATTTGAAAGACCAAATTGTGTAAATGCTCTTAATTCATAAACTCCTGGTTTTAAATCATCTGAAATTGTAATTTTTGCCAGAATTTTTTCCTGAATGGACCTTTTAATCTGTTCTCTTCTCAAAGGAAAAATGAAAAGTTCAAAAATTTTTTTTAACTCTTCATTTGTCTTATTTTCTAAATCCTGAAGAAAAGGATGGTCTGGTAATTTAATTTTCTGGTCCTGTGAAGTATCTGTTTTTAGAGGTTTTCCCCTAATTCTACTTGTAACTATTTCTCTTATTTTTTTTGTTAAAAGTTGTTTCTGTTGAGGGGATAAATTAGGTATATAAATAACCTCTTCTGCTTTAATTCCATCTGTTGAAAAATAAATATCTTTTACATTGCGAAGGAATTGTCCCCCAATTATTATTTCAAAAGTAGTTCCTTTCTGTCCACCAGCAGGATATACATATCCGATTGATGATTGAAAAGAGGATGTCTGGGTAAATAAATAATCACTTAAAATAGAAAAGATAAACAGAAAATTTAATAAATATTTTTTACTCATACATTATCTCCTTTAAAATTCCCTTTTTTGGACCTTTTTCAATAGGTGGTAAAATTCTAATATTTTCTCCAAATTTTTCTGGAAATTTCCCTTCAGGGTCAATACCTAAAAGATAATAAATACTGCCAAGTAAATCTTTTGGATATACTGGTCTTTCTATAACATACTCTCCTTTTTCATCACTTTTACCAACAACACATCCACCTTTAAAACCACCTCCAGCAACAAGAACAGAAAAACAATTACCATAATGTCCTCTTCCACCATTCCATGGCGGTTCCCACTGAATTTTTGGTGTGCGACCGAATTCTCCACTTACCCATACAATAGTTGTGTCAAGAAGTCCTCTATCTGAAAGGTCTTTTAATAATGCGGATAGTCCCATATCAAGTTCTGGTAATTTCTGTCTCATTATCTGAAAATGATTACTGTGAGTATCCCATCCTGTATAGTTAATCGTAACATATACAACTCCTTTTTCAATTAATCTTCTTGCAACAAGACAGGATTGCCCAAATTTATTTTTTCCATACATATTCCTTATTTCTTCTGGTTCTGTTGTTAAATCAAAAACTTTTGCTATTTCTCCGCTTATTATCTCATATGCTTTTTCTCTGCAATAATCAAACCATTCAAATTCTTTTATCCACGGTATTATTTTCCCGAGAATATCTAATGATAAAAGGAGTTCTTTTCTATTTTTCTGCCTTTCTTCAGAGACACCTTCAAGAATAATCCCTTCAACTGCAAATGGAGTTTTACTCGGGTCTCCTCCTGTTACAAATGGTTTATATTTTGTTCCAAGAAATCCTGCTTCAGAAAAACGACCCTGTGGAGTTGTAAGAATAATGTAAGGTGGGAGTATTCCCTGATACCCATAATCATATCCTTTAAAAAGAGATACAACCGCTCCAATACTTGGATAAACCAATCTTTCTTCTGATGAATGTCCTGTTTGCATTAAATATGCTGCTGTTTCATGAGCATTAATTCCATGGGTCATGCTTCTTATTATTGAATATTTATCAGCAATTTTTGCAAGATTCAGCAATAGCTCATTTATTTCTATTTCAGGAATATTTGTAGGAATTGATTTAAAAGGACCTGTGTAGTCATATCCTGCATTTGGTTTAGGGTCAAAAGTATCAAGATGTGAAGGTCCTCCCCATAGCCATATTTGAATAACTGCTTTTGCTTTTGGCTTTATGTCTGATTGAGAAAACGGCTCTCTATAAAAAATAAATATAACAGTCAGTAATATGCAAACTTCAATTTTTTTAAACCATTTCATTCCATCCTCCTAATGTCTATAAAGGAACTCTTTACTGTTAATAATAGCCCAGATAATATCTTCTATTGCTTGATTAATTGACGTTCCCTCTTTTTGAAAATAACCTTCCAGAATTTCAATTTCAGATTGCAAAGGATATCTTGAAAGCAAAGAAAGATAAATCTCTTCAATAATTTTTCTTTTATCGCCCCTTGTTTTTCTCATTAACTGGCAGATATACGAACTTGTTTTTATTTTTTTATGTAAGTCAGATGAATTCAATAAATATCTGATTTGTGCATCATTAATTTTATTATTTCTTTCAGATTCATATCCAGTATCTCTTGGAGGTCTTCCAAATAATTCAAGAAATGAACCTGTAATACTTCCATCAGCAAGGAGAACATTTCTTTGATTTTCAGGGATAAATGTATAAGGTTCAGGTATTTGACTCACATATTCCTCTCCTTTACCAGTTATTTTAGAAATGATATCTAACAAAACTTCTGCTTCAAGACGCCTGCATGGATAGAAAGCAAAATATTTTTCTGCTTCAGGATCAGTACTTCTTGGAATAAATGATTGCTGATATGTTCTTGAATTTAGAATAAGACGATAAATTTGTTTTAAATCATAGTTTGATTTTATAAGTTCTTTCTCAAGATATGAAAGAAGTTCAGGAATAACAGGGGGATTGTTAGGTCTTATATCATCTGGTTCATGAATAATTCCTCTTCCAAATAACCATGACCATATTCTATTAACTATATTCTTTGCAAAATAAGGATTTTGAGGTCTTATAAGCCAGTCAGCAAAAATTTCCCTTGGGTCTTTATCAGGAGGAATTTTTACTTTTGTTCCATCAGGAAAAATTGCTTCTATTGGTTCTTTATTTTCTGAATTAAAATAAACAATTTCCTCTTTCCATTCAAGTGATTTTTTATAAGATATTTTTGAGAAAAAATTACTCAATCCGATTTTAATTTCTTCTGGGAAGTTATCAAATCTTACACCCATAAAAGTAAGACAGACAGCAGAAGCAATTGAGGCAGGATTTCTTCCCTGAACTGCTCTATAAAAATTGACAGGTGGATTTCTAAAATTACTTCCACTTGATGTAAGAAGTTCTCTCACAAATTTATCATATGGTTTATTCTCTTTAAGTGAATTAAGTATCCATGTATGATATGCCTGAACTCCATTTGGCCATAAATTTATTGGAAATTCTGACTTTATTCTTAAAATGTCACACCATTTCATTGAAATATACTCTGCAAATTCTTCCCTCTCAAGTAATTTATCAATCAGTAATTTCCTTTTATTAGAGTTTGTATCATTTATAAAACTTTTGACCTCTTCCGGTTCAGGTAAAATCCCTATTGTATCAAGATATACTCTTCTTATAAAGACCTCGTCAGAGCATGGATATGAAGGCTGAATTCCAAGTTTTTTTAATGTATTGAACACATATCTATCAATTTCACTCTCAGGGGTCTGCCATTCTTTTTTTTCGTAAGGAGTAATGATTTCTCCTGTTATTTTAAATTCACCTTCTGACTTAATAGCACATATAAAATTTCCAATTAATAACCCCAGAATGAAAAATTTTAATTTTTCCATTTCTATAAATTTAGACATCAAAAAATTAAAAAGGTTTATTTTCAAATTTTACTCTCCAGCAGTTTTTTAGTATAAAAATGTTTCGGATTTTCAAAAATCTCTTCTGTTTTCCCGATTTCCACAATCTCACCTTTAAACATTATACCTACTCTGTCTGCAAGAAACTTCACTATTTTAAGATTATGCGTAATAAATAAATATGTCAAATTAAACTTTTCTTTCAGTTCGAGAAAGAGATTTAAAATTTGTCCCTGAATTGAAACATCTAAGTTTGAAGTTGGTTCATCACATACAATAAATTCTGGATTTGTTGATAAAGCCCTTGCAATTGCTATTCTCTGTCTTTCACCACCACTAAACTGATGAGGGAATTTGTAGAAATTTTCCCTTTTTATACCAACAAGATTTAATAATTCAATTGCTTTTTCTATTTTTTCTTTTTTACTTCCCTCATGTATTCCCTCCATTATTGTATATCCACATGTTAATCTTGGATTCAACGACTTATACGGGTCCTGAAAAATTATCTGAAAATTTTTTCTATACTTTCTCAATATTTTTTCCGGAAGATTTGTAATATCAATATTTTTATAAATTATTTTGCCACTGTCAGGTTCAATCAATCTTAATAAAACTTTTCCAAAGGTTGTTTTTCCAGAACCACTTTCACCAACAAGTCCAAAAATTTCTCCTTTAAAAATTTCTAAATTTATGTTTTTTAATACCCTAATTTTTTCTTTTTTCAGTTCACTTTTTACTTCATATGTTTTACTTAATTCTTCAACTTTCCATAATCTTTCCATATTTAAAGCACCTTATAATTCTATTCTCAAAATTAATTTTTCCAGGGATATTTTTTTCACAGATTCCCATTTTATATTCACATCTTGGATAAAAAGGGCATCCTTCTGGTAAATTTCTGTAAGAAGGGATGTCTCCTTCAATAACTTTTATTTTTTCTCTCTTTTTATATTTTTCAGGGAGACATCCTATCAATTTTTCTGTATAAGGATGTAATGGATTGTTGTAAACTAAATTTGCATCTCCTTCCTCAACTATCATGCCAGCATACATTACAATGATTCTATTTGAAATAAATCTTGCAAGAGAAATATCATGAGTAACGAAAATTATTGACAGATTATGTAGTAAAACGAGATTTTTGAGTAAATTGAGTATACCAAAAGCAGTTGTTAAATCAAGTGCGGTTGTTGGTTCGTCTGCAAGAAGTAAAGAGGGATTATTTATAATAGCCATTGCTATAATTGCTCTCTGTTGCATTCCTCCACTTAACTGGTGAGGATATTGATAGTATACATTTGGAGACAATCCCATTTCTTTTAAAATTTTAAATATTTTATTTCTTTTTTCCTCTTTATCAATCTGGTCTTTAATTGCTTCTTCTATCTGCGTTCCAATGGTAAAAAGTGGATTTAAGTATGAAGATGGTTCCTGAAAAATCATTCCTATTTTTCTTCCCCTTATTTTTTCAATTTCTTTAAAATCTGTAATTTCTTTATTCTCAAAATAGATTCTACCATTTAAAATTCTCAAATTTTTTGGCAATAAGTTTATAATTGTTCTTAAAGTCATACTCTTTCCACATCCACTTTCTCCAACAATAGAAACAATTTCTTTTTCTTTAACAATAAAATTTATATTCCTCAATATTTTTATTTCTTCATTTCCGACACTAATATTTTCCAGTTTTAATATCTCTTTCATTTTTACCAGTTTTTAGGGTCCAGTATATCTCTCAATCCATCTCCGACGAAATTAAAGCATATAATTGTTAAAAATATGAAAAAACCGGGCATTAACATCCATGGTGCAGTTGTAATTATCCTTAAATTTCCAACACAGACAGAAAGCATATTGCCCCAACTTGGATATGGTTCCTGAATCCCAAGTCCAAGTAAACTTAAAGTTGATTCTCCAAGGATATATCCAGGAATAGATAATGTTATTGCTGTAATAGAATATGAAAATGTGTTTGGAATAATATGTTTTAGAATAATCCTTCTTGTAGATAGTCCAAGTGACTTTGCAGATAGAATATATTCTTCTTCTTTAATTGAAAGAACCATTCCCCTTATAATTCTTGCAAGTGAAGCCCATCCAATAAGACTTAAAATTACAACTATTAAAATGTAAATTTGAAATGAAGAAAGATTTAAAGGAAATACTGCTCTTAAGGCAAGCATTAAATAAAATGAAGGAAACATCATAAAGATTTCTGCTATTCTCATTAAAATATTATCAATTTTCCCTCCAAAATATCCTGAAATTCCACCTATAAGAAATCCAAGGAAAAAAGAAATAGTAACACCTATTACTCCTATTGAAAGAGAAATTCTTGCTCCATAAAGAATCCTTGAAAATATGTCTCTTCCGTGCATATCTGTTCCAAAAAGAAAGATTTTGCCCTCTTTTGTGCCAAATAAATATCTCTCTGATGGAAATATTCCAAGAATTTTTCTTTTTTCACCTTTTATAAAGAAATAAACAGGAAGAGTTTTATCTTTAATAATTTCATATTGATTTAAAGCAGGATTAATAAGTTTTATTTCATAAACAAATGGTCTTATATGGAATCTTTTATTATAGTCAAAAAAATGAATTCTTACAGGAGGGCATAAAGGATAATCTCTAAATTGTTTATTGTAAAGGTAGGGTGCTATAAAATCTGCAAAAATTGCCAAAAAATAAAGTAAAATTAGAATCCATAAGGAATAATAAGAAACAGGGTTTTTCTTTTTTAACCTATTTAAAACATTTTTCATCTTAACCTCACTCTTGGATCTACTAAGGCCAGTAAAATATCGGCAAATAAATTACCCAGAATAAGTAAAATTCCTCCTATTAAAAGAGAAGCCATTACAAGATATAAATCCTGAGAAAGAACTCCTTCAAGAACCAATCTTCCCATTCCAGGCCAGCCAGTAATTATTTCTACAAGACCTGCACCGCTTAAAATTCCAGAAAGTTCATAACCAAAAATTGTTATCATTGGATTTATTGCATTTCTTAAAGCATGTTTGAAATATATTTTATAAGAAGGTAGCCCTTTTGCATATGCTGTAAAAATGTATGGCGAATTGAGTGCTTCAAGGAAATCATTTTTCATAAGACGATAAAGAGAGCCAATTCCAGAAAGTACCAAAATTATTCCGGGAACAAATAAATGTTTTAAGTAATCAATGAATTTTTCAATAGATGTTGCATTTTCATAAAATATAGAAGTTGTTCCACCAAGAGGTAAAATTGCTGTTTTAGAGACAAAAAATATTATAAGCATTGCAAGAAAAAATGAAGGAATAGAAATACCTATATAAGCAAAAAATGATAACAATTTTTCAACCCAACTTCTCTCTTTTATACCTCCATAAATTCCAAGTGGTATTGCAATTATCCATGTTAAAAAAATAGAAAAAATTGAAAGAGCAAGTGTATTTTTAAGACGGATTTTAATTAAGAAAGAAACTGGCACATGATATGAAAATGATTCTCCAAGATTAAATGTAAATACATTCTTAAGCCAGTAAAAATATTGAATTACAACAGGTTTATCAAGTCCAAAAGTTCTTCTCATACTTTCAATAGTTTCAGGAGATATTTCAGGGTTCATTTTAAGTTGAGTAAAATAATCTCCAGGAGAAATCTGAATTATTAAAAAAGAGATAAATGTCATACCTATAAGAAGTGGAATAAATTGAAGAAGACGTTTGAAAATATACCTTTTCATTCTTTGAGATATTTATCAAAAAATTTGAATGCTAAATTTCCTGAAAAAGAGTGTTCTCCTGGAAATACTTCAATCCATAGATTTTCACTAACTTCAGCAACCTCATATGCTTTTTTAATCTTTTGGTGTGATTTTTTTGCTGAGTCAATCCAGAAACAGGTATCATTTGCACCTGATTCAATTAAAAGGGGTTTTGGACATATTGCTGCTATAACATCTCCAACATCTGCATATTTATAAAGATATGGAACTATTTGACTTCCACAGAAATTTGCTCTTTCTATTGCATAATGTAAAGTTGTTGTTGCATAACATATTATATCTGCTGCCTTAATTCTATCATCAAGTAGTGTTAGATAGGTAGTCATTGTTCCTCCAAAAGAAAGACCCATACATCCAATTTTTTCTTTATCAACATATTCTTTTGTTAATAAAAAATCAATTGCCCTCATACCATCAAAAATGTTTGCACCAAGGAGTGTTCTACCAAGTATTAGATGCTGTAAAAAATGAATATTACATATATCTCTTGGAGCAAAAATATTATAATAACCAATCCTTTCTCCAAAACTCCTCCAGTCAGGCACTATAGTTACATATCCATTTTCTGCCATTTGTTCTCCATAATTATAATTACGAGTTTTTATG
>Ga0136652_1000991_pt1 | contig 12720 bp, 7 predicted proteins | sample ConPoolayeEmetaG_FD_94864 | JGI IMG/M metagenome (GOLD analysis project Ga0136652, IMG submission 94864) | Hot spring microbial mat communities from California, USA to study Microbial Dark Matter (Phase II) - Cone Pool mat layer E metaG... ...
ACAAAGATGTCACCACATAAGCAGCCTCGATGGAAAACACCGTACCCTCGGGGTTCCCGCCGCGGGCCGCGGTGGCAGGCCATTCAGCGACCGCTCGATACCTGGTCGTGTGTGACGGGTAGCTCGTCCAGCAGCTCTATCCGGGTGAGGTGGTCGACTACCAGGGTGGTGGTCTCGCCATCCGGCTTGACCAGACGCAGGCGGAGAAGCCAAAGCCTGCCGTCCTTGCCGTGAGCGTGCCAACTTCCGGTTTTTTCGCGATATACGGACTGAACGGTGCCTACGACCGGCGTAATCCAATCGCTCTCACGTCGGTCGATGGTCTGCCAGACGCGTACTGGCTGTCCGGGCTTGAGGTCTTCTGCCTTCATTGACGTGCCTGTAGGTTATGGGGCCAAGCCCCGGTGCAGCACAACCGCACCCGCCGAGCGGGCCGCTTCCGGGCCCCTTGCGGCCGGTCGCCGCCGACTCCGACGCCGGCCGACGACCTCAAATCATCACCCGGCGATTGTAGATCCACCATTCCAGCAGGACCAACAATAGGGCCGCTCCGATGAACCATCGCCAGACCTCCGGCGTGGCAGTCCTCGAGCTGGCCAGCTCGCGGACCTGACGGTGGTCGAGTACCAGCGGGGCAGTCGGCGGAGCTATGTCACTTTCCGACTCGTCTACCAAGTTGACGGCGAATCGATCCCGGCCAGGCAGGCCGCCCTCGACCCGATAAAGCCCGACCCGCTCTGTGCCCCCATAATAGGCCAGCCCGGACGAATCTGGCACCAGCGTCACCTTCGCGCCATCCGGACGGAACAGCTTGACCTTAGCGCTGGCAGGCGGAACTGGAATTCGCAATGTTGCGCCGGGTCGCAGCAGGTCCGGCTGAATCTCCGATTCGCTGCCGCCCAGGTAGCGGATGGCGTTGTACATGAAGATCACGAAGCTCAGCTTGCTCCACCAGGTGCTGCTTTCAACGGCGAAGGTGAGGACCAGATACTGGCGGCCGTCGACGGCGTATCGGAATAGCACCGGCCCATCCGGACCCTCCGCCAACACCTGAGCCCGGGGTGGAAGCGTTACGGTCCGGCTCTCGGCGACGTATACGTACTCCAGGGCAGCATGGCGGAGAACCGGGTGGGTCTCGTCCCACCATACCAGGCCGTGATTCTGCGAAGCTGGGCCGATCTGGATCCCCTCGACGTTTGGGACCGCTCCCAGAAACAGGTAATTGCCCGCCGGCAGGCGGTCCGGCGAATACTTGTCGAAAACAACCACGTCGAACGCCGATTGCCCGTCGACCGAGTACTCCGATCGTCGCTTCTCATATTCCGCGGGCGTCACAAATGGAAACTCTTCCAGTGGCAAAGCCCGAATCACGCTGCCGAAAAAAGGGTACCGGCCGTCGCTGACCACCAGGACGCGGAGTTTACGCGGGGGCGGAATAACCGCGAAGGCCGAGTTATCCACCGAAAGTGCATCACGCCGTGAAAGGCGAGCTTCGACCACCGCCGCCCGGTCGAGCGGGAGACTGAAGCCGAGCGATTGGGTATCGGCCAGCGCCGGGCTCTCGTCGCTTGACCGGGGCGGCTCGGCCCCAACCGGGCCGGCCTGAGCCAGCCGGAGCGTTCTCACGGACCGGATGGTCCCGTCCAGGTACACGGATAGGTCGGTTTCGATCGGGCGGGGACCGAAGTTGCGGACGGTGAGCAAGACGTCCACGTTTTCGGGCCGCTCGTAGCTGCGCTGGGCCCGCAAGGCCGTGATGCCGACGTTGTCCTGGGCCCGACCGACCCGAATCAGCTCCAGGGTGCTGCCGGCGGAAACCGTCTTGCCCACGCGGGGCAGCTTCCCGTCCGATATTAATATCAGCTTCGCCGGAAATTCCGGGCCGGCTGCGGCAGCCTCGGTTTCCGTCCCCCCGGGGCCCGCTGACGCCATGTATGCCTGGGCCAGCTCCAGGGCCTCGCTCAGGTCGGTTTGTCCGTCGGTGGGTTCAATCCTTCGAATCAGGTCCACAAGCTGCCCGGTGTTGGTCGTGAACGGAGAAACCACGGTGGCCCGATCGGCAAATGCGATCACCATGACCTGGGTCTGGGGCTTGGACTGACCAAAAGACAGAAGCGACCACCAGCGCCCCAGCGGCCGGTTCAGGCTGCGCACCAGTCGGACCGCCTCCTCCTTGGCCTGATCCAAACGGGTCTCTTCCCCTTCGCGGGCGTTCATCGAGGCCGAGCGGTCGATCAGGATGACGACTCGGGCCTGGTCGGCCAGTTCGGTGTGGATTATAGGTCGGGCCAGGGCCAGGATCGCGGCGGCCAGTATCAGCAGTTGCAGAAACAGCAGGAGGTTCTTGCGAAGTCGCTGGAAGGGCACATTGACCTGCAAGTCCTGCACTGCTCGCTTCCACAGCAGGGTGGACGACACGAGCTGCTCGCGTCGGCGGAGCTTGAGGAAGTACAGGATCAGCAGGACCGGCACGACAATGGCGGCGATGCCGGCGGCCCACCACAGATTCAGAAAGCTCATATCAGCATGTTATCTGGCACCTTCGGCCACAGCCAAGCTGTGGCGCCGGTTGCAACGCAGCGTCCCGGTCGAGACTTCAGCGCAATAATCCGCGCTGGCGCAAGTAGGCCATCACCAGCACGTCGAAGCCGACCCGGGTGCTTGTGAACAGGTAGGTGATGCCGCGCCGGACGCAGTAGTCCCTCAAGCCCGTGCAGTAGGCTTGCAGGTTGGACCGGTAACGGTCCAGCAGCGGCTTGCTGATGGTGACCTCGGCCAGGTCGTCATCTTCGACGTCGCGCAGCTTCAGGTCACCGGCCAGAGGCGGGTCGAGTTCCTCGGGGCAAAGGGTCTGCACCAGGTAGAGGTCCAGGTCGCGACTGAGCAGGTAGCGGATTCCGTCGGCATAACCGCCCTTGTCCAGAAAGTCGCTCAGGACCACCACCACGCCTTTGCCGACGTGGCGGACCGCGAAGCGCTTGGCGACGGCCGCCAGATTCGAGCGGCCCTGATAGGGGATGCTCTCGAGAAACTGAATGACCTGCGAGGTCAGCCGGCGTCCGCGGACCCCGCGCATCTCGTGGGACAGCGTGTCGGAATACGCGTACAGGTTCACCCGGTCATAGTTGACCAGGCCGATGTAGGCCAGGGCGGCGGCGACCCGCCTGACGTACAGCCCTTTGTGCGGGTCGCCCCAGTCCATGCTCTTGGAGACGTCGATCAATATGGTGACGTTGAGGTCTTCCTCCTCCAGGTAGAGCTTGAGCAGCGGCCGTTCCAGGCGGGCGTAGATGTTCCAGTCCAGGAATCGCAGATCATCGCCGACCACGTAGTTGCGATAGTCGGCGAACTCGACGCTCTGCCCCTTCCGCTTGCTGCGGCGTTCGCCCTTCATGTGCCCGACGAAAATCTTGCGGGACAGGATCTCGAGCCGCTCGAGCCGGGTCATGAATTCGGGCGAGAGCAGCTCCTGATCCGGCGATCGTTTTTCAAGCGGGGTGGTGGCCACGGGTCCAGACCTCGGCCGGGCAAACGCATGCGCCAATCGCCCCCTCGGCCGCGATCATCACTCGGGCGGCTGCTCGAGCAGGTAGCGGTCGAACCAGGCGAGGTCCCATTCCAGCTTGCCTTTGCGGTGATCGGAGACCGACAGACCATGCCCGGCCCCGGGATAGACCAGCAGCACGGTCGGGACGCTGGTGTATTCCTTCAGTCCCCGGTACAGCGCCCGAGCGTGCGCCGCCGGCACACGCTCGTCGTTTTCCCCCACGTGAATCAGGGTCGGGGTGGTCACCCGGCCGAGCCGGTAGGCCGGCGAGGCCCGGACATACGCCTCGGTGCGCTCCCACGGCAAGCCGCGCATGTAGTTGATCACGTGCCCGGGGGTGTCCTCCAGTCCCCATTGCATCAACTGGTCGAAGACGCCCGCCCCCGTGCTGGCGGCCTTGAACCGCTGCGTGGTGGTGATCAGGCAGTTGACCAGGAACCCCCCGTTGCTCCAGCCCATCACTCCCAGACGGTCCGGGTCGGCGATGCCGCGCTCGATCATCGCGTCCACCCCGGACAGAATATCCTGGACTTCAATATCATTTTCGCGCCCGATCAGGTCGGTCATGAACTTATCGCCGTAGCCGGTCGAGCCGCGGTAATTGGGGCTGAGCAAAGCGTAGCCCCTGGCGGCCAGGATGGTTCTGCCATAAATCCAGTAGCGCAGATTGAAGAGGGTCGCGTCGGTCGGGCCGCCATGCAGTTCGACCACCAGCGGCAGGCGGCCCCCGCCGGGCTGATAGTCCGGCGGCAACTCGAGCACGCCCTCTACCTCGACTCCATCGGGAGCCTGCCAGGTTACCAGCGAAATCTGCGGCAGCTTCCAGGTGTCGACCTGAGGATTGAGATCGGCCAGTTGAAGCGGACTGGCGTCCGGGCTGGCCAGGTCGGCCCAGAACAGGCTGCCGGGATCCTGAGTGTCACTCTTGACCATGGCCATGTGCCGGCCGTCGCCGGCGAAGCTGTAAGCGAAAACCACGACGTCGCCTGGGGTAAGCACGCGGAAATCGCCTTGTCGGCCGTCCCGGACCTGGCCGATGCAGTAGACCCGCTGCCGGGCCCGCTGCTGGCCCAGGAAACACAGGTCGCCAGTCCCGGGCAGCCACTGGAGCGTGCCCATCACCTCGACGCCGGCCGGCCGGGTCAGCATGCGGACCGCTGGCTGGCCATCGAGCGATTCCGCAACCAGAATCTGCGTCGGATAACCGTCGAAACTCACCGTGAACGCCAATGCCCGGCTGTCCGGCGACCAGGCCAGGTTCTCAACCCAGCCATACGGCGATGGGGCCTGATCGCGGTAGAGCTGCTCGGGCAGGATGATGGTCTGGCCGGTGGTGGCGTCGAATACTTCCACCCGGGACTTGCCCTCCTTGCTGATCAGCCGATCGTCGGGGCTGGTGATCAGGGCGACCCGGCGGTCGTCGGGCGCGACCCAGAAATCCAGGATGACGCGCTGCGGCGTCAGAAGCCTGTGTTCACGCCAGTTTTCCAGGTCCAGCTTCCACAGCTCGGTGTACTTGACTGGGCCGTGACCGAACTTGATATCCGGGTATTTTTTCCGCAGCTCCTTCCACTCCTTCTCGGCCTCCTCGCCCTCTTTGGTGTAGTAGAGCGTGCGGCCGTCCTTGGAAAGCCGGTAGGCCAAGATGCCACCCTTGACACAAGTCACGGCCAACGGCTCGCCCGGCTGGGTCCCGATCACCCAGACCTGGGTGCTGCCATCGTACGGAGGCTTCTTATCCCCGCGGTTCCGCTTGCTCTGAAAGTAGAGGCGCTGCCCGTCCGGGGACCATTGCGGGTCACTGTCGTTGGCCCGGTCAAAGGTCAGCCGCGTGGGCCGACCGCCGGCTGTGTCAACCACCCACAGCTCGGTCTGTCGCGGCTCATCGTGTTCGCCCCAGCGAAGCTCGCTGAAGGCGACCTGCCGACCGTCGGGCGAGGCGACACAGCCGGTGATCGGGTGGAGGGTCAGATAATCATCGACCGTGATCTCGTGAGTACGCCGCGGGTTTTGCGAGAGGCAGATCAGCCCACCGGTCAGCAGAAATGCCGCTAGGCCTAAGAACTGACGGTACTTGCACATCCTTTCGTCTCCTTGCCTGAAAGCCGAGAGACCATTTTCAGACCGCAATCGGCGATAGGCAAGTTGCCGCGCGGACCACCCGGCCGCGCCCGGTCAACTCGGGAGTCGGCCCGACTGTGCCCGTCGCTCATCAATCCAGGCGGTCAGAAACCGGAAGACCAGCAGGGCCAGAAACGCGCCGAATCCGACGGCGGCGAACGCGTACCACAGGTAATGAGCATGAGCGTAGGCGGCCGGCATCTCCCCCTGCCCGGCCAGGGCCGCCTGCCACTGGGCGTAGTCCGCGGCTGACAAGGTGCGCGGGTCAGGACAAAAACCTTTCAGAAGGTACCCCGACAGGATGAACCCGAACAGCCAGGCGAAACAGGTGGTCAGGCTCTGGTAGCCCATGTACAGCCCCACCTCGCCCGGGGGGGCCTGCTTGGAGGTGTACTCGTAGAACCGTGGCGAGAGGAAACACTCCGCCAGGCCCTGAAGGGCTATCCCAATCACGAGCGTCAGAATCAGCGGATGCAGGCTGACGACCTTGAGGTCCAGCGGTCCGCCGGCGAGCTGGGTAAACATGGGCGTGAGTGCGATGATCAGGGCGGTGAAGGGAATGATGAGCAGGGCGATCCCGATCGAGCTTTCGGGCCGCAGGCGACGGGCCAGGTGGGTGATCGGCACCACCAGCAGCACCACCACGGCCGGGTTGATGTTGGCCAGCCATTCCGGTCGGTAGCCGGTGCCCAGCATGCGTTCCACGTAGGTCGGCATCGAGGCGTAGAGTTGTCCCTGGATGGCCCAGAAGCCGGCCACGATCAACAGCAGGCTCAGGTAGCGGAAATTCAATATCACCTTCAGCAGCCCGCGCAGGGCCTGGCCGACGGTCTTGCCCATGCCGGCGGTGTCCACGTTGCGGTATAGCAGGCTGACCAGAAGCAGGGCGGCCAGGGCCATCCCCGCCGCGTAGAAGTTGATGTAGCGCAGCCCCAATCGGAGGTTCAGCTCGGCGGCCAAACCTTTGCCGGAGAATGACCCGATGTTGACCACCATGTAGAAGATGGACATCGCCCGGGCCCGGTTGGCGGCATCGCTGCACTTGGCGGCCGTGCCGGAGATGACCGGCTTGACGATCGCTCCGCCGGTCATGATCAGCACCAGCGAGATGACCGCGGTGGCTTTGAGCTGAAAGCTTCCCAGCAAGGCATAGCCGGCCGCCAGGAGGGTGAAAGCCGCCATCAGGGCGGCCCGAAAGCCGATCTTGTCGGCCAGGATGCCCATGAGGGTTGGGAGGAAGTAGAGGATGAAGGTGAAGCCGGCGATGAGCCAGCCGACCTCCACGTCGCTGAACCCGATCTCCTGGTTGAGATACCGGGCCAGCGTGATGAACATGCCGTAATAAGCGGCCCGCTCCAGCAGCTCGGCGGCGTTGGCGAACCAGAAAGTGGCCGGGAAGCGCCAGCCGGGCTTGGCCGCCGGTGGTGTCAGGCTGTCGGCCATGGGGCTCGGCTTAACCCAGCTCGCCTACGCCCAGCTCGGGCTTGGCTCGCCGACAGTCGAAATACACAAAGACGCACAGAAGCAGGAACAGGACCAGGCCCAGCCAGTTCTGGGTTCGTGCCAGGTGTTCGGGGTTGACGCCGGCGTCGAGCATTCTGCGACCCAGATCCAGGGAGGGCATTACGGTCTTATTCCAGAAGAAGTCGTCCAGGGCACCGGTGAAGTTGACCAGCACCTCCATGATGGCCCCGCCGGCGATCAGGCCGGAGGCGAGCAGGATGCCCTTGTTGCTGCGGGCCTTGGAGAGTTTCTCGTCCTTGGTGCTCTTTTTGACCAGCGCCGACACGAAGGCGCCCACCAGGATGCCGGTGTTGATGTACATCGGGAGGTACATGCCCAGTCCGAACGCCAGCGGGGAGATGCCGACCAACTGCATGGTCAGGGCGATCATCACCCCGACGCCGTAGAGCAGCCAAGGAACCTCGCCGGTGCCCAAAAAGCTCTCCAGGGCGCTGGCCATCATGTTGGCCTGGGGGGCCTCCACCTTGCCAGGGCCGAGGTAACCGGGCTTGTAGGCCATGACCATGATGGTGCCGCAGACGAAGATCGCCGAGACCAGCGAGCCGGCCAGCGCGTTCCAGGTGATGCGTCGGGGACTGGCCCCCAGCCAGTAGGCCAGCTTGAAGTTGGTGATCAGACCGCCGGCCAGCGATAGCCCGGTGCAGACCACCCCGCCCACCAGCAGCACGCCCAACATGGCGACGTCGCCCCGCGGCAAGCCGGCCGCCGACAGCAGCACCGCCGTGATGATGATCGTGGTGACCGTCATGCCCGAGATCGGGGTGACCGAGATCATCGCGATCGCCCAGGCGGAAACGGTGGTGAACAGGAAGGTAATCACCAGGGCCAGCACGATCGAGATGAAGGTTAGCCAGGTCGGGTTGGGCAGGCCGGCCAGGGCCACGAAACGGAAGAACACCACCATGGCGATAATCACCAGCACGCCCATCACCGCCATCGCGCCGTAGCTGATGTCCTGGTCGGTGCGGTCGGCGGTCGCGCCCAACTCCGGCTTGCGAGCCAGACTGCCTAGAGCCTGTCGCAAGGCGGTCACGATGACGCCGGACATCTTCAAGATCGAGAGGATGCCCGCCGTGAAGATCGCCCCGATGCCGATGTTCTTGGGGATGGCGGAAAAGATCTCGTCGACCGAGGTTCCCTTCAGGGCCGGGTTGAGTATTTGGAGCTGCTCCAGACTCAACTGTCCCAGAAGCGGGATGATGACGAAACATGAGAGCAGCGAGCCGGCACAGATGATCGAGGCGTATCGCGGGCCGATGATGAACCCCAGCCCCAGGTAGTAGGCCCCGGCCCCCATCGAGAAGACCGCCTTGATCTTGGTGGTCAGGGTGGCGAACAGGCCGGTGGTGCCGAAGGCCAGAGTTGTGACCGTCTCCCGGCCGGCGGCCTCCAGCCTGGTCAAACCGGTGGTGAACCGGTCGGAAAACAGCTTCAGGGCGGTGGCCGCCAGGGTGTAGATGGCCGAGAGGATGAACGAGTAGATGAGGATCCAGGCCTGGGTGGTGCTGCCGGAGGCCCCGGTCACCAGGATTTCGTTGGTCGCGGTGGCCTCGGGAAAGGGCAGCTTGCCGTGCATATGCTTGACAAAGTAGCGTCGGAACGGGATCAGGAAGATCACGCCCAGGACCGCCCCCAGGAACGGCACCAGGGTGATCTCCAGAAACAGGGCCGGATTGCCCATATGGAGTTTGGAATGGAGCTCCAGGATGTAGATGGCCGGCATGGTGAAACAGGTGCCGCCCGCCACATAACCGGAGGTCGTGCTGATCGAGAGGATGTAGACGTTTTCCAGGATGGAGCTGGCCCGGCCGCCGGCCTTCAGCAGAAAGCCCGACAGACCGACCGCCAGGATCGAAATCGGGATGGCGGTTTCGATCCCCTGACCGGCCTTGAGGGCCAGGAAAGTGGCCGCGATCGAGAAGACCACGTTCATGATCAGACCGAAGATGAACATCCGGGGCGTCAGCTCCGGGACGGTCATGTTGGGCGGGATCATCGGCACGTAGGTCTCGCCGGGCTTCAGCTCGGCGTAAGCGTTCTCGGGCAGCTTGGTAGGATGAGGTAGGTCAGACATGCGCTCTCCCTCTTAGCCTAAATCAGCCTAGTGTTCACTCTGCCGCTGGCGCGTGCGCCCCGGTCAGCGACTGGCAAGATGAGGCTACCATCGACCGGACAGCCTGGCAACGTGTTCAGGAGAGGCCAGCCGAAGGGCACCCGGCCGCCTTCCTAGCCTGCGCCGCCCTGCGGCCTGGCCCGCCGGCAATCCCAATACACGATCAGACACAAGATCAGGAAGGCGACCGCTCCCAGCCAGTTCGCGGTCTGGGCCACCACTTCCGGAGCGACGCCCGCCGCAATGCGACGCTGACCCCAGTCCAGCCAACTCACTATCCGGCTGTGGTTGTACATTTCGTCCAAGACGCCAAAAGCCACGATCAGCACTTCGATGATGGCTCCCCCGGCGATCAGCCCGGACGCCACCAGAATCCCCTTGTCAGTACGGGCCTTCCGGACCCGCTCGTCGCCGGAACTCCGGCTGACCAGCCAGGCGACGAAGGCCCCCACCAGGATCGAGGTGTTGATTTCCAGCGGCAGGTACATGCCCAGCGCGAACGGAAGCGGGCTGACGTTGACCATCTGAAGCACGATGGCGATCACTGCCCCGGTGCCGTACAGCAGCCAGGGGACCTGCCCCTCCTGCCCGACGAAGGCCTCGATGGCACTGCCGATCATGTTGGCCTGAGGCGCCGCCAGCGGCTCGGGCGTCTGGGGCGTCTTGACGTAGCCGGGACGAAAGGCCAGGAACATGATGGTGCCAGTCACCGCCGCCGACGCCAGGACGGAGGCGATGATGGCGCTCCACTGAATCTTCCTGGGGCTGGCCCCCAGCCAGTAACCCAGCTTGAACTCCGTGACCAGGGTTCCGGCCATCGACAGGGCGGTGCAAACCACTCCGCCGACCAGCAGCGTGGCCAGCATGCCGCGCTCGCCCCGCCCCAGCCCCGCCCCGAGGAGAACGACCGCCGTGATGATGATGGTGGTGACGGTCATCCCCGAGATGGGCGTGGTGGAGATCACGGCGATCGCCCAGGCGGAAACGGTGGTGAAGATGAAGGACACCACCAGGGCCAGCGCCACCGAGATGAGCGTCAGCCGCGTCGGGTTTGCGGTGCCCTGGAGCACGAAGAAGCGGAAATACAGGGCCAAAGCCAGGGTGGTGACCAGGCCGACGATCAGAACCGACGTGTAGCTCATGTCCTGATCGGTGCGATCCGCCGGCCCGACCGGCTTGTCGGACCCCAACAGCCCGCCCAGCGCCTGACGCAGGGCGGACACTATGACCTTGCTCATTTTGAGGATGGTTATGATTCCGGCCGCGAAGATCCCGCCGATTCCGAGGTTTCGAGGGACGAACCACCAGAGGCTCTCCGCGCCGGTGTCGGTGAAGGCCGGGTGGGGGTTCAGGAGCTTGAGTTGTTCCAGGCTCAAGGGAGCCAGCAGGGGCACGATCACGAACCAGGAGAGGAACGACCCGGCACAGATTATGGCCGCCCAGCGCAGGCCGATTATGAAGCCCAGGCCGACATAATACGCTCCGGTCCCCAGCGAGAAGACCGCTTTGACGTTGTGGGTGAGGTTTTCGAAGAAGGGGTTCTTGAAGGCCAGGGTACTGACCGTTTCCTGTCCGGCTTTGATCGCGACCTGGCCGGTCGTGAAGATGTCACTGAAGAGCTTCAGGGCCCCGGAGAGGAAGTTGTAGACCACCGCCAGCAAGAAGGAGTAGACCAGCACCCAGGCCTGGCCGCCCCCGCCGGCCGCGCCGGCTGCCAGAATCTCGTTGGTGGCGGTGCCCTCGGGAAATGGGAACTTCCCATGCATTTCCTTCACGAAGTACCGGCGGAACGGGATCAGAAACAGCGCTCCCAGAATCGCGCCCAGCAGCGGGACCAGGAAAATCAGCATGAACAGCTCGAGGTTGCCCAGGTGCAGCTTCTGGTCCAGCTTCAGGACGTAAATGGCCGGCATGGTGAAACAGGTCCCGCCGGCCACGATGCCGGAGGTGGTGCTGGTTGCCAGGATGTTGACGTTCTCCAGCAGCGAGCTGCGCCGGTAACCCAGCCGCAACAACAGGCCGGATAGACCGACGGCCAGGATCGAGATGGGGATGGCGGTCTCGATGCCCTGTCCGGCCTTGAGGGCCAGGAAGGTGGCGGCGATCGAGAAGATGATGTTCATCACGATGCCGAAGATGATGGCCCGGGCGGTGACCTCCGGCACGGTCACGCTGGGTGGAACCATAGGGACATACGTTTCGCCGGGCTTGAGTTCCCGGTAGGCGTTTTCCGGAAGCCGGGTCATCACTTGGGGTTGAAGCTCGGACATATGCGGCCTGTTTCCGGTTGGGCAGACGGAACCACTTCCCCGCAAAGGTCAGCTTGCCGTCATCTTCAGGCCCTTTGAAAGCCACGGCTTCATCAGGACCAGAAGGACGGGCGTGGTAATCGCAATCAGTGCGTAGATCAGCCACATGAACTCGGTGTTCAGCGGGCCCTCGGCCGGGCAGTACTTGGCCATAAACCAGCCCGCGTAAAGGCTGGTGATCACCTTGGTCAAGAACCAGGGCAACTGAGCGGCGCCGCTGTAGGCCGCGGCCCGCCCCTCCGGCGCGATTTGGGTGGCCAGTCCGAGGAATCGAGGCTGCCAGATCGCCTCCCCGACCGTCATCAGCAGCACGTAGGCGAAGATAGTGACCGGGTTGGGTCCCAGAGCCAGGAAAAAGGTGGGCGCAGCCATGGTGAACGTGCCCAGAATCATCATGTTGTACGCTTTGCGCCGAGCGGTGATCGCGGCCGCGATGGGCACGAATATGAAAATCAGGGCGGAGTTCAAATTGAGGACCCACTCGAAGTTGTCGCCGATCCAACTGCCGCGGTAGGCCCGCTGCAAGTACTTGGCAAAAGTGAACCAGAAGTGGGCGAACAGGGTCTGCACGGGGATCAGCGAAAAGATGAAGCAGGAGAACTTGAGGTCGGCCAGCGGGTGGTTTTTCAGCCACTGTAGCAGGCCGCCGCGGGGCTGGGCCGCGGGCGCGTCTGCCGGGTGGTTGGGCTGCGGCTGGTCACCTCGGCTGGCGCGGGCGGCGGCGGTCGCCTCGACCACGGTCTTGCGGGTCAGGATCAGCGCGGTGGCCAAGAGTGAAACGCCGGTGAGTGCCGTGTAGACCCAGTAGGCGCCCGCGATTCCGATGCTTTTGCGGACGGGGGCGAAGAAGGAGTTGAGCCAGCCGCCGAAATTCATCAGCGCGTACAGCATGGCGAAGCCCATCGCCGCCGTGCTGGGGGTGGTGAACTGGCGCACGCCGGCGTAGGCCGCCGGCTGATACATGCCGTAGCCGAGCACCACGAAGAGTATGCCCAGCAGGGACAGAAGGTGCAGACCGGACCAGGTGCCCCCGCCGCCAATGCCGAGCTGGGGCCCTACGGCCAACGCCGCCCGGCCGATCATCATCAGCCCGAACGCCAGAAGCA
>Ga0136652_1000994_pt1 | contig 12714 bp, 12 predicted proteins | sample ConPoolayeEmetaG_FD_94864 | JGI IMG/M metagenome (GOLD analysis project Ga0136652, IMG submission 94864) | Hot spring microbial mat communities from California, USA to study Microbial Dark Matter (Phase II) - Cone Pool mat layer E metaG... ...
AGTATATGCTGAACTATGAGACGGATTGGATGAGCCGGGATGAGATAGTGGAAAGCACCTATGAGGCTGGACTTGCGCTTAACCAGCTAAAGTTGGAATACGGACTCATCTCCTCTAAGGCTGCTGCCACCACTGAGGCTCGGGCGAGGATGGCGAAGGAGCTGGTGACTACTATTGATCGAATCGTTCTTGGTGGTGGGGTGGAGGGGATGGGACACCTGAAACAGTGGATGCAGCAACTGAGCTCAGAGACTATATGCCCAAAGAGGGAGCTGGAGTGGCCGGCAAGGCCGTTCTTCTATAGCCTGCCGCGGATGATATGGGCATCCTGTCGGAGGTCAGCGCATGGAGCTTAAGACCGAGCCCTTTGTCCTTAACATGGGACCGCAGCATCCCTCAACACATGGCGTCTTTCGCATGAGACTTGTCCTCGATGGTGAGGTGATCGTCGATGTGGAGCCTGTCTTCGGCTATCTCCATCGGGGGATTGAGAAGCTGGCTGAGGGGTGTAACTATGCCCAGTTTATCCCCTATACTGATAGGCTTGATTACCTTGCCTCGATGACCAACAATTTCGCCTATGTTCTCACTGTGGAGAAGCTAGCCGGGATAAAGGTCCCGGAGCGGGCGGAATACCTCCGGGTGATTATGGCTGAGCTTATGAGAATTGCAAGCCACCTCATGGCGGTTGGTTTCCTGTTAAATGACATGGGTGCCTTTTTCACCCCCCTCATGTATATGTTCCGGGAACGGGAGAAGATCCTTGACCTATTTGATATGGTCTGCGGTCAGCGCCTCACTTATAATTATATGCGCATTGGTGGGGTGAGTCATGATATCCCCGAGGAGTTCCTTCCTGCTTTGAGGAGGTTTCTCTCGGAGATGCCCCACTTTATTGATGAATATGATCAGCTCCTTGCTGAGAATGAGATCCTCCTTGCTCGAACCAAAGGCATTGGCATTCTTCCACGGGAGCTGGCGATAAATTCCTCTGCCAGCGGGCCAGTGCTTCGAGCAAGCGGCGTGAACTGGGACATCCGCAAAGTTGACCCCTACTCCGTTTACGACCGATTCCAGTTCGATATACCCCTGGGCACGGTGGGGGATACCTATGACCGCTACCGGGTGAGGATCGAGGAGATGCGCCAGAGCGTTCGAATACTCAAGCAGGCTATAGAGCAGCTTCCTGATGGTGAGATTCGGAGCAAGGTGCCGGCGCGCCTCAGACCTCCGGCTGGTGAGGCATATGGGCATATCGAGGGGCCGAAGGGGGAGCTGGGGTTCTATATTGTAAGCGACAACTCCCCCAATCCCTATCGTCTGAGGATTCGCCCTCCTGCTCTTCTGAATCTGACCGCTCTCCGCGACCTCATTGTTGGCTGGAAGATAGCTGATGCGGTGGTCATTTTCGGGAGCATTGATATTTGCCTCGGTGAGGTGGATCGCTAATGGGAGTCTGGGACTTTATCTATAATCTATTTCCGAGACTCTATGAGCTGACCAGCGCTGCCCTCGGAGGTCTGCCGACGTGGGCTAGCTATTTGATATTGGGCCTTATCGGAATTGTGCTCATCCTCTTCTTTGTCATTCTGGTGGTGATGCTTTTTGTCTGGTTTGAGAGAAGGTTGGTGGGTCGGTTTCAGATCCGACTCGGCCCCAATCGCGCTGGCCCGGCGGGTCTATTTCAGCCAATTGCTGACGTGATCAAATTACTACTGAAGGAGAGCTTTACCCCCAGTAAGGCGGACCGGTGGGTCTATTTCCTCGCCCCGGTGGTAGCTGTGGTTCCCGCCTTTCTGATCTTCGCTGTAGTGCCCATTCAAGGGGGTGCCGGTGGCATCTTGGTTGACCTCAATATCGGTATCCTCTATATCGTTGCCATCAGCACCATAAGTGTGGTTGGGGTGTTTATGGCGGGGTGGGGATCGAGCAATAAATACTCCCTCGTCGGAGCAATGCGCACTGTCGCCCAAATGGTAAGCTATGAAGTCCCTTTGGTTCTCTCCATTATTGGAGTGGTACTCATAGCCGGGTCGCTATCTATGGTCACCATTGTTAAGGAGCAGGCGGTACCGTTTATCCTGCTCCAGCCCCTGGGCTTCTTGATCTTCTTCTTGGGCTCTCTGGCTGAGATCAACCGCTCCCCCTTTGACCTCCTTGAGGCGGAGTCGGAGATTGTCGCCGGTTTCCATACTGAATACCCAGGGATATGGTTTGCCATCTTCTTCCTTGCCGAATATGGGCATGCCCTAGCGGTCTCTGCTATTGTCACCACCCTTTTCCTTGGCGGCTGGATGGGGCCTGGTCTGCCGCCATATTTATGGTTCTTTATTAAGGTGCTGCTGGTCTTCTCCGTTATGCTGTGGCTGCGGAGCACCCTTCCCCGGTTTCGGGTGGATCAGCTAATGGGTTTTGCCTGGAAGTATCTTTTCCCACTGGCTCTGGTCAACATATTTATCACAGGATTTGAGGCGATCCTGTGGCCTGATTTCCCGTGGCCAATTATCTTGGTGAACATCCTGGTGATGGGCGTTTTGATAGTCTTATGGTCGAGGTTTTTCCCCTTAGAGGAGGGCTTCAGGCTTGAAAGATACGGCATCGGCATTGCCAAAGGGATGGCGCTTACCTTTAAGCACCTGTTTAGGAGGCCGATCACGGTTCAGTATCCGGAGCAGAGGCTCACCCCGTCGCGGCGATTCCGTGGCAATGAGCTTGTGTTGGATCTCGGGCGTTGCACAGGCTGTGGGGCTTGTGTCCGGGCTTGCCCTCTAAATATTATTCATCTAGAGACCAGAAGGGGTCCCGAAAAGGGTCTTATTGTAGAGAGGTTTGATGTCGAGGCAGGGCGCTGTATGTACTGTGGTTTATGTGTTGAGTCATGCCCTGTTGGTTGCCTTTTTATGGGGCGGAGCTATGAGCGGGCAACCTACAGGCTCGAGGAATTGACGGTGGGTATGGACAGGCTCACTGCTCCGGATAGGAAGCCAAGTGCCTACGCGCACCCTGAAATGGAGAAGGAGATGCCGGAGCAGACCCTCCTCGCTCCACCCAAGGGGGTGCACTGATGGGTGTCGCCATCGCCTTTTGGGTGCTGGCGGCGGTTAGTGTGGCGTCGGCCCTGGCAGTGGTGATAACCCGAGACATCTTCCGCGCCGCCCTTTTCCTTGTCCTGTGTTTTTTAACCATAGCTGGAATCTATATCACTCTTGGTGCTGATTTTCTGGCAGCGGTACAGGTTTTGATATATATTGGCGCTATATCGGTGCTTATAATCTTCGCCATCATGCTCACCAGAGAGGCGCAGCGGGGGAGCCCTTCGAACCGGCTGCGTCTTCCTGCCCTGGCTATCGGGGTTTTGCTCTTGGCAACCCTTGTCTTTGCTGTGCTTGTCACTCCTTGGAATGTCGTGGTGCCGCTGCCTGAGGCTGAACCAACTACGGCGGGCATCGCCGCCAGGCTTTTCGATTTAGAAGGTGGCTTCGTGCTTCCTTTTGAAATAGTCTCAGTTTTACTTCTAGCGGCGGCGATCGGGGCTATTGTGCTTGCGAGGGATAGGTAACATGGCTATTGGTCTTGAGCATTATTTGATCCTTTCCGCCATCCTTTTCTCCATCGGCGTGTACGGGGTACTAGCAAAGCGCAATGCGGTGGCTATCTTGATGTCTATCGAAATCATGCTTAATGCGGTGAATATCGCTATGGTTGCCTTCTCCCGGTATATCGTTCCCGCTCTACTTACCGGGCAGGTCTTTGCCATATTTATTATGACTGTTGCCGCTGCTGAAGCGGCGGTCGGTCTGGCGATAATAATTGCAATCTATCGAAGCCGTCAGACCGTCGATGTTGAGAAGATCAATCTGATGAAATGGTAATCATTTTTATTTATGGGGAAGTTTTAATGTTGCCTGAAGCTGTGGGTTGGGCGATATTCCTTCTACCGATCCTGTCTTTTGTGGTTATCTCTTTTGTCATAAGGCCGTTCTTCAACAGCCGCCCTGAGCTAAGTGGCTATATCACTATTTCCGCCATTGCTATCTCGCTTATTCTCTCGCTTTGGGCGCTGGTCTCGGTGATCAATGCGCCGGGGCATGAGGTTATCTTCGAGCCCCATAACTGGGTGACTATCGGCAACACCATCATCAAGCTGGGGCTGATCGTGGACTCCCTTACTGCGGTGATGCTCGTTGTGATCACGGTGGTGAGCCTCATGGTTCAGGTCTATTCCCAGGGGTATATGCGTGGGGATGGGGGGTACTGCCGCTATTTCGCTTTCATGTCATTATTTACGGGGTCAATGCTGGGTCTGGTATTAGCCTCAAACCTCTTGATGCTCTATGTCTTCTGGGAGCTGGTGGGGCTTTGCTCCTATCTCCTCATTGGGTTCTGGTTCCATCGCCCGGCAGCGGCCAAGGCGGCGGTAAAGGCGTTTGTTGTTACCAGGGTTGGTGATTTTGGCTTCCTGATTGCCATTCTTATCCTCTACCTCAAGACTGGCACCTTTGACATCGGAGAGCTATCTGAGCTGGCAAGGTTGGGGGTGCTTGGCGGCACGGCGCTTACCTTGGCAGCTATAGGCCTCTTCTCCGGTGCGGTGGGTAAATCGGCCCAATTCCCGCTTCATACCTGGCTTCCCGATGCCATGGAGGGTCCGACCCCGGTCAGCGCCCTCATCCATGCTGCCACCATGGTTGCCGCCGGCGTCTACCTGGTAGCCCGAACCTTCTCCCTCTTTATTCACTCTGAGACGGCGATAATGACGGTGGCCGTTATCGGGGGCTTTACCGCCATTTTCGCTGCCAGCATGGGTCTGGTGATGAACGATATAAAGCGAGTCCTTGCCTATTCCACTATCAGCCAGCTCGGCTATATGATGCTCGGGCTTGGGGCGGTGGGGGTGGCTGTTGTCAGCCACGCCATCGAGCCGGAGGAGGGGTTGGCGCTGGGGGTGGCAGTGGGTATCTTTCACCTCTTCACCCATGCCTTCTTCAAGGCGCTCCTCTTCTTGGGGGCGGGGAGCGTGAGCCATGCTACGGGGACGTTCGACATGCGTGAGATGGGCGGGCTGAGGAGGCACATGCCGTGGACCTATGCCACCTTTGTTATCGGCTCTCTGTCGCTTGCCGGGGTCTGGCCCCTGGCCGGGTTCTGGAGCAAGGAGAGCATTCTCCATCATGCCTGGGAGAGCACCCCGTTCCTTTTCTATCTGGCGATGATAACCGTATTTATGACTGCCCTCTATATGTTCCGGGCTGTATTCATGACCTTCAGCGGCAGTTACCGAGGGACGGACGAGAGCCACCATCATCTTCATGAGTCCCCTTGGGTTATGCTCGCCCCTATGGTCATCTTGGCTATCTTGGCTGTTGTAGCTGGGTGGTTTCCGGTGGGTGAGCTCCTTGGTGGGGAGGGGGTAAGCTTCTTTGGAGCTCTTGCACAGCCGCTGGCATGGGTATCGCTATGTATGGCTGGGTTGGGTATCCTCCTCGCTTATGCTATGTATAGTGCTAAGTGGCTCTCCGCACAGTCGGTAGGTAGAGCACTTTCCGCTTTTTATACCGTGCTCTCGCGAAAGTACTGGTTTGATGAGCTATATGAGGGGGTGTTTGTTTTCAGGATTCTGGTCAATGGTTTTTTTGCTATCCTCCAGTGGTTTGATACCTATATTGTTGATGGGGTGGTGAACGGGATCGCCTGGATTACTATTGTTTGCGGCGGTTCCATACGAAGACTCCAGACGGGGCAGCTTCAGGCTTATGGTCTAGCCATTTTCCTTGGTGTTTTGATCATCGTAGCTTGTTTCTTTATCTTTGGCGTTTAGGAGATGGATAGTTGAGCGGTCATTACCTTTCAATAATCATCTTCCTACCCCTAGTTGGGGCAATACTCCTTGCCTTTCTACCAAAGCTTGGGGCAAGGGCGGTCAAGCTTATAGCAGCCGCCTTCACTATCGTCCCCTTCTTTATTTCGGCAACCCTTTTCTTCATGTTTGATAAAGCGGCTGGGGGGTTTCAGTTTGTAGAAATGGTTGAGGACTGGATCCCCTTCATCCATGTTGACTATTTTCTTGGCGTTGACGGGCTGAGCCTCACTATGGTGGTTCTCACCACCCTGCTCGGCTTCCTGGCGGTTCTCATCTCCTGGAAGATCGACCTGAGAGTTCGGGAATACTTTGCCTGGCTCCTCGTTCTGGAAACGGGCATCTTGGGGGTTTTCTGCGCTCTCGACCTCATCCTCTTCTTCCTCTTCTGGGAGGTGGAGCTATTGCCCATGTACCTGCTCATCTCAATCTGGGGGTCAGGGAGGAGGGAATACTCTGCAATAAAGTTTGTCATTTATACCATCCTTGGTAGTGCCCTGATGCTCGCCGGGATACTTCTTCTCTACTTCACCGCGGGCACCTTCGACATGACCCAGCTTCATCTAGCGGGGGTCACTCCCGCCCTTACAATAATATTCTTCCTTATCCTCTTTGGCTTTGCGGTGAAGTTGCCGGTCTTCCCCGTTCATACCTGGCTTCCCGATGCCCATACCGATGCCCCAACGGCGGTGAGTGTGATCCTGGCTGGGATTCTGATCAAGATGGGCGGATATGGCATGATCCGCATCTGCGTGAGCATGTTCCCTGATGTGGCTCTTGCCTATGCCCCTCTCCTCGCCGCCCTCGCTGTGGTCAATGTCCTCTATGGGGCAGCGGTAACCTTGAGGCAAACGGATCTGAAGAGGCTCATTGCATATAGTAGCATAAGCCACATGGGCTATGTGATGCTGGGCATCTTTTGTCTGAGCGAGCTAAGCCTCACCGGCGCTACTCTTCAGATGTTCAGCCATGGAATCATCACCGGGCTCCTGTTTGCTATGTGTGGTCTGGTTATGGAGAAGACCCATAGAAGGCTGATCCCCACGCTTGGCGGGCTGGCGAGAAGGATGCCTGTCATTGTGGCTGTCTTCAGCGTTGCCGGGCTGGCTGCCCTTGGACTGCCCGGTACCAGTGGCTTTGCCGCCGAGTTTATAGTCTTTTTGGGGAGCTTTTCGAGTGGCACCTTCAGGTTTGTCGAGGTCTATACTATTTTGGGTGTGTTGGGGATTGTGATCACCGCAGGCTATATCCTCTGGATGCTCCAGCGGGTCTTCTTTGGCCCGCCAAAGGAGGAAGATGAGCATGTGGAGGATGCCGATAGACTTGAGATGGTTCCCATCTTTGCATTGGTGGCGGTGATAATGCTCATCGGTATCTACCCGGCGATATTGACTGATATTATAAAAACAGGGATAGCGCCCATATTAGGATGATACATGAGTAGGGGCAGGCATTGAATCTATATCAACTCTCCCCTGAATTGAGTCTTTGCTTCTTCGCTATAGTGGTGATCCTGCTAGACCTCTTTATCAAGAGGAAGAGGCTCCTGGCTGCGCTCAGCGTTATTGGGTTGATCATCTCCACCATTTTCACCATCACCCTTTGGGGGGAGCAGGCCACCGCTTTTAACCGCATGCTGGTCGTTGATGAGTTTTCCCTGCTATTCAAGCTCATCTTCCTCGGGGTGGCTTGCCTTATCATTCTCTCCTCTGTGGACTATGTCTCAAGGATTGCCCGCTATCAGGGGGAATACCTCGCCCTGGTGCTCCTCTCAGCGGTGGGGATGATGCTGATGGCTGGAACGGGGGAGCTTATCTCTATCTATGTTGCCCTCGAGCTCACCGGTATCTGCTTATATGTTCTGGCTGGCTTTTTGAAGGACCCCAAGTCGAGCGAGGCCGGGCTGAAGTACCTCCTTCTTGGTGCGGTTGCCTCTGCTGTTCTGCTCTATGGAATGGCGATGGTCTTTGGGCTCACCGGAACAACGCATCTCGGAGAGATCGCCAGCGCTATGCCTTCGGACGGGATTCTCTCAAGCCCGGCTCTCCTGATAGGGGTTGTTCTTCTGGTAGCTGGGTTCGGTTTTAAGATAGCGTGTGTCCCGTTCCAGATGTGGGTTCCTGATGTGTATGAGGGGGCGCCGACCCCAGTCACTGCCTATCTTTCGGTGGCAAGCAAGGCAGCAGGATTCGCCGTTATCCTCAGGGTTTTCTACGAGGCTCTGGGTCCGCTGAGCCTTGACTGGTCGGTTATCTTTGCCGTGCTTGCTGCTATCTCGATGACTATCGGCAATGTGGTGGCTATTGCCCAGACGAATATAAAGCGCATGCTGGGTTATTCCTCTATAGCCCAGGCGGGTTACCTTATGATGGGGCTTGCCACCATCACCGCCCTAGGTCAAAGCGGGCTGGTTTTCTTCCTTGTCGCCTATGCCTTTACCAACATGGGGGCGTTTATCGCCGTTATCGCCATCTCGAACAAGGTTAATAGCGACCTTATCAGTGACTATACGGGCATGGCGAGGCGTGCCCCGCTGCTTGCTCTGGGTTTAACGCTTTGCTTGGTATCGCTTACTGGCATCCCACCGACTGCGGGCTTCATGGCGAAGGTTTATATATTCAGTGCCGCGATGCAATACCAGCTTGTCTGGCTTGTGGTCATCGCTGTAATCAATACAGTGGTATCGGCTTACTATTACCTCAGGGTGGTGAAGGTGATGTATACCGGGGCACCTGCCTCCGAAGAGAGGGTGCCCTCCTCGGGGGCGCTCCGCCTTGCCTTGTCCATTGCTTGTCTCGGTGTTCTGGCTATCGGCATTCTTCCGGGCCCCCTGCTACAAATAGCCGAGGTTGCGATGAGTGCCCTTATTGGCGTCTTTCCCTAGCCTCGTCCTTGACAGCGTCTGCTAGCAAATGATAGACTTCCTTTTTGGAGCGGAATCTATTGAAAAATGTAGGTATTTTTTGTCACCCCAAGCTTGCCCGGGCCAAAGGGTTTTGTGAAGAATTATCCCGCGTTCTAGGTTCCTTGGGTGTTTCTGTTTGGGTCTGTTCGGCGTTGAATGCCGAGGAGGCGAGGGGGAGGCTCGAGGGCACCGAACTTGTCTTCAGTGTGGGGGGTGATGGCACTGTCCTGAGGGTGGCCCGTGCCACTGTTCCATGGCCCATCCCTATCCTGGGGATAAACTTGGGACGGCTTGGCTTCATGACTGAGCTCAGCCCGGAGCAGGCGCTTCAAAAGCTGCCTGCTCTGCTCACCGGGGAGGGCTGGATTGAGGAGCGCTCCATGCTTCAGGCTGAATTGCCCTCTAGCGAAGCTCCCTTTCATGCCCTGAATGATGTTGTCGTGGTGAGGGGGGCAATCCCCCGGGTGATCTATGTTGAGACTGCCATTGATGGTGAGTCTTTAACCACCTACAGGGCTGATGGGGTCATTGTGGCCACTGCGACGGGGAGCACTGGCTACTGCCTGGCCGCTGGTGGTCCCATCCTTCATCCCCAGTCTAAGGAGATATTGCTCAAGGCTATCTCCCCCCATCTGACTTTAGACTATGCCTTGGTATTGCCCTCTACGGCAACAGTTGAGCTTCGAGTTCACACTGACCACCAGGCTATGCTTAGCATAGATGGTCAGGCAAATCTTCCACTTCGGGATGGTGAGGTAGTCAGGGTCAGTCGCAGTCCCCACGTGGCTCGCTTTCTGAGGGTTGGGTCACCAGCTGCCTTCTACTCTACGCTGAACCAGAGATTGAGCCAGATTAAAATAGGTGACCTGGAATCAGTTGATGTAAGGTGAAAAATTTGAAGGTAGAGAAGGCAAGGATCGAGGACATTCCCAAAATGCACCAGTTTGTGAACTACTTTGCCGATAAGGGGGATATGCTGCCCCGTCCCTTAAGCGAGCTCTATGAGAATATAAGGGACTTTTTTGTGGCAAGAGAGGGGGGCGAGGTGGTGGCCTGTGCCGCCCTCCATGTCTACTGGTCGGATCTGGCGGAGGTCAGGACAGTGGCTGTGGTTGAGAATAGGCAAAGGCGCGGGATCGGTTCCAGGCTTGTTAGTGCCTGCCTGGAGGAGGCGAAGAGGCTCGGCATCCCGACCGTTTTCACCCTGGCCAATAAACCGGCATTCTTTGAGAGGCTCGGTTTTCGTCGTATCGATGTCATGGAGCTGCCGCGGAAGGTTTGGGGTGAGTGCTACCGCTGCCCTAAATTCCCCAATTGCGATGAGGTGGCACTTATATACCGGCTAGAGCCCTTGGGAGCCAGTCCTTGAGTGTACCCAAAATCCTGAGAAGTGAGCGCATCTATAGGGGGCGGGCGCTGAATTTACGGGTTGACACCATCCAGATGCTCTCAGGGAGAACGACTACACGAGAGGTTGTTGAGCACGGTGGATCGGTGGCTATTGTCGCCATCGATGCCGATGATAATGTTCTTCTGGTGCGCCAGTTTCGCGAGCCTGTGGGGGAGGTTCTTTTGGAGATACCGGCGGGTGGGATCGACCCCCACGAGGAGCCTGATGCCTGTGCCCAGCGTGAGCTCAGGGAGGAGACGGGATACTGTGCCGAGAGGATGGAGAGGCTCGGCGGGTTTTACTCCAGCCCGGGCTTCTGTACTGAGTATATGCACCTCTTTCTCGCCACCAAGCTTTGCCCCAGTCCCCTGGTTGCCGCAGACACCGAGGCGATCGAGCTGGTTCGTGTCCCTCTGAATGAGGTTCGGGGCCTCATCACCTCAGGCGAGATATGCGATGCCAAAACAATTGCAGGTCTTTTGCTGGTTCTGGGAAAGCGTAAGGGGGAACTAGATTGAGGATATGCCTTCTATGTAACAGGGGGAATATGTATAGTGGGGGGCAGGGGGTTTATCTCTACTATCTCTCCCGTGAGTTCCACCGACTCGGTCACGAGGTTCACTTAATAGTAGGTCCCCCCTATCCCGATGTTCCTGATGGGGTGAAGCTGTATAAGGTCAACAACCTTAACTTCTGGGAGAAGGGGATGCCGAGGGAGAATCCGTTTCAGGTCTTCTCCCCACTAAACCTCTATGAGCTGGCTGCTACTAGGCTCTGGATGTTCCCCGAGATGTTCGCTTTCGGCATCAGGGCTTACCTTAAGGTTCGAGAGCTCCTCCTTAAGCAAAAGTTCGATATTGTTCACGATAACCAGACGCTAGCCTACGGAATCCTTCTCATAAAGGCATTAGGGGTTCCTGTGGTAGCTACGGTTCACCACCCCCTCCCTATTGATAGAAAAGCCGCTTTGGCACAGGCGGAGAGCTTCAAGGGAAAGCTGGTTTGGGCGATGTTTTATCCCTTCTTTATGCAACACCTGGTGGCAAGGGGAGTGGATCGGGTGATAACCGTCTCCCGAAGCTCAGCCGAGGAGACAAGGAACGCATTTGGTGTTCGCAAGGACAAATTGAGGGTTGTCTACAATGGGATAGACGCAGATATGTTCCGGAGAAGGGAGGATGTCACGAAGGAGCCCAATAGCCTTATCGTTGTCGCTAATACCAGGGATCGAAAGAAGGGGATCCTCTACCTGCTGAGGGCACTTCAGCTCCTTAAGGGGGATGTTGATGTGAGGCTGACCATTGTGGACGCGATAAACCCCGACGATCCATATGCCCTCGAGCTGACGAAGAGATATGGCGTTGAGGATATAGTCACCTTCACCGGGCGTATAAGCACGGAGGAGCTGGCAAGGCGTTACTCAGCGGCGGAGATAGCAATTACCCCCTCTACCTATGAGGGCTTTGGTCTTCCCGCTGCCGAGGCTATGGCCTGCGGGGTGCCGGTGATCGCCACTACTGCCGGGGCACTGCCTGAGGTGGTTGAGGATGGAAAGACGGGGATATTGGTGCCCCCTCGCGATGCCCCTGCTCTCGCCCGTGCCATCAAACAACTTCTGGCCGATGAGGGGTTGCGCCGTAGGATGGGTGAGGAGGGGAGAAAAAGGGTGGAGCGCTGCTTTAGCTGGGAAAAGGCGGCTAGGGAGGTGCTCGAGGTTTATCAGGAGGTCCTATAGTTGCTCACCGTTGATTTCAACCTTTTTGGAATAAGGGACGGCGACCGGGTGCTTGATGCTGGGTGTGGGGAGGGCAGGCATGCGTGGGAGGTGTGTCGGGAATACAAGTGCTCAGTCTGTTGTATGGATATATCTAGGGAAAGCCTCAGAAAGCTGAAGTATGTGCTCTATCACATGTTGGCGAGGAACGAGGCAAAGGGGTGGGGGAATGTGATGCTTGGTGATGCACTCAACCTCCCCTTTAAAGACTCCTCCTTTGATCGGATCATCTGCTCTGAGGTGCTGGAGCACCTCACCGATGATGAGCAGGGGATCAGGGAGCTGGTGAGGGTTTTGAAGGATGGAGGGGCGCTGGTGGTCACCGTCCCGACTTATTTAAGCGAGCTTATGTACTGGACCATCTCCAAGGATTACTATGGTTTTCCTGGTGGTCACATTAGAAGGTATAAGACCGGTGAGCTTTTAACCGCCCTGAGAAGGAACCAGCTCAGGGTCTATGCTATCCGTTATGAGCATGCATTCCATACCATCTATTGGCTTCTCCGTTGTATCTTCGGGGTGAAAAATGAGGGGGCGCTGGTCCCTTCAATCTATCATAAGTTTCTAGTGTATCAGATAGAGACGAAGTCTCGCTTTGTCAGGTTGGTGGAGGGCTTTTGTAACTTTTTCTTCCCCAAAAGCCTTGTCATTTATACCAGGAAGATTTGAGAGGGCGCGCTTGAGGATATGTCTTCTGTGTTATCGGGGTAATATGTATTGTGGAGGGCAGGGGGTTTATCTCCATTACCTCACCAGGGAGTTTCTGGAGCTGGGGCACCAGGTTGAGG
>Ga0136652_1000999_pt1 | contig 12700 bp, 10 predicted proteins | sample ConPoolayeEmetaG_FD_94864 | JGI IMG/M metagenome (GOLD analysis project Ga0136652, IMG submission 94864) | Hot spring microbial mat communities from California, USA to study Microbial Dark Matter (Phase II) - Cone Pool mat layer E metaG... ...
AGGGGCATTGAACATAGGTGCCGTCTATAACGGAGGGCACGTCAACTGGGCGATGGCACACCCATTGGAGGTTCAAATATGAGCTTCCAAGAATCCCCCGACTTTAGTCGCGGGGAGTGTCAAAAAGCCGAAGAATGACACACAATTAGGAATTTTCATTCACTGGGCTTCACGGTCTCATACGCCGCCTTCTCATAAGGGTCAATCTTCTCCCTCACCTTCCAAGGATACGTGGCTCTGCCTCTGCTCCAAAAATCGCCCAACTTGTATCTAGGTACAGTTTCATCGCAACTATTTCTAAAAACTCTCCATTTTGGAACTGTTAGAGTGGTTTTAATTAAGCATTGAATTGTGTATTAATGATAGGAGAAGGGGGAAAATATTTAGGTTTATTCCCTAAAACTTCAAGTGGGAGCATCTTATGAGCGAAGTAAAAGAAATGGATTTTGAGGTGCTGAGAGAACCTTGGAACGTATACCAACTTGAAGAGGGACCAATACTTAAAATCAAATACGTATTGACAAGAGTTATAAAAAGAAGGGAGGACGGAGGACGGTTCGGTTATGCCTTTAAAGGCCAAAATGTAGTAGCTTTTTCCCACATTCCACCTGAACTTAGGGGTGAACCCACACGTGCAATTTATAGTCCAATGGAGCTCCAAGCCTCCATAGTAAATGAGGACGTCCGATACACAACCATAGCTGAGGAGTGGAACGAGTACCTGGCCGAAGACGGAACCAAAATAAGGGTAAAATTAACAGTTGTCAAAGTCTCCAGAACAAATAAAAGAGACGTGGACGGTGAACCCATATACCTAGTTCAAACATCCCTACTCCCCCAAATTCAGCCAAGAAAAAAGTAATACAACATCAACTCCAACTATGTGCTCCCCACACTATACCCTCTCACCATCCAATAGAAAAACAATAATAAGCTGCCACTGCCTAACCATAGTAATAGAGAAAAACTCAAATGAGAAAACCTTTTTTAAACTGGATTTCTAACCCGCGGTGAAAGTTGTTTGAGGTGAGCTTATGGCAGAAGACCAAAAAGACAGGCAATCTACTAAAGCAGAAAGGGTCACAATTGTTGAGGGAGGATCTGTCGATATCTGCGGTTGGCACGTGGCACTCACATCCATCTGGATTCATAATGGCTCAATCAAAGCAGAGCTAGCCATGTGGTCAGACAAAATCAAAAAACCCCTGTCAGGCGGTTACTCAAAGGGGAACAAGGTTGAAATAGGAACGTCAAACTGCATTTACTACGTGTATGAAATCAAAAAATTTGGAAAAAACAATGAAAAGCCAGGCTATATAGTTCTCACCACAAATAAGCCAGAAATTTTGGAGACCAAAAATTACCAAGAATTGGAGTCAATTGAAGCCACAACCAGAGCCTACATAGGTGATGCTGATTTCGGCTTAGGCCTTGTCTACAAAAGAAATGATGGAAAAATGGTTGCAACGATCTGCCCACCGCTTAACAGTCCACTTGGGCAGGATTTTGATTTATGCGAAGGAGACACTCTCTGGGTCGGAGAATGCGCCTACAATGTTGAAAAAATCGTCGATGGCTACAGAAAACCCGACGGAAGATACGAGAACGGCTACATAGTGCTAAAAAAACACAAAGAACTACTCCCAAATAAAGGTCCAATAATCCCCGGAGAATGGATATCGCAACCCCCCACCACACCAAAAGATGACCCGTAGCATCGAAAAACTGTTGGAGCCCTGTCGCACCTTGAAAAGATTAACACGAGAATCCATTTATTTTGTCAAATTTTGAATGTTTCTTCGATGAATTTTTTGCATAGGTTATGCACCCATCTTGCTTTTTCAAAGGCATCCGGTGCATAGTCTTTAAAGTATGTTTCATCTATCCCTTTTTCAAACCCGTAACCCGCAAGTCCCCTTTGCTCAGCAAGTTCAGCAACTATGTCCGCAATTAATCCAAGTTCTTTCCTAAACCATTGGGGCAAGTTGGGAATTCCTTGGATTTGCAACAACACATCGCTCACATCATGCTCTTTAGGAAAATCTATACCCAGAGAAATCAGAACGGCCTTAGCTGAATGCTCGGCCGCCATCTGTGAACTATACACAACATCATCCCAGCGTTTATCTTCAATTGCCCTCTCGGCACTTTGAAGCCACCTTGCAGCTCTGCTTATGCCCTGTGTTGCCATGCCAATATTTCTCACAGCTCGAAAACCTCCCCTGCCTTAACCTGCTTTAAATGCCAGTAGGTTTTTCCACTCGCAGTGGTTATCCGCATAGCTCCAAGCTTTGAGAGCTTCTCCCTGAATTCGCCCAAAACCTTTGAAAGGAAACCCTCCTTCTCATAAAGGATTATCCCCTCCATACAGGCATCAATATATATTCTGTGGGGCTCCAAAGCTTCAGACTTACTTAAAGGATAATGTTGAATCGACGTTGGAAAGTTTCGCTCCACAAGCCTCTGGAACTCCAATGTTTCACGCATCTTCCTCCTCAGCTTTACAAGCTCCCTCGTTCGCTCCCAGACCGGCTTATCCCAACCCTCAACCACCACGAGCAAATCAATGTCAGAGTCCCTATCCCAACTTCCCCTAGCCACCGATCCGAAAACAAGGACTCCAACCAAGCGCTGGGAAAAATGCTCATAGAGAACCTTGCAATACCTAGATAAAAAGTCAGCATAGATGCAAGGCAATCTTTCAAGGTTTTTAAGACTGATGCTGGGATGAAAAAGAGATTCAAAGCTTTCAAGAAGGCTCTCAGCGCGTTCACCCTTCTCCGATAGGGAGTAAAGCCTGTTTTCGGAAACTACGAGGCCTCCTGATACAAGCATTTTCAACCTTTTGCTCAGGGTTTTGGGATTGTGCACAATTTGGCGTAGCTCTCCGAAACGGGTTTTGCCTTCCTTCAACTTCTTCAAAATCCTTATAGTGTACTCATCAATCAAGGCAACCACAACAAAATAGTTTACAAAAGTATATAAATACTTTACTAAAATATATCAATAGAGATGCAGAATTACTCAATTTCGCCCCCCAAAGCATTTATACAGCTTCCTTTTCGGTTAAACCCCAAAATAAGGAATAGAATCAAACACCCCTAAACCACCACATAAATATGAAGACGGAGAAACAGAAAAAAGGGAAGAAATATGAGAAAAAAATTTGTTATACTAGGGCTAAATTGTCCGCAACTAGCTCCGCTATGTCTAAAACCCTAATTTTGGAGCCAAGAGCCTCCTTTGCGTCCTGAAGATTCATTATACAGAAGGGGCAGGCTGTCACTAGGTAATCTGCTCCGGTTTCCTCTGCTTCCTTTATCCTGTCCTTAGCTATCTCAACAGCCAGTTCTGGAAAACCACTCTTAACACCCCCACCTGCACCGCAGCACCAGGAAGCGTCCCTTATCCTTTTCATTTCCACAACCTTAACACCAGGCATCATTTTTAATATCTCCCTTGGAGCTTCATAGATTCCCATGTGTCTGCCAAGGTGGCACGGATCATGGTAGGTCACTTTTACATTTGCCTTTTCTAGTTTCAGTTTGCCCTCCTTCAACAGGTCTCGGATGAGATCCACTGCATTAACAACCTCGAATGGAAGCTTGCCAAAGAGCTCCACATAATCCTTGGCAATAGTTCTGAAACAGCCAGCACAATGAATTACAACTTTTTTGGCTCCCGAAGCCTTTAGAACCTCCAAATTGTGACTAGCGAGTTCCCTAGCCAAATTCCAGACCCCTGTTCTGAAAAATATTGAGCCACAGCACCATTCATCGGGGTGCACTATGCCAAAATCCACATCCGCAGCTTCCAAAATCTTCAGAAAAGCCTGGGCAAGCTCGGGCATTCGATAGGGCTCCGTGCATCCCACAAACCATATTAAATCAGCATTCCGGGGAACGGTTTTGCCTGCAGGTAGCCATTTTAAACGATCCTCATGTTTCTCCATATAGGGGTTATGTTCCTTCCTAGTCCACTCCGCAATTTCCCTGTGTCTCGGCATGGGGCCCAGCCCTTCTTCCACAAGGTCTGCTCTCATAGCCTCAAAGAGCTTTGTGTGATCAATAAATCGTCCTATCGGTAACACTATGTACTCACACATAGTTTGGTGACACGCTGAGTGGCAACTTCCACAAGTGGTACACTGGTAAAGCACCTTCGCCAAGCCCTCACTGGGCTCAAGCAACCCCTCTAAAATCCCTTTAGCAATGCGTATTTTGCCCCTGGCATAGTACGGGTCGAACTGGGGGGAGTGCTCAAGAACTGGACAAACTCCGTATCTGCCTACAGCCCATCTATAAGCTATTCTACAGTCACCTATACCGGAGCAGGCATAAACCATATCTGAAAGCCTTTTTGTGTTTTCCATTTTCGCCAATGATGATCCCCCCTACAGGTAGAACTTTCCTGGGCTAATAATCCTGTTAGGATCTAGGGCCTGTTTGATACTCTTAAGAAAAGAATAGTAAGCTCCATTGAAGGCCTCCGTATCTATTAAGCCCTTGCTGTATATTTCTCCCAACATGTAAGGCATGCCTCCCTCTCTTATGAGCATCTCGAGTTGGCTCTTCCAGAGTTCTAGGTTCTTCGCCCTATATTGCGGTTTGTCCCAAGCCAAAAGTCCAGCGTCAACTTCCACAGTAGTGTGTCCACAAAGAAGGGCGGTAGATATCCCGGACTGCATCCCCCCATTGGCATCAAGCTCAGCCTTGTGCGCCGCTTCCCACTCATCAAGTTTATGAGCTATGTAGGGGAAACGGTGAATTGGAACATGGACTTCAGTTGTCAAGGGTATAGAGCCTGGCCCCATTCCACCCCATATGCCGTGGAAGGTTAGCCAGTGGCCCTGTTCTTCATAGTGCCACTTGGCATAGTTTCCATCTTTAAGCTCTGGACCCAGCTCTGTGCAGCCATTCTCTTTACATATTCGGTCCACAATTTTAATATTTGCTTCCAGCTGTTCTTCTGTCTCTGCTTCCATGGTGTAAAAGAACACAGCTTTCGTTAATCCTACCCACGGCTTTATTTGGGGCACATCTGTTAATAGCTGTGTGCCTAGAACCATTGTTAGTGTCCAAAGTTGTGAATCAAATATTCCAAGGTCTCCTCTCTTCCTCCACGCTAGCCAGATTTTGGCCGCGTTTTCCGGTGAGGGTTCCTCTATGGTAAAGGTCTTAGCCGCATGGTAGGGAGGTTTTGGGAAAATCTCCAAGGTGGCCTTGGTTTTGATCCCCAAAAGCCCATTGTCACCCAGAAATAGCCCAGTTAAATCCGGGCCGAAACCGAACCTGCAGAATGGCTCCTTGGTGTAGACGCTGGCGTTGGAGCCAGTGTTTATTATGTCTCCATTTGGCAGAACGACTTCTAGAGCCACGCAGTGCTGAGTGCATGTGCCGTATTTTGCTCCTCCGCCTCCTCCCACGCTGTGGTGTGAGAGGCCGCCTCCAACTACTGCGGATATTCCACTTCCCGGACCGAGGTTTCCAGTGTAGTAGCCCAACTCGTTGAGTTTGGAGTTAAGCTCTGCCCAGGTTATTCCTGTCTCAACGGTAACTGTAAGAGCGTTTTCGTCTATGTTTAATATTTTGTGCATTCTGGCGGTGTCCAGAACTATGCTTCCTTTCTCTATGGGCTTAGAGCCTCCCAGTAGGCAGCAACCTCCGCCGCGGGGAACTATGGGTATCTTGTACTTGTTGGCTATTTTTACTACTTCTGCTACTTCTTCGGCTGTTCCCGGTTTCACCACATAGTCTGGAGGGTTGGGAGGCAATGCGCTGTCTATGCCTCTTGCGTAGGCATAGGTTATGAAATCTTCGTCGGAAACGTATTCTGTACCCACCGCGTCCTGCAACAATTTTAGAACCTTACTCATAATAGCACCTCAAAAATCGCAGTGTTTTTTATTCCAAATGCAATAAATTTTGTATATGTTGATTCTAGCGTTTAGCCATGGGTATGCTTTTGAAGCCTCTGCATATTTCTGTTACTGCTTTCTCAACGGGTATTCTTTCAATGGATGAGGCTCCTACGAATCCTTGGGCGATAGTCTTCTCATATATGATTTTGGTGCTCTCCGGGTCATAGAATGGTCCTCCATGTATTAGGCAGATTACTTCAGGGTTTACTTTTCTTGCTGCTTCAAATATTTCCTGTGCCCTCTTAAGTAGGGTATCTAAATCTTCCAGTGCAGTAAACCCCGCTATGCCTCCCATTGTTGGTCCCACATGGGCGCATATCGCGTCTGCTCCGGCTTCGGCCATATCTTTTGAGTCTGCCGCAGTGAAGACGTAAGCCATGGTAAAAACGTCCCAATCATGTAGGATTTTTATCATTTCCACTTCTCTGGACCATCCCCAGTGGGCGACGCCGTATCCAAAGGCCATAGACTCGTTGAATTTTCTGAGGGCCATTCCTCCCTCTATTAGGTTCTCATAAAGTCCTGTTGTAGGAAAGTTTATCACTCCGTTGAATCCTTTGTTGAGGAAACGTTTTAGTAAGGCTTCTAGGTCGAGGCAGAAGCAGTCGTTGGCCTCCACGCCTGCGATTATGGGCTTGTTTTTAACAACGTTCGCTATTTCATCATACATTTCTAGTGTTATGGGGTTTGAGTTCCCAATTATGGTAGTGGGTAGCCCCATCAATCTGGTTTTTCCCGTGCTGTAAATAATTATCAGGTCTGCTTGGCCGAGCTCAGCGCATTTTGCTATTATTCCGGCACTGCACCCTGCCCCCAGAATCGGTCTATTTTCGCTAATTTCTTTGTGGAGTCTATCAAGTATTTCCTTTCTGGTTATTTTTACTACCATTTTACTCATCTCCTTCTCGTGATTAATTCCTCAAAAGTTTCAACTACTTTATCCGCAAACATGTCATCATTAATGTGGCAGTCAACCTCAACAACTTTGACCTTCTTTTCCACGTTCTCCTTTAATGAATCAATGAATCCTTGGTCAGCTTCGGGGTCGTATAGGGGTGCACCCCTTTTGCTGGCTTCAGAGAAACCGCGCAGGGGAATTATAATTGCTACTGATCCCTTGGCTCTATTCGCCCTCTCTGCAATGTTTTTGCCCACCTTTTCTAGCTCCTCTTTAGTGGTTCTCACCAATACTACACTTGGCCCATGCATGGTCCATTTGCGACCTTTAAACTCGGAGGGAACTTGATCTATTCCTGTTCCCGGAAATATGTGCATATCTAGGCCGCCGGGGGCTATTATTTGGGGGAGAGCCTTCTCATTGGCACTTTCCAGGCGTACCCTCCTCACTTCGGGGGCACCTATTAACATTGAGATGTATTCTGGGGGGTATAGAACCATTGGAATGGTTTCAAAGGAGGTGATATCGATGACTGCGTCGATGCTTCCCTCTCTTATCAGTCTGTCTAGCATGGGCGTTTTTGCGTGGAAGGTTACAGCATTGTATCCCTTCTTCTCTAGACGAGAGATGACTTTCTGGACGCATGGGGTTGTGACTCCAAGAACAGTCATGCCTACAAGCGGCTTCTCTTCTGCTTTGGGAACCTCCTGTTCCACCATGCCTATAATTGCGCCCGCCGCGTTGGATAGTGTTCTTTTAACTATTTTGTCGAGACCCACTAAATCTACGGGTGTTTGCATCACAGTTATGTCCTCGTCCCCTATGGGTCTGGGGTCTATGAATGTAGTTACTAAAAGTTTGGGTACCCCTATGGGAAGTACCTTCATAGCTGCTGTTCCCAATGCTGCTGCGGTTGTGCCGCCTAAACTCATTATGCCATCCAGCTCGCCTTTGGAATACAAGTCTCCCACTATTTTTTTGACTCCCTCTACCATTACTTTGGTGGCTTCGAACCTGTCAGCGCCCTTTTCAGCGGCTTCCACAAGTTCTTTAAGGCTTTTGCCGCCGGCTTCAGCAACCTTCTCTCTGGGAACATCTCCCCTAATTAGGGGTTTGCCCATGACTCCTGCATCCACAATTATTGCTCGATGTCCCTTTTTCTCAATTATTTCCTTTAGATATTTGACCTCGTCTCCTCTAGTATCCAGAGTGGCTACAATCACAATTTTCTTAGCCATCCTATTTATTCCTCCAACCTAATATTCAAGGCTTCCAACCACGTCTTGTTCCATATTCTAAACTTCCCAGCCACAAAAGAGAGGATGCACCTATACTCTGCCTAGAATACTTTTAAAGGGAAATCATTGCTCTAATCACACCTCTCTTCCGGGGAAAATGCAAGTTACGGATATGTATCCTTAAATATTATGAATGCACTTAATAGTTATTTAAATCTAATCTTGAAACCTTAAAGAAGCGATTGTTAGATAAAAAGAGCGCTCAAGAATGTAGATCCTAAAAAATGCTGAAACCTGAAAGAAGACAATAGAGAAAAAAATGTGAGCAGATAAGTTGTTAACTAAATGGGTGGTGTTAGTAGACTAAAATTAAGGATTTGAGAGGTGTTGGAATGCCTGTTTTCAAAAAACTATTTGAACCCATAAAAATTGGGAGAATGGAGCTAAAAAACAGGATTGTCATGCCCGCCATGTGCTCCAAGTTTGGCACAGAGCTAGGAGCTGTAAACCAGCGAATCATCGACTACTATGTTGAGAGAGCAAAGGGTGGAGTTGGCCTCATAATAATAGAGAATACATGCATTGAGTGGCCCAGGGGGAAGGCTGGAGCAAGCCCAATAAGAATAGACGACTGGAAGTACGTTAGCGGTCTACACGACTTAGCGGAGGCCGTACACTCCTACGATGCAAAGATTGCCACTCAACTACATCACACCGGAAGGCAAAACTCTACACTGTGTACTGAGGGAGTGGAGCTTGTTGCCCCCTCACCAATACCATGCGCCGCAATGGGAGGTGAGATGCCCCGAGAACTGACAACAGAAGAGGTGGAACAATTGATTGATAAGTATGTTCAGGGGGCTCATAGAACAATGTCTGCGGATTTCGACGCTGTGGAGCTTCACGGCGCCCACGGCTATCTCATAAGCCAATTTATGTCTCCCCTCACTAACAAGAGGAAGGACAAGTACGGTGGAGACTTCGAGGGACGCATGAGGTTTCCCCTCGAAATAATAGAGAGAATAAAAGCCATAGTAGGCCCAGACTTTCCAATAATATTCAGAATCAGCGGAGACGAGTACATAAAAGGCGGACTCACAATAGAGGACACCAAAAAGATCGCCAAGAGACTGGAGGAGGCCGGTGTACATTGCATTAGTGTCTCAGCAGGAATCTACGAGTCCGAACCTTCCTGGTTTGCTAAAATCTATCCCCCTTCTGCCATGCCCAAGGGCTGCTATGTCCCCCTAGCTGAGGCAATAAAAAGCGTGGTAAAAATCCCAGTTATCGTGGTGGGCAGGCTCAGTGACCCCATACTCGCCGAGAAAGTACTGCAGGAAGGTAAGGCTGACCTCATAGCCATGGGAAGAGGATTGCTTGCAGATCCCTACCTACCACAGAAAATAGCTGAGAATAGACTGGAGGATATTAATCCCTGCATCTACTGCAACCAAGGTTGCTACGGAAACCTTTTCAAAATGTGGAGCATACAGTGCGACGTTAACCCCGCACTGGGACAAGAAAGAGAATTCCAAATACAACCTGCCAGCGAGGCAAAAAAAATCATGGTGGTGGGTGGAGGACCTGCAGGCATGGAGGCAGCGCGAGTTTTAGCTCTTCGGGGACACAAGGTTACCCTATACGAAAAGGAGGGAGAATTAGGAGGACAGATCAGGGCTGGCTCTGTAGCAAGCTTCAAAGAACCAGTGGGAGAGCTATTAAAATACTTCAGGACACAGCTGAACAAACTAAACGTAAAGGTGGAACTAAATGTTGAGGTGGACGCTAAACTGGTAAGTAAAGTGAAGCCCGACGTATTGGTAGTTGCTACGGGTGCAGTGCCAATCATACCGGATGTGCCCGGTGCTGATGGAGAAAATGTGGTTTTGGCAACTGATGTTTTGCTTGGGCGAAAGGCTGTGGGTGAGCGTATAGTTGTGATTGGGGGTGGCGAGGTTGGGGTGGAGGTCGCCATTCACCTTGCAGAGAACGGAAAAAAGGTTTCCATAATTGAGAAGGGTTTCGCCCTCCTACTAGAATTGAACACTGTTACTCGCCTGTATCTCCTTTGGAGATTGGCTCAGCTGGGAGTAGAAACAATCATTATGGCCAACGTGAAGGAGATAAAGAAGGATTCTGTGGTTATAGATAGAGGGGGCAAAACCGAAGAGTTTAAGGCAGACAATGTTGTGCTTGCTGTAGGCTTTAAGCCAAACAGGGAACTCTTGGAAAAATTGAAGGCCACAAATATACCAGTTTACGAGATAGGAGATTGCAAAAAAATAGGTAGGCTCAAGGGAGCAATACATGGAGGATCAATTATTGCAAGGAGAATATAGAACTCCATCCGCCTCTCCTTTATTTTTTGGGAGGGTGGGGGCTCTTTTTCTGGTTGATGTTCCAAATTTTTTGGGGCTTCCTAGAGTTTTCCTTACAAAAAAGTAATTAGTGTAGCTTAAATATAGTTTTCTTGAGAAAGGTTTTGCAGTTAAAGGGAAGTTTTTGGGTGTTTTAAAAGTGGTTGAGATGACTTTTTATGGTGGGGTTGGAGAGGTCGGCGGCAACATGTTCCTTCTCAGTGACAGAGATACCAGGATCTTCTTGGACTTTGGTATGAACTATGCTGCGAGGAGAAATTTTTATTCTTGGCCGGCTCTGCAACCCAGGGATGAGAGGGGGTTGCTGGATTTTGGACTCATACCCAACCTAACTGGAATATACCAATATGAGGAGTCTGAGCCCGGTGTTAACGCTGTTTTCCTCACCCACTCCCATGGAGATCATAGCGGCTATGTCTCGTTAATTAAAAGGAGGATTCCTGTTTATTGTGGTGAGACCACTTGCCTTATAATGAAGGCTATGGACGCCATTGGTAGAAAAACCTTCGAGAAGGACTTGAAAGGAATAGAGTGGAGAACTTTTCGCACCGGTGACCATTTGGAAATCGGCGGTGTGGAAATCATTCCCATACATGTAGATCACTCTGTTCCTGGAGCTTACGGCTTCATAATTCACACCTCTGAAGGGACAATTGTGTATACTGGGGATTTCAGGACTCATGGAACAAAACCCATGTTAACTGAGGACTTTGTGCAGAAGGCGGCTGAGGAGAGTCCCGAAGCCGTTATTTGTGAGGGCACAAACATTATGCAGGCCAGGGTCTCAAGTGAGAGGGATGTGGAGGTGGAGCTAGACAGCGTGGTGGCTAGCACTCCCAAAATTGTTTTAGCCAGTTTCGGTCACAACGATATAGACCGCTTGAGATCCTTTTACAATGTGGCTCAAAAAAATGACCGCTACCTGGTGATTTCGCTGAAGCAAGCCTACCTATTGAGGGAACTACAAAAAGACCAGAGATTAGAGGTTCCCGACGTTACAGGAGACAGGTTTATAATATTAGACGAGGAGAAGAGAAAAAACAGGTGGGAGAGGGAGGAGATTCAGAAATATAGCAACACTAAAACCATTACAGAGATTGGCAAAATCCAAGACAAAATAATTTATATCATGTCACAGTTTGACCTAAACGACCTTGTGGAAATTAGACCTGAGGCGGGTAGCGTTTACATCTACTCCTCTTCAGAACCCTTCACCGAGGAGGGAGAAATAGACTTTGAACGGCTCAAAAACTGGCTGGCATGCTACGGTCTACCACTCTACCAGATACACGCCTCGGGACACGTAATGCCCCACCAACTAGCGGAGGTAATAAGAAGGGTGAAGCCCAAAAAACTGGTTCCAGTGCACACCGAATATCCTGAAACCTTCAAAAAATACTTTGGAAAAAATGTCAATGTAGAACTGCCCACAAAAAACCAAACAATGAAAATACTCTAAAAACAACTCCGGCAACACATACCCTGAAAGGCTCACGGGATTTCTGCCAGAAAATCTAATATTTCTTGGACTGCTTCATCCATTTTTTCTCTCAAGAATCCATGGGGAGCATCCTTAAACAGTTTTAACTTGGCCCCAGGAATAAGTTTAGCAATAATTCTAGAATTTTCTGCGGGTACAATTAAGTCCTTTTCTCCAGCCATAACAAGGGTGGGAGCCCTAATACTGGGTAAACGATCACAAGCATCAAAGGCTAGAACTGCTTCCGCCTGCCTCCTTTTACCGGTAACCGTTGTGGGATACTTTACAGACAGAGCTCCCTTCAATAGCTCATCTCGATGCTCCCTCAAACAATTGGGAGAGTATACTAGGCTCCACCAAAGCTCTAACGCCTCTTTCTGAGACATTTCGGGAGGGGGATTCGCCACAATGAACATTTTCTTTTGCACCTCTTTGGAAACCGGCACACTCTTGGGGCCGCCGCAGGTTGCCATGCAAAGAATCAAACCCTTAACCTTCTGGGGATAATTAATAGCGAATTCCTGGGCAATCATTGCCCCCATTGAGGCTCCTAGTATGTGGGCTTTGGGAACCTTTATGGCATCCATCAACCCCGCAAGGTCATCCGCCAACATTTTTATGGTGTAGGGGATGTCTGGCGCACTGCTCCGCCCAGCTCCACGATTGTCAAATGTGATGACTCTTTGACACTCTCCACGACTAAAGTCGGGAGATTCTTGCTTCTGGCTCATCGGGAGCCTTCGAAGCAATGGGTGTGCCATCACCCAGTTAACACGCCCTTCCCTC
>Ga0136652_1001000_pt1 | contig 12679 bp, 10 predicted proteins | sample ConPoolayeEmetaG_FD_94864 | JGI IMG/M metagenome (GOLD analysis project Ga0136652, IMG submission 94864) | Hot spring microbial mat communities from California, USA to study Microbial Dark Matter (Phase II) - Cone Pool mat layer E metaG... ...
ATGGAAACCTCTATGCCATCGGCGCCGAGGGCAGGCTCCGGTGGAAGTACGCAACCGGAGACTTCGTTTATTCCTCGCCGGCGGTGGCGGCGACGGCACCGTCTACGTCGGGTCTCACGATAAAAACCTCTACGCCATCGGCGCCGAGGGCAGGCTCCGGTGGAGGTACGAAACCGGAAATTGGGTCCGTTCCTCGCCGGCGGTGGCGGCCGACGGCACCGTCTACGTCGGGTCTTACGATGGAAACCTCTATGCCATCGGCGCCGAGGGCAGGCTCCGGTGGAGGTACGAAACCGCAGATGCCGTCCATTCCTCGCCGACTATCGGAGCTGATAATAGGATTTACTTCGGTGTTACGAGCGGTGCCGTGTGCGCCCTTGGCGATAGGTTCAGCTCAGGGCCGGCACCGTTGCCCGCAAAAGAATCGAGACCGGCAGGGCAGGCGGTTGCTGAACATGCGGCCGCAATTCAGGGACCAGAAACCATCTCTCCTCAACCTTCGCCGGGGGCAGATGTTATGACGGGTCCGTCAGTACCGGATAGGCGTGAAACACCCGATTCCAGAGCTTCTGTGATTCACACTCCTGACACGGCATTTGCCGGGTTTCCGCCGAACCTGCTGGCATCTTTCAGGGAACCCGTACTGCTCGGCAGAGGCGGGTTTGCAAAGGTCTTCCGGGCAAGGCGCAATAGGGATGGCAGGCTGGTAGCCCTGAAAATCCCCATCAGCTTCGATGAAGCCACCGGCCGCGCCTTCATCAAGGAAATCCGGGTCTGGGAAGACCTGAAGCACGAGAACATCGTTGAATGCTACGGATGCAATATCATGCCGGTACCCTACCTGGAACTGGAGTATATGGAAGGCGGTAGCCTGGAAGCCCTGGATAAACCGCTCTCGGTCCAGGAGGCGGCGCGGATTTGCCTCGGCATCGCGCGGGGACTGGCCTGCGCCCACGGACGCCAGCCCGAGCCGATAGTCCACAGGGACCTCAAGCCCGCCAACGTGCTCCTTTCGGCTGACATGACGCCGAAAATCACCGATTGGGGCTTGAGCAAGATAGCCTCGGCCAGCGGGGGAAGTTCCGGGACGGGTTTCTCCCCGGCCTATGCTTCCCCGGAGCAGATTTCGCCCGGGAAGTTCGGTGGCACCGACACGAGGACGGATATCTATCAGCTCGGGGTGATCCTTTACGAGTTGGTAACCGGGAAGCCGCCTTTTACCGGAGAGGACATAGGCGAAATCATGTTCAATATTGTCAGTCAAGAGCCTGAGGCCCCGTCACGCATTAATCCCGGAGCGGCCGTCCTTGAACCGATAATAATTAAGTGCATGGCGAAAAAGAAAGAGCATCGCTTCCAGAATGTGCGGCAGGTCCAGACAGAACTGTCCAGGTACCTGAGACAGGAATACAGCCAGTCATTGGAGTCGTCCCGCCATGACCCCGCCCGCAGCGCCTATTATTGCGGCCAACTGCTCCTCCTTCACCTGAGGCTTGGCCAACTGTCCGAGGCGGTGCAGTTTGCTGAGCGTCTGGTAGAGCTTGCCGGGCACGACAGCGACGTCATCGAATTTGTGGATGAGCTCAAATACCGCAGGGACAGGCGCATTGATGTAAACGAAGACCTCATCGTCAGGGCCAGCGGGATCATGGGCAGAATGGCGAAGCGGTGAACATCCGGGCCAGATCCAGGCTCGCGGACCCGTCTTTCATGACGGCCGGTAAGTACTGTCAACCACGGACACAGCCGTTGATTTAATAGCCATGTTGAGACGCGCACCGGACACCCCGCCATTCCTCCAGACAACGGGGTATTGACAAATCCTCCATTATGGAGTATAGTAGCGGCGTAATCCGGTTCATCCGTGTTGATTGGCCGTCGCGCTCCTGCCAGCAGTCAAACGGGGAGGTATTGAGTAGTTTGGATAGCCGTGGTAGCCACTCCGGCAGAGCCGTGTTAGCACGGCTGCGCCGGAATGGCCTTACGCGGGAGGCTACCGCATCTGACTGTGCGACTGCGGTGGCATCAGGCATGAATTCAACATTCAGTGTAACCGGCCGGAGCGACGGGTGCTGACGTAGAGAAGGGATTACCGGGAGAGAAAGACGGGGCAGGGAAAGATTGCATCTGATTATCGCCAAATACACCAGTGACGCCGAGCGGAAGCGCATCGAATATGCCATTGACAAATGGCGGGAGCAGATACGGATATCCCGTCCCGATGGGATCACGGTCCTGGCCGATGGTGACGATAGCGATATTACGCGGTTCCTGGAAGAGCTTTACTCAAAGGCACTGCCGGACGGCATCGCCCATTACAGGGTCGAGGCCGGGAGGCTGGATGTTGAACCGACAGAGAGGCAACTGAAGCTCCGGATTTTCGAGACACTGGCGGCCGTTGAAAAAGTGCTCCGTTTCATCATGACCAGGCTGCGGGCAACTCTCAGGGAGGAATCCCGGGAACCACGCTGGTTACTCTATGAACTGCAAACCAAAAAGGGCAAGGTCGAGGTCTCAGCCACGCTGCGCGAAGACGGCATCGTGGTCAACGTCGACCTGCGTATTTCCGGTTACGGACAGGGTGTGGACCTGGTCCGTGACAGATTAAGGGAGGAGTTAAAGTACCTTAAGGGTGGTGAGTATGGCAAAAGAAGCTGATTCCGAGATCGTCCGCAGGATGGAGGAGCCTGCCCGCCGGGTGCTGGGCTACGATCTTGACAGCCTGACCCGGCTCGGCAGGAAAGAGAGGCTGGAGCTGGCGGGGGAGGTCATGGCCCGTAAGAACACCTTCGAGCGCCTTTACTCGTCGGTCTTGCCCCGCGAGGATTGCGACAGGATAGAGGGCAAGATCGCCACTGCCCAGCTGTATCTGGCGGCAGCCGAGGTTGCCAACGGTGAGGCCGGACCCGAGTCGAGTGGCTTCACCACGGAAGAGATCAGCCTGCCGACCGCCTTTCAGAAATACAGCATTCTTGACAGCCTGCCGGCAGCCGAGCTGGTCAGGCGCACGGCCCGGGATGAGAGACTCCGGGAGCTCATCGCCGAGTTCAGCGGTGACGGCTGCTCAAGGCTGGACGAAGCGCTCAATTCTCCCGGCATAAGACCCCTGCTGAGACTCGCTTTCAGCGAGCGCCTGAAGGAGCTCAGGGACAGGGTTGAGCGGAGCCTGCCGTCTCACCGCAGGCAGGAAGCAGTTTCGGAAGAAACTGCTGTAGCACCGGCCGCCGGGAAGGACGACGTCTTACGGCGGCGCCAGCCGGAGTCCTCGGGAGGTGCGGCTACCGGCCGCCCGGTAAGCGGTGAGGATGCCCGGCTCAGCGAGCTCAACTTCATAGCGCGCTTCGACACCAAGATGCAGAGTTTCCCGCTCAGGTTCTACTCCCCGGTCCACAGGCGCACCTTTGTGGTGCGTTCGTGGGGTGAAGGCGACCATGTCGCGGAGGCGGACAGGGGAGCCCCGGATATGCCATGGAATACCAGGTCGAGATACGTGGTGCGGCGGAGGATACACGGCACCTTCGGGGAAAAGGTCCCGAGAGTGGTGATTGAAGCTGTGTCATTTGCCCACATCGCCGAGTACGAGAGGTCCGGGTTTGACAGCCGCTGCGCCGACCTTACCGATTTTCTGTTCCTCACCGGACGCCTTATCGATGGGGCCGAACTCGGCAAATACCTGCATGTCATCGGGATAGCGTCTCCTACCGGCTGGGATGAACGTGTACTGAGGGAGATTCAATCGGCGGAATTCGCGCGTAACTACGTCAGCCGCTTCGTTTCAATTTGCCTGGTCGACTCCATGACCGGAGATGTCGCCTACAGCAGGTCTGACGATCGGATTTCGGGCTACATCCGGTTCTTTAAACCGGAATTCGACAGCGAAAAAATCGAGCGGCTGCGGAATCATATAGTCAACAGGCTGCTGGCCAAAGGCTACGTGGTTCTCCAGGATACAGTTCAGGAATGCGGTGAGCCACGCAACCTCGTTTATAAGGTGCTGTGTGACGTGGAGAAAGAGGGCAGGGGGAAAATACGCAGCATCAGGGATATTGGAATAGTACTTCAGGCTCCCTAGGTACCGGGATTCAAGTGCCCTGAAGCGGCGTTGAATTATAGTATGTAAGAACGTTTATAAAGGAGGCAGGATGAGCATCATTGACCGAATCAAAGGCAACCCGTTCGAGAAGCTGAAGAAGGACGACCTGACGGCGGAGCGGATCCGGCTTGAGCGAGAGGAGAAACTCAAGATCGGCGAGGTCCAGCGCCTATCCAACGAGAAGAAGGAGCTTTTCGACAAGGGATTCAAGGCGACCGAGGCGGAAAGAAGGGCCATCGCCCGCCAGATACAGCAGCTCGACCAGAAGATCAAGCTGGACAACATTCAACTTAAGAAGACCAGCGACCAGATCCGTGTTGTGGACAACCTCATTTTCATTCACGACAACAAGAAAATGCTCGAAAAGTCGGGGCTCATGAGCAAAATAATGAAGATCCCCAAGAGCAAACTCGATGACTTTCTGGCCGGGGTTAACATCAAGGACCAGGTGGTCCAGGGTAAAGTTGACTCGCTGCTCAGGACGATGGAAGCCGAGTATGGCCTCCTCAGCGAGCCGGTGGATGATAAGGACACGAAGAAACTGATGGACATCTGGGCTACCAGCGATATATCCCAGGCGGACGAGGTTTTCAAAAAGTGGGACAAAGAAAGGGCCGCCAGAGAGGAGCTGGAAACGGCATAGCCCGAAAGGTTTTCCGGGCAGGCTCCTACCATCCGTACGGTACGCTGATGGCGGCAATCGATACCCCTGCGATGTGGTAAAGGGGGCTGTTTTCGAGAGATGGAACTGCGAGACGAGGTAAAAAGCCAGTTCGATAAGGCCCATAGACTCGCCAAAAAGTTTTACGATGCGGGTGACACCGGCCGGGCGAGGATAGAGTACCTGAAATGCGCGCGCTTCATGCAGCAGCTGGCGGAGATGTCCCCGCCCGACCTCAGGCCGGACATTCTCGAACGGTCCAGGAAGTTCAGCGAGATAGCCGACGGTCTCAAAGAAGGCAATATCGAGGTCTTCACCTCCGGCGTGAAGCCCATGGAACCCGTGCCGCAGAGCACGCATAAGAAAGATGAAGACGCTGCCCGACGGAAGGCGCACAGTCTGGTGATGGTGGAGAGGCCGAAGGTCCGTTTTGCGGACATAGCCGGACTGGAGCAGGTGAAGGAAAGCATCAAGGAGGCAGTTGTCTACCCCTTCCTTTACCCGGAGGAATACAGGTATTTTGGCGTTAGTGCCGGAGGCGGTATCCTTCTCTACGGGCCGCCGGGATGCGGGAAGACGATGCTGGCGGCAGCAGCCGCCGCCGAATGTGATGCGGCTTTCATCAACCTCAAAATCAGCGATATCAAGGACAAGTATGTCGGTGAGAGTGAGAAAAACCTGAGGGAAGTCTTCGCCATCGCGCGGCAGCAGGAGAAAGCCATCCTGTTTTTCGACGAGATTGATGCGCTGGCTTCAGAACGCTCCGGTTCCAGCGAGGGTCACGAACGGAGCCTGGTCAGCGAGCTTCTGATGCAGATGGACGGCCTGGAGACCAAGGGCAGGGTGAGAAGCCTCGTCCTTGCGGCGACGAACCGGCCCTGGGCGGTTGATATCGCACTCAGGAGACCGGGAAGGTTTGATACCACCGTGTTCATCCCGAATCCGGACCGGGCGGCCAGGCGCAGGATACTGGAGATAAATCTCGCTCACAAACCGCTGTCCGGCGAGGTTGACCTGGACGCGCTAAGTGAGAAGATGGAGGGCTTCGCATCTTCAGAAGTCGTGGAGGTCTGCCAGCGGGCTGCCAGGATTCCGCTCAGGGAGCGGATAAAAGAGAACAAGCCCCGAAGACAGCTGACACAGGCCGACTTCGAGCAGGCAATACGTTCGATGCAACCGGTTCTGCCCGCCTGGTACCAGCTCTCCCTGCGGGAGTTAAGCCGAACGCCGGAAGTTGAGATGTTTGATGACCTGATCAGGGCGGCGCGGAGGTATATCCGTCAATAGTCTGATGACGAGGTAAGTCTGTGCTTCAGGTGTGCTATAAAACGGATAGGGGTATGGTGCGTCCACGGAACGAGGACGCCGTTCTTGTGATGGAACTCGGTCCTTTCTATGTTCTGGCGGTGGCGGACGGGCTTGGAGGGCATGCATCTGGAGAGGTGGCAAGCAGGATAGCTGTTGACCAGATTGAACAACACCTGACCGAAAGTTACGGGAGGGGCGAGCTCCCAGATAAAGAGGCGGTCGTAGCGGCAATCGCCGCGGCCAACACCCGGATACGCAGGGTTGCCGAAGAGAACCCGGCCAGTCAGGGAATGGGCAGCACGCTGGTAACCGCGTTAGTTTGGGGTGGGAAAGTGCTTCTGGCCAACATTGGAGACAGCCGGGCCTACCGTGTTGGTCAAGGCATAACGCGACTCACCCGCGACCATTCGCTGGTGCAGGAAATGGTTCAGCACGGGTTGATAACCGAAGAAGATGCCAGGGGCCACCCGCACCGACACGTTGTCACCCGTGCTCTAGGCATGGCGGAGACGGTCTCACCCGACTTCTACGATATCGATCTGGGCGATTCCACCCTGTTGCTGTGCTCGGACGGGCTGACCGACGCGCTCGGGGACAGCGAAATAGCCGGGATCGTCACCGGTGCATCATCCATCGAGGAATCGTGCGCGCAGCTGGTGGCCGCCGCGAACGCGGCCGGCGGCCGCGACAATGTGACGGTTATTCTCGCCAGACCGATAGCTTAAGGAGGAGCAGATGGGCCTGCGACTGAGGGGCAAATCAAAAGAAGAAAAACGGATTGAAAGCGAAATTCGACAGCGCAAGGCAAAGGCCAGGGTGCAACGCTACATTGAGCAGCTGCAGTCGCTGCGGGAAAAAGTGTTCTCACAGGGCAAGCAGGCAGCTCAACTGGGGGATGACAGGTTTTTGAAGAGACAGGCTGCCAAGTATCTGGCACTTTCCGACCGCATCAGGAAGGCGCAGCGCCTGCTTTTGCTCATGGAGGAAGCCCACCTCCAGCGTGAGATGGTGGGGATCACCGGAGACTTTATTTCTTTCGCCCATGACATAAGCCAGTCCATCGCCGAGGGACCGGACCTGGCTAAGATCGCTCACAGCCAGGTGGAGTTCGAGAAAGCCATGGCCCGGGCCGAGGGTATCGATGAGGCCCTATCGGTGACCATTGATATGGCCAATGAAAGCATCCTGGCCTCTCAGGACTTTTCCGATAAGAACATTGATGAAATCATGAAGACAATGCAGGGCGAAGCGGAAATAGAGGAGAAAGGCCTTGACGAACGCATATCCAGGGGGCTAAAGCAGGTCGAAGATTCCATGAGAAAGGGATAGGAGTATCCGGCGGCAGAACGGGACGGGGCTCAAGCACATGAGCATTGAAGTACTGCTCAGGACAGCCGAGGAGTATCTCGAACGCGCCATTGAATCGGAACAGAGGGGTTTAGTGGCGAAGGCGCGCCATCTCTATCTTCAGGCCAGTGACTGCCTTTACCGGGCGGCGGCGCAGTCCCGGGGCAACCTTGCCAGGATCCGGACCGACAACGCGGAACGGCTGCTCAGGCACGCTAACGGCATCGCACCCAAAGCCGGGGGTGCTTCGCCCGAGCAGGGAAGCGATTTTGGCGACTTCGTCCTTAAAGAGAGGCCGGCTGTCACCTTCGACGATGTTGCCGGTCTTGATGATGTGAAGGAAGAAATCAGGAACAAGATAATCTATCCACTTGCATACCCGGAACAGGCCCGCAGGTTCGGCATTCAGGCCGGGGGCGGCGTGCTGCTGTACGGTCCTCCCGGCACCGGCAAGACATACATTGCCAAGGCCACGGCCCATGAGGTCGACGCGGCCTTCTTTGCCATCAGGCCATCCAGCATCATGAGTAAGTGGGTGGGAGAAAGCGAGCGAAATATCGCCAGGCTCTTCTCCGAGGCCAGAAGCGAGCCCAGGGCAATCATATTTGTCGATGAGGTTGAGGCACTGATACCGAAGCGGAGAGACTCCGGCTCGACCGTCATGCAGCGTGTTGTTCCCCAGATACTGGCAGAGATGGACGGCATACAGTCGAAGAATGGCAGCATCCTGTTCATGGGCGCAACCAACGAACCGTGGAGCATCGACCACGCTGCTCTCAGGCCCGGCCGGTTCGATGAGAAGATATACGTTCCGCCGCCGGATGTCGCGGCCCGCAAAAAACTGTTTGAGTTGAATTTGAAAGGCCGCCCTGTGGAAGACGGCGTGGACCTGGACAGATTGGCGCAGATTACCGCCGGCTACAGCGGGGCGGATATCAGGCAGGTGTGCCTGAAGGCCGCCTTGAAGCCGTTCCACGAGGCAATCAGAGGCGGTGGGCAGCGGGGAATTTCGATGGCCGATATCATCGGGGCCCTCGACGCGGTTAAGCCGTCGGTCAGCCAGCGAATGGTCGAAAAGTACCAGGCATTCAAGTTCGGATGACGGTGGATTCGTACGCAATGACAGTACAGCCAACCGGCAACAGCATGGTAGCTGAGGGACTGGCAAATGGTAGCTGATCACAGCGGTACGGGTACCGGGCTGGAAAGAGCCATATCCTCTCTGCTGGAGCAATATGCCCGGGCAAAAGCTGACGGCGGGACTGGCCCGAGGGACATCATTGCCCGGGTCCGCGGATACGGAGCCGAGGCGGTCCCTCTGCTCGGGAAGAGTCTTGCCTGTGCAACCTCGCCGGATTTGCGCCGGGCCGCAGCGCTACTGCTGGGCGAAACCGGGCATTCGTCTGCCCTCGAGCCACTGGCCGGCTGTTTCCCGTCAGAACAGGACCGCTCGGTAAGGTCGGCGGCACTGGCGGCGCTTTCGAAGCTGGTTGCGGTTGTACTGAATGAACTTGCCGTGTTGCCTGCGGCCGACGTTCGCCGGGAGGCTTTGAAAGCGGATTTGGCAAAGCTGCTGGAAACGGATGTCGGGCTGGCCGCCGTCGCCTCGCAGCTGGAGAAAAGTCCCGACAGGAATGTGCGCAGGGGTGCCGTTGAAGCGCTGTCATGCGGCTCCGGTCCGAAAATAGTGGGCCCGCTGGTTCAGGCGCTGGCCGATGCCGACTGGCTGGTGCGGGCAGGCGCGGCTCGTTGCCTGGGGAAAATCGGAGACAGACGGGCGGCAGGCGCCCTTGCCCATCACCTGGCAGACAGCAGCTGGCACGTGAGACGCGATGCGGCGGTGGCGCTGGCGGCGCTCGGTGACGGCAGAGCCAGAGGACCATTGATGGAGTACCTTGAATCCGACGATCCTGCCGACCGCGCGCTGGCGGTGTCAGGCCTGACAAAACTGCATGGCGATGATATCGCGCCGCGTCTGATCAGGGCATTGAAAGATGTTGACCGGTTTGTGAGGCGCAATGCCGCTGACGGGCTTCGGGTCATCGGTGCCGATGAGGCGATAAACGCCATTTCGGAGGCACTTGCCGCTGAATCCGACGCCGGGACCCGGGATGTGATGAAGCGTGCCCTCAATGCGCTGAGAAGGTTGCATGCTGCCCCCAGCCTGCGGCTGGTAGTGGAAGCTTCGGGCAAGTTGCATCTGTTAGAGTGGGAAAACATCACCGTCACTATTGTAAACGAAGGTAAGGGTGCGGCATCCGACGTGACAGTGGCTGCCACCGGGCCGGCGGAATCCAACGTACAGGCGGTTGGCCCGCTGCCTGCGGGTGCCAGTCGTCAGGTTAGGCTGCCGGTGCGTGTTAAGGAGGTTGGGCGGTCGGTGCCTGTGGAATTACAGGCAGTCTATAAAGACGAAGATGGCAACAGGCGGGAGTATCGAGCCCTGGCACTGTTATGGGTCATCGATCCCGACCGGGAACGGAGCGCAGCACCGCAGGTGGTTATTCAGGGGGACTACTATGGCGGAGACCATATTGCTGATAGCGTCGTAAAGAAGGACAATCGTCCTGAAAAGCCACCGGCGATGCAGAGGCTTTGTCCGCATTGCGGGCATGAGTTGAGTCTCATAAAGCTACCCGGTTTTTGCCCGTACTGCGGTCAACGTCTAGTAGAATAGTAATACCGGAGCATAAGAAGAGCCAACGAGAGGGAGGTCAACATGGCAACAGAATGGCGAATCTACGGCAAGGATACGGTAGCCCGCAAGCTGGACAAGGCTGAATTGCCCGGTTTCTTTCAGAAGAAGGTAACAATTGGGCATCAGGAGGCGGCTCTGGTCGTCAAGAACGGCCGCGTAGTAGAGACGGTAACCCAGGCCAAAGAAGTCGTGGTCGGCTTCTGGGAGAGATTGAAGGGTGCCTTTGGGGTGGATACCGAGGCCGAGGTATACATCGTGGACACGACGCCGATCGACCTGCTTATCTATCTCGGCAGAACAGACAAGGAGGCGGGAACCGCGGGGTTTGCGTCGGTCACGCCACCCCAGATCAAACCGCCTGCCGGCGACAGGAAGTACTTCGAGTCGGTTGAGTTGGCGGCACAGGCACAGCGGGACGTGTCGAACCTGACTCTTCTGGCGGTTACGGCGGATAAGGAAGTGGTGAACGCCGAGTGCCGGCTGCGCGTGAGCATCTCGACCGACGACATAGGCCTCATAACGAATGCCCTCAAGGGCCGCTCTGCCCTCTCCGTCTGGGACCTTGCTGCCCTGGTCAAGGATGAACTCATGGCCAGGGTGCTTTTACCCCGGGTAGCCCGCCTGCGTGCTGAGGAGCTTCGCGGTAACCGTGAGCTCCTGGCAACGCTGGAAACGGATGTCCGGACGGAACTGTTGAAGACCCTGAGCATCTGGGGGTTGAAACTGGAAAGCTTCGTTATCAACTGGGGTATCACCGAAGAGGAAGCTGCTGCCATCATGCGAAAGCGCCAGAACCGTGAGGAGGAGGCCAGAATATTTGCCCACGGACGCCGGCTTGCCGATATGCAGCGCGACCTTGAGCTGAAGCAGGCAGAGATTGACAATCTGCGCCAGTTGAAAGAGGCTGAGGCGCGCCGTGACGAAGCCGCCAAGGCTATTCTTATCGCAGCCGAAGTCGACCGCCACCGGATACTCGAGGGTAAGCGTTTGAATGTTGCCCGTGTCGACACCGAGATCGCCCAGCTCCAGCTTGACATTAAACGTCGGGAACAGGAAATCAATTTCGAGTTTGAAAGAAGGCGTAAGGAACTGGAAGCTGACCTGGATCGTCGCGAGATGGAGGAGCTGACCAGACAGTTCGAAGCCGTACAACGAGCCAAGAGGGAGCGACAGAAACAGGAACAGGATTTCATGACCCAGCAAATGACAATCCAGACAGGCTCGACCGAACGCATCATGGAGCAGGCGATAGAAAAAGGAGTAGCCGACCCAGCTGCCCTGCGCGAAATGATGCGCCAGCAGACCCTGCAGCGGGCGCTTGACCGCGACGATGCCAAGGTGGAATCGCTGGGAAAGGCCGAAGCCGCCAAATACCAGATGGATACTTATAAGGAGGCCGAGGACCGGGAGCGCAGGCACCAGAGTGACATGGCAGAGCAGGCGGCCCGGATGATGGAAGCCTCCAAACAGGGCGTGCCTGACACCCTGGTGCAGGGTGGTGGCGTGACGCCGGTCGTGCACGTAAGCGCACAGGCAGACACATCAAACATCAGCAAATGCAGCAAATGCGGCCAGCCGGTCCGGGCCGGGTGGCGTTTCTGCCCCGCCTGCGGGGAGCCGGTAGTCCAATGAGGGTATTTAGCGGCTGAATCACAGTCCCGGGTATGGAGGCCTAGCCGTGACAGTATCGAAGAACGGTGCAAGCACGAAATCGCGCGCGACGTTCAATTTTGAGTGGTATCCTGGCAGGCCGAATACTCCTGGCGTCGAACTCCACTCTGAAACGAGAGACCCGCGTAAGAATAAAGACCTGCTGGCAGAGGTAGAGGGGTTGACCCGGCAGGTCGAGCGTGAATCAGGAGGCGAGCGCGTGATGGTTGACCGGCAGCGGTCTGGGAAAGGGGCGCGGCTCTATATGGAAAAAGAGGCACCAGATTTGTCCGGTGAGAGTCTAAGACGCCGGGCGGTGGACCGGATGGCGGTTCTCTGCCGTGTCGTTGAACCAAGGATAGGCAGATTGCGGCAACTGGCGGGGTAGAAAGTACACCCGGCGGGAATTCACGGGGACGCGCTGAGGCAAATGAGCGACGACAGTTACTACCGAGAGAAGCTCAACGAGTGGAAGAGGGCCGGTTACGACGTGTCCGCCCTCGAGGAGAAGTGGTTTCCGCGTGATAGCGATAGCGCGGCCGGGAAACAGTCGCCTGCTCGCCGACGAAGGTTCCCACTGTGGGCAATACCCGCAATCGTCATGTCCCTTGGAGCAGCAAGCCTGCTGATTGTGCTGGGTATTTCGTGGGTGTCAAAACCGGTGCCAGTCCCGGTGCCAAGCCCCTCTATCACCCAGCCGTTCAGTGCTGCCCCGCCATCGGCCCCGGCATCGCCACCCGCACGTGTGCCACAGCCTGCCTCCGCGCCGGTCAGATTCAGCCTGGGTATCACAGTATCCCCGCCGGGAGCCGGAACCGTATATCCGGGCAGTGGTACTTATGAGAGTGGCGTAAGTCTGACTCTGGCGGCCACTCCCGCACCGGGCTACCGGTTTGTATCCTGGTCCGGGGATGTTTCGGGA
>Ga0136652_1001001_pt1 | contig 12675 bp, 9 predicted proteins | sample ConPoolayeEmetaG_FD_94864 | JGI IMG/M metagenome (GOLD analysis project Ga0136652, IMG submission 94864) | Hot spring microbial mat communities from California, USA to study Microbial Dark Matter (Phase II) - Cone Pool mat layer E metaG... ...
AGCCAGGGCTTTGGTGGGGGGAGGCGGGCAAGAAGAAAAAGGGATTTAGAAAATGCGGATGGGCAGATCACAAAAGCCAACGGCGAGCGCTCAGGCGCTTGTGTTGGTTTTTTTCTTTTGGGCAGAGCGGTGAAGTCAGAGCCCCCAGGGGTTGACAAAAGGGGCGCTATGTGGTAAAAAGGCCTATAATGGCTGTGGTAAGCTCTTGACAAACTGATAAAAGGGTATAAAGTAGTATAAAATGACGCTAAAGGGTGGTTTGAGAGGCTTGCCACGAAAGGAGGGAAGTATGTGAGAAACCGGGGAAGAGCTAATATTAGTGAGACTTGTGAAGGAGGAATCCCTGAATGAAGATAAAAGGAATGGCAAAGATAATCCCGCTACTGGTGGTTATCTCCCTTGTGTTTTCCCTGATAGCAGGGGTGATCACCATCACGCCCCAGGCCGGCGCTAGCCCGGGGACAAAGCTTTTGGTGACCATCACCCCCCTTGAGGACGGCGATATAATCACGCCGGGCGGCCCGTTCGATGTGACGGCGACAATCACGAATACGGGTGGTGAAGATGCCTCAAATGTGGTGGTCACCCTCACCCTTAATGGCTATGCCTCCCTTCCAGCGGGTGACACCGGCGTCCGCACCTTCGCCAGCATCGGAGATGGTGAGGTAGAGGAGGTAACCTGGAGCAATATAACCTGCGATACCAATGGGGATGTGATCATCACGGTGACCGCTTCGGCATTTAACGCCCCCGAGGCCTCGGCTACTGTCACCATCCATCAAAACTCGCTGGTGGTGAACATTGAGAGACCGGTAACAAGCACCATAATTGCCGTCGGCAGCACCTTCTATGTGAATGCCGTTATCACCAACGTCTCCCCCGAGCCGATGGAGGGTGCTCAGGCGACGATAACCATAACTGGCAACGCCAGTTTACACCCGGATGAGGGTGAAACCAAGGATGTTCTGGTTCCGGGGCAGGATGAGGGCACTATCCCCGCCTGGAGCTCAGCCGAGGTGTGGTGGAGGGTTGACTGCACCGGTCTCGGCGATGTCACCATCGAAGTGGAGGCCCAAGCTACCGCTTCAACCGGGACGGAGCTTGAGGGCAGCGATAGTGTCACTGTCCACCAGAGAGATGTGTGGCTGGTGGCGGAGATAATTGAGCCACCGTTCAAGCTTGCCGATGGCTCCCAGAGGCCGCCCGATGGCTATAGCGTCTGCGAGAGCAACAACTTTGTGGTGAAAGCCATCATCACGAACATCCACAACTCTACGATTAATGGTGTCTTTGCCACGATAACTGTGCCGACCGGTGCCAGCCTCGTGGACGACCCCGAGACCTGGACTATCGGCACCCTTGCTCCGGGCAAGTCGGCTGAGGTTGCCTGGAACCTGCACTGCGAGGAGGCGGGGTCTGTCGAGATCACGGTGACTCCCGGCGGCTCTGGTGTCAGTGGTAGGGTGCTCGAGGATTCAGTTACGGTGAAGCAGCGGGCACTTGAGCCTCATATAAGCGTGGTCATCAGCTCCGATAGGGATAAGGTGTGCACCGGCACCTGCCATAACACCTTCATCGTGACCGCAACGATCACCAACAGTGGCTGTGCCGCGGCTACCGGCGTTTCCGCCACACTGGCCCAAGTTGATGGCGATGGCACCGTCACCATAGCTAATCCCACCCAGACCGTGGGCACCGTCCCCGGTCTCGGCGGCTCAAGGACGGTCACCTGGACGGTGACCTGCACCGGGGCGGATGATGTTGAGCTCCAGGTTGAGGTCGACCCCGGTGATATACTATCTAACCCCATCACCGTAGAGCAGCTTAGGGAGTTTGTGGTGGAGATCACCGAGATTGCCCGGCTTGATGGCACTCCGCAGACCACCTTCTCCACTGAGCAGGAGTTCACGGTAACTGCCCGCTTCACCAACTGCCGCATAGAGAGAAGCGACCTCAGGGCTAGAATAGACCTCTCCAATATCGGAGCGGTGCTGGCGCCGGGGAGCAATGTCACCCTCAAGTTCTATAACGCTGCCGGCGAGCTTACGAGCACCGAGACGGTGCCGGCGGCGGAGACGGTGATTATCCGCCATCTCTGCGCCTGCTGCTATGTGGACATCACCTGGCAGCTTGAGTGCATAAACTCCACCGATGGCACCATCTCTGTGGAGGCCTGGACAGCGACGGGCGTGTCTCTTGGCGATGATGAGTCGGACGAAATTGCGCAGGAGTGGAAGGCGCACCTCGTTTCCGGCATAGGTGTCTACCCCGGCTCGCTTAGCGAGGGGACGATGGAGACCACCCCGAGCGATGAGGTCGACATTGGCGAGAAGTTCACCGTTGTGGCCAAGGTGACCAACATCGGCGAGGCCGCTGCTACCGATGTGGTGGTTAGCATAAATGTAAGCGGTGCGGCATCGCCCAGTGGGACGATGAGCCGGACCATTGCTAAGATCCCCGGCGGTGGGTCGGCAAAAGCCATATTTGAGCTCACCTGCACCGGGGCGGGCACGGTTACCATCACCAACCCCGATAACCCCATGCTTGCCCTGAAGCTTGAGGGGAAGGATGAGAACACCGGCGCAGCGATCCCGGCGGCCAACATCAACGTGGTGTGCGCCGTGAGGGTCACCCAGGTGGCACCACCCCCACCACCGGGGCTTCAGGTGGTGATCATCCAGCCCGTGACCTGCACCGTGTTTAACCTGGATGATGTCTTCGCGGTGAAGGCGCTCATCACCAACACCGGCGGTGCGACTGCCTCTGTTACTGCCGAGATCTACTGGGAGGATGAGGACGGCGATCCTTATAGCGGTGCCGCGCCCTTAGGGGGTCAGCCCTTAGAGAGAACCATAGGCGCAATCCTTCCCGGGGCTACTGAGGAAGTGAGCTGGGTGATGCGCTGCACCGGGATGGGCGATGTCACCATCACGGTCTTCGCCGGGGCAAGTGGGTACGGCGAGGTATCTGACTCGGTGCTCATCCATCAGGTGGGGGTGCCGGAGCTCTCTGTAGAGATCCTGTCCCCGGGGAACTGGACATACATTGCCACCTCTCAGGAGTTTGCCATCACGGCAAAGGTCTATAACGCCGGGGCAACGGCGACCGGCGTCTCTGTCAAGCTGGAGATTCCTGAGGTGGATGAGGGACAGTGGGATGGTGAGCCCTATGCCACGATAGTATCCGGGGCTAATCCTGTGTTCGTTGGCGACCTCGGCTACGGGGAGTACGAGATAGTGAGCTGGACGGTGCACGCCGATTCCACCTGGATGAAAGGCAACCAAACGGCCTGGGTGACATTCAATGTCACGGCATCGGCGACAAATGTCCCCAGGACGGATTGGCCTGAAGACTGGGTGGTGATTGGCATCTATCCTGCGGCGCACCTTGTGGTTGAGATACTAGCGCCTCAGGATGGGTCGCAGATGACCGTCTGCGATGAGTTTGCGGTCACCGCCCGGATCTACAACACGGGTCAGGCCGATGCCTGGGAGGTCTCAGCTACACTTTCGGTTGAGCCTCAGGGCAGCGCCAGGATCACCAGGGGCGGGTATACCCAGTATGTGGGGACCCTCGTTGGCTGGGGCACTGGTGACTACGCTGATGTGAGCTGGACACTCCACTGCAAGGAGGCCTGTAACTCCGTCATCACCGTGACCGCCCAGGGCTACGATGAGTTCGGCAACCACCTGCAGAAGGTGTGGGACGTGTATAGCAGCTACAACTACACCTCCACTGATTGGTACTATGCGATGTTCTCCGAGCCGGGGAGGGCAATTGAGTCCCGGTTCATCGAGCCCGACTCGATCACGGTGAAGCAGGTAGGGGTTCCGGTGGTTGAGATGGCTGATCTCACCCTCAGTATCTCCTACCCCGACACGATCGTGGTTGGTGAGCCATTCACCGTCATCGGGATGGTGGCCAACAGCGGCGGTGGGGCTGCCAGTGGTGTCAGCGTGACCCTGGAGGCGATCGGTCCGGTCACTCCGGCGACACAGACATGGACTGTCGGCGCTCTTGCGGCTGGTGCCCACGCCACCCATACCTGGACGCTCACCCCCACCGGCACCGGGACGGTGAAGTTCATCCTCAGCGCCACGGGGACAGATGCGGCTAGCGGCACCACCATAAGGGCGCTGGTTGATCCTCAGGTGGTGTCTGGTGAGCCGGCTGAGGTTCAGGTCATCCTTCCCGACAGGATAGACGTGGCTGTGAGTCCCTGGACCTGGCTGTGGGCTCCGATACTCATAGGCTTTGTCCTCCTTGGCGCCCTCAACTATCTGGCGCTGCGCCAGCTTGCTTCGAGGATTGGCGATGAGATAAGAGCCAAGAAGTAGGAGTAAGAGGGAATTTTGGGGGCGGCGCCGAAGGCGCCGCCCCCAAAAAATCTCGATCCAGGGGTCGGCAAGGGGTATAGTTGATCAGTTTGGGAAGGCAAGTGTGGTAGAAGAATGAGAAAGAGCCCTTCTCTCCTAGCGAGGGGCTCTTTCTCATTGGAGCGGGAGAAGATGCGGTATAAAGTGGTTTCCCTTCTTGTGATTTTGCTCATCGTGGCGCTTATGGATGGAGGTGTCGCTGTCTCGTCGTCGATACAGGGGGTTAACTATTGGGGGACGGTGACGGTGGGGGGGGAAGCGGCTGTCGATGGCACTCAGGTTACGGCAACGCTGAGTAGACCGGGTTCTGATGATCTGCACTTCGGGCCCACTAGTGTCTCTGATGGAAGCTATAACAACCTTGTGGTTGCCGGAGGGCCGGCATATCTCTTTGGAACTGTGACCTTTTATGTAAATGGGATGAGAGCCAGCCCGACTGTTATTTTCAACCCAGAGGACACCGGTTCTGAGGTTAGGGTTGACCTTGTGTTTGAGGTCTCAAGAACCTATGTCGGCACGGTGAGGATGGACAAGGGTCTCCTTATCGGCGAGATATATGCAAAGGTTGGCGACTATGAGTCTGACCGGGTTACCGTCCAGAACGGGAACTATGAGCTAACGATCACGCCGGGCTGGGAGAACATCGGCCGGACGGTTGAGTTCTACCACGATGGGATAAAGGCACGTGAGACGGTGACCTTTGTGCCAGGCTCGGAGTCCGAGACTCTCAATCTGACCTTCCCGGCGCCGGGGATCGCCATCTGGGTTTGGATTCTAGTGGCGCTGGTGGTTGAGGAGGAGGGCTCGGGCTGGGGTGCCACCACCGGAGGCTCCACCTAAAGAAAGGAAATAGGGGTTACCACCCGTCAAAAAAGGCGCCCCGACAGTGTCGGGGCGCCTTTTTACCGCCTTTAGCGCTTATAATCGAGTACCACCACCTGGGTCTCCTGAGGCAGGCTTGACTTGGTCACCGTTAGTTTGGGCTGGGGGGCTACCTCCTTAAGCCCCATCTCCTTCAGGAACCTTGAAAGGGGCTCCAGCTCCATCTTCACTGCCTCTGTTTTGAAATGCATTGGGATGACCACCTTTGGCTCAAGGAGGCGCACTGTCTGGGCGGCTGCCGCTGCATCGATAGTGGATAGGCCACCAACAGGCACCATGAGCACCTCAACATTGCTCATCTCCTCCATCTGCTCCGGGGAGGGGACATGCCCCAGGTCACCGAGGTGACAGAGCGTCATCTCTTCCATCTCGATGAGATAGATGGTGTTCTTGCCCCACCTTTCCCCCTTTTCGGCATCGTGGTAGGTTCTGATTCCGGTGATGAAGACATTGGCGATCTCATACTCGCCGGGTCCGTTGACGATCTTGCGTGTGCCACCAACCCCTTCTCTGAAGCTATGCCCGGGGTGGGGGTGGCTTATGGTGACAATATCGGCCTGGGGCTTGCCCAGTGAGTAGCCCAGACTACTATCGTAGGGGTCGGTGAGGACTACTGCCCCCCTTCCCTTAATCCGAAAGCAGGAGTGACCCAGCCAGGTGATTTCCAAATGGTCTTCCCCTTGGCGTGCCTTTCAGGCGTTTCCAGTCCTTGGAAAGTATAGCAAAGGGGGCTTTGGGGGTCAACTCTTGACAACCCCAATAGAAGGTGGTAAATTATAATTAGCACTCTCAAGGCAAGAGTGCTAATCAATCTGAGGTGGTGGGAAGGCGGATGCTCACGCAGAGGAGAGGGGAAATATTGAGGATCATAGTTAGCGAGTATATATCCGGGGCAGTCCCGGTGGCATCGGAGACCATTGCCCGTAAATACCGGCTTGGGGTAAGCCCAGCTACTATTCGCAATGAGATGACACGCCTTGAGGATGAGGGCTATATTATCCGACCTCATACTTCGGCAGGGGCTATCCCCTCCGATAAGGGATATCGCTACTATGTTGAATCACTTGTCGATGAGGCCGAGCTTGCGGTAGCAGAGCAGTTCCTCATCCGTCACCTTTTTCATCAGGTGGAGATGAAGCTTGAGGAGTGGACGGAGCTGGCAGCGGCAATCCTCGCCGGCCTGGTTCGAAATGTGGCTGTTGTTACCCTGCCCAAAGCCGCCCAGCCCCGATTGAAGCACCTGGAGCTGGTAGCACTTCAGGATTTTCTTGCCTTGCTGGTCGTTGTTCTCAGAGAGACAAAGCTCAAGCGTCAGCTCTTGTTCTTCGACCAGGCGGTGTCCCAATGGGAACTTGATGCCCTGGCGGGCAAGCTGAATGCTGCCCTCAGTGGCTTGACCTGGCCGGAGATCCTTGCCAGGGTATCGGAGCCTTCCCCTATTGAGGAGGAGGCAATTAACGCCTTGGTCAGGATAATGCAGGAGGAAGAGGAGAGGAGGTATGAGGAGCACTGCCTGGATGGACTCCGCCATATCTTGAGTCAGCCAGAATTCTCCAGCAGTCGTAAGGTGCTCGATATAATGGGGGTGCTGGAAGGGAAGAACCTATCGAGGGTTATTCCGCCTCATGTGCTGGACTCTAATGGCGTTCACGTGATTATCGGTGCAGAGAATACCGAGGAGGTGATGCGCGATTGCAGCGTGGTAGCAACCAGGTATGGCATTCCTGGTGAGGTGTGCGGTGCCATCGGGGTGGTGGGGCCTACCAGGATGCAGTATAGTCGCGCCATCTCCTCAGTGAGATACCTGGCTTCGGTGATGAGTGGGCTTGTGAGCGAGATATATAGGTGAGTAATAAACGGGAGGTGATATTATGGGGGACGAGGAAAAAGACCTCGCTCCGGAGAAGATAGCGGAAGAGGGGGTTGTGAGGGGGGAGGTGGAGAGCTTAGAATCGCTGAAGAAGGCGCTTGATGAGGAAAAGGAACGCTCGGAAAGCTACCTTCGAAACTGGCAGAGGGCTCAGGCGGACTACTTGAACCTTAAGCGACGAACCGAGCAGGAGCGAAGCGAGATGACCCAATTTGCCAATGCGATGCTTATGCGGAACCTGCTTCCGGTGCTTGATGACCTGGAGCGGGCGCTGGAGAACGTTTCGGAGCGGCTTGCCGGGCTCACCTGGGTTGAGGGCATTATCCTTATCTATCGTAAGCTCAAAGCGGTTCTTGAGGGGCATGGGCTAAGTGAGATTAAGTCTCTCGGCGAACCGTTCGATCCCAATTTGCATGAGGCTGTGCTTTACGGTGAGGGGGAGGAGGGGAAGGTTATCGCCGAGCTTCAAAAAGGCTATAAGCTACACGACCGCGTAATTCGTCCCGCTATGGTCAAGGTGGGAAAGGGACAGGAAAAGAAGGGGGATTAAAACTTTAAGGAGGTATAACTATGGGCAGGGCTATTGGCATAGATTTGGGAACAACCCTAAGCGAGGTTGCAGTGGTGGAGGGAGGGGAGCCTAAAACAATCGTCAGCTCCGAAGGCGATCGCCTTGTGCCTTCGATGGTCGCTATAAGCAAGACCGGGGAGAGGCTGGTGGGACAACTGGCCAAACGGCAGCGAATCACCAACCCTGAGAACACAATTTACAGCATCAAGCGCTTTATGGGCCGAAAGTGGGGCGAACCATCGGGGAGAGAGCTACCTGTGGAGGAGGATGCCAAGCGCGTAACTTATAAGGTGACCCGCGCTCCTAACGGTGATGTGCGAGTGGTTATGGGGGGCAGGGAATATAGCCCCCCCGAGATCTCGGCGATGATATTGCAAAAGCTTAAGATGGATGCTGAGGCCTATCTCGGCGAGAAGGTCACTGAGGCAGTAATAACCGTCCCCGCCTATTTCAATGATAGCCAGCGCCAGGCAACCAAGGATGCCGGCAAGATTGCAGGGCTTGAGGTTTTGAGAATCATCAACGAGCCCACTGCCGCCGCTCTTGCCTACGGACTGGACAAAAAGCAGGAGCAGACGATTGCAGTCTATGACCTGGGTGGAGGTACCTTTGACATCTCTATACTGGAACTGGGGGAAGGAACCTTCCAGGTCAAGGCGACCGCGGGCGATACCCACCTCGGTGGGGATGACTTCGACCAGCGCATTGTTGACTGGCTTTGCGATGAGTTCAAGAGGGAGCAGGGGATTGATTTGAGGAAGGACCGGCTGGCACTGCAAAGGCTGAGGGATGCCGCGGAGAAGGCCAAGTGTGAGCTCTCCACGGTGCTTCAGACGGAGATAAACCTCCCCTTTATTACTGCCGATGCCTCAGGACCCAAGCATCTCAATGTAACTCTCACCCGTGCTAAGCTGGAGCAGCTAGTGGCTGACCTGGTAGAGAGAACCGTCGGTCCCTGTCAGCAGGCACTGGCAGATGCCGGGCTCACCCCCGCCCAGATCGATGAGGTCATCCTCGTTGGAGGGCAGACAAGGATGCCACTTGTGCAGCAGAAGGTGAAGCAGATCTTCGGGAAGGAGCCCTGTAAGGGGGTTAATCCTGACGAGGTTGTGGCCATCGGGGCAGCAATTCAGGCGGCGGTCTTGAAGGGGGAGATGAGGGATGTCCTTCTCCTCGATGTTACTCCCCTTACCCTGGGCATTGAGACCCTGGGCGGTGTGATGACTCCGCTCATCCCTCGCAATACGACCATCCCAACCTCAAAGAGCCAGATCTTTTCCACCGCTGCCGATAACCAGCCCAGCGTTGAGATTCATGTCCTGCAGGGGGAGCGCGCCATGGCTGCTGACAACAAGACCATTGGCCGCTTCATACTCGATGGCATCCTTCCCGCCCCGCGGGGGGTGCCCCAGATTGAGGTCACCTTTGACATCGATGCCAACGGCATTTTGAGCGTGAGGGCTCGCGATAAGGGGACGGGAAAGGAGCAGAAGATCACTATCACTGCTTCAAGCGGACTCAGCAAAGAGGAGGTGGAGCGGATGCGGCGGGAGGCGGAGATGTATGCTGAGGAGGATCGAAGGCGCCGCGAGGAGGTGGAGACACGGAATACCGCCGATAGCCTCATCTATACCGCGGAGAGGACGATGAGGGAGCAAGGGGACAAGGTGCCTCCGGGTTTGAGGGAGGAGGTTGAGAGGAAGATTGCGGCAGCTCGTTCAGCGCTTGGTGGAAGCGATATAGGGGCAATCAGGCGTGCCACCCAGGAGCTATCCGAAGCATTGCAGAGGGTTGGTGCCGCCGTTTATCAGCAGGCAGGAACGTCACCTGGAAGTGGGGGGGAGGCGCCCGGTGGCAGACCGGATGAGGGGACGGTGGAGGGGGAGTTCCGAGAAGTGTAAGTAAAGCCGAACTGCGATTAATGTTGCCAAACAGGGCGGGGCACACCCCCGTCCCTTTTTGGTATGAGCTTGTAGCAAGAGAAGCGGTGGGCTATAATATAATCTGGCTTATTCTGAGGAATTTGGTGCTATGACGACAAAGCGCGATTACTATGAGGTCTTGGGCGTAGAAAGGGACGCCTCTGAAGAGGAGATCAAGAAGGCGTTTCGGAGGCTTGCCTTTAAGTATCATCCTGACCACAACCGGGAGCCCGGAGCCGAAGAGAAGTTTAAGGAGATTAGCGAAGCCTATGAGGTGCTCTCGGATCCTGAGAAGCGGGCAAGCTATGACCGCTTTGGTCGGCTGGGGGGGGAAGGGTTGTGGGGGAGGGGATTTGAGGGCTTTGATGTTTTCCGTGGCTTTGGCGACATATTCGATGCCTTCTTCGGCGGCGCCACAACGGCGACCCAGCGCCGCCCCCAGAAGGGTGCCGATCTCAGGTGTGAGCTCACCATTTCCTTTGACGAGGCTGTCCTGGGGTGTGAGAAGGAACTGGAGATAAATCGCACCGAGAACTGTTCGGTCTGTCATGGCGTTGGCTCAAGACCGGGGAGTCAGCCCGCGCGATGCCCCAATTGTAATGGCACGGGGCAGGTGCGTCGGGTTCAGCAAAGTATCTTTGGGCGTTTTGTGAACGTGACCACCTGCGAACGCTGCCAGGGGGATGGAAGGATCATCACTGATCCCTGTCCTCAATGTCGAGGCTCGGGCAGGGAACAGAAGGTGCGCCGGATTTTGGTCAGGATCCCCGCCGGGGTGGACAATGGCTCTCAAATACGGCTCAGCGGGGAGGGGGAGGTGGGGAGGTGGGGTGGCCCCCCGGGCAACCTCTATGTCACCGTCTCGGTCACCGAGCATGAGTTCTTCCGAAGGGAGGGCGATGACATCATCTATGACCTGCCTATCAACTTCGCCCAGGCAGCCCTTGGCGATGAGGTAGAGGTGCCCAGTATTGATGGAAGCATTACCATTAAGATCCCACCGGGCATCCAGTCGGGGAAGGTCTTCCGGCTCAAGGGGAAGGGGGTTCCTCACCTGCGTGGAGCGGGGCGCGGCGACGAGGTGGTTATAGTTCACGTCGTGACTCCTCAGAACCTCAATGAGCAGCAGAGGAAGCTTTTCAGGGAGCTAAAAAAATCACTGGGAAGGGCCGAGATGCCACGGGAGGAAAGGGATTTCTTTGATAGAATCAGGGATGTATTTGGAGGCTAGATTTGAAGTGGCTGGAGCTAAGCACCCAGGCTGATGCTGAGAGCGTCGAAGCAGTATCTGAGGTGTTTCATCGTTTTGGTTGTGGAGGGGTGGTCATCGATGGGGATATAAGGGTCTCGGCCGACGGTGAGCTTTATACCAACCTTGATAGATCGATAGTGGTGAGGGCTTATCTGCCGCTTGATGAATCTGTTGGGGAGAGAAGGCGCCTGATCAGCGAGGCTCTTGGACACCTCAGCTTGATCTCCCCTGTGGAACTCTTGGACGAGGTAGTCGATGAGGAGGATTGGGCAGAGGCGTGGAAGCCCCACTTTAAAGTATTCACCATCGGAGAGCATATAGTGATCAAGCCCACTTGGGAGGAGTATACCCCCGGCAGTGGTGAGGTGGTGATTGAGCTTGATCCGGGCCTTGCCTTCGGCACTGGACTACACCCTTCTACCCGTATGTGTCTTATTGAGCTTGAGAGGCGCCTTCGCCCCGGTATGGCAGTACTCGACCTGGGAACCGGCTCAGGCATCCTGGCTATCGCAGCGGCAAAGCTGGGTGCCGCTTCAGTACTGGCCTTGGATATTGATCCCATAGCGGTAGGGATAGCTAGGGCTAATATGGCGGCAAACGGTGTCAGTGACTTGGTGGTTGTGGAGCAGGGCACCTTGCCCAGAGAGGGGCTCCCCCTTGAGTGGAGCCGCTTTGATCTGATCCTTGCCAATATCGTCGCCAGGGTCATCTCTGATCTTGCCGGGAGCATGGTGAGGTCCCTTAAGCCTGGGGGACTGCTTATCGCTGGTGGCATCATTTCCCGGTATCTGGAAGAGGTGAATGAAAAAATAGGCGAGGCAGGGGCAACGGTAATAGATGTGCTCTCTGAAGGGGAGTGGCGGACGGTGGTGGCACAGGCCACGGAATAAAATGAACCGCTTCTTTATCCCCCCTGAATGTATCAGCCAGTGTTATGTAGCTATCAGCGGCAGGCTGGTTCATCGGCTGCGAGATGTGCTGAGGCTCGGCCCTGGGGATGAGATCATTCTCCTCGATAATAGCGGTTGGGAGTATCTGGTCGAGATCAGTAGCGTGGAGAGGGGGGGTGTAAAGGGCATAGTGCGTGACAAAGTCCTCTCAACCAACGAGCCGGCAACTCAAATCACCCTTTACCAGGCGCTACTCAAGAGCAATAAGTTTGAGTTTGTTCTCCAGAAAGGGACAGAGCTCGGCATCAGGGGCTTTGTCCCCCTTTTTTGCGAGCGAAGCATCGTTGATGTTGCCGATAACAAAATGAACCGATGGCAGAGGATTATTATGGAAGCAGCCGAGCAGTCGAGACGGGCGAGGCTTTCCATTCTATATCCAGCGATGCCTTTTGATGAGGCATGCCGGTCTGTGTCCGGCATCTCGTTGCTTCTCTGGGAAGGGGAGAGGGAGCTCAGCCTACGCGCTGCGCTGGCGGACATCAAAGAGGCTCCGCAAGCGCTCAACCTCTTCATCGGTCCCGAGGGGGGATTTTCAGTCTCTGAGGTTGAGTTTGCCCGCCGGTGGGGGATAGTGCCCATTACCCTGGGGGGTCGGATACTGCGTGCCGAGACGGCGGGGCTGGTGGCGGCTGCGGCTATCCTCTACCAGTTTGGTGATCTGGGAGGGTGAGGGTTATCTGAATTCTGTTTTTGCCTCGCCACCCATTATCTCTGCCATTGCGCGTCGGGGGTGAAGACCCTCAAAGAGAACCTGGTAGATTTGCTCGGTGATGGGCATCTTCACGCCAAGCCTGTGCGCCATTTTGCGGGCGGCAGCGGCGGTATCGATCCCCTCAACTACGCTTGTCATTG
>Ga0136652_1001002_pt1 | contig 12663 bp, 10 predicted proteins | sample ConPoolayeEmetaG_FD_94864 | JGI IMG/M metagenome (GOLD analysis project Ga0136652, IMG submission 94864) | Hot spring microbial mat communities from California, USA to study Microbial Dark Matter (Phase II) - Cone Pool mat layer E metaG... ...
GGTCGCAGTCCCAATCGACCTGGATGAGGGCGCGCGCCCGGGCGCAGAGGTCCGCGTCCTCGGGATGGCCTTCCCTCGGCCCGTCGGCGACGACGAAAAGTTTCGGCGGCTTCGCCCGTCGGATTTCTTCAAAAACACGCGCGGTAAAATTCGGCCGATTGAAAATTAAGAAGAGGACGGGAGTCGTCATTTTGATCTGGTCAAGCTTCATCGGTTCTCTCTTTTTGTGGAGTTCGTTCTTTCAAACTTCCAGGGGAGAACGATCGCTCGGGACATCATCCCGAACACTTTTCTTGTTCTGGAGGAGGCGGCAAAAATGAAGTAAGCAGCGACGGCCTGGGAGATGACCATGGAAACGGCGGCGCCCATGGCTCCTCGGGCGGGGATCAGGATGAAATTCAGAATGATCTTGGTGACGAGCCCGGCCAGAGAGGCCGCCAGAGCGAACTTCTGATAGCCGTTGATCATCGTCCAGATGGATCCGGCGACGCCGATGAAGACGAACACGCCGGCCCAGATATGAACAGCCAGAATAGGACCGGAGGCGATGTAATCGCGGCCGTAGACTGTCTTCACCAGGGCGGTGGAGAGGAAGGTCATCGTCACGGCCAGGGCGAGCGAGACGCCGGTCATGACATTGAAAACATTTTGGTATTGGCGGAAAAAGAGATTCTTATCGGTTTGAAAAAAGCCGACCATCACCGGAAAAACCGAAAGGGAAATAGATCCGGGGATGAAATACCAGACTTCGGAGAACTTGACCGCGGCCGCATAAATCCCCACGGTCTCTTTATTCATCATGGCCCCCAGCATGACCTGATCGATTCTCATGTAGATCAAGATGGCGAACCCGGAGATGATCAGCGGCCAGGATTCCCTCAGAAGGGCCTTGGCCAGCTGTCGGTCCGCTTTCCAGCGGCTCATTTTGTTGCCGGTCAGGCGGTAGGCAACGGCCAGCCCGATCGCCGCCAGCGCGGTCTCGCTCGCCGTAGCAACGGACAAAGCGACAAGAGAAGCGGCGCCGGCCACCAGGACGATTTTCAGGATGGAGCTCGCCGCGAAGGCGGATGACCTAGCGAGGACCACATATTTCGCCTGGATCTGAGATTGAAACCAGAAATCGGCGACATCTAGGGAGTAAAAGATCAGGCTCAGGGCGAAAATCCCGGTAATCAAGACGAGGACCGGATCCTGACGGCTGGTGATTTCGATGATGGCCATCACGACGATGAAGCTTGCCAAGGCCCCCGCCAGTTTCAAGACAAACGCCGTGCCGAGAATGAGATCTTTGCGAGAGACATCCTTGGCGATCTCTCGGATGACGATGCCGTCCAGACCGAGTCCGGCCAGAGCGGTAAACATGCCGACAAGGGCGAGGGCAAAGCTGAATGTGCCGAAGAGGTCCGGGCCCAGATAACGAACGATGATCACGCTGACCACGACGCCGACTCCCATGCGGAAGACCTTGTCGAAAGACTGCCAGCCGAAATTTTTAACGATTTTCAGCAGGATCGGTCGCTTCTTGACGAAAGCAGGTTCGGGCAGAAAATGGAACGCCACGTCTTTTCCTCTCTCTGAAGCGGGAATCGGCCGATTACTTCTTTAATCAGGCTTTATTCTATGTAAGAGAGGAAAAAACTGTCAAGGACGCCTCCACGCCGAGCAGGGGGAAAAGCCCGCGGGCTGTGATATAATTTCCATCTCGAACGAAAGAGAGGACGTCGCCATGGGCATCGCCATCGTCACCGGCTCAGCCGGTCTCATCGGCTCGGAGAGCGTTCGGTTTCTGGCTAAGAAGAGATTCAGCCGGATCGTCGGCATCGACAACGATCTGCGCCGTTATTTTTTCGGCCCGGAGGCTTCGACGCGCTGGAACCTAAGAAGGATCAAGGAAGAAATCCCTCATTATGTTCATCACGACATGGATATTCGGAACAAGCGGGGGATGGGAAGGCTGTTTGCCGAATACGGCGGCGATATCCGGCTGATCATTCATACGGCGGCTCAGCCTTCCCACGACTGGGCGGCCCGGGAGCCGTTTTGCGATTTTGACGTCAACGCCAACGGAACGCTGGTCTTGCTCGAAATGATGCGTCGCTACTGTCCCCGAGCCGTCTTTATTTTCACCTCGACCAACAAGGTCTACGGCGACAACCCCAATCTTCTGCCGCTTGTCGAGCTGGAGACGCGCTGGGAACTGGAGGCCGGGCATCCCTGCTTTGACGGGATTGATGAGAGCATGAGCATTGACCGGACGATGCACAGCCTTTTCGGGGCGTCCAAGGCCGCAGCGGACATCCTCGTGCAGGAGTACGGCCGGTATTTCGGTCTCCGCACGGCCTGTTTCCGCGGCGGATGCCTGACCGGTCCGGACCACTCGGGAACGCAGCTTCACGGCTTTCTGGCCTATCTGATGAAATGCGCCCTGACAGGCCGTCCCTACACGGTCTTCGGCTACAAGGGAAAGCAGGTGCGGGACAATATCCATAGCTATGATCTGGTCCATATGTTCTGGCATTTCTACAAGAATCCGCGCTGCGGAGAGGTCTATAATGCGGGCGGCGGCCGTTTTTCCAACTGCTCGATGCTCGAGGCCATCCGGATGGCCGAAGAGATCACCGGGAAGAAGATGAACTGGACCTATTCGGAAACTCCCCGCAAAGGGGATCACCTTTGGTACATCAGCAGCCTGAAGAAGTTCCGGGCGGATTATCCCGATTGGGATTTTAAATATGGCCTGCGGGAAATCCTGGTTCAGATTTATAACGGGCTTTCCGCTCGCCTGTGAACGGGTGCCGATGAGGATCCTGTATCTCGGTCCGTATTATTCTGAGGAGATGCGTCGGACTCTCAGGCTCGGGAACGAGTTCTCCCCCGGCGGGCTCAACAAGATCAAGCCCATGATTTCTCTTCTCACCAAGGACCATCAGGTGACGGTTCTGTCCACCGGCTACACCAGGTCGGCGAGATTTCGCTGGGTCCCCAGGAGGGCCGAGCGGCTCAGCCTTGGAAAGAGTGAAATTCCCGTCATCTATCCGGCCTATCCCGCGGCCCCGTTCTTCTCTTTTCCCGCCAGCGCCTGCTCTTTGCTCATCGAGTGCCTGAGAGCCCGACCGGAGCTTGTGATGTTCTATAATTTCCGGCCGGAAACGCTCGGGCCCGCCTGGCTGGCCAAATTATTTCTCGGGGCGCGAATTATCGGCCAGTTCGAAGACGGCCTTCATCTTCTCTACAGCCAGTTCTCTCCTCGGCGCTGGATTTTTCGCCTGACGTATGAACTCGGCAAACGCCTCAGCGACGGCTTTACTCTGGTCAACAGCGCCTTGCTCGGGGAGTTCCGTTCGGGGGTTTCTGCGGTTGTGCCCTTTATCCTGCCGGAGGAGAGTCGGTCCCGCGTCCGTCCGATCCGGGTGAATCTGAAAGATAAAGAGATCATCCATGTCGGCTACGCCGGCGGGCTCGATCGGGAGCGCGGGGCCGGCATCTTTTTGCAGGCCGCCTGGAGCCTGCGATCTCACCCTCGTTTTCGCTTCGTTATCGCCGGCAGGGGGCCTCTTCTCGCACGGGTTCAGGCCCAGAGTAAAGAACAGCCGAACCTGAACTATCTCGGATTTCTCAATGAAGAGGAGATGCAAGCTCAATTAAGCCGGCTGGAGATCCTTGTCAACCCGCAGCCTCTTTCGCATCCCTTTGCCCGTTATTCCTTTCCCTCCAAGGTGATGAGATACCTCCTGCTCGGCAAGCCGCTGGTCTCGACGCCATTCGTCGACCTGACGAAAAAGCGAACTCCCGGACTTTATTTTTTCAACCATGACGATCCCCAGGATCTGGCCCGCGTCTTATCCGAGATGGCCGAGCGCGAGATCGAAGTCGATTACCGGGAGTTATGGGATCGATTCTCCGAATCAAGAATGCGCCGGGAGATGGCCAATGTCATCTGCCGGGCCGGTTTCCGGGCCTCACCCTTATCTCGATAGTTCGGTTTTTCCTCTTGGCGGCGGCTCCGGCATAGGCTTCGAGCAGCCGGGGGATGACTTTCGGAGGCCTGAACTCCTCGGCTCGCCATAGGCCCGCCGTTCGCAGAGATTCCCTGAGTTCAAGCCGGGTTTGCAATTCTTTCATGGCGTTGAGAATCGATCCGGCGTCATTAGGATTGAAGTACAAAGCCGCCCGGCCGGCGAATTCCCTGACCGGCGGAATTCCGGCGGCCGCGACCGGAAGGCCGCAGGCCATGGCCTCGACGACCGGAAGCCCTCCCCCTTCATAGAGGGAAGGGAAGACCAGAGCGGTCGCCGCCGAATAGAGAATGCGAATCTCGCTGTTTCCGAGTCTCGGCAGAATGGCCACGTTCCTTTGGAGATCTCTTTGCTCGATAAAATGTCGGATTTGTTTTTCCGTCCCCTTGTCGTCGCCGCGAAAAAGAAGAGGCCAGGCCGAGGGGATGTTCGATATCCATCGATGATAGGCTTCGAGCAACCGGAGATGGTTCTTGTGAGGAAGAAAATCGCCGACGTAAAGCCAAAACTTTTCCGGCAGGCGGTGTTTTGACCGGAAGGAAGAGATTTCCTCCTCTGTGGCCGGCCTGAAGTCCTTTCCTAAGACAGGGGGGATCACGGACAGCCGACGGGGGTTGAGATGAAACAATTGAATCAGGGCGTCGGCGGTCGCCCTGGACATCGGAAGAAGATGATGAGCCCGGCGGACCGTCTGGGTGATCATGGTTTTGAGATAGGCTTTCTTCGTCACCGAATACGGCGAAAGATTGAGAAAAGGATGGAGGTCGTAAATCGTTACCACCCCCGGGACGCTGCGAATCAGAGCTTGGGTGCTGGAAAACCAGTGGAGGCAGTCCAGCCTGTGCCGGCGGACCAGCCGGGGCAGGGTCGTGTGTTCAAAAAGAACCCGACGGGGACGGTTCGCCGAGTCGAGGGGAATCCGCACGAGCTCGAAATTCGGCCGCTCCGGCACGAGCATTTCGCTTTCCCGGGTGAGAAAAACAACAAAATGATCGGAGGAATCGATTTCAGCCAGGCCCCGGACAAGTCCCCGGATGTAATTCCAGCCGCCGCCGATTTCGGGCAGGGCATGAAGGAGGTTCAACCCGATTCGCATCAGGCCGATTTTTGTTTCTCCAGGAATTCAAGAAAGAAGGCCACAACGGTGAGAAGAAGAAGCCCCAGGATTCCGGCGACGGCGACGTTGTAGAGTCTTTTTGGCGAGACCGGATTGATGGAGGGGGTCGGTTCTTTCACCAGCTCGGCGAAATCGATGCGGGCCTTTCTTTCATTCAAAAGGCGGATGAAGTTTTCCAGATTCTCGATCTCCTTCTTCAATCGTCCGATATCGGTGCTCAGAAGCCGGATATCTTCCTCGCTGGACTTGATCAGGAGCTTCAATGTTTCCTGTTTCACCCGCTCGTCGCTGAGTTTTTCGTCGAGGGTATTGTAATAGCGGAGATTTTGTTGGATTTCGCTCGAATAAAGAAGCAGACTGACGGCATTGATTCCCTCGACGCTGACTTTGAGCATCTCCCGCTGCTGGGCTTCGATTTCTTCGACCCGTTTCTTGACCGCCCGCATCTCTTCAATGATGCTTTTCGCCCATTCTTCGGAAATCTTGATCTTGTTGGCGGCCGCCGTGATTTCTTGCCGTTTTTTCGCCTGCTCGATTTCCTTGGACTGAATGTCAAGCTCCCTTTTCTTGATTTCGTTCTGGGAGGCGGTGATCTGGGAATCGAGCCCTTTGATTTCGACCTCGATTTTTTTATTGAAGTCTTTTTTGAGGATGTCGAAAAGTGCGTTCAGAATTGCCTTGCCTCGTTCGACGTCCTTTACCGCGACCGCGACCCTGATCAGTTTCGTGTCCCGCAGATTCTCCGCCCGCAGGCGCGGGAACTTGCGCACGTCGATGTTCAATTGGGCGGCGATCAAGCGATTGTAGGATTCCTGGTTGATCTGGCCGGCGGCCTGCTTGGGGTCGATGACCACGACCTCTTCGAACTGACCCTGCTCCGTTTGCACGAACATTTTGCTCGGCTGGATGATGGCATCGACTTCATACTTGCGGGGCAGGAAGGAGCTGATGATTCCGACGAGGATGACGAGACCGAAGGTCGGCAGGGCGATCAGCCATTTTCTCTTCCAGAGGACGAGCAGGAAATCGGAAAAGCCGGGTTCTCTTTCGTTCATCTTGACCTCTTTCGATGAATCGTTCAAAACCTGCTTCCTATTGTTCATTTTTCGGCGGGCTTTTTCAAGCGGCTGAGAATCAAGCTTTTCGGCGGCCCTGGACGGCCTGAACGAGCAGCTCTTCGTGCCGCGTTATGAGCACGGCTCGGGAGTAGCGTGTGAGATGAGCGCTCCTTCCTTTTTCGGCCAGAACGTTCCTTTCGGCAGAAGGCATAGCGTAGAAGGTCCGCACAGTCCGTGCCATGGCCTCGGGATCGTCGGGCGGGCAGATCAACCCGGCGCCCGCCTCGCGGACGATTTCCGCCGTATCCCCCGCCACCGCGCAAAGGATCGGCCGGCCGCAGGCGAGGTAGACAAACGTTTTCCCGGGGATGGTGATCTCGAAAAGCGGGTCGCGTTTGAGATGAAGCAGAAGCACGTCGGCCAGGGCGAAAAAGCGGGGCATGATCTCGGCGGGCTGCCAGCCGATGAAAATGACATTCCGGAGCTTCATTCCGGCGGCTTTTCGGCGGAGCCGCGGTTCGTCGACGCCTCCGCCGATGAGAACGAATTGGATCTGGGGAAAATCTTGAAGCTGCGCTGCGGCCTCGATCGCCGTGTCCAGGCCCTGCGCCGGACCCATCGTGCCGCCGAAGACGATATTGAACCGACCGCTCAGTCCGAACTTCCGGGCCAGAATCTCATCCCGTGGCCGGGGCCGATAAAGATCCTCCTCCGCCCAGTTGGGAATGAAGTGGACCTTTTCCTCCGGGACTCCTTTGGCCACGAGCAGGCGTTTAAATCCAGGAGAGACGACGGTGATGGCGGCGGCCCGCCGGTAAATAAACTGCGCCAGGCTTTCCAACCAGCGTACCGCCCGGCCGTCTTCCATCATTTTTGTGGCCACCAGCGTTTCCGGCCACATGTCGTGGATGTTGAAGACGAAGGGGATTCGCCGCCAGAGCCCGATCCACCAGGCGGGAATGCCGATGGTGAGAGGCGATGAATAGACCCACATCACCTCCGCGGAGCCGGCGATGACGGGTCCGCCGAGGGATGCCGAGGCGGCGAAGCTGAGATAATTCAGCGAGCGTTTGAGCCGGGAGTGGCTGTGATCCGGATAGAGAGGCAGGCGCCAGACATCCAGGCGGTCAAGCGGGGCTTTCATCCACGGCTTTTGTCGCCAGCCGGGATAGAGACGGCCCTGGGGATAGTTTGGAAAACCGGTGATCACCCGGACGCGGTGGCCGCGTCGGGCCAGGTCGAGCCCAAGTCCGTGAATTTTCGGGTCCGGTTCCGGCGGGTAGTACTGGGACAGAATCAGAACATTCATCCGTTCCGTCCCAATTGTCTCCGGCTCGCTACCATCGACCGAATCTGAGATGGTGGGCGCTGTCGAAACCCAGGACGATCTTCGCCACCGTATGGCTGACGTTCTCGACCAGGTATTCGGGGGGAATCCTCCACTCCGGTTCTCGGCTGAGGACGACGGCGGCGCACCGGAGGACCATCTCCGGGTCGGCTCCGCTCAGGATGTTGCTGCCGCATTCGATGGTTTCCGGTCTTTCTGTGACATCACGGATGGTCACATTGGGCACGCGAAAAATGCAGCATTCTTCCTGAACCGTGCCGCTGTCGCTGAGGACCAGCCGGGCCTTCTCCTCGAGGGAGATGAAATCAAAGAAACCGAAGGGCGGGAGAAAGCGGATATTTGTATTGCCCGTCTTCAGCCCGGCGGCCGTCATCCTCAGCTTTGTTCGGGGGTGCGTGCTGACGATCACGGGGAGGCGATATTTCTTTTGCAGACGTTCGAGAGATTCGACAAGACTCGACAGACGCTCCGGGACGTCGACATTTTCTTCCCGGTGCATGGTGACAAGAATATACCTTCGGACGCCGAGTCCGAGCCGGGAGAGAATTTTCGACCGCCGGATCTTCGGCCGGAAATGTTCGATCACCTCGAAAATGGGGTTTCCCGTGACATGAATTCGCTCTCCCGGGATCCCCTCCCGGAGGAGGTTCATCCGCGCCCTTTCCGTGTAGGGGAGAAGGATGTCGCTCGAGTGGTCGATGATCCGCCGGTTCACCTCTTCCGGGACGCGGTCATCGTAGCAACGGTTGCCCGCTTCCATGTGATAGACCGGAATGTGCATCCGCTTGGCGATGATCGCCGCCAGACTGCTGTTCGTGTCGCCCAGGACGAGAAAGCGGTCGGGTTTCTCTGAGGCGAGAATCGGCTCGATTTTAGCCAGAATCGTCGCCAGTTGCTCTCCGCAGCTGCCCCGCGCGCCGAGGTGATAGTCGGGCCGGCGGACGCCGAGCTGGCGGAAAAAAATGTCGTTCAGGTTGGCGTCGAAATTCTGACCGGTATGGACGACGATCTGTTTCGCCAGCCCGTCGATGAGTCCGATGATCAGGCTGAGTCGGATAATTTCCGGCCTGGTGCCCAGGATGGTCAGAACTTTCATCGTTTCCCCCTATGGCTTCAAGGCCAAATTCTTGAGTCGAAAGTCGAACCCGGCCAGCTCCGCCACCATCTCCGGAATCGAAGGAGGGGCGGCGTATCCGGCCGCCCGCCAGATCTCGGCGTTAACCGCCTCATTTTCCGTGATCAGGGTCCGGTCGACGGCCTGGCCGGCTTCTTGAGGCTCGATCCGGATGTCCGGCCGGCCGAAATGAACGGCAAAAAGCCGGAGGAGGTCGCATTTGGTGACTTCCCCCGAAGGGACGATATGCTGGAGGCGGGGTACGGTCAATCCGCCGGTGATGATGGCGCGGCAGATCTTGGCGAAGTGGAGAGTGGTGATCCCGTTCCAGCGGTGGTTGACATAGCCGTTCACCCGGGCTCCCGGGGCCTGGCTCAGAAACCAGCCCAAGAGCGAGCGGTAAGTCCTGGGCTCAGGTCCGATGATGGAGCAACGGAGATGAGTGAAATTTTCGGCCTTGACCTCACCGAGGCTCTTGGTCTTGCCGTAGACATCCGCGGGATCATGGAAGTCCTTTTCCGAATACCGGCCGCGGGCCCCGGAAAAGACGCAATCGGTGGCGATTTGAAGGACCCGGGCGCTTTTGCTGATCCGCCGGGCCAGCTCGTAAGGCAGGAGGGCGTTGATTCGCAGCGCCCGTTCCACCTCGGCCGGATTGTCGTCGTGAACCAGAGGTTTGATGATGCCGATGGCGTTGATGACCCAGGAGCAGGATTCAACGGCGGCCACGATGTTTTCGGAAGAAGCGGCCTCCGCATCGAAGACTTGCCAGGCGACGTTCGGCAGAAGGCTCCGGCCCCGGCTGAGGAATTCCGGTCGGCGGACGGTCGCCGTGATTTCAATCTCGGGGTCGCGAGCCAGGACGTCGGTGAGCATGCTGCCGAGCATCCCCGTTGCGCCGAGGACCGCGACTTTCAACGCGCTCATCGTTCGGCCACGTTCCAGATGTCCCAGTAGCGGGCGTCGAATCGGACATCGTCCTGCCGGCTTTCTTCGATCGTGGCGGTGGAAAAGAAAATGAGCAGAGTGTCCGGAGCGAGCGACATGAAACCGTTGGCGAATCCGGCCGGGATGAACACGACGGCGGGTTTGAGGGCCGAGAGGACAAAGCGATGGACATGGGCCTCACGGGAAGGGCGTTCCCAGTCGTCGATCTTCACGGCGCCCACGATCGCGGCTCCGCGAAGGACGCTCACGTACTTGGCTTCACGGCGGTGGGCGTGCCAGGCCCGGACGAAGCGGGCCGCGTGGTTGGCAACCGTATAAAACCGTTTGACCCCTTGAAAATCGAAATCGTTGACAAAACCGACCGTACCCCGGTCGTCGATGACCAGACCGCCTTCGTAAAGCCGGGGCGACGGTTCCGGGTGGAGTTCTGAGTCGGCCATTTCAATCTCCTATATGGGTGTTGTATAAGGAGAGGAACTTCTGATTCGTGTAGCGGGGGTTGCTGATATCCTTGAGCCGGTGGGACTCCAGCAGCGAACGGATCTCTTCGATCCCGTCATCGATGGAGTAAATCGGCTGGAAACCGAGCTCCTTTGTCGCCTTTTCCGTGCTGACCCTGTAGTTGCGCGTATCCTCAAAGTTCCTGCTTGTCTGTTCGATGACCAGCCCCGGGAAATGATGTTTGAGCTTTTCGGCCAGATCGCCGATGCGGATGTTTTCTCGGGCCAGGTTGTAGATTCCCGTAGCCGGCGTTTCCAGGTTGTCGACGATCGCCCGGGCGGCATCTTTGACATGGAGAAGAGGCCGATATTGATCGCCGCCGTAAACGGTGATCTTTCCGGTTTGATAGGCCCTGACGGTGACGGTGTTGACCACGAGATCAAGCCGGATCCGGGAAAACAGGTCGCCGACGCCGAAAAGCGTCCCCAGCCGGAAAATCAGCGAATTCCCGCCCGCCAGATATTTCTCGGCGGCGAGTTTGGTCACGGCATAGACCGACAGCGGCCGGGTCGGAGAGGACTCGTCGAGGAGGCCGTCCTGAGCCCCATAGACGGAGCAGGTGGAAAGAAAGACGATCCGACGGGGAAAATTTGCGGCCAGCCAGCGGACCGCTTCCTGGTTGATCGCCACGCTGATATCCGGATGAAGGGCGCAGGCGGCGTCGCCGACAAGGGCGGCGAGCCAGACCACAGCGTCCGCCCAGTGAAGATGGGGCATGAGCGTTTCCGGTCGGCGGACGTCGCCGTAGACGAAATCGACCGGCTTCCGGTAGGCCTCCTCGTATAGGAGGGCGTCGAAGACGCGAGTTTGGCAGCGCTTTTCGATCAGCAGGTCGGTGACCGCTCCGCCGACATAGCCGGCTCCCCCGACAACAAGAATTTTCATCCTGGGCGGGTTCCCTTCTCGCTCCGATTTCGCTTTCCGAAGATTTTCATCAGGCCTCATTTATATCTCCGAAGGCCCGGCCTGTCAATCGGTCCCGATTTTTCGCAGCGATTCCGCAACTTTCATTTAGGCCTTGACCGTGACCGGGAAATGTGATATAAGAAATTTGAAGATGAGATCCAGCGGGCGCCAAGAGAGAGCTGGAAGCACAAGTTTCGGCGATATTTTCCTCGAGGTGCCGCTGAAGAAAGGGGGTGTGAGGCGAAAAACTCAATTCCGATAGGCGCAAGACAGATTTTAGCGTGACTTTTTGGGAAGGAGGCCTTATGATCAAAAAAGGAATGTCTGTTTTGGCGATGATTGCGTTTCTGGCGATCCTGAGCCTGAATGTCCAGGCGCAGAAAGCATCCGGTGAAGGGAAAAAAGGCCTGGATAATCGTGGCCCGGTCGCTAGCGGAGAGAAAATCATGGGTTACGATGTCCCGCCTCCGGAGCCGCCGAACGAGGAACAAGAGCGCCGGGCGGAAATGAGAGTTCAGTATCCGGGCAACGCTTCGCTGAACTACCGGGGCGTTGTTTTTTCGAACTTCAACAACACCAACGACTCATCTATCCTCGAAGAGATCGCCGTTGATTTCGGGACCTCGGGGATATGGGTATATGATGACGGATGGCGTCAAATTTCCGGCGTTAATCCAAGCTGGATGATCAGCGGAACGATCGGCGATAACACAAGTGACGATGAGCTCGTTGCCGGGTTTTCGTCCCTTGGTGTGTGGATTTGGGAATATAGCGGTTATCCGGGAGATTGGAGACAGATCAGTGGAGCCTCCGCCTCGGGGGCTTTCATTGCCGACGACGATAACGACGGCTGCGATGAGCTCTACGTTGATTTTGCCGCCCTGGGGGTGTGGCGTTATAATTGGAGCACAGCCGGAGGCGGGCCAATTGGCTGGACTCAAGCTTCCACTCTGAATCCTTATAACGGGTTGAGAATGGACACCATCGCCCCCGGCTATGAAGAGGCGTGCGTCGTTTTTCCAACCCATGGGGTCTGGAGGATTTACTGGTCCGGATCCGGCCTTTATTATGCACAGCTTTCCGGCACGGTGACCAGCGAGGATGATCACGCCTCCGCCAAATTCACCGGCGGGACGGCCGAAGACCTCGTTGTCGACTTCGGCAGCCTTGGATTGTGGCTTTTAAAAGAAAATACTCATAGCTGGCACCAGATAGATACGGGGAGCATCAACCGGGTACGGGAAGTCTATTTTATCGGCAATCCGGACGCGGAGCTTCTTATCCTGTATAACTCTTCTCCGAGCGGCCTGTGGATGTGGAATTATTCCGGTTTCCCGGGGAGCCTGACTCAAATTCATGCCTGGACGCCTGATGCGACGGGCTTCGTCGAACCCTTCGACATCAATGGAGATACGGAGACGAGCGGCGATCAGGAAGTGGCCGTCGATTTCGGTTCAAACGGCCTCTGGCTGTACGATGACACTACCAAGGCTTGGACCAACTTGAGCGCTCAAAATCCCGAATTCATGGTTGCCGGGGATTACTGGAACGACGGATTTCGGTCATGCCTGATTGTCGACTTCGGCAGTCTCGGCCTCTGGAGATACGATGGGCGTTATGGGGGGTGGAGTCAGCTCTCAGCTCTGAGCCCCGAC
>Ga0136652_1001005_pt1 | contig 12635 bp, 10 predicted proteins | sample ConPoolayeEmetaG_FD_94864 | JGI IMG/M metagenome (GOLD analysis project Ga0136652, IMG submission 94864) | Hot spring microbial mat communities from California, USA to study Microbial Dark Matter (Phase II) - Cone Pool mat layer E metaG... ...
CACCGGCGCCAGAGCAAGCCCGAGATTTCCACCCACCCCCAGATAGCCGAAGGCCATGCCGGTACGGTGGCCCGTCTTGGCTATGAAGGCGGCACCGGCCGGGTGGTAAAGACCAAGCGCCAGACCCAGAACCAGCAGGGCTGCTCCCAGCGTATAGATGCTGTTTGCCAACCCTACGCCAGCCGCGGCGACGCCGCTCATGAGACAGCAGACAGCCAGGAGACGTTTCTCCCCGATGCGGTCGGCGAGAAACCCCGAGGGCAATGCCGTGAAACCGAAGGCCAGGCCGAAGACATTGGCCAGCACTCCCATAATAAAAAAGCTGGCCCCGAACTCGCTGGCGATACCGACCAGCAGGGCACCATAGGCAAGCTCCAGGACATGGACCAAACCATGACAGGTCGCAGTAAAGGCCAGAGCTCTCGTTTCTGAATTCACTGCACCAACTCCCGTTACCGAACTGGCTTTCGCCAGCGGCAACATCCGGCGAGTATACCACAGGCCACAGCGCCTAAACTTGACACCACCGGAGCAAACCCATATATTCTTAACAATCCACCTGTTCCCGTTGCACCCACTCACAGCGACCTGTATGCCTTAGCTCCAATACCCCGCAACCGCTGGATTACAGGAAGGCCCAAAACAGTCGATTTCGACGGATGAAATCGACCGTGGAGGCAAAAATGCCGGTCATCGAACCTTATTTCGTAGCCGTTATTCAGGCGGAGAGAATAGCCGTCCGCGCCGGTGGCATGGAAAAGTTCCGGGAGAATATCCAGAGGAATCTTGACCGCTTTTGCGGTCTAATCGACTACTGCTGTGCCGGCAATCTGGCCGGGCGCGACGGCTTCGCTATCGCCGGCCCGGTCAAGCTTATCACCTTCGGCGAGTTCGCCATCACCGGCCCTTACATGGCGGCCAACCCCGGCGAACGGCGTTTCGGCAACCGCGATGTACTTGAGCACCTGGCCATCCGCATACCGGGACCGGAAACCGATGTCCTCGCCGGAAAGGCAAAACAGTACGGAGTTTACATTGCCGCAGTCAACTTCGAAGCCGACCCGGAGTGGCCGGACTTCCATTTCAACACCGGTTTCATCATTAATCCCGAAGGCAAAGTTATCCTCAAGTACCGCAAGATACTCACCAACCAGCCGGTCGAGATTTCCTGCAGTCCCCACGACATTATGGACCGCTACAAGAACCCGATAACCGGCAGGTTCGACCCTTTCCCCGTGGTGGATACCGCTATCGGCCGTCTTGCGGTGATGGTCTGCAACGACCTCAACGCGCCGGAGATACCGCGGATTTACTCGATGAAGGGCGCCGAGGTGGTCATGCACCTGACATCGGGCCTGAGCTCTTCAGCGGCCGGCTGGCATCCGCCCGGGGTTATCGAGGCGCTCAAACGCGCCCGCGCCTACGACAACGCCGTCTACTTCGTCGTCTCCGACTGGGGACCGGAGCTGGGTGCTACCTTCCCCCGCTGCCGCAATCAGAGCCGCTCGGCGGTCTTCGACTACACCGGCAGGGAACTGGCCCGCGCCGAGGACTCGAATGAAATCGTCGTCCGTGCCAGCCTCAACATTGAAGGTGCCCGCTCCTACCGCAGCCAGTTCTACAAGAACCCGCTGAGCATGATGAGGTCAGAGCTTTATGCACCTTATTTCACCAAGACCATCTATCCGCCGAACACCTTTCTCAAGGACGGCCCGATCGAGGAGACCCTGAACGAAACCCAGCGGAAATACTTCAATCAGGCCGCTGATAATCTGAAAAAGTGTCTGAACTTTTACCACGAGAGGGATGTGCCATGAACTAATCGCAAACATATACACCACGCAACGTGCCGCAAAGTAAACACTAAGATTATTAGAGGAGGAGAAAGGAATGCTCGCAAGAAACTCAAGGCTCGTGTTCTCTATGGCACTGGCGGTGGCGCTACTTATTATCACCCTTGTTGCCGCCTGTGCTCCCGGCCAACCGGCCCCGGCACCAGCCACCAAACCGGCGGCATCACCAGCACCGGCTCCATCTCCAGCCCCAGCCCCGACCACAACCGCATCCCCCACACTAAAGCCCTATACCTGGCCCAAAGGCTTCAGCATCGGCACTCCCGCCGTGACCTCTGCCGCTTATGCAGCAATAGCCGCCTGGACGGGCGAGCTCGAAAAGGCAACCGGCGTTAAGGCCCGTTTGGTACCGGAAGATAATACCCAGCTCCAGGCCACCTGGCTGGCCAGGGGCGAAATCGACATGATGGACCAGAATGAAACATCGATGGCCGATATCATCGCCGCCATCAACTGGCGACCCGAATTTCAGACCAGAGACGGCGGCCCGTTTGAGATCAGGCGCGTCGGCCTCCGCCAGCCAACATGGTTCACCTTCTTCGTTGCCGCTGACACCGGCATTAAGACTTACAAAGACATCAAGCCCGGACTGCGGCTGGCCCAGTTCACCAATAACCCGCACTGGGTAAGGGCTATCATCAAATTGGTCGGGCTAAAGGAAAGCGACTTCAAAATAATCCCGTTCAGCGCCTATGCTTCCTCCGTCAACGCCGTCAAAGAAGGTAAGGCTGACCTCTCAGTTGTCGCGCCGGCGGCCTCGACCGCCTTTGAGGCCGAAGCCTCAACCCGCGGCGCCGTATTCCTGAACCTGCCGACAGAGGCGGAGGACCCGGTTGGCGTTAAGGCATTCCGTACTGAATGGGCCGCGCCGTTCGGCAAAGTGCTCTCCGGCGTTAAAGGGGCAATTGGTATTAACACCGTCCAGCTTCCCGGCGGATCATGGGGTACCGACAAGCTCGACGCCGACTTTGCCTATAACCTGCTCAAATGGCAGAGCGAAAACTACGACAAATTCAAGAACAAGACCAGTGAGACCCCGTACATCACACTGGACTTTTTCCGGCAATACCTTGACCTTGCCATGATGCCGACCCACCCCGGCTCCATCAGGTACATGAAGGAAATCGGCAAGTGGAGCCCGGCCGACGACGACCGGCAGAAGTTCAACGAGTGGCGTCTCAAGCGGTACATCGAAGCCTACAAAGCTGCTATCGCCGACGCCGACAGCAAGAAGATTGACGTCGACCCCAAGAATACCGCCTGGTTGGCGCTATGGAAGAAGTACGTTGACGAAGTTTACAAACTGCCGCCTTTCGTCCCGCTGAATAACAACGACATCAAGGCAGAACTCGCCAAAATAAAGTAATCGGGCGCCTGGGGGGACACGGCTTTCGTGTCCCCCCAGATAACTCCCACGCATCATCAGGAGGGCTCTTTGCCACAGACACGCCTGAAAATCGAGGATATCGAGACTACTAGGTACCCGAGATTCCCAAAGCCGTTAAAAATCATCTTCCTGATAGTCACGCTTATTGGCCTTGGCGCCGCCACCATCCACATCCTGGACCTACCCGTCTTCGATTACCACATGGTGGATATCGCCTACTTCTACCTGATATTCGCCATGTTCGGTGCCTCCGGTTTCCTCCTGCTGAAAGCACGACAGGCCGACCGCAACCGCATCCCCTGGTACGATATGTTGCTGGCCTTCATGGCCTTCGCTATCCCCGTCTTTTACTTCATCAATTCATGGTCGATTGACCGGGTCGGCTGGGTCCCACCCAAAACCCCGATTCAGTTTATCACCGCAGCGTTATACGTTGTATTGATCCTGGAGATGGGCCGGCGCATCGCCGGCTGGGTCTTTCTGGGGGTGTGTCTTGTCTTCGGCATTTACCCCATGATTGCCGATTATATGCCCGGCATGTTCTGGGGCAAGAGCTACACCATCCCATGGGCTATCTCCATGTACATTTACAGCCCCTCGGGCATCCTCGGCCTTCCGGGCCACATAATGGGCAATCTTCTCCTCGGCTTCCTGCTTTTCGCCGCAGTCCTGGTAGCTTCCGGGGCCGGCGAGTTCTTCCTGAATCTGGCGGTTGCCCTGCTGGGCCGATACCGCGGCGGCCCGGCAAAGATTGCGGTGGTGGCCAGCGCCTTTTTCGGCACCCTCAGCGGCAGTGCCGCCGCCAACGTGGTATCTACCGGCAGTTTCACCGTGCCTACGATGAAACGCATCGGCTACCCGCCGCATTATGCCGGCGCTATCGAAGCCTGCTCTTCCACCGGCGGCATCATCATGCCGCCGGTCATGGGCGCCGTGGCTTTTATCATGGCGGCTTTCCTATCTATCCCTTATGCTGTGGTAGCGATTTCAGCTATCATCCCTTCGGTCCTATACTTCTACGGCCTCCTGATGGGGACCGATGCCTACGCTGTTAAAGCCGGGCTGAAGGGCATGAACCCGCAGGAAATACCGTCAGCAAAGCAGACCCTTAAAGAAGGCTGGTTTTTCCTTCTGGTTCTGGCTTTCCTTACCTGGGGTCTGATGTACATGAACTGGGAAATGCGCGCCCCGTTCTATTCCGTCGGTCTGATGATTCTTCTGTCATTCACCAGCCGACGGACAATGCTCACACCGTCAAGACTGATATCCATGATTGCTACCATCGGCAAACTCATCAGCCAGGCAATGGTCATGATTCTGCCGCTCGGCATCATCATTTCCGGCCTGACCTCCACCGGCTCAATCATCGCTGTGACCAATGCCATCATCGACATCGGCGGCCAGAACACCTTCCTTTTACTCCTGCTTGGTGCCGTCGCCTGCTATATCATGGGCATGGCCGGCCTCGGGTCTCCGGCCTATATCTTCCTTGCCATTACCATGGCACCGGCAGTAATTAAGGCGGGAAATCTCAATCAGATTGCGGTACACCTCTTTATCGTGTACCTATCCATCCTTGCGCTGATCTCTCCTCCGGTTGCCGCCGCGGCCTTCCTTGGTGCCGCCATCGCCGGTGCACCCCCGATGAAGACCTCTCTTACCGCAATGCGGCTGGGAATAGTGGTGTATTTCATACCCTTCTTCTTCGTTTATAACCCGGCCCTGATACTGCAGGGTGGAAGTTACTGGGAGACTGCATACCTGTTCTTTTTCTGCCTGATCGGAGTAACGCTAATTGCTGGCTCGATGGAAGGCTATATCTGGGGCATAGGCAACATGCCGCAATGGTCCCGCTTCATCCTTGCCGGTGCTGGATTCCTCATTGGTATTCCCAACTGGGAAACCGCAGCTATCGGGGCCGCAATTGGTATTCCGGTGCTAGTATTTCTCTGGTTCAAGAATCATCGGCGCAGACATCGGTTACCTGCCGGCGGTGCTCCTGTCTGAAGCGAAGAAAAAGGCAGAGGATAGCCATGACCACTCCTGATAGCAACGCCCAGGATGGCATCGCGGTCGAAACCGGCGCCGAGGCATTCCTGGAACTACTAAACGCCAGCGGCGTCAAATACATCTTTATCAATCCCGGAAGCGATATACTGCCAATCCTGGAAGCCGCGGCCAGATTCAAACATCTCGGCAGAACGGCGCCGGAACTGGTGATGTGTCAGCACGAATCGCTGGCCATGACCACTGCCCATGGATACTTCATGGCTTCCGGCAAGCCTCAGGTGGTGCTGGTCCACCTCGACCTCGGCACTCTCCAGGTAGGCGGGGCCCTCCACAACGCCCAGCGCGGTAACGCCGGCATCGTCCTCTGCGCCGGACGGCCGCCGTGGACATTCGAAGGCGAACTGCCGGGAGGCCGCAGTATCCTGGTCGACTTCCGCACCGAGCAGTTCGACCAGGCAGCACCGGTCCGTCAGTACGTCAAGTGGGACTACGACCTGCGCTGTAACGAGAACATCCAGCACGTTGTCCAGCGCGCCTTCCAGGTGGCGGGCACCGAGCCATGCGGTCCGGTGTACCTTACCTTCGCTCGTGAACTGCTGATGCAGAAAATGACGGCCGTCCGCCCTCTGCCGCAGGACAAGTACGGTCCGGCCATAAGCCCCCAGGCCGACCCATCAGCACTGAGAGAAGCCGCTCGCCTTCTGGCCACCGCCCGCAGCCCTCTGTTCATCACCGGCCAGGTAGGCCGGCACCCCGAGGCCATAGCCCCCTTCGTCAAACTGGCGGAAACGGTCGCTGCCAGGGTCATTGCCCCGGGCATCCGCATGAACTTTCCCAATACCCATCCGCTATGGTCGGAAAGCCCGGCAAACCCCTACCTCAAAGACGCCGATGTCATCCTCACGGTCGACACTACCGTACCCTATGCACCGGTCCAAGCCAGGCCGTCCCCGCGGGCAAAAATAGTCTGCATCGACATCGACCCCATCAAAGCCGACATGCCGACTTACAGCTTCCCTGCCGACATTCGTATCCAGGCTGATTCAAGCAAAGCGATTCCAGCCCTGCTCGATGCCGTCCAGAAAATGATGGACAGGGAATCGCTACGGTCCGCGCAGGAGCGCCTGAGCCGGTTCAAAGAAGAAGACGGTCTGCGGCGCGAGAAGTGGCGGAAATCGGCGCTGGCCAGAGCCTCACAGCGGCCTATCGCCTCAGAGTGGCTGTCTTATTGCCTCGGTCAGGAGATTGGCGAAGATGTCGTAATGGTCCACGAAGCCATCAGCTACTGGAGCGATACCAGCCGCCACATTGCCCGCACCCGGCCGGGCACCGAGTACCGCGCCGATGGTTCGAGTCTCGGCTGGGGACTGGGCTGCGCCATCGGAGTCAAGCTGGCTACGAAAGACCGTACCGTCGTCTGCCTGACCGGTGACGGCTCTTTCCTGTACGGCCATCCCACAGCCGCTCTATGGACGGCAGCCAACTATGACGCGCCTTTCCTCAACATCATTTTCAACAACGGCGGGTACCTGACGATGGACCGCATCATGGACAACACCTACGGACCGAACAGCTACTCGTCCAAACTGCCGAAGCGCCTCGCGACCTCATTCCTGCCATGCCCGGACTATGCTATGCTCGCCCGTGCCAGCGGTGCCTGGGCAGAAAAGGTGGAAGATCCGGCCCGCCTGCCCACAGCCATTAAGGATGGCTTGAGGCATGTCCGCGAGGGCCAGCCGGCCGTCCTTGACGTGGTGCTGGCAAGAGCATAGACTCACCTCACATGGATTTCCATGACCTGCGCCAGTGGCTGACAATGGTCGCCCGTGACGGCGAACTCAAGCGTATCCGCGGCGCCTCTCCCGAACTTGAGATGGCTGCCATAACCGACATCGTTTATCATGAGGCCCGTCAGTCGGCGCCCGCCCTGCTTTTCGAGGATATCCCTGGCTACCCTGACCATCGCTCCCTTTTCGGCATGCTCTCCTCGCCGCGACGGGTCGCCCGGGCGCTCTGCCTGCCCCTCAGAACATCATCAACTCGCCTGGAACTCGTCCGTGCCTGGAAAGACAGGGCTCAGGGTATCAAGTTAACACCGCCGGTCTCTGTCAGGTCAGGGCCGATACTGGACAACGTTATGACCGGCTCCAAGATTGACCTCTCCATCTTCCCCTCGCCACGGGTCCACGAACTTGACGGCGGCCGCTATCTTGCCACCGACCACGCAGTCATCACCAGAGATCCCGAGTCGGACTGGATCAACCTCGGCACCTATCGTTGCATGCTGGTTGACCGGCGGCGCCTCGCTCTGCACATGCTGGAGAACCAGCACGGTCGGATTATCTATCAAAAGTATCAGGCACGCCGAACGCCCATGCCGGTAGCCATTGCCATCGGCATGGAGCCGGGACTGCATTTTGCCGCCGGCATCCGGGTCCCGGAAGGTATCTCCGAGTACGATTTCACCGGCGGCATCCTTGGCAGGCCGGTCACGGTCATCAAAGGCGCATACACCGGCTTACCCCTGCCAGCCACTGCCGAAATCGTGGTCGAAGGCGAATGCCTACCCGGTGAGCTTACCGACGAAGGCCCGTTCGGCGAGTGGCACGGCTACTATGCTAACCGGGGCCTAGAGACAATCCCTGAACCGGTCGTCCGGGCCAGGGCCGTTTACTACCGCGACCACCCCATCCTGACCTGCTCCAGCCCCGGGCTGCCGCCGAATACCAACAGCCTTCTTTTCTCAATGGGAAGGGCCGCCGGCGTCTGGACCGCCCTGGACAGGGCCGGAATCCCCGGTGTTAAAGGCGTCTGGGCACCTGAAGAACTGGGTAGCCTGCTGTTTACCGTAATATCGATCGAGCAGAGGTACTTCGGTCATTCCATGGAGGCGGCGCGTATAGCTTCGGACGCCTCGCGCGGGTCTGCCCGCTACATCGTCATGGTCGATGAAGACATCGACCCCTCGGATTTGAAACAGGTGATGTGGGCCGTGGCAACACGCACCAGCCCGGACAGGTCAATCACTGTCCTGAAGGACTGCCCGAGCACTTCGGCCGACCCTGCCATCCCGCTTTCAACCAAGAAGAGACAGGGGCTGCTTCGCGCTTCCCGCGCCATTATCGATGCCTGCCGTCCCTACGGGCAGAAAGCGGAGTGGTACCCGATGGCAAGGGCCGGTGCGACGCTTGAGCACAGGGTACGCCGGAAATGGCGGACGCTCCTCGAGGAGCTTCTACGACCCGGGTGACGCAGGGGGTGATTGTGGAGCTGTCGCCTGCTTCACCATCTCGATAGTCTTATCCACGCTTTCGAGACTGAGTGAAAGCCCCATCTGTCTAAGTTCGGAGTAGCCCAGTCCCTTGTAGAGACGTTGTCCGGCCACCCTGGCCATTTCGTCGTAAAGCGCCGGCCATTTGTTGCCGCGTCTCTCAACACAGAAAAGAATGAAATCACGCAAGCGTGGATCAAGAGAGTTCATCGCCACCTCCATCCTGAACAGTCCTGCGGGTTTCTGGGGACCCGCAGCGGACGACGGGCGGGAAGTTTAGGCTGGCAGCGACAGGGAATCAAGCCCGGTCAGAGGCGCTGAAACCGCGTGTTCTGCCTTGTTTATGCCTTGTGGACAATGTTCTCCAGACTTGCGACCTCATCCGGCAGGATTACAAAGCTAAGAATTTTCCGCAGGGTTCTGGAAACGAACGGGCCAAGTGGATGTATAAGCCGAGTTCTGTACCCTCACGGGCGGTGACCATCCATCTAGGCCTGACGTTACCGTCAGGCTCAAGCGACCAACCCGGGGAATGAGGCCGGGTGTCCTCGCACCCCCTATTGGGTCTTGCTCCGGGCGGGGTTTGCCCGGCCGGCCGGTCGCCCGGCCGCCGGTGAGCTCTTACCTCACCATTTCACCCTTACCCTTACGGGCGGTATGTTTCTGTTGCACTCTCCGTAGGGTCGCCCCTCCTGGGTGTTACCCAGCGCCCTACCCGGTGGAGCTCGGACTTTCCTCCCCGGACCGGTACCTTCCGAGGAAAGCGCCGGCCCGCGGCGGTCACCCCATCCGCTTGGCCCAATCGCAATCTACACTAACGTCAGGCAAAGGTCAAACAAACCGGCCCGCCCCCAGTCTCTTGACACTATCTCCGGCCGTATGCTAGCTTTGCGAGCACGACACACCGGCTCTCTATGCTGCCACGAGCCGGAGACAAACCTCGTACCAGCACCGCAAGGAGCGCCATATGGAGACCGGACTGGCTGGCAAAGCGGTCATTGTGACCGGCGGAGCTTCCAACATCGGCCGCGGTATCGCCCTTGCCTTCGCCAGGGAAGGCGCCGGCGTCACCATCGCTGATATTGATGAAGCCCAGGGGGAGAAGACCGCGGCTTTGGTGACGCAGGCAGGTGGCAATGGGCTTTTCCTGAAGTGCGACGTGACACGCTTCGAAGAAGTGAAAACCATGGCGTACGCCTGCATCTCCCGCTTCGGGCAGATTGATGTCCTGGTGAACAACGTAGGCCGGCCAGTAGACGGCCCTTTGATGGTCCAGAGCAAGGAATCAATAAACCATCAGCTGGACCTTAACCTAACTGGGATGATTTATTGCATCCAGGCGGTATTACCCCACATGATAAGCCGGAAATACGGCCGTATCGTCAACATCGGCTCCGAAGCCGGCCGCATCGGCGACCACAAACGCCCGGTATATTCCGCCTGCAAAGGGGCGGTTATCGCCCTGACCAAGTCGGTCGCCCGGGAAGTCGGAGAATTTGGAATTACCGTCAATACCGTCTGTCCCCACACGGTCTTTCCGTCGCACATTGAGGAAGATGCTGGCAAAGGGAGCATGTTCAACCCCGAGACCGGAATCTACGGCCGTCGCATCCTGAAGTTCGTGCAATCGCCGGAGGCCCAACGGTCATATCTGAGGGAACATGTCATCAAGCGCTTTGGCACACCGGAAGATGTCGCCCACGCTGTTGTTTTCCTGGCATCGAGCGGGGCAGGTTACATCACCGGACAAACGCTTAGCGTCAACGGCGGCCACTCCATGCTCTAGACGGAACTGGTAATAGAGCTGATTTCTTCGTAAACGCCACCCTCGCCGAGGTCAAGAAGCTCACTCCCCCTCCCCCTCCGGTCGAGTCTTACCGTCTCCCGCCTCAGGTAAGAAATGGCTGGAGACAGCTCCTCGGCCTCTAATTCGTAAACAGCAAGAAACGCCGGCTGTTCCCCGGAACCGCGCGCGTTCTTATAGAGCCGCGCCGTCTTGACCAACCCGGCCTTCATAAGGTCGGGTTGCCGCACCTGCGTGTACCACCGGACGAACTCGGCCTCACGCTGGGGGTCTTTGCAGTTCGAAAAACCGATGACAATCCATCTCTTCATCACAAACTCCGTTCCGACCTCAGGAATAGAAACCCACGCCCAGTAACGGGCCGGAGGCGCAGGTAATAAGCGGCGAATACTCCGACATATACAGTTCGGCGCACTCTAGGCGGCGTGCGATGAGACGCTTGAGTCGTTCCCCCTCATCACGGTTATTGGAGAAATGCACGATAGCATGGACCGACTTTCCTTCGCCGACCATCCCCACTACCAGCTCCCCAAGCGCTTCCACGCGGTCTTCATCCTGATTTAGCTTGCGGAGAAGCTGGACGCGCCCTGTATCCGTAGAAAGGCCGGTAATCTGTCTCATATCGAGCGTTTCGGCGGCCGTCGCCGGCGCCCGGCCCATCCTTATCAGGTATCTCAGTGACTCACGGACGCACACGTATTTGACACGGGATACAAGAGCTTCTGCCTGCCGGACTGCTTCTATCAGCGAGCCACCACTGGCGGCCCGTCGTGCCGCTTCCAACGTTACGAACCCCATGGCGCCGCAGGATGTCCGGCTATCGACCACCTCAATCCGGGCACCGGGGTTATCACTCCTGACCATGTCAGCGGCGCGCTGAGCGCATTCGTAAGTAGCGCTGAGCGCCCGTGATACCGCTATGTAGAGCACCGCCCGGGATGCGGTGACAAGTTCCGAGAAAACCTGAGCGAACTCACCGGGGTTGATAGCGCTGGTCGTCGGCAGTTTCCCTCCATCAGCCAGTAGCCGGTACACCTCACCTGTACTTACGTCAAGGTGGTCGCGGCAGTCCCTGCCGTCCATAAGGAGGTGAAGGGGCACAACCCGAATTGAATACTGTTCCAGCAGTTCGGGAGGCAAGCAGTTGGTACTGTCGGTAACCACGGTCACCGGCTGGCGGTCAAAAGTCTCAGTCATAACCACCGACCGTCCTGTTTTTCCACTGTTTCATACGGCAGGCGCCGCGCAGCGCCGCCTGGGCGAGGGCATGCGCCTCATGGTTTCCCTCGTGCCCCACCTGCACCAGCTTGAGACTGGCCTTCTCGAGCAGCGACGCCGCCTCGACATACAAAGGACGGATCGAGGGACTCTTCACGCGGTACTGCCCGGACAACTGACGCATCGCCAGCTCTGAGTCAAGCCGGATCGTTCCGGAGGTTACACCCAGCCCTAACGCCTCCTTAAGCGCCTCAATCAGCGCCCGGTATTCCGCCTGGTTATTGGTGGCCTCACCAATCGCCCGGGAGATGGTGGCCAGCACCCTCCCCTGACGGTCCTTGATGACTGCGCCGATGGCGGCAGGGCCGGGGTTGCCGTGGGAGGCACCGTCAACCTGGATATCAAGGTACATGCTACTCCAGATACAGTATCCGGCCGCAATTTGAGCATCGCACCACCACGCCGGTACGTGCCCGCTGAAGTTCGGCCATCGAAAGCGAAATACGGCACCCCTGACAGCGGCCCCGGTCAATCTTAACCACCGCCGCCCCCCTGGCCGGCTTTGCCGAGCGGTACAATTCCATCACATCCGGACTGAGGCTTGAGGCCACCGCAGCACGCCGCTTTTCCAGGTCGTCCAGTCGGACGATCGTTGCTGCCTCCTGCTGGCGGAGACTCTCCTGGTCTTTGCGCCAGCCAGCTTCAACCTCCTCAAGCCCCTTCATGTCCTCAACCAGCCTTGCCTGATATTTCTCCAGTTCGGACATCAGGTCAAGCAAAGCATCCTCCTTCGTCCTGACCAGTGCCGCGACTGACTTCGCTTCCTGTTCAAACCCCATCAGCTCCTTGGGATTCCTGGTCTTGCCGTCATAGAGCTTTTCGTTAAGACGCTTCAGCTTCTCCCTCAAGTCCTCCACTTCGGCATCGGTCTCTTTCTGCCGTTTCTCAAGGGTTGCTAGACGTTCCCTGTCCTGAGCCAGACGAGCGCGGGCGGCAATGAGGATGTCGCTTTCCTTAAGCTCACTGCGAATACGTTCGAGCTCGACGCGGCTGGACTCGAGCTCAAGGTCGATTTGCTGAAGCTCCCACAGG
>Ga0136652_1001009_pt1 | contig 12615 bp, 9 predicted proteins | sample ConPoolayeEmetaG_FD_94864 | JGI IMG/M metagenome (GOLD analysis project Ga0136652, IMG submission 94864) | Hot spring microbial mat communities from California, USA to study Microbial Dark Matter (Phase II) - Cone Pool mat layer E metaG... ...
ATCCATGACGCCGTTGAAAAAACGCTCGCCGCCGGCTGGCGGACGGCAGATCTCGGAGAGCCGGAGGCGAAGATCGTCGGGACAAAGGAATTCGGGGCGAGAATCGTTCAATCTCTCGAGGAGATCCTGGCTGAGGTCGAAGATGGAGAAGCCTGACCGCCGCGGAATCGTCACCTCGGAATCCCTCTCTCCGGTCGCATTCATTAATGGAAAATGGCGCCAGCCAGGCAGCCATGCACTTTGCCGGCTGAGAAACCCTTCCCACTGGAAAAAAGAAATCGGCCGCGTGCCGCTCGCCTCGCCGGCCGACGTGAAAGCCGCCGCGGCCGCGGCGAAATCCGCCGGGCCGAAATGGGCGAACGCGCCGGAGAAAACAAGAAAAAAACTTCTCCTTGATTGGGCCTCACGACTCCTCGATTTCAAGGCTCCGTTTGCCGCGGCCATGGCTCTTGAAATCGGAAAACCCGTCTCATTGGCAGAAGAAGAGGTCATGTTTGCTGTCCGCTTGCTCCTCGAGGCCGTCCGTCTCCCCGAAAACGCAGAAACCGGATCGGATGCGGACTTCCCTCGCCGGGGCGACTTCGCCGTCCGGCGAGGGCCGCTCGGAGTCGTCGGACTCATCACCCCCTGGAATAATCCGCTCGCTATCCCCGTCGGGAAAATAGCCCCGGCGCTGCTCTTCGGAAATTCCGTCGTCTGGAAGCCGGCCGCTTTGGCGCCCCGGACATCCATCCTGGTTCTTGAAACTCTGCGCAAGGCCGCCTGCCCTGAAGGAGTCGTCAACCTGACTTTTGGAGAAAAGGACACCGCCCATCATCTTGTATTGAACCCGGATGTCCGGGCGGTTTCTTTCACCGGTTCATGGAAGTCCGGTCTCGAAGTCGCTCGACTCTGTTCCTCTCGACCCATCCCCGTCCAGCTTGAACTCGGCGGAAACAACGCCAGCCTGATCATGCCGGATGGGGATATCGAAGAGGCGGCCCGCACCCTGGCTGTTTCAGCTTTCAGCTTTTCCGGCCAGAGGTGCACCGCTCCCCGCCGATTCATCGTTCATCGAGCTGTACGGCGGATATTTGAAGAGGCTCTCGTGGCCGCGGTCCGTTCGCTCCGCATCGGGCTGCCTTCCGACCGGGAGACCCAGGTCGGTCCGTTGATTTCGCGGCGAAAGCAGAAAGAGATGGAGGCCCTGGTCCAGAAGAGCGTTGGCGCCGGGGCGAAAATTCTCTGCGGCGGATCAATCCCGGCCCGATGGAAGGAAGGGTGCTGGTTTGAACCGACGGTCCTCGCCTCTGTAGATCCTGAGCTGCCGGTTGTTCAGGAAGAGAGCTTCGGTCCGGTCGCCGTCCTGGAAACAGCGAGAGATATCCACCGGGCCATCCGATTGTTAAATGCAGTTCCGCAGGGCCTGGTCGCAAGTCTCTTTTCCAAAGATCCGTCCTGCCAGCGGCTGTTTTTGGAAAAAGCCGAGTGCGGAGTCCTGAAGCTCAACCAAACGACGCTTGGAGTGAGGCCTGAAGCTCCCTTCGGCGGCTGGAAGGCCTCGGGTCTTGGGCCTTTCGAGCACGGCTGCTCAGACCGGGAATTCTACACCAGGATCCAGACTCTCTATGGTTAAACTCTCGGCTTCGCACCTGAAATCTTCCTGGGACCGGGTCGGCCGGTCGCTCCCGGCGTTTATCGACGCCGCTTCGACGCGCTACTATTTCGAATGCGAGCGGCTACTCCTCGGCCGGTATTTTCGCAACCTTGAGGGAAAACGTCTCTTCAAAACCGACCTCTGGGATGAAGCGAAAAACACTCAGATTCTTTTCTGGGCGGCCGAGCAGGGAGCCGATATCTACGGCATCGATATCTCGCCGGCCATCGCGGCCGAAGCACGGACGCGGTTCGCCCGGCAAAAGAAGGGCTCCGTTCGGGCCGGATTTATCGTCTCCGACTTGAGGAGCATCGCCGCCGCGGATCAATCCTTCGACTATGTTTACAGCATGGGGACAATCGAGCATTTTCCTGAATACAAGCAGGCGATCCGGGAATGCTACCGTGTGCTCAAGAAAGGGGGGCTGGCTATCATCGGGGTCCCGAACAAGCTGGACCTCTTTCTCAGGCCGCTCCTTGTTTCCATCCTCCATCGGCTCAACCTTTATTATTACGGGCAAGAGAAGTCGTTCAGCGGGAAGGAACTCGAAAGGATGATGGAAGAGGCCGGTTTCCGGATCATCGGCCGGAGCGGCATTCTGTTTATCCCCGGCTGGCTGAGAATGCTTGATCTTTTTGTCTATGTGAGGTGGCCGCAGGTCAGTTTTCTCGTTCAGCCCCTGATCCGGCCGTTCGCTTTTATGTACCGCAGATTTTCGTTTCTGAGGCGGCACGGGTATCTCCTGGCCTGCGTCGGAAAAAAATGAGTCGTCCGGCGGCGATCGGCCCTGGCGGAAGGCCGTATCTCGCCTTTCTCCGTCCTTCGCCGAGAGAGCCGGGCCGGCAGTTCGCTTGCCAAAAGGGGGAGCTTAAGCTATAATGTCAGCTTAAACATCTGGCAGGAAAAAGTCATCTCGAATATTTGATCTCGCCTGAATAATTATTCGCCTGACGACGATCCCCTCATGTTTAAATGTCAATCCGAGGAATGATTATGTTTTTTAGAGAATTGAATTTGCATCCCGGCCTCCTTCGCGCCATCGCCCAAAGGGGCTATGCTGAGCTCACGGATGTCCAGGAGAAAACCCTGGCCCACACGCTCCAGGGAAAAGACGCGGCTGTTCAGTCCCAGACGGGGACCGGCAAGACCGCGGCCTTTTTAATCACCATCTTCGAACAGTGGCTCCGGTCCGATGGCGGCCGGCGGAAGAAAGCCCTGATCATCGTGCCGACCAGGGAGCTCGCGGCGCAGATTGAGGGGGAAGCACGCCTTCTTGGTCGGAATTTAGGATTCACCTTCGGTTGCTTTTACGGAGGCATCGGTTATGGCCCTCAAATCGCCGCCCTCAAAAAAGGGATCGATATGATCATCGGCACGCCGGGCCGGCTCCTCGACCTCGACGAGAGACGGCTTCTCAACCTCAAAGAGATCCGTTTTTTGGTGATCGACGAGGCCGACCGCCTCTTCGATATGGGGTTTCTTCCGGACATCAAGCGGCTGGCTTGCGGTCTGGTCCCCCGTTTTGAGCGACAGAGCATGCTTTTCAGCGCGACGTTGAACCGTCTCTCGCGCCGCATCGCCGCCGACTACCTGAACGATCCGGTTTTCATTGAGCTCACTCCCGAACAGATGACCGTGGAGACGATCGTCCAGAAGCTCTACCGGGTCAAAAGCCATCTCAAGCCCAACCTGCTTCTCGGCATCCTGGCTAAGGAAAAGCCCCGCAGCGCCCTGATCTTCACCAACATGCGGCACACCGCCTTCCGCCTGGCCAAGAAACTCGAGCGCAACGGCCGTCGCTGTCGTCATCTGTCTGGCGACCTGCCGCAGAGCCAGAGGCTGCGGATTATCGACGACTTCATGGCCGGCAGGTTTTCGTTCCTGGTGGCGACCGACGTCGCGGCCCGCGGCCTTCACATCGAGGGCCTGGAGATGGTCGTCAATTACGACCTCCCCGAGGACATCGAAAACTACGTCCACCGGATCGGCCGGACGGCCAGGGCGGGGAATTCCGGCCGGGCGATTTCCTTCGCCTGCGAAAAATTCGGCAAACACGTGGAGGCCATCGAGTCTTTCATCGGGATGAAAATCCCGGAGGAAAAAGCCGGTATTGAAATGCTGCTTACGGATCACAGCGTAGAATACGAACAGAAGATGTTCGGCCGGAAGCGGGCTCAGAGATCCGGCGTACCCCAAAATAAGCCCCGCCGGGAATTGCGACCGAGGGCACGCTGGGGGGCACGGCCGAACCCGGCCTGACAAACGTCTCTGTCAAAACATTAGAAAACCAAAAAGCCAATCTCCTGGAAACGGCGAACCTGATGCGGGAAAAAGGAGGGAGTCTGAGGTCGGCTTGCGCCCTGTTGGAGACAAGCCGCATCGGGAGTTTCGGCGAGCCACAGAGAAAACGACCTTGGCCATGAACACCTCTTACACCAAGAGGATCAGGCGACCGGCAGCGCCAAGGCGGCACCGTCGGCTACAACACCTCTGATGATGAGCTCATCGCCGGTTTCGGGTCCTACGGCGTGTGGGTATGGTTTCACTCCGACGCCTATCCCGGAACTTGGGTTCAGAGGAGCGGAGTGTCCTCGAGCCCCGCGTTTGTCTTCGACGACGACAACGACGGTATGGATGAAATCTACGTCGATTTCGGATCGACTTACGGGCTGTGGTTGTATGATGGACTTTATCGCGATTGGTACCAGATGTCCGCTTTGAGTCCGGACAGCTCGATTTGATCCAAAACCGTATTTTTTGAATTTTGACGGAACGCTAAAAGGGAGTTCTGAGCCCGGCGCTCCGGGCGCGAGGCGGAAGGACAATCTATCATCGGACGCCGGAAAGCGCCTGAAAACGCTCCTGCCCTGAGTCGGAAACTAAGGTTTTCCGTCAGTTTCAGTTTAAATCGAAATAAACGAAGGAAAACGTTCAAAAATCAAAGGGATAAGCTGGCGGGGCCGACGAGACTTGAACTCGCGACCTCTGGCGTGACAGGCCAGCGTTCTAACCAATCTGAACTACGACCCCGCTTGAGGGCAAGGAAATTATAACGGGAAGGGGGATTCTTTTCAATCCCCGCGCCCGACCGACGAGTTTAGGCGGCCACTCGTCGGAGCTCTCCGCCCGCCCATCCCGGCCGCGAAGCCGGCCCGCGCCGCTCCAAAAACGGCAGACGCCTTTTCCCTTCTCCGGACATCTCAGCCTCAGGGAGCGACGAAGCGACCGAAGAGAATCCTCCCCAGCTTCCCCTCATCCCCTCCTTCCCTCTGCCTTCCTCCCGGGCCAAATCCCGGATTCAAACCTATAATGCGGCGACCGGACCGCCATGAAAACGAAAAGTCGGGCTCTTCTTTATCGCCGGCCTTCACTCCGTCAGCGCTCACAGCGAAAGGACTTTCGCGACGGCGCCGGCGACGACGACCAGGACGGCCAGAAGGAGGAGCGCGTTCCAGATCCAGCCTTTAAGGCCCCGATTGACCTCCTCGCCGAGGTAGCTGCGCTTGTTCTGGAGGACCAGGAAACACAGGTACGCCACCGGCATCATCAACAGATTGAACGACGACGTCAGCACCGGAAGCCAGAACGGCATTTTATAGAAGGCCCCGAGAATCCCGATGTTGGCCGCCATCGTCGCCGCCCGGTAAGCCCGGCCGCGGCATTCGAAATGGAGCATCTCGCTAAGGACGAACCCGCAGATGACCATCTCGATCACGAGCGTGGTAAAACACATGCTGAACACGCCAAGGGAAAAGACAATGCGGCCGAAGGTCAGGCCGACGAGCGGCTCGAGGGCATGGGCGGCCTCCACGGCGCCCTGGACCCTGATCCCGCGGACGTGGAGAGTGTTGGCGCAGGCGATGATGACCAGGCTCGTCGCCAGGACGAAGGGCAGGAACATCGACGTCGCCAGGTCGAAGTTTTTCAGCCCCCGGTGCTCGCGGGCCCAGCCGCGCGCGAGAAGCGAGTAAGGATAGAGAAACGTCATGTTGACGCCGACGGCCGCGCCGAGCTGCCCCAGAAGAATGGTCAGCCCCTCCCGGTCGCCGGGGATATGAAACCCGAAGACCCCCCGGCCAGGGCTTTCCAGTCGACGCCGGTCTTCAGGACGACGAGCAAGAATGAGAGGACCATGAGGAAGAGGAAATCCTTGAGAATGCGCTCAAACACCCGGACGGCCTTCCGGCTTCCCTTCCCGTAGCTCCAGCAGATCGCCGTTCCCGAGACGAGCAGGGCGAGGGCGACGATTCCTTTCGGCAAGCTCATTCCGAAGACGGCGAATATGTCCCTAACGACGGCGGTCCCGAGCGAGTACTGCGGGAACTGCCAGACGATCGAAGCCAGGAGGACGTTGAAGCCCCAGAATAGGGCCAGCGACGGGTGGAGCTTCTTCCAGAAGACGTCATAGGGGCGGACCTGGGTAACAAGGAGCTGATGACCGATGGCGGCGAACATCACGACGCCCAGGAACATGGCCACCGGCTGAACCCAGAGAAGCCGGTAGCCGAAGACGGCGCCGGCGAAAATCGCCGATCCGGCGGAACCGGCGCCGAGGGTCAGGGCGCTCTGCACCCAGCCGGGGCCGGAAAGCCCCCAGTAGCCCCGCCACCGGTTCCAGAAATGGCGGCGGCTGTTGATCTCATGCAAAACTTCCCGCTCGCGGGCGAGCGCTTCCGGGTCTTGGACTGCCACCATCGGCAGGCCGCGCCGCAAATCGCAGGCTATTTTATTCCCCATAGCTTGAAATCGTCGAAAAAGAGGAATCGGTCAACCACGGAAATTCTTCCGCAATTCAGATCCGATCTTTCGGGCCGCCGCTCAGGCGGAAAGGCCGTCCCGGTAGCCGGGCTGCATCCAGGGCACATTCCGGCCCCGAAAGAACATCTCCAAGCGCGCCGTGATCTCCTGCATCTCCGTCGGGCTCATCTTCTGGAAACTCCTCGCCAGCTCGATGTTCTTTTTCAGGACGTCGAGGCTGTCGTGGCCGATGACGGCCGAGTGGAGGTGCTCGAGGCTCAGGGCATAACGGATCAGCTCCTCCGACTTCACCCCCGCCACCGTCTCTCGGGGCCGGATGACCTTGATCGCCATGATGCCCATGTTCTTCGCCGCCGCGGCCGGCACGGCGCCTTTCTCAAAATCGCCTTTGTGCTCGGTGTAGTGGTTGAGGGCAATGAGCATGGTGTCGAAATCGAACCGCTTGGCGAGAGCGCTCATCGCCCCGGCGTCCGCGTGTCCGGTGAAACCGATGAACCGCGCCACCTTCTGATCCCTGAGCTTGTAGAGCGCCTCGAGAACGCCGCCCTTGGCGCCGATCGCCTCGACGTCGGCCGCCGATTCGACGGAATGGACCTGGTAGATGTCGAGATAGTCCGTTTGCAGACGTTTCAGGCTCTCCTCGAGCTGCCGCATCGCGCCGTCGTATTTTCGCTCGCCGACCTTGGTGGCCAGAAAAACCTCGCGGCGGCGGTGCTTGAGGACGAGCCCGTAGCGCTCTTCGCTCTTGAAGTTCTTGCCGCCGTACTGGTTGGCCGTGTCCCAGTAATAAAGGCCGTGGTCGAGGGCGTAATTCAGAAGCTCAACGCTTTGATCGACATCCTCGACGCGGCAGAATCGGCTCCCGCCGCCGAACCCGATGACGGGCACGGGAACGCCGGTCCGGCCGAGGACGCGGGTCGGCAGGCCTTTCGCGTCATAAGCGGTGGCGGAGGCGTTCATCCCTTGACTCGCCGCTGTTTTCCCGGCAATGAGGTCCCCGGCCGCCGCCGTTGCCGCCAGGCACGATTTTAGAAACTCACGCCTGCCGAGAGGCTTGTTTTTCATCTACATTCTCCTTCCTGGATATCTTGACCAATCCGGGCAAAAAAAATCAAGGATAAAAAATGATCTTCCCCCTGGACAGAGAAAACGCGCTGTTATATCAATCAACCAAAGAACACGGTCGACCTCTTCGCCGCCGAGACGGGGAGGCTTCTCGCCTGGACGGATTATCTCACGGAAACCGAACTCGACCGAATCTCTCCTCTCGTTCGCGAGCGCATTCGGCACGAGGTCCGGCGCCGCATCCTCGACCCCTGCCTCGAGCGGGACGATTTTTGGTGGATGGGCTTTGGCGAGCGGATCGATCGCATTCTCCTGACCGCCAAAACACCCCTCTTCAGGGCGAGTTTTTGTTTCGGGTCCTGGAATGATTGTCGATCCGTTCTTCCTGCTTGAAGACGCCTTTTCCTCGGCCCTCGATCTGCCCTCCACCGAAAATCATCGCTCTCCGCTTCGGTGAGAGCGGAGGATGGCCGTCCATGAACGCACTTGACGACCGTAGCGGAAGAGACGGATTTGATTGACCATCCGCTTCCGCGTAAGGGGGCTGTTATTCTTTTAGAATAACGACGCCGGCCCGGGCCAAGAGGCGGATGTACTCCTCAACCCAGGCGGTGGGGACCGGCTTGAACTCGGCGCTCACGGCGTTGCGGATGTCGAGGAGGCTGTTCTTCCCGTCGATGAAATTCAGAATTTCGTAGGTGATGCGGTTGTCCTCCTGCATGATGGGGATTTTCGTGATTTCGGGCTGATCTCTGAACTTCTCGCGCAAGTAAGTCCATCCGACCGGGCCCTTGAGCTTCTCACTGCGGCGAGGGATGATGCGGGCGGCTCTCTTTTCCTCATCGGTCGGCGCGACTTTCTGCGGGGCCGTCCCGAGAGCCCGACAGGTCAGGAGATAATAGCCTTCGACCTCGGCAAGACTCCGAGGCATTTCGACCTTGAGCGCCTCGATTGTCGAAGCGATATAGCGGTCGACAAGCTCGTCCCGGCGGGAATATCCCCTCAGGCTCTGGAGCGCCGCGATTTTTCTCTTATAGACCTGGGTCACGAAATTCAGCGCCTCCCTGTAAGATGCGAGGAGCTCGCCGGGAGCGCTCATGTTGAGGAGTCCGAACCCGCGCCGGACCTCAGCCTGGATACAGGAACGTGCCCGGGTGGCCATTTCCCCGGCCAGCCGGCGGGCCTTATGGGGGCAGTCATCAGCCAGAAAAACAGTCGCCGCGGCCGCCAGGAAGCTCGACCGTTTGAGTTGCGTGGGATCGCACTGCTCTGGCTGGTCGCCGCTCGTATGGTAATAGCGGTCCGGCCATACCAGAAAGAAGGCAAAGGGGACGGCGATCAGGCCATCATTGAAGATCATCTGGTCGCTCCCTCCCGTATACCCCATGATCCGATACCGAAAATCATCCCGGCTCCCGGACAATGAATGGACGGCGAATCGCGATTCCTCTTCCAGAGCCTGGATATTATTGGCGGCCAGAAACTCGGTCAGATTGATCAGGAGGTCGTTGATGTAATGAGGACGGGAGTGCGGCGTGAGGTGAAGAAAGAACGTCGAGTTATTCTTGTTGAGGTACTGCCCGACCATATCGAGGTTGATTCCGGCCACCGTGCGCCGGATGGCATCCGCATTCTTGGCCGCGTAGGCGATGCTGCCGCTCATCTCTGGGACCCAGAGAAAACGCACAGTCCGCTGGGGCTTCTTGATTTTCCCCTCATCGATGAGGCGGCGCAGGGCCCGTCCGATCTCAAGCAGGCAGGCAGAGCCGGAGGCGTTGTCGTTGGCTCCGGGCTTGTAGTGGCAGAGGTGGGCGGTGAGGAGGATTTCCTCGGCCGCCAGGTCGGCGCCGGGAATGGCGGCGATGACATTCTCGTAGAAATAGGGATGCGTTTCCGCCTTGACGACGGCCCGGACTCTGATTTTCTCGTTCCGGAGGAGGCGGGCTTTGAGCTCCTCGCCGCGGCGATGGGAAAGGCCGAAACCGAAGGTCGGAGTTTTGACGCGGCTGAGGCGCAGCGTGCTCACGTTGTCTGGCTCGTCGTCAGCGAAGCGCGTGTTGATGGTGACGACACCGAGGGCGCCGAAGCGGTCGACGGCGAGCCCGGCCACGGCGTCGATGAACCCGGAGGCCAAGACAACCTTCCCTTTGACGTCGGCGGCTTCATAATCCCGGGGCGAAGTCCCTTCGCCGACAAAGACGAGATCGCCCTCGAGGTCGCAGCTCGCGCTCCCGATGGCCACGGAAACCGGGATTTCGGCATAGCTCGTCAGCCTCTCCTCGCGCGGTTGGACGATCCAGAGTTCCGCAAACTCGACGTCCCAGGCCGGGCTCGACTTCTGCATGAAATAAGAGGTCTCGCCGTCGGCGGGGTATTTTTCGATCCGGACATCGGCCAGGCCGAAGGCTTTCGCTTTCGCCGCCACCCATTCCGCGGCCAGGCTGTAGCCGCGGCTCGGCTGAAGACGATGGAAGCGAGCGATATCTCGAATATAATCTTGAGTCAATTCACCCGAGATTTCATTGTTGAGAGCACGAAGAACTTTCTCCGGCAGAAGAGGCTCCGGACCTTCCGCCAAGCCCCTTGAGGCTAAAATAAAAAAAAGGACAAACAAAAAAGAACCGATTTTGCCTGCTTTCACCAGGACCTCCTTAGAGAGACATTTTTGGGATTTCCCAAGGATTTTCCAGCCTATGTTTTTTCCCAGACCTTCCTCGCGCATCGAACCCGACCTTCAATTTTCATGTCTTTCAGGACTTTCCTCAGGGTGTGGTCGGGAACGTTCGGACAGGCCTCCCGGAACATGGCGATCGTAAACCTCTGCGGCATGCTTTCGACCACTTTCCTGGCTTCATAATAAGCACCGCCATGAAGATCAGGCGGCCGGCCGTAGGTTTGGATGGCTTCAGCGATGGCCGGGTGAGGGACGTCTTTGCGGTGAGCTTCAACGGCGCTGAAGAAGCCCGCCGCCCATTCCCGGCCGAGCTTCCGATTCCCGGCAAAAACGATGTGAATTCGAGGATGAAGGGCAAAGATCTCGGCCAAAGCTTTCCGAGCAAAAGACGGGGGATAAAACTTCAGCTTTTCCGGCTTGAGGAAATCCGAATAATTCGCCTCGATCACCAGGGCGCTGTGAGCATAGGATTCGAGCTCGCCCAGCTGTTGATGGAAAGCCGGCATCCGCCCGAATTCGGCGAGCACATTCTCGAACGTTTTTCTTTCCACGACCGCTTGAATGCCTTCTTCATCCAAAAGAGCATAGTCGCCGACCGGCAGAAGCACTCGTTCTGTCTGGCCATCGGCGAATGTCCAGGGATATCGTTCCTTCGTATCGATGGCGATGTGAAGATGAGGAGTCCCGTAAACCGTCAGCTTGACTCTGGGGCGACGTTGGCGAAGCGCTCTTTCGGTGCGCCAGAATATTTGCTCGTAAGTTCCTTCTCTTGTCTTATAAGCCTTTTCCAGGAAGAGAAAGTCGCAGCGTTTCTTTTGGGGTCGATCGAGGACGACGGTTAACCTCTTGCCAAAGCGGCGTAAAGAGATAACGCGAACGCGTTCGATCTCTTCAAGAAACGCCTCTCCTTCTCGCTCCTCCTCCCGCAGGCAAAAAATATGTCCTTTCGTCCCCGGCCACCGGTCCTGGACTCTGAGACAAAGAAGGGGCGTCTCTCCCCTCTTGATGCTGAGGCGATAAGGGAACTTCGCTTCCCCAGTCGATTCGAGAATCCAGAGAGTGTCTTCCATGCCCTCGCTTTAAGGCCGGATGATAACTCAACCTCCGAGGTCGTTAATATAACATATTCCGTAAGGAATAATCATTCCTGTTTGCCGAAACGCGTCCAATGCGATCTCTGGGGAAAGTCTGTCCGCCCATCCAATCCGCTGCTTCTTGTCTGTCCCTACCCGGTTCCCCGTTCCTTCCTTTTTCTTCAAGAGCCCGTCGGGAATTTGACGACTCCCATAAATTTTGGTATAAGCACGGCCGATTTTTTCCGTCTCTCAGAAAAAAAGGAAGGTCCGAGTGGACAAGAAAATCGTGATCATCTCCATCGTTTTCCTCGTCGCCTCTTCTCTTCTTTTTCTTTATCTGGAAAGAGTGACCCACGAAGAGTTCTTTCTTCATCTGGCAGCCATTCCGCTCGAAGTCCTGCTGGCCATTTTTATTGTCGAACGGCTCCTGGAACGCCGCTCGGCCCGGGAAAAGCGCCGCCAGTTGCGGTTCATCAAAAGCCATCTTTTCCGAGCTGAGATGCGGTCCCTTTTCATCCGGAATTTTAGCGCCCTCAAATCTCCACCTTTGTCCATGTCCGAGATTAGAAACGCTTCCCTTGCCGAGCTCAAGCGGATGAGGCGAGACGCCGAGAGGATCGCTTACCAATCGCCCGAGGCGATGGAGGCGGTGATCATGGAGTATGTCAAGGCCAAGCATGTCTGGCAGCAGTTCTTAGCTCAGGCCATTCATTATAATTTTGAAGATATCATCGTCGATATGATCTACATCCTCAATTTCATTCAGGACGTTCTGCTGGTGAAAGAAACGCATCCGGATGAGCCCTTTGTCAAGGAAGCGGCGAAGCGAGTCTCCCTGATGAAAAAGAGCGAAAAAGTGCTGATGGACGGAATCCAGAAGTTTCTGGATTATGCCATTGAGCTCAAGGAAAAACACCCCGATATGTTCGAGGAACTTCTCGATGACTACGTCCAGTGCACGGAGCTCTGTTTATTCGAGGATCGCCCGGTTCTCTAAGAACGTAATCACATTTTTTCCAGGGCGGCAATTCGCTCCTCGACGGGCGGGTGGGTGCTAAAGAGCTTGTTGACCGCACCTCCGATATCCTTGAGCGGATTGACGATATAAAGGTGGGCGGTCGCCTTGTTGGCCGCTTCGAGCGGCTCCCGGTCGGCCGCGATCTTGCGCAGCGCTGAGGCCAGGCCGGGAGGATAGCGGGTCAGCATGGCGCCGCTCGCGTCGGCCAGGAATTCGCGCCGTCTCGAGATGGCCAAGCGGATGAGCTGGGCGATGAGCGGCGAAAGGACGGCCAGGATGAGCGCCAGGGCGAGGATGACCGCCGCGGCGCCGCTACCGCCAACTTTTCCCCGGCCCGACTTCCGCCCCCTCCCGCCGCCCCACCAGAAGCTCCGGCGCATCCAATCGC
>Ga0136652_1001012_pt1 | contig 12590 bp, 11 predicted proteins | sample ConPoolayeEmetaG_FD_94864 | JGI IMG/M metagenome (GOLD analysis project Ga0136652, IMG submission 94864) | Hot spring microbial mat communities from California, USA to study Microbial Dark Matter (Phase II) - Cone Pool mat layer E metaG... ...
GCGCGTCAGAAAACCGGCGTCGCGCAAGGTCGCTTCGCACGCCGGGTCCGCGGCCACCAGTGCCCGGGCGATCCCGAGCCGGACCGCTCCGGCCTGCCCCGACAAGCCCCCGCCGCGGACGTTCACCACCGCGTTCCAGTAGGCAAGCTTCCCGGTATGCTGTAGCGGGGCCAGCACCTCCAGCCGGTCCTTCAGCTCCGTGAAGTACTCCTCCAGCTCGCGATTGTTGACGAGGATCTTTCCGTTGCCCGGCATCAGGCGCACGCGTGCAATTGCGGATTTGCGTCGGCCGGTGCCCCAGCAGATTCCGCCTGCGGGTGTGCCGGTCGCGCCCCCGGGGGTGCGGACCGAGGCGGCCGGCGTCCCCGCAGCGGGTTGCGAGCCTTCCGAACCTTCAGCCTGCGGCGCACTCTCGCTCACGTTCACTCCTTGCCCTTATAGCGGCAACGGCTCCGGCTGCTGAGCCTGGTGCGGATGTCGATCCCCCGCGCAAAGCTTCAACTTGGCCAACATCCGCCGTGCCAGGCGATTCTTCGGCAGCATCCGCCGAACCGCCTCACGCAGCACATGCTCGGGGCGGCGGGCCAGCATGGTCCTGATCGGAATTTCTTTCAGCCCGCTGGGATACCGCGTGTAGCGGTGGTAGACCATCGTCTCCATCTTCTTGCCGGTAAGCCTGATCTTCCCGGCATTCAGCACAATCACGTAGTCGCCACCGTCGACGTGCGGCGTATAGGTCGGCTTGTGCTTGCCCATCAGGACGCGGGCGATTCGGGCGGCAAGCCGGCCCAGCGCCTGACCGGTCGCGTCCACGACGTACCAGCGGCGCAACACTTCCTGCGGTTTAGCCTGATAGCATTTGTTCGCCGTCTTCATAAACACTTCCTTCGCCTGACAGCATAAACGCCGGGCGAAGCCCCAAAACTAGTAGTTTCGTCGCGCCCGGCCAGCATGTCAAGCGCCAGCTCAGCCGGCCGCTAGCGCGCTCCGGACGGCATCCACCGTGTGTTGAGGCTATGCGGCAGGCCGAACAGGTCAAGAACCCGGCCTACCACGAAGTCGACCAGGTCGTCCACACTCTGCGGATCAAGGTAAAAACCAGGACACGCGGGGCATATCACGCCCCCCGCCTGCGCAACCCGCAGCATGTTTGCGATCTCAACCGCGCTCAGCGGCATTTCCCGAACCACCAGTACAAGCTTACGCAACTCTTTGAGCGTCACCAGCGCCGCCCGCGTGACAAGGTTCTCGGCCAGGCCGTTGGCGACGGCCCCCAGCGTATGGCTGCTGCACGGGCAAACGATCATCCCGACCGTGGGAAACGAGCCGCTGGCAATCGCGGCGCCGACGTCGTCGTGGGCGTACGCCGTCACGTTCGGTGCCGGGCGCCCGATCAGACCCTCTACCGAGAACTCGCGCAGGCCGAGCTCGTCGGCCAGGACGCGTCGGCCCGGCGGTGTCACCACAAGGTGCACGTGCACATCGCTGGCCGCCAGGATCTGGGCAAGCCGACGCGCATAGCGCGCCCCGCTGGCCCCAGTGATGCCCAGAACGATGTTTTTCATGGCAACGCCGCCGGCAGAATTTCAGCCTCGACCCGAGGTTCCACCGTTTGCAAGCGTTCGGCCGCCTCCTCGGACCAACACGTCCGCGGGTAACACTCGCGCAGCAGCCGCAGGTGCGCCAGCCCAGAGCGCCGACGGGCCTGCTGATCGTCGCCGCGCCACTGAATCTCCAACTCAGCCAATCGAAAGAGGGCCTCAGCGACGGCGTCGCCGTCAGACAACGTATTGACGCATGCCTCAAGAAGGCTGGCGCGGCGGGCGCGATCGGGTTCGGCAGCCGCCCACTGGACAACGAGGTTGTCGTAGAGAAGCGAATCAGGGTACTGGGCGGCCAGAGTCAGCAGCCGGGCCCTATAACCCGGTCGGCGCGGATCGAGCTGCGCGAGCAGTTTCAGTGGCAACGCCCCATAACGCGGATCATCGCGGTTTGCCGCGATCAGCTCTTCCAGCCGCCGACCCTCACGCAGGAACGGCTCCGCTTCAAAACCCAGGCTGCTCTCAGGATCGCGCGACGCCAGGACCATACGCGCGATCCTGCGAACCGCCGCCTGCGTCTGCGGCCGCCGAACCGGGGCCTTGCGCAGCTCGGCAAGCAGCGCAAGCGCCTGATCTGCTTCTCCGCGTCGCAGAGATAACTGGGCCAGGCGCAATCTGGCGGCGCATGACAGCGGCGAGTCGGGGTAGTTCGACAGCAGCGCACGCCAGGCCGCTTCGGATTGGACGTGTGGGTAGTCGCTGTAAAGCTCGCGTCGCGGGCCGCCGGCTTCGGCCGTCAGGGATCCGCGCACGTCCAGCCGCAGATCGAGAACCCAGCCCTGGATGTAGAGCACGTTGGGAACAAAGCGGCTTTGGGGGTGGTCGGCAATGAAACGCCGGCACGCCTCGTAGGCTGCTGCCCGGTCGCTCAGAAATCGCTTTAAAAGCCAGTGTCTGACGCGTTGCTGGACGGCGGCCAGCGAATCCGTCTGGCCGGCCAGCGCTCCGAGCAGATCATCGCGGATAGAGTCGCCGAAGCCGGCCTTGAGCAGTGCAGAAAGCTCCTCTACGACCTCGGGCGCAAAGCAGGTTGATCGCGGCCCGTACTGAAGCTCCAGCACGCGATAGCTCAGCTCGTCGAAGCCTACGTACCGTGCGAACAGAAACGCCGGGGCAGCGAACATTATTGCCATCACCGGCGCGATCGCGTCGGGCCGGTATCGCACCAGGTACGCAATCAGCATGATCACCCCCAGCATCGCGCAGCCGGCCAGAATCGCCAGAATCCAGGGGGCCGCCAGCGCCAGCGACTGATCCGGCGAAGCGTAGGTACCGACCTGTCGCGGCGTACCGCGTGTGGCCAAGTACAGATACAGGATTACCGGCAGCATCCCGACCAGTCCGGCGCCGAACCGGAATGACAGCCGGAACGGCCGCACCGATGCCAGCAGGCACGACCAGATCAGCGTGAACGCCATCCACGGCATGTGGGTGAAAATCAGCACCGCAGCGATGAAAGGCAGTGCAAACGGGAAGGTGTATAGGATCGCCACGGAGATGGGCACCGCGACAATCGAAGCCACCAGCAGGCCCAGAACCACGCCGTGCATGGGCGTCTGCTCGACGCTGATCGGATAGAGAACGAAATCGTTGAGATTTTGTGTCTGTTCCCCCCAGAATTTGAGCGGTGCCAGGTAGCTCGCCAGGCTGAAATCGAAAGCCCGCGCGACGTGCAACCAGTGGGTGAACACACACAGGCCGCAGAACAGCAAGATGTTTACGACGAGCAGCACCACCGCCCGTACGCGGTACTTGGGCTGCGCGCGGGACCAGACGTTCACGATGGGGCGTGCACTGGCATCTGCGGGCGTACCCCCCATCGCTGCCGGCGTCAGCTCCGTGGCCGGGCCATTCTGCCCAGGCTGGCCCACCGCGGGCTGTGTCGGCTCGCTGGGAGCGTCAGCAAACATGTAGACTCATGCCAAGCCCGCCAGGCGGCAGCTTTTCGCCCCGTTCCACACGTCCCGGGCGGGACTCGAACCCACAACCTCTGGCTCCGGAGGCCAACGCTCTATCCAGTTGAGCTACCGGGACATCCGTCCAAAGCCCAAGTCTAGCTTTACTGCCGCACCGGTCAAGCCGGCAGAGCCGACGAGCTGAAGAGGCGCCACGCGCCGGCCGAAGGTCCGCCTTCCGAGCCGGCTAGCGCGATCCGCGCCAGCCGCGGGTATCATCGCAGGCCATGCAAGCTGATAAGCAGGCTCTGAGCCAGCTTGTTTCCGTGGTGGTGCCGGTATTCAACGAGGCCGGCAACATCGAACCGCTGGTTTCGCGCCTGTTGGCAGTTCTGGCAAAACTCGGCACTCCGTACGAGATCCTCTTCGTGAACGACGGCAGCACGGACGATACCGGCAGCAGAATTGCGGCGGCTGCCCGCCAGCAACCGCAAATCCGCTGCATCGAGCTGTCGCGCAATTTCGGGCACCAGGCCGCCCTGGTTGCGGGAATGGCACATGCTCACGGGGCAGCGGTCATTACCATGGACGGCGATCTACAGCACCCGCCGGAGCTGATCCCGGCTCTGGTCGAGCGGTGGCGCATGGGAGCTGAGGTAGTCCAGGCGGTCCGGCGCCAGCCCGCGGACGAAAGCCGGCTCAAGCGACTGGGCTCGCACCTATTCTACCGGCTGCTGTCGTCGCTGTCGCGTTACCGCGTGACCGCCGGCGCCAGCGACTTCCGGCTGATGTCGCGCGAGGCGGTCGACGCATTCCTTTCCTGCCCGGAGCGATGTCGCTTCAACCGGGGGCTGGTACAATGGATCGGCTTCAGGTGTTGTGAAGTGCTTTACGACGCGGCACCGCGGCACCGCGGCCGCTCAAAATACTCTTACCGGGCGATGCTGCGCCTGGCCGGCGACGCGATCTTCTCCTTCTCCTCCCTGCCGCTACGAGTGGCAGGCCTGATCGGGGCAGCAGTATCCGTCATTGCCGGGCTGTACCTAGTATTTGTCCTATGGGCGTACTTCTTTACCAACCTGACGATCCCGGGCTGGAGTTCGATACTGGCCGCGGTGCTGGTCCTCGGCGGGGTGAACCTGATTGTGCTGTGGATTCTGGGCGAGTACGTCGGCCGACTTTATGAAGAGGTCAAGCAGCGGCCCATCTACATCGTCCGGTCCCCGCGGCAGAAGGCTCAGGCAGCCGAGCGTGGGGAAAGACCCGTCCAGGAACATGAGAGCGTACCGCCCGGCACGCCGGTTGCTGCGCAAAGCCGTGGCGGCGATACTCTGCCGCCATCTGACGAGTACGCCGGCCCAAGTACGACTGTGGGCGGGAGCTAAGGCGTGGCTGAAAATCCGCTGTCGTGGATGGATCGGCATCATTTCCTGTTGCGGCGGCTGCACTCGCTCAGCGGCATCGTGCCCATCGGGGTATTCCTCATCAATCATCTGCTGACCAACGCCACCGCGTTTCTGGGGCCTGACCGCTTCGACGAGCACGTGCGATGGCTTCATGGTCTGCCGTTTTTGACGGCGATTGAGATCTTGTTCATCTTTTTCCCGCTGCTCTTTCACGGGGCATACGGCATAAAAATTGCGCTGGAAGGCCGCATCAACGTGAGCCACTACCCGTACATGGATAACTGGCGCTACACGCTACAGCGCGTGACGGCCTGGATCATGGTCGTGTTCATTCTGCTGCATCTTGCGCATTTCCGGTTCGCGCACTGGTTCGGCGGGGTGGACTACAAGGCGGCGCGCCCGTTTTTCTTCGCGTTCACTCAGCAGGGTTTCGAAGGCCTTTGGCTGCCCAAATGGGCCTGGATGGTTGCCTACGCGGTCGGACTGGCCGCTGCGGTGTACCACTTCTGCAACGGGCTGGTCACGTTCTGCATCACCTGGGGCATCACGGTCGGGATCCAAGCGCGCAAACGCATGTCGGTTGCCGCCGGCTTGCTCGGTGTAGTCCTGCTGACCTGGGGCGCGCTGTCGCTGTATGCACTGGGCACGACGAAGCCACCCTCGGAGCGGACGCCACCGGCCATCGTGCGGGTCGCGCAATAACCCCCGCTGGGGCAAGACGATTCGCGGGCCGCGCCTGAGCAGGCGCTTCACGGGAATTCCTGCGGCGGGAAGAGTCGATCGATTTCCTGAAAGTCCTGCGGCGTCAGGCTGAAGCCGATGGCCGCGACGTTTTCCTCAATCTGCCCAACGCGCGTCGCCCCGATGATCACGCTGGTGACGGTTTCGCGCCGGAGCAGCCAGCAGATCGCAAGCTGCGCCAGCGTCATGCCGTGACGGGCAGCGATCGGGCGGAGCTGATCGACACGGTCGGTCAGCTTGCGGTCCAGCTCCTTCATGAAGATGTTCATGCGCGGATCGCCGGCCCGACTGCCGGGCGGAACCTTTCCGCCGCTGTACTTGCCGGTGAGAATCCCCTGCTTCAGCGGACTCCAGACCACTTGGCCGAGCCCCTCGCGGCGGCAGACGTCAAGGACGCCATTGGTCTCCACCCGCCGCGCGGCAATGCTGTATTCAGGCTGGTTGGAAACCGGCGGGCACGCGCCGAGCCGTTCGGCGCAGCGGCAGGCCTGCTCGATCGCCTCAGCCGGCCACTCGGAAACACCCCAGTAGAGAATCAAACCCTGTCGGATCAGATCGTCCATGGCCCGGACGACTTCCCAAATCTCAACCTCGGGGTCGAAGCGGTGGCACTGGTACAGGTCCACGTAGTCCGTGCGCAGCCGCCGAAGCGACCCGCGAATGCTCTCAAAAATGTGCTTTCGCGAAAGACCCCTGTCGTTCGGGGCCTCGCTCATCGGGAAGTAGACCTTCGTCGCAATAACGAGGTCCTGGCGGCGAAAATCGGCCAGGAATCTGCCGTAGCACTCTTCGGCTCCCCCGCGGGCGTAGACGTCGGCGGTGTCGAAGAAGTTGATGCCGAGATCGAAAGCCCGACGGATGCAGGCAGCCGAGACCTCGTCGCTCAAGTTGCCCCCGAAGGTGAGCCAACTGCCCAACCCGATTTCGGAGAGCGTGAGGCCGGACCGACCGAGCCTGCGGTAGTTCATGGCTTGAAGCTCCGCTTCCGTCCGGCAATAGGTATAGCCGGGCCGACGCGGAGTGTCTATCTAACAAGAGCGGGAAGCCTTCAGGGCTCTTCGAGGCCGGCCTTGGCCGCGCCGATGATCGCGTTCAGACGATCGAGCCACTGGGTGAAATGCTCGGCCTGATGGAGACGGAATTTTTCTTCCATTTCTGCCGCGAGCCGACTGAGGTCCGGATAACCGTAGGAGCCGGCGGCCCCTTTGAGCCGGTGCGCTAAAACCGCGAGCTGGTCCCAATCCAGCGCTTCGTACGCCCGGCGCAGCTCCTCCAATCGCTGCGGCAGCGCTTCGACGAACTCCTGGACCAGATCACGCAGGCTGGCGTCGTCCAGCAGGAGTTGTGAGACCAGCTTGGTCGGCTGGTTGGCGGGCAAAATGGCTTCCTCCGGGCCGGCCGCTGTGGGCTGCTCCCAGCTTCGGTCCGGAAAACCGCCATACTGCAACGGCGCGCGGCGGTCCGGTTGACCAGCGCATCGGCAGGACCGCGTTTCACGTTGAAATGCGCACCGATTCGGCGTAGTTTGCCGCACTATCAGGCTGGAGCTTCGTAAACCCAGCAGGCAGAAGCATCCGACCGGCTCGTTAAACTGGAATAAACGGCCATCCGAAGCTGATCGGCATATCGGAGGCGCAATATGTGCGGGATCGTGGCGTATATCGGACGACGGGAAGCGAGCCCCATCCTGACCGAGGGCCTCAAGAGACTTGAATACCGCGGGTACGACTCCGCCGGCATCGTCGTCATTCGCGATGGGAGGCTCATCATCAAGCGGGCCGTCGGCCGCATCTCCGTGCTGGAAGCCAAACTGGGCAATGACCTCGACGGGGCCACCATCGGCATGGCGCACACCCGCTGGGCGACGCATGGCGGTCCCAGCGAACGAAACGCTCACCCGCACACCGACGCCTCCGGGCGGCTGGCGCTGGTCCACAACGGAATTATCGAAAACTACCGGGCGCTGTCGGCATACCTTGAGCACGAAGGCATCCAGCTCGAAAGCGAAACCGATACTGAGGTCCTCGCCAAGCTGATTGGCCTGCTCTATCAAGGCGACCTGCCCGATGCGGTCCGCAAGGCGCTGCGCGAGGTCCGCGGGACCTTCGGCATTGCGGTCATCCACGCCGACCATCCGGACATGATTGTGGGTGCCCGTCGCGGCAGCCCGTTGATCGTGGGAATCGGAGACGATGAGTATCTGCTCGCCTCCGACGCCTCCGCGATCATCCAGCATACGCCGCAGGTGGTGTATCTGGAGGATAACGAGGTCGTGGTACTGCGCCGCGAAGGCGGCTTGCGGACGATGACGCTGGACGCCGCTCCGGTGACCAAGGAAATCTCGGAGATCGAGTGGACGCTCGAACAGCTCGAGCTCGGCGGCCACAAGCACTTCATGGCCAAGGAGATTTTCGAGCAGCCGGAAGCCTTCCGGAACTGCATCCGCGGTCGCATAGACGTTGAAGAAGGCCGCGTGATCCTCGGCGGTTTGAGCAGCGTCTCACGCGAGCTGGTCCGCTGCCAGCGAATCATTCTGACCGGGTGCGGAACTGCTTGGCACGCGGCTTTGATCGGCGAGTACCTCATAGAAGACCTCGCCCGAATCCCCTGCGAGGTCGAATACGCCAGCGAGTTCCGCTACCGCAACCCGATTCTGACGGACCGGACCGCGGTAATCGTGATATCGCAAAGCGGCGAAACCGCGGACACGCTCGCCGCGGTCCGTGAGGCACGCGAAAAAGGGGCGCTGGTGCTCGGCATCGTCAACGCCGTCGGTTCAACCATCGCTCGCGAGACGGACGCGGGGGTCTATCTGCACGTCGGGCCGGAGATCGGCGTCGCTTCCACCAAGGCCTTCGTGGGACAACTGGCGGTGCTTTCAATGCTCGCAGCCTACCTGGGACGTCGACGGCACCTGAGCCATCTGGAGTGCAAAGACTACCTGGTCGGCCTCAGCCGGGTACCCGAGGCGATCGAAAAAACCCTGAAACTGTCCGACCAGATAAAACAGATCGCCCTGCGCCATGCGGAGGCCGACAACTGGCTGTACTTGGGCCGCGGGCTTCAGTACCCCATCGCCCTGGAAGGTGCGCTGAAACTCAAGGAAATCAGCTACGTGCACGCCGAGGGCCTGCCGGCAGCCGAAATGAAGCACGGCCCGATCGCCCTGATCACCGCTGAAATGCCCGTGGTCGTCATCGCCCCGCACGACCACCTTTACGACAAGATCTTGAGCAACATTCAGGAAGTCCGCAGCCGCGGCGGACACGTGATCGCGGTAGCAACCGAGGGAGACGGCCAGATATCTGAAGTCGCCAACGACGTGCTCTACGTCCCCGACCTGCCTGAGCCGCTCCAGCCATTCGTCACCGTGATCCCGCTGCAACTGCTGGCGTATCACGTAGCGGTAGCGCGGGGCTGCGACGTGGACAAGCCCAGAAACCTTGCCAAATCAGTGACCGTTGAGTGAGCCGGCCGGCGCTACTGGTCCGGCTCGCACGTGACGGTCAGGTTACAACTGGCGAACTGCTCGACGTAAAGCTCGGCCCGCTCCTTGTGCGTGACCAGCAGCAGACTGGAGCCGGTCTGGTGAGCTTCCATGGTCCGCTGGGCCGCCTCTTCCTCGCTCAGCGGCGTCAGCCTGACGATCGTGCGGATAACGTGGTCGAAGGTGTTGACGTCGTCGTTATGCAGGATCACCCGATAGGGCGGAAGGTGATCCGTGTCGTGACTGTCTTTGATCTCAGGAACGCCGACCGGCAGCGGCATGGTCGCCTCCTGCGACCACGTACGTCGCCTATACGATCATTGGCCGGAATTGAGAATATTCGCCTGCCCGGTGGCAGGTCAAGCCGAACCGCTCAGGCCGGCAAGCCCTCGCGGCCTGCAACTGCTGCCGCTAGAATTGCCACCGCATTGCCTGCGGCCGCTGGCCAGGAGAGGCCACATGAGATTGCGCTCTGCCGGTGCTTTAACCCTCGCCCTGGCGTCCATCTGCGCCTGCGCTTCGATGGCGCAGCAGCCGGCCGATGATGGGCTTGAAGCACTGCGCAGCCGCCCGACGCTGACGGACGAAGAGCGCGCCGCGATTCGCAACTGGGTCGCCGAACGGGTGCGCCTGCTGGTCGGCAGCGATCCGTCAGCGTCGCAGCGGGCGGCAGAACAGCTCCGCGCGGGCAGTCGCGGAGAGAAGGAATTTCGTGACGCATACGTGCAGGCCTGCGTTGAGATCATCGGCTCGGAGTTTCGAAGGCTCGAGCTGACGCCGGCTGCCCGGCTCGTAGCCCTGGTCGGTACACTTGGCGACACCAGGACCATCGATCTGTTGCTTTCGGCACTACAGGACGAGCGGGCAGGGGTGCGGGCCGCTGCTGCTGCCGGCCTGCGCAACCTGCAAACCAAGCTTGCCGGCAACGCCGATATGCTGCCCAGAGTGATTGACGCGCTGCGTGAGGCGGGCAGAAAGGAAAAATCTGCCACCGCCCTGCGACTGATCTACCAGGCCCTTAATTACAGCAACTCTAGTGTGACGGGCGACCGCCGGTTGGCATGCAGCGCGCTGTTGACAATCCTGGACGACCGCCTCCGCCAGACCGGCAGCCCCGCCCTTCCCGCAGACGGCGCAGACGGCACCGGGCTCCAGGTCGCCTGGGCGCTTCGCGAATCCTTAGATGAAGCCAGCCGACGCCAGTACGCCACGATCGTAGCACGCTGGCTGCACTACGCCGTCCGCCGGTATACCGGACCGGACAAGCTCTACGCGGCCCGCGAAAAAACCAGCGCCCCGCAGACGGTCGAGCTGCGCAACTCAATAGAACTGCTGATCGCTGAAGCGGAAAAACAGCTCACCGCGCTATTGACGCCGCCGGATCCGCCTAAAGTGGTCGAGCAAATGCAGCGCGCCGACCTTGCCGAAATGGTCGCCCAGATGAACCGCTGGTCCAGCCTAGTCAAGAGCGGCCTGGGGCTGGAGCTCGAGGACGTCCAGAAGCCGACGCAGGTTGAAATCCCCGTCGAAGCCCAGGAAGAAGAGCAGCCTTAGAAGCGCCGATACCAGGCAAATGCGACCTAACTGGTCTAGCGACCAAAGCTGCCGGCGTTACGGACCGCCGGTCTCCACGCGGACCGGCGGTGAGGGCTGCGATGTAGCCGTCTCCGCCGCCCGCCACGCCCGGCGCTGCGCCCGCGTGGGGATGCGCTCCAGACGCAACTTGAGTTGCGAGAAAAGCTCATCCAGCGATTGGTTGCGCAACCGGTCCAGCTCCGCCAGCCGCTCTCGCAACTGCTGCGCCGCGTTCGCCGACAATCGGACCAGCCGCTCTCGCTGCTCACGGTAGCGGTTTTCACGCCGATCCGCCTTCTGGCGCTGATCGCGATAGATGCGCCAGGCTTGGCTCTGCTGTGCCTCATCCAGGCGGTACTTTTCGATGAACTGCCGGACGTAGCGTGCCCACGGGTCGCGCAACATCTCAGCCGGGACGGGCGAAAACGCCGACTCGTCGCCCGCCGTCTCCCCGGCAGCCCCTTCCAGTGAGGCTGCCCGCGCCCCAAACGGCGACTGCACGTGCGTCGCGTCGGTGACCGCAGGCGCGGAAGGCATCGGCGGCTCCCCGCCAAGCGGCCGAATCCCAAGTCCAAGCTGAATCGGATCATCCTCCAAGCCCCAGTCAGCGGGCTGCCACTGCCCTGCCGCCCAGCGTCGACTGAGCCGCTCAATGTCCGCCAGCCGCCGGTTCGCCGCCCGCAAATCCTGCTCGACCAGCTCGCGCTGGTCCTCGCTCAGCTCCGGCAGCAGCGACTGCACCGCCGCGTTCAGCCGTTCACGCGACTCCGCGAACACCGGCTGGGCAAGCTGAACCCACCGGGCAACCTGCTCCGGCGTAAACGGCTGACCCGAAGCTCGCGTCCGAATCGCATCCACCGCGTACTCGAGTATTCGCTCCCCGTGCTCCTGGAAAACCTCCCACGAGTTTTCAAGAAAAAGATCCCGCACGTGGTGTCGCTGCCGGTCGCCAAGACCGTACCGCTCGGAGATGATCTCCATCGCGCGGTCGAAACGCTGCTGCGGAAACCAGGGGGGAATCTGGCTGACCTGCCGAATAAGCTCCAGCGAGAACGCATCCGACTCCGAGTCCCAGCCATTGCGCGCGTAAGTCCTTTCCACGGCATCCACAAGATACGCGTAGTGCACGTTCCAGTCGCCCAGGCCGCGCAAAGCTGACAAAAGCTCCATCAGTCGGTGCGGAAACGGCCCCTGCGGCTGCTCGCGTCCGTCGGCAAATTGCGGCTGCCCCGAAGCCCTGACTGCGCAGCCCACGATAAGAATGCCCACCCACGCCCGGTGCATTGTGCGCTCCGGTCAGCCCCGCCAAGTCGACGCGACGAGGCTGACAGCCTCCGCTGGTACAGTTACATTGTCGTATCCAGCCAGGATAGCGACAAGCAGCGGCGCTGCTCGGGCAGCCCGAACAATGGGGAAGGCCGGCAGATGGCGAGAATCCGTGCGATCCTGCTTCGTGCCGCCGGTACCAATTGCGATCTGGAAACCCAGTACGCCTGGGAGTGCGCCGGCGCCATCGCTGAACGCGTCCATATCCGACAGCTCATCGCACAGCCCAGAAAGCTTCTGGACTACCAGGTTCTGACGATCCCCGGCGGATTCAGCTACGGCGACGACATCGCCGCCGGCAGAATCTTTGCCGCCCAGATTCGCCGACATCTGAGCGAGGTATTGCAGGAGTTCGTCGAACGCGGCCGGCTGGTGCTCGGCATCTGTAACGGTTTTCAGGTGCTGGTGACCGCCGGGTTCCTGCCGTTTCCCGGCCCAAACGGAAGGAGGGTGTGCACCATTGCGCCGAACGACCCGCCTGGTTTCCAGGACCGGTGGGTAACGCTGCGCGCAACCTCGGACCGCTGCGTGTTTCTTGAGCATAATCGCGAATACCAGA
>Ga0136652_1001015_pt1 | contig 12530 bp, 10 predicted proteins | sample ConPoolayeEmetaG_FD_94864 | JGI IMG/M metagenome (GOLD analysis project Ga0136652, IMG submission 94864) | Hot spring microbial mat communities from California, USA to study Microbial Dark Matter (Phase II) - Cone Pool mat layer E metaG... ...
AAAGTATGGTATATAAATAGTTGTTGGTAGCTGAAGGGTTTGGCTTGGGCTTAAGAGGCTAAACAAGACGCAGCCCCCATGAGGGTGCCAACATAGACGCCGTTCCCTTAAGGGAAGGGCGTGTTAACTGGGTGATGGCACACCCATTGCTTCGAAGGCTCCCGATGAGCCAGAAGCAAGAATCTCCCGACTTTAGTCGCGGAGAGTGTCAATTCCCTTTTTCCACTACTAAAAAATTCTGGATTTAAAAGGGGTAGCCTATTTTTTATCAATAAGAATATATGAGACATAGTTGTAATTCTATCAAATATTTGAATGTAAGGTGGTTTAAAATGTTTAAGACCAGAATTACTGAACTTTTTGGTATTAAGTATCCCATTATTGGCGGAGCTATGCACAATCTTTCCAGGGCTGAACTCGTTGCAGCCATTTCGAATGCGGGCGGCCTTGGAATCCTTGCTGCAACAACTTTTGAGAATCCCGAAGATTTACGTATGGAGATTCAGAGAACCAGAGAACTAACAAAAAAACCTTTTGGAGTGAATCTAAATCTTTTTCCCGCCATGAGACCCAGAGGCTTAGATAAGGACATTGAACTCTTCATAGATGAAGGCGTACCAATAATTGAGTCCTCGGGAACGAGTCCCGAACAGTACCTTCCCCGAATAAAGGAAGCAGGCATAAAGATAATACACAAGGTTGCAGGGGTCAGATACGCCAAAACCGCAGAAAGAATAGGATGCGACGCGGTAACTGTTGTGGGATTCGAGTGCGGAGGACATCCGGGACTCGATGATGTAACCTCCCTAATACTAATTCCAGAAACTGTTGACGCCGTAAAAATTCCAGTTTGTGCAGGGGGAGGCATATGCGATTCAAGAAGCTTCGTCGCCGCCCTAGCCCTAGGTGCAGAGGGCGTGGTTATGGGAACACGCTTCGTGGCCACCAAGGAGTGTAACGTGCACCCCAAGATTAAAGAATGGATTGTGAACGCCAAAGACAGCGACACCACCATCATAGGGAAACCCTTTAAACTCGCCTCCCGAGTTATAAAGAACAAGCCAGCACTAACAGCTCAGCAGATGGAGGCCAGGGGCGCTACGCTTGAGGAAGTCCTTCCAGTAATAAGTGGTCAACTGGGCAAGAAAGCTTGGGAAGAAGGGGACATCGATGCCGGAATACTTTCCTTAGGTATGGCTGTGGGGAGAATAGACAAAATCCTTACAGTAAAAGAAGTCATAGACGAAATGGTGAATGGGGCAAAGGAGATAATGGAGCGTCTAAAGAGGGAGATAGGATAGCTAAATAGTGCTTTCTACCGTTGGTGTTGGTATGGAGGGCTGGGATACCCGAAGAGAAAAAATAGTTAAACTTTTGAGCACGGGCGAGCCTGTCAGCCTCGACGAGCTGTGCCGAATGCTGGGAGTCTTTGATAGGAAAATAGTTCTTGAGGACTTGTCCCACATAGCCCTAACTCTGAGAAAGAAGAATAGCAAACTGGTTATGCTTCCTCCCGCTTGTCTCAGGTGTGGTTTCGTCTTTAAGGATTTAAGTCGACCCAAATTACCCTCAAGATGCCCGAAGTGCAAGAATGAAAGGATATCCCAGCCGCTTTTTCAAATAAAATAGTGCCTCTAATACCACGACAGAAGTTTAAACGGTCCAATAATTGATTTTTCAAAAAATTTTGTGTTTGCAGTTTCCATTCACGGCGGGCTCATATTTCCATCTCTTCTCGGTATTCTTCATCTATTCTTGCAATTTTTTGAAGTTTATCTCTTATTGCTCCCTTGCCATATTTCATAATTAGTTTTATTTCGTGAACTTCTAGGATATCTGTCCTTGTTATTATACCAACAATATTTTTATTTTTACGATCCACTACAACCAGTCTATCTGTCTTGTTTTCAAGCATTTTATCCAGAGCCTGGTGAAGAGTCTCATCGGGGAAAACTGTAACCACGTTTTTATTAACTATCTCCCCCACTCTTCTCATTTCGTGGTTTTCCGCCATCTCCCTATCTACAGTATCAGAATCAATGATTCCTATCAGGTTGTCATTATCTACAACTGGATAACCGTGATGGTGATACTTGCATATCATTTCCAGAACTTGGAAAACCTTCATATCTGAAGACACCACCATCGGCTTGGACATAACATCGCCCACCCTTACCCTGTCAAGTAAATCAGCACGTCTTTCTTCCACAAGGTCAATACCCTTCTTCAGCAGATTTTCCGTGTAGAGGTCTCCCCTCATAATTAATCGGCTAACCAAATACGCTGTTATACAGGCGAGCATAAGGGGCAATATCATACTGTAGTCTTTAGAGATTTCAGTTACCAAAACTATGCCCGTTAGGGGGGCTCGAGCTGCCGCGGCTATGAGGGCCGCCATACCTACCAAGGCATAAGCCATTGGCTCAAAGGCAATGGCGGGTGAAAGATAGCGAACCCAAGAACCCATTAAACTGGCTAAGTATGGCAGTATGGGGGTGAGGGATCCATAGGTGTTGGAGAAAAGTAGCCATTGTAAGGATAGCCCATAGGCTCCTCCAAACATTGCCCCTATGAATAACATGGGTGCGAAGGCTCCTCCGCTTCCCCCGCTTCCCAGTGTTATAGAAGTGCCTATTATCTTTAGTAAACCGAGGGTAAGAAGTAGGACTAAACTTATGGGAACTACAAGTTCTCTGTTGATTACTTCGTAGCCTCCTCCAATTATTTGGGGGAAGAAAAATATTATGAATCCCAGCATCAGTCCTCCAATTCCCGGTTTAATATACTTTGGAGCTTTTAATTTTTGGAAACGGTCAGATATATAGTGGAATATTTTTATCCAAAATATGCTCATCAAACCAAAAATTACGCCCAAAGCGAAGAATAACAAATACTCGTAGGGATTCAAAATTGCAAAGACTCTAAGTTTGAGTAGCGGCTCTGCTCCAAGTATTCCCTGAGCTACAGCGGTTGAAACAAATGAAGATAAAACAACAGGAATTAATGCTATAGCTTCTACTCCCCCATAGACTATTTCTAAACCGAAGAACACGCCGCCCAACGGAGCATTAAATATAGCGCTTATTCCCGCTGCAGCTCCACAAACTACCAAGATTTTAACAGCGGCCTCATCCATTTTCAGAAGTCGCCCAATGGTGGATCCTGTACCTCCTCCTATGTGAACCATTGGTCCTTCGTATCCTGCGCTTCCTCCAGAGCCAATGGTAATGGCGGAGGTAATCATTTTAATTAAAGGTACCCTGGCGCGTATCCTTCCCCCATGGAGAGCCATGGATTCTAGAACCTCGGAGACTCCGTGTCCCTCACTCTCAGGGGAAATTTTGTATGTAATCACGCCAACTATGAGGCCTCCAGCGGCTGGCATAAGAATTATTAAGGGGGCATAGATGCTGGTTGGATAATTCAGGAGGATGTCGCTGAAAAATTTTATGAGATATAAGAAGGCTGCGGTGCCTAGGCCAACTAGGAGTCCAACGATGATTGAGGAGAATATGAGCTTAAGATGCCTTTTCGTTAAAAATTTTGAGCCGAAATCCTTGAACATGCCATTGAAGCCATTTTTCATTCGTGCTCTGATGGTCTTCAGAGATTTCTCTATCCGCCTTTCCTTTGGCTTCCTGGTGTTAGTCTCTATTTGCTCCTTGTTCGTACTTTTCACCCTTGTTTAGCTACTTTTGGAGTAATGTTTTTGGAATTTAAAATGTTTCCTACGTGTATCCTAGTTTGGCTGTTTAAATCATCCTATTTGAAGTAATTATCTTCTAATTTCAAGTATTTTTTGGATTCTTATTTTTGTATTTTTTGGTGGAAAGTGTTAAATTCAAATTTTCAGTTTCGTCTATTCCGGTGAGCCTTCCTTGATAGTGAAACCATTCTTTGAAGCTAAATCTGTTGTAATTGTGGGAGCCTCCCCCAAAGAAGATAAGCTAGGTTTCAACATTTTGAAGAACTACCATAATTCCAATTACCAAGGTAAAGTTTACTGTGTGAATCCTAACCACAGTGGTGAAGAAGCCTTAGGATATAAATTCTACAAATCCATTGCTGACCTTCCAGATACTCCAGAGCTGGGAATAATCATTATCCCCGCAGCCCAAACACCCAAAGCCCTGAGAGAACTGGGCGAAAAAGGAGTGAGACACGTTATAATTGAGAGCGGGGGATTCGCAGAAACAGGAACAGAAGAAGGCAGAAGGCTTCAAAACGAAGTGAAAAAAATCGCGACACAATACAAAATGCGAATCATTGGGCCCAACTGTGTGGGGACCTCAAACTCCACCAACGGACTCATAAACACCTTCTGCAGAATCGACAAAGCAAAACCAGGAAGCATAGCCCTAGTCACCCAAGGCGGAATCTTTGGCGGCGCAACTCTGGAAAAACTGGTTCACACATGGAACTTCAGCAAAATAGCCACACTGGGAAATAAAATGGACATAAACGAAACAGATGTAATAGAATACCTTGTGGGAGACCCCCAAACCAAAGCCATAGGACTTTACCTTGAGGACATTAAAGATGGAAAAAGATTCATAGAAATCGCAAAAAAAGCTTCAAAAATCAAACCCATAGTAGTTTTAAAGGGAGGCGTAACCGAGGCAGGCACCCGAGCAACATCATCACACACTGGAGCAATAGCTGGGAGGGAAGAAGTTTTTGAAGCCGCTGTAAAACAGAGTGGACTAGTAAGAGCCTACAATCTTGAGGAACTCTTCGACTACACCAAAGCCCTTGCCCTTCAGCCCCTACCCACAGGAAACAGGATACAGGTGGTTTCCAACTCTGGAACCTTAGCTGTGCTGGCCTCCGACACCTGCCAAAAATTCGGGTTAGAAGTTCCCCAATTATCCAAAGAGGTTCAAAACAAAATACTTGAGAAGGCACCTCCGTGGCTCCCGTCAGCAAAAGGACCAGTAGACATAGGCCCCGCAGACTGGCTCTTTGATGTCTGCATAGAAGAAGTGTTAAAGGATCCAAAAATCGATGGAGTTGTAGTATGCATCGCCCTGTGGAGCGTAATGTATGATAGGGAAAAATTCATTGTGGACACCCTTAGAAACATCATCGGCAAGCACGACAAACCAGTTCTGGTAAACGCTACAGGCCACATAAATTTAGAAAAAGAGGTTCACAGCTTAGAAAAGGAAGGCCTACCAGTTTATGACACCCCAGAAAGAGCATCAAAAGCCATGGCCACCATGTATAAATACTATAAGACACGCCAGAACAAGAAATAGAACCTAAACCCACCCTTTTTTAGAGACTTAAATGAAGACTAATTCTTGGGATATTTGAATATAAGTTCCTTTTCATTTTCGGAAGTATTTATTAGACAGAATCTATAATACTAATAATCAAAACTTCATGGAAATAGGAGTGAATAAGAGGAATCGGCAAGTGGTCAAAAAGTTTACAGCATTCAAAATAATTATGGGTCTAGTGATGATAGGCTTAGTTGCCATACCCGTAACGGCTTTGGCTTCACTGACACAATTCCAGTTTTATCCAAACCCACTGGATTCTTTAACTCCTGCTTCAATTGATGAGAATGGGACTATCACAAAAACTAGCATGATTTACGTAACTAATTTTGGATGGTATGACGTAAACAGCATACTGCTAGTCACCTCTGTTCTCAACGAGTCATTCTACTACTATAGTGATCCACTCATTCGCGCAAGCGTTATCCCCAAAGGAAGTATAATGCTCATCCCCATAACAATGAGGGTGAACACTACCGCTTTAAACTCCACAGGAACGTTAGGTGACTTTCTAAACACCTCATCCTTCTTCGGCCAAACCATACTGAGTGTAAGGTATGCGTTCTCACTGGCAACACTTTCAACCCTACTCATAAACCCCATAGGAGCCATGTCCCCAATGTTCAACCTAACAGTTGGACCAGCAATTTTAGATCTTGTCACCAATACGACTGCCAACGTAACCATATTCTTCATTAATACCCTACAAAGTTATAACCTGAATATAAAAGCAGAGCTTTATAACGGTTCTGGAACTGTTGCTTCTGGCACTGGCTCATTTACTATTCCCTCAGCTACATTCTTCGCCATCCCGTTTTTTGAAAATATTACAATATCAACTGGAGGAGGCCACATAGTTCCGGGTGGCGGTTACACTCTTGTGCTTACTGTGGAGAGTCCTTTTGGTTACACCTATACGAAAAGTGGTTATGAGGTTGTTCCAACTTGATGGGAGGTTTGAAGTTTGGAACCGCGCACGGTGGCTGTAATTAAAGGTTTTGTGTTTGCCTTTGTTGCTTTTGTCTTCTACTTCCTTATTCCATATACTCTGTATAACTTTTTCATTGGGGTTTTCAGAGACATATTTATTCTTTATAACTTAGTGCCTGAAGTTCAGACTTTAGTATCCTCCTTGGCTTCCCACGGTTTCCCCGTTATTAATATTAACTTTGGCTTAATCATATTGTTGGGCATACCTATCTCTATAGCGGCGTTCTTCTTGGGCTTTTTTAAGGGTGAAACAGTGGGTCACGGATTAGGCGGCCTTGCTACACAGATCCTTTTTGGAGTATGGTTCCTTCTGGGGTTGGGAGCACTGGGCACAACGGTCTTCTTCCTGTACATGAGCATACCCATAATTTCACTGGCTCCCCCTCCACAATACGTCCTAATCAGTTACCTCAACTATACTTCTCCATGGATTTTTGACATTCAGGGCATCATCAACCTCTTCGCAATTATAATCTTCCTATCAGCCTTAATCTATCTGGTAGAAATAGGAATAGGAGTAAATAACAAGGACTACTGGCGATACTGGAAGAAATAAGGATATACCATAAAGAATTAGAGATACGTTTTGAGGATCCCAGAGATGCGCTGGGGACGAATGCTCTATTTTACCTCTATTTTTTTATTTGTCCCACTTCGGAGATGAATATGGGAGGCATGCAGAAGTAGGCTATTGAGCTGTTTTTTCCCAGATATTTCCTGCTTGCATCTATGGCTTCGTCAAGGTCTTTGGCGTAGTCGAATCCCAGCATTTCTAAGGCTCTCCTACTCTTGGCGCCGGCGACCATTACTCTACTTACGTTAAGTAACCCTAGAACGCCCCAATAATAGGCCATTAGTGCATGTGTCCCGTGGTAGGCGAATCCCTTACGATATTTTTCCGAGTATTCCTTATTGTTTAGATACATTTTTTCCACTGTTTTGAGCTTGAAAATGTCCGGTTTTTTGCTCAACACCTGTTCATAAAAGTCTATGTAGGAGGGATGCTGTTGGGGATCAAATTTTTCCAGCGCTGGATTGGAGATTATTATTATGCCGCCTTTTTTTAGGGGAGGCTTCCCACTATGCATATTGTATAGGTATCCGAGGACCAGGCTGTGTAGAAGTATGGGATTCATCACTGAACCTACGCTGTAGGGTGTAAAGTTGGGCACCCCAAAAATTATAACATCATATTGCTTGTCTACGGGGACTGTTAACTGCTTCTTTACCAGTTTAAGTGTTTCTTCATGAGCCTTCTCAATGTCTCCTGCGTAAACCCCAATCAATCTATAATTGGCCTTATACCTGTTTCTCACAAAGGCTTTCAGAGAATCAGGCATCTTCCTAATTGCTGATAATGCGACTCTCCTCCATAAAGGTAAATTATAATTGTTTTCTGCCAGGGGTCGCCACAACTTTTCGAAGAAGCCACTGTAGAAGTTGTCGTTTAAAACCATTTCAACTGTGAAAACCCTAATCTTATCCTTTATTGCTCTTCCCATCTCCCAAATAACCCTGTGTAACCCTGAAGCCTTGGGATCCATCAAGGATCCCTCTTTAAGAACTTCCGGAGAATGATTTGGTATTATGGTTTTGAAACTTCCCAGACCAACTATTATGGACTTCCAGCCCCCGTTCATGGGAACGAAGGTAATATTCAGATAGATTATTAAATCCGACTCTGCGGCGAACCTGTTAATCTCAACCTCGTATCCATCCCCGGTTTTACCCAGAACTACCAGATTTTCCCTATCATCAGCGTCGTGGTTAATAATCCTGTCCCCATACTCTTTAAACACACGTTTTCCAAGAATGTGAGCTAATTCTTGAGGCTTACACTTCCTGTGTAAACCAGTTGCGCATATGAGGCGAATATTCTCCCTCTTTACTCCTATCTCCCTCAGCTTTTCCAGAACTACCTCGGCGGCCTTGGCTCTTACATCGTCCTTCATCTGGGGCAAAGGCACACTCACATCATCAAAACAGATAGCCACTCTAGACCTCTCATTGAGCAAATGTTCCAACTTTCTGGAGCCAATAGGGCTATCTAGGGCTTTTCTTATCGCTTCCTTCTCATCCTCCACGGGAGGCAAAGGCTTGGGCGCATAGAAAATCTTGGTTTCCTCAGGAAAATCGTAAACCAGAACATCATCACCATAAAAAATGATTTCCTTCACTTCAAAAAACACCCACACAGTTTAACAAATCCTATAAATTACACAAATTAAAATTATTTTCGTTCCAAATTTTCTCTTAAAGGAGGAACGGTGACCAAAAATTTGGAAAATAACTCTTTTAAAGCTCGGGTGCGGAGGTAAAGAGCATGAAAAAACAGTACGATTTAAATAATCTAAAAAAGGACAGCGTGGTTCTAGTCATAGATATGCAAAACGACTTCGCATCCCAACAAAAGAACACCCCTGAAAGATGGGAACAAATAAAGAGAATAATTCCAAACATCAAAATAATACTCCAAAAAGCCCGAGATAAAGGAATACCCATAATTTACACCAAAGAGGTGCACCGAGCCCGAGGAGTAGATTTTGGCATAGAACTCCAATTCGAAGAAGAACACTGCATAGAGGGAACTCCCGGAGCGGAAATAATTGAAGAGTTGAAACCCCAAGAGGGAGACTACCTCATCACAAACAAGAGAAGATACAGCGCATTTATGGGAACAGACCTCCAAATCCTACTTAGAGGCCTAAAAGTTGAGAACCTCATCCTAACAGGGGCCTTCACAGACGTCTGCATACTAGCCACCGCAATGGATGCAAGAGCCCTAGACTACAGAGTGATAATTCCCGAAGACGCTGTAGTGGGAACAAATACTGAAAGACACCAAGCAGCACTCAAATGCATAGACTACGTTGTGGGCCACATAACCACCACAAAAAACATTCTAGAAGCCCTCTAGTAACGGACAACAACTCTTCGCGAAATAAAAGATTTCAAAAACAATACCGTGTGTGAAAAGGACGAATTAAAAAAGAAAAAAGAGATTTTTGTATTTATCCCCTGAAGCCTTCATTATAGGCGACTATAACTTTTTGCTTTTTCAAATTTTTATATCAAAGATTTCTGCTCGCTTCTTTAGAGGGGGCGGCTAGACGAGTCCAAAAACTGGGCAGACGTGTTCTCCGCCAGTATACTTGTCGGAGAAAGCAAATACACCCTTAATCTTCACAGTTTTCCCCAGCATTTCCTCAGACATTTTTTGGGGATCATAGTCCAGTCTACCGACGATCCATGGGCCCTCCACGGTCTTTGCTAGACATACAATGTATGGTGCCTCAAATCCTTCTGGCGGAACTCTTATCACTGTATATGTCATAATTTCACATTTGCCACTAAGCTCCGTGGGCACAACATTAATGCTACCACACCTCTGGCAAACCATCATGGGGGGGCAGGTAACCGCTCCGCAATCTTTACATTTAAGCCCCAACAGTTTCCCTTGTCTTAGTCCATTCTCATAATCCTTCGAGGTTAAAACGTAGCGGCTCTTGATTTGCTTCTCTATTTCTGCAGGGTCTCTTCCCACCATAATCATTACTCACCTCTTTGACCTTCCAAGAATTAGGTGGCAAAGTGTTCCAAAGTCTCCTCCCAGAGTGTCAACCATTCCAATTTCTGGAACAGGGTCTAGCTGGTTTCCTTTGGGTGCGTCTCCCCTCATTTGCTGTACAATCATACACACTTGGGAAGCTCCGGTTGCCCCTATGGGGTGTCCTCTGCCAATCAGTCCTCCCGAAATATTGGTGGGAATCTTTCCCCCTATTTCGGTCTGGCCATCCACAGTTGCGTCTGCTGCTTCGCCCTCACCAAAGAAGCCCATAGCTTCAAGCGCAATTAACTCTGCGGGAGTAAAGCAGTCGTGTAGCTCGAGAATGTCAATATCCTTTGGTTCAAGACCCGCCTTCTTAAAAGCCATTCTCGCAGAATAAATCCTTGAAGGCGGCTTTGTAAAATCTTCCAATCTAGCCAAAGCCGCACCGGTACCCTGACCAGTGCCCAAAATATAGACTGGCTCATCAGTATACTTTCTTGCAATGTCTCCGGAACATAATATTATTGCAGCACCCCCGTCGGAGAAGGGACAGCAGTCAAGTAGTGTTAGTGGGTCTGCTATCATGGGCGAGCTTAGGACTTTTTCCACTGTCAAGTCTCCATACTTTTTGTACCATTGGGCTAGAGGGTTTAGCGCTCCATGTTTATGGTTTTTAATCGCCACATATGCCATTTTTTCTCTCAGTTTCTGAAGAGGTATTTCGTAGAACCGGGAGTATAGTACGGCGGCCATAGCGAAGGCTCCTGGGAAGGTGAGCCCCGCGGGTCCCTCTGTAGGAGCATGTCCTCCCATCTGGAAGGTTCTTGTGGCAAAGGCTGTTCCCATTATCGTTGCTCTCTCTGCTCCGCCCGCCAACACTATGTCGTACTGTCCTGAGGCGACCCACATATATGCGTCTCTTATAGCTACAGTTGCTGAGGCGCAAGCCCCCTCAAATCTGGTTGAGGGTATACTTCCCAAGCCTAGCTCTGCGGTGGCGTACACTGCGGGCATCATTTGTCCTTCCTCAAACATTGGAAGAACTGCACCCATGAATACTGCTTCTATTTCTTTTCTGTCTATGTTCGCGTCCTCTATTGCCTCCTGTGCTGCTTCGGCGAAAAGCTCAATGTTTGTCTTGTCTGATTTTCCAAATTTGGTGTGCCCTATACCAATTATTGCAACATCTCTCATTATTCCACACCCTAAAATTTGAACAGTTAGGCATTAATCACATGAACTCAGATAGTATGTTTTTGGTATGGGATTTAAATTTTATGTGCAAAAAATATGATTATTGGTTTAAGGTGTTATATTTTGTGTATTTCCCCATCTTTGATAATGTATCTGTCTTTTAGAAGGCTGGGATTCTCTACTATTTTTCTAGTCAGTAGAGCCATTGCTTGATTCGTGACTTCCACAATTTTATGTTGCGGTTTTTCCCCTATTGCCATTTGAGCCAGTTCAGTAATGTAGTATGCCTCAATATTTCTCTCTGTAGCACTCTTTGATAAAGCGAAGACACATCCAGTGCATACAAAGGCGAGTGCTTCCGCTCCCACTTCTTCAGCCTCAGATACCCTCATATTTGCTATTTTTTCTGCCAATTCTCTGTTTCTAAATGAAACAGGGGCACCACAACAAAGTGATTTTTCCCTGTTGTGATTCATCTCCACTACTTCGGCGCCCAGAATTTCTAGAAGCTCCCTTGGACTATCGTAAATTTTCCTGTCCAATCCACGCCAGGGGCAAGGATCATGGAAAGTTATTCTCAGCTTTACCTTGTTTTTTAGTTTTAGTTCTCCCTTGTGATATTTTTCCACGAGGTACTCGATAATGCTTTGGTTTTCAACATTATATCCTTCAACTATTTTGGGATACAAGTCTCTCAGCATTCGGTCGCAGCCGGGGCAGAAGGAGATGAGCTTTTCCACTCCGAGTTTATTAAACTCTGCTAACAATTTTTCTCCCCATATTTTCGCTTCTTCTTGTCCAAAAAGACTGTTTAGGTATCCTCCACAGCAATACTTCATTCCCCCCATTAGGGGCAAGTTCCTAAGCAATTTTGTTTTGGTCAGATCAGTATAAATGTATGAGAGGCTGCATCCTAGGTAGAACATTTCTCTACTTTTGGGTGGATTCATGTATTTTTTCAGGTTTTCCATTTTCTCTTGGGTTTCTAATTCTAGTCCTATGGACATAAGGTTCAGAGGCACTTGTTCATTTATCAGTAGTAGGCTTCCTACCCCCTCTGCACGATTTTTCCAAAGTCTTATTTCTTTCCTTAGATCCGATGGGTTGGACTGTGTTGGACAAATTGAGTTGCAGTAGGAGCATCCGGCGCAGTTCTTAATTATTTGTTCAGAGGTTCTGGTTTTGATCATCTTGGAGATTTCTTCCTTAGCCCTTTGTTCCGGCATCTCTAAAAAGGGGCATTCTGATAGGCATTTACCGCATTGCTTACATGTCGCTTCATTAAACATTTATTGTTCCCTTCAAAATCCTTTTTTCTCACATTTTTTTGCTTCAGGTGCTAAGTTATGCAAAAATGTTCGCGGCAAAAAGGTTTAAACTAGAGTAATTGATGACATTTTCGGGCTTAGCGTGATAGCTTAAAGGTTATAATTGCTTAACATTAAAACTGGTGAATTTTGAAAAATAGATGTGTGCTCATCGAGGTTGACTACAAACCTCCTGAGAGAAGGGTT
>Ga0136652_1001016_pt1 | contig 12518 bp, 10 predicted proteins | sample ConPoolayeEmetaG_FD_94864 | JGI IMG/M metagenome (GOLD analysis project Ga0136652, IMG submission 94864) | Hot spring microbial mat communities from California, USA to study Microbial Dark Matter (Phase II) - Cone Pool mat layer E metaG... ...
AATCGTTTATAGACCCATTGCGTGTCACACCGTGAGCACAGTAGCCATCTGGCCCCGCGCTCTTTATCTAAAAAGGCGAAATCAGGACTGCCTCCGCAGACAGGGCAGTACCGGCGGAGCCAGGAGTCCCCGCTAAATAGGCCGATCAATGCCTCAGAATATCTTCTGAGGAACGGATTTAACGTCGCTTGAAGCACTGTCTTCAGTAGCAGTTCACTGGCCGTGCCAGCAGGTAAGCTGGTCCCTTCATACCATGCTTTAACCAGCTTTTCGGTAAGTTCGGGAGTTGCTGTCTCCGGTATTTCCCCGAAGAGCTCCGGGTAGGCGCGAAAGATTGCGGCGACCCGGCCATATACTTCCCTCACCCGCGGCAGGTCTAAGTCCAGGTCTTCAAAGCGTAGAATGGGGATACCGTTTCTGATTCGTTCCGCGATGACCTCTGTGCTCAGGCGGGTTTTAGCCGCGGCCGCGCCCAGCCGCTGGTAAGCCTCATCTTGAACGCCCAGGAGGCGGCGGTAGAATACGAGGAGGAGGGGAAGCTTCCCCTCCTCCTTTTCCTGTTTGTCAAGTTTTTTCAGGATTTTATCATACATGGTTGCGGTTACGAGAACGCCTATTCCTTGGTCTTGGCAATTTCCTCATACCACTTGCCGTAGTGCGATTTGGCATAGTGGGCAGAGACCTTGCCTTTGTATATTGACTTCCAGGCTTCAGTCATCATGGGATGGATGAGGGCGAGATAGATGTGGACAAAAAGCATGGAACCGCTGACGATGAAGGCAATATCATGGAGCAAGACCATCCCCTGGAGCACGGCGGGAGAAGCAGAGGTCTTGCCGAACCACATAATCAGCCCGGTGAGTGCAAAGATGGCGCCGAACACGAGGACGATGAGCCACCACATCTTCTGGCCGGTATTCATCCGTCCCTGAGGCGGCATTGCCTTTTCATCACCGAGGAAATAGTAGCGGGGCGCCGCCTTGAGCCAGCCGATGTCATCAGCCCCCCAGGTGAACGCCAGCTTCAGCCCGGCGATGGTTGATTTCCAGTTCAGGGGGATATAGATGAGCGGCGCAACGATAAAGACGACTGCGGCGATGCGGTGAATCAGCCGTGCCCAGCTATCTTGAGCCAGAAAGCCGAGCGCGGGAATGAACAAAGTCAGCCCGGTGAGAAAAAGGATGACGAAGGATATCATGTGCATCCAGTGTAAAATACGCGTAGGTTTACGGTACATTTCAACTTCTTGTTGCATTGTGCTCCTCCTTCTCCTTCTTGATGGTGGCGCGGGCGACGAGGTAGTTAAAGCCCAGACCGAGCAGGGTGAGGCCGCCCACCGCCCAGCCCAACGGCTGAAGGACATCTTTCCAGACCATGGTAGCCGTGGAAATCCGGGGATTGACAGGCAGACCGTAGAGTGACGGGTGGTCTTCAAGAACATACATGACATGTAGCCCGCCGAGCTCTTTTTCGCCATATAAGTAGGCGTTCGGATAGCCTTTGGCTTTCAGGTCATTAACCCGCTTCGTGCCGATGGCAACAAGCTCAGCGCGGTCGCCAAACTGCAAAGCATCAGGTGGGCAGGTCTTGACGCAGGCTGGTTCATAGCCTTCAGCAATGCGGTTCAGACCTGGCGTGGTGCAGAAGGTGCATTTATCCATCTTGGCAATGCCGCTGACCAGATTGCGCGTGTAACGGGGCACATTGAAGGGGCAGGCATCAACACAGTAGCCACAGCCGGTGCAGGTGTCTTTATTGTAGGCGACAAAGCCGAGCGCATCATGGTAAAGGGAGCCATTGGGGCAGACGCGCACACAGCCGGCGTCAGTACAGTGCATACAGGCGCGCCTGGTGAAGAGCCAGCGCACCTTACCTCCCGCTTCTACCTCATTGAACTCCATCTTGAGCCAGGTGGTGGGGGAGAGGTCAGGAGGGTTTTCATAGCTCCCGGTGTTCTTGGATTGGACACCGTTTTGTACGGTGGGAATGTATTCGTCGTTTTCGTTCCACTGCTTACAGGCTACCTGGCAACCGCGGCAGGCGGTACAGCGGGTGGCGTCATATAAAATTGCTTTTTCTGCCATTTCTCCCTCCAGCCTTTCTAAGCTTTCCTGACATTGACGAGGAAAGCTTTGTATTCAGGAATCATGGTGTTGGCATCGCCCACGTGGGGGGTAAGGACATTAGCGCTATCTCCCGTAGAAAGGCCGACATAACCCCAGTGCCATACCATGCCAACCTGGTGGACGGTCTTGCCGTTCAGGCGGAACGGCTTGAAGCGCTTGGTGACCAGGGCGACCATGGTTACCTGTCCCCTTGCCGATTCCACGATGACTTTTTCTCCGTTGACAATGCCCTTCTCCGCCGCAAGCTCCTCGCTCATTTCCACGAATGGCTCAGGCATTGCCTCTATCACCCAGGGCATGTTGCGGGTCATCTGCCCGCCCTGCCAGTGCTCAACGATGCGGTAGGTGGTGCAGACGATGGGGAATTTGTCAGGAGTGCCCTGCTCCTGAGGCCGCCATATCTTGAAGACCGGGTTGTTCTGCTGTTTGGAGACCGGGTTGGCAATTGGTGATTCCCAGGGCTCATAGTGCTCCGGGAGGGGACCATCTGCCAGGGTGCTGGGACCAAAGAGCCGTGATAAGCCGTCAACAACCATGATGAAGGGGTAATGACCGCCCTGGTTCATCGGTTTGCCGCCGCCATCAGGGACATCGCCCACCCACTTGTCAGTCTCCCAGCGGATGACGGGGTGTTCCTTGTCCCAGGGCTGACCGTCAAGGTCAACCGAGGCGCGGTTATAGATGATGCGGCGGTTTACGGGCCAGCACCATGCCCACTTGGGGTACATGCCGATGTTGAACGGGTCAAAGGACAGGTCACGGCGGCTGGCGCGGTTGCCCGGGATAGGGGCGTCCGGCTCTTTGTCTGGCTCCACATAGCTATTGCAATAAATCCAGTTACCGGAGGAGGTGGTGCCGTCATCTTTCAGGTTAGCGAAGCTGTCCATGAGCTTGCCGGTGGTCAGGTCATAGCCGTTTATTTCCTTTGCCACGGCATGGGCGTTAGCATGTTCACCATAGTTCCAGGTGAGTTTGGTGATTGCCTCAGCATTGGGTCCGCCCTCTTTGGCGTAGAGCTCCTTGAGTTTATGGGCAAGCAGGTTAATCATCTGCAGGTCATCAATGGCTTCTCCCGGACCGTCAGCGCACTTGTAGCGCCACTGCATCCAGCGTCCGCTGTTGGTCACACTGCCCTCTTTCTCATAAGAGTTGAGCGCGGGCAGGAGGAAGACTTCAGTTTTGATATCAGCCGGATTAACGCCCGGACGCTTCCAGAAGTCAGACGTTTCAGTGTGCCACATATCGGCGACCACCATCCAGTCCAGCTTGCCGAGTGCGGCGCGCTCCAGGTTGGCATTGGGACCACCCACCGCCGGGTTCTGCCCCCAGACCATGAAACCTTTAATGACTCCGGCAAACATGGCTTCAAACAGGGCAATGTGCGAATAGTTTTTGCCGGTCTCTATCTTGGGCAGGTAATGATAGCCGAACTGATTATCCTTAGTTGCCGCGTCACCATACCAGGCTTTCAGCAGGCTGACGACGTATTTGGGGCGGTTCTTCCACCAGTTAAGGCTCAGCGGGTCGTTTGATACTGGCGTGACACGTTTGAGATAAGCTTCAAGGGTGGTATCAGTATCCTGGAAAACGGGCAGGTAGCCCGGGAGGATGTGAAACAGGAGAGCATGGTCAGTGGAACCCTGAACATTGGATTCACCGCGCATGGCGTTGATGCCGCCACCGGCGATGCCGATATTTGCCAGCAGGAGCTGGAGAATGGAATAGGCGCGGATGTTCTGGGCGCCATAGGTATGCTGGGTGGTGCCCATGGCATAAAGGATGGTGCCTGATTTGCCTACCTGTCCGGAAGCGGCATAGGTCCGGCAGACCTCCAAGAAAGTGTCCACCGGCGTGCCGCAGACTTTATTGACCATCTCCGGCGTATAGCGGGCGACATGCCTCTTCAGAATCTGGAAGACGCAGTTGGGGTCTTTCAGCGTCTTGTCTTTTTTGGGTATTCCCTTGTCATCCACCTGGAACTGCCAGGTAGCCTTGTTATAGGTGCGCTTGGCACCATCCGTCTCATTATGCCCGCCGGCATAGCCAGAAAACAGCCCATCAAGTTCTGCCGGTCCCTTATAGTCAGGGTTAACCAGGTAGGAGGCGTTAGTGTATTCCGTGATATAGGTCATGTTATAGTTCTGGGGATTCTTCTCAATATCGTCTATGACGTATTTAATCATGCCGTTGATGAAGGCGATATCCGTGCCTGAACGCATTGGGGCATAAATGTCAGCTTTGGCAGAAGTGCGGGTGAAGCGGGGGTCAACGCTGATGAGCTTGGCTCCCTTTTCTTTGGCTATGGTGATATGCCCGAAGGCGGCAGGGTGGTTTTCTGCCGGGTTTGAGCCGATTGCCAGAATATAGTCGCTATTGGCAATGTCATTCCAGTGGTTGGTCATTGCGCCGCGACCGAAGCTTTCCGCCAAACTGGCGACAGTGGGGGAATGTCATATACGGGCGTGGTGCTCTAGATAAACGATGCCGAGCGCCCGGGCAAGCTTGGAAATAAGGTAACATTCCTCATTGTCCAGAGCGGAGCCACCCAGGTTAGCGATGGCTTCCGTGCGGTTGACGATATTGCCTTTGCCGTCTTTTTCAATGAAGTTAGCGTCCCGCGTCTTCTTGATGCGTTGAGCGATTTCATTGATTGCCCAGCCCCAGTCTTTTTCCTGCCAGTCTGCGGCACCGGGAGCGCGGTAGAGGACTTTCTTCAGGCGCCAGGGGTTATCTGCGGAGAGCTGGCGCAAGGAAGCTCCTTTGGCACAGCCGGCGCCGCGGTTGACGGGGTGGTCAGGGTCACCTTCAATGTTAAGCACCTTACCGTTCTCGGCGGCGACGACAAAGCCGCAGCCGGAGCCGTCATAAGGACAAATGGTGACTTTCTCCCCGATTTTCTTTCTGAGCGGCAGGGGCTTGATGGGCGCCGCCTTTGCTGAGTCAGGTTTGAGGATGCCCAGCAGGAAGGCGCCACCTATCCCCGCCCCAGAGGCTTTCAGGAAATCTCTTCGGCTTAGCTCCATACTACCCCCTTCTGCTTCTGTGCTTTAAGGCTTTCGCCTTCAGGCTCTCAATTTTAAGGGCACAAAAAAGGTTTCCCCATCTCAGCGTTTTGACCCAAGAAAGGGAAACTTTTCATACCAGCGTTCAGTATAAAATGAACGGAAAACAAATGTCAAGAAAAAGTTAGCATAAATGCTGAAAAACTGTGGTAAATCTTGGGCATAAAGGCAAACTATTTTCTTTTTAAAGGTATTCATGCCGCCGGAATAGCTTTGCGCCGGTGGGGTGGCGTGTGGTTATCCTGTCCGCTGATTGCTGGTTAGCGGGAGTGGTGGGGATTCTGGACGGTCATGCGGATGTATTTTTCAGCCACTTTGCGGAAGTGATACCCATAGACGCTGAGGCTTATGGAGATGGGGAATTTATGCGGTTGTTTCAGCAGAGTGGAGAAAAGGAGCTTCCAGTAGTATCTTCTTCCCTTTTCAATAATGCCCAGAAACCATATTGACCTGAAGAAGGCTCTGATATGGTGGAGCTGGAGCCGGCGGGCAATCCTTCTCCGGGGCTGATATTCTTTTAAGAAAGTTCTTACCCGCTCATAGTACTGCCGGGGGGAGTAGATGGTTTTTAGAATGTGCTTATAGCCATTGATGAGTGTTTCATAATTCATTTTAGGAATGAAGTTGAGTGAGCAATCAGTATTGTTTCCGGTGAAGGCTTTTATCAAGCGGTTCTCCGTTTTCAGGCGCTGATACAGCCTGGTGCCGGGAGGGGCATTCAGCAGACCGACCATGGCGGTAACAATGCCGCTTTTCTGGATGAAGCTAATCTGGTTTTTGAAGATGGAGAGTGGGTCACTGTCAAAGCCGACGATGAAGCCTCCCTGCACTTCCAGCCCTAAGTTCTGGAGTTTCTTGACGGAGTTCACCAGGTCACGGTTTCTATTTTGTAACTTGGCGCATTCAATCAGGCTTTCTTCGTTCGGAGTCTCAATGCCGATGAACACGGTATTGAAGCCGGCGTCAACCATCAGTTTCACCAGTGTTTCATCATCGGCAAGGTTGATAGATGCTTCTGTGGAAAGCGCAAACGGGTGGCCCCTCTCCTTCTGCCAGTCAATGATTGCCGGGAGTATTTGCTGTTTCAGCTTCTTCTTATTGCCGATGAAATTATCATCAACAATGAAAAGACCTCCCCGCCATCCCCGGCGATAAAGTTCCTCCAGCTCTGTCAGCAGTTGTGCTTTTTCCTTGGTGCGCGGGGTATGTCCGTTTAAGAGGATAATATCGCAGAACTCGCAGTTAAAGGGGCAACCGCGGGAATACTGGATATTCATTGAGGAGTAGTGCTTCATATTGATGAGCGACCACAGCGGTACGGGTGTCTGCCTGATATCGGGTCGTATATCGGAGGCGTAGACTTGCCGGGGACAGCCTTTAGCCAGGTCTGATAGAAATTGGGGCAGGGTGGCCTCAGCCTCACCCAGGACGAAATGGTCTACCCCTTCAAACTCTTCATATCCTGTGGTGAAGAGCGGACCGCCGGCAACAACTCTGGTATTCAACCTGTTACAGCGCGCGATGACCTCCTTGACTGAATCCTGTTGTACCGCCATGGCGCTGATGAACACGTAATCTGCCTGCTTGATGTCTTCATCCGTCAGGCGGTTCACGTTCATGTCCACCAGCTTTTTGTCCCAGTCAGCGGGAAGCATCGCCGCCACAGTTAAGAGCCCGAGCGGCGGGAAAGCCGCCTTCTTGGAGACAAATTTCAGGGCGTGTTTGAAGCTCCAGAAGGTGTCCGGGTACTGCGGATAGACCAGCAGAATTTTCATACTATCCTAATTTTAGCGGGCTTAAGGGCAGAAGTCCAGCGGGTTTTTATTTGCCGCCGGGAGCCCCGTACTGGCTGACGGAGACTGGGAGGGGTGGTTAAGGTGCTGAGCAAGATTATTGACTTTATTTCAGCGTCTGTTATTTAATAGGCTTACGCTGTCCCGTTTCACCGGAACAATGGCTATAGGAGGAGCAGAAAATGAGCGAGACAAAAAGCAAGACAAGCATGGGGCTGGAGCCGAATCTAGCTGGACTACTCTGTTACGTGCTGGGCTGGGTGACCGGGATAATATTCTTTATCCTGGAAAAAGAAGACAAGTTTGTCCGTTTCCATGCCATGCAATCCATCGTGACTTTTGGTATCATTACCGTGGCAAGTATTATTTTCAGCTTTATACCAATAATCGGGGCAATAATTGGCTGGCTCCTCAGCATCCTGGCTCTTATCCTCTGGATAGTGCTGATGGTCAAGGCTTATCAGGGACAAAAATATAAGCTACCATGGGTGGGCGATTTTGCTGATAAACAGGTTAAGTAAGACTTAATCATAAGCAGGGACAATGGCAGCCTGCTTGCGGTCTAACGACCCAGCGATGATATCCAAGGACCTGAGGTGGAGATAGACCTCAGGAGGGAGCTCTTTATTCTCTGGAATCGGTTATCACATTGCACTCGTCTCGGTAGGCTTATCATACCGGGTCCGGGCATTTATGCCTGACGGGATGGGACGGGGCGAGCGGGATATGTTCAAGGGTTATAATAAAAAAGGAAAAACCAAGCCCGGTTTTACTGATTTGCACGAAGGGGGAAAATGACTTTCAAAGTGGTCATGGTGGCGCCTAATCCGGCAATTCCCCATGATGCAGAAGACTACAGAAAGATTGGGGCGGAGTTTGTCAACCAGCCCTGCCAGACTGAAGATGAAGTCATTGCCGCCGCTCAGGATGCCGATGCCATAATTACTTTCCGGCGCCCATTTACCAGAAGAGTTATCGCCCGGCTCAAGCGCTGTAAGCTGATTTACAATGACGGCACCGGTTATGAAACCATAGACATAGCCGCGGCGACTGAATACGGCATCTGTGTTTCTTATCCCGCTGATTACTGCACTAGTGAGGTGGCGGAACACACCATGGCGCTTATCCTGGCTTGCGCCCGGAAAATCGTCCGCCTGGATAGGGCAGTCAGAGCGGGTAAATGGAACTCCTACGAGAGAAAGGAGATACGACTTAAAATCCTGCCGCCTGTTTTTCCTCTTGAGGGAAAGACTCTGGGACTTATTGGCTTCGGTCGTATCGCCAGAGCAGTCGTTCCCAGAGCAAGGGGTTTTAAGCTGAGGGTTATAGCTTATGACCCATATGTTCCCCCAGGTGTTTTTGAAGAGCTTGGCGTGGAATCAGCGTCCTTTGACTACTTGCTCAGGAATTCTGACTTTGTCTCAATACATGCGGCGTTCACTGAGGGAGCAAAACACATGCTGGGGATGGAGCAGTTTAAAGCCATGAAGCCGACCGCTTATCTGGTGAACTGCGCCCGCGGCGATTTCATTGATGAGCGGGCGCTGGTTACCGCGCTCACTCAGGGCTATCTTGCCGGCGCCGCACTTGACGTAGTGCAGGGTGAGGGCATCAGGCTGGACCATCCTCTGCTCAAGCTGGACAACGTGATATTGACGCCGCATACCGCCTTCTATTCCGAAGAATCCAGGCTGAAGTCAGCCAGACGACCGTATGAAGAGATTGCCCGATTGGTCAAAGGAGAATGGCCGCAATGGCTACTCAACCCTGAAGTTAAGGAGAACTTCCTCCGCCGCTGGGGGAACATTAGCCCGGGTCTTCAGTAACCGGCTGGTCCCAGGGTCAGCCCGCCGTCAACAATGATGTTCTGCCCGGTGATATAGCTTGAGTCCTCAGAGACCAGAAAAAGCACCACGCTGGCAATTTCCTCCGGTCGGCACAGCCTGCCCAGCTTGACACCCTTTACCCATTCCGCGATGCGGTCTGGAGCCATCGCCAGGACGCGGGGCGTTCCCACGATGCCCGGTGAGATGCAGTTAACATTGATGCCGTACGGGGCTAACTCTTTAGCCAGCGCCCGGGTCAGCCCGATGATGCCTGCTTTGGCGGCGGAGTACTCCACTCCCTTCATCATGCCGATGACGCCAGAGGTAGATGAGATGCTGACAATCTTGCCGCTATGCCTCTCTATCATGTGGTTGACTACCGCGCGCGTGCAGTTGATTGTCCCGATGAGATTAAGGTCAATGATTTCCTCCGCCCGGTTTTCATCAGACCGGGCAAAAAAATCAAGCGCGGTCTTGATTGAGGGACCCGTGGAGCCCCCGGCGGTATTCACCAGGATGTCAATGCGGCCAAGGCTATTCAGGACAGTGCTGACCAATTGCTTCGCCTGGTCAATTCTGATAATGTCAGTGGCTACCGCCAGACCTTTATGTCCCAGGCTGGTGATTTCATCCACGACCCTGCGGGCTTCTTCCAGCCTGATATCAGCCACCGCCACAGTGGCGCCTTCCTTAGCCAGCAGTTTAACTATTTCTCCGCCAATCGCCCCACCACCCCCGGTCACAATGGCAATCTTGTCTTTAACTCTCATTGCTACCTCCCATGGACGGTTTATTATATGGCAGTTCGGCGACTGTGTTTATGACGAACTGTTTACGGATAGAGCACTATTTTGCCCGCCTCGCCACTGACAGCCAGCTTAAAGGCTTCTTCAAACTCAGCCAGTGGAAAACGGTGCGTGATTACCCGGGCGGGGTCAAACTTGCCCGTTTCCAGCAGGGTCCGCACCTGCCACAGCGTCTTCCAGACCACATGACCGATGACACCAAATACTCTTACGCCTTTCCTGATAATGTCTGGATGGGTATCCAGTTCTATGGGTCCCGCCGGAACGCCAACCATGCTGAGCCTGCCTTCACTCTTGAGCACTTTGAGTGCCTGCCTCAGGGCTTCAGCGCTACCGCTAATCTCAAGTGAGACATCCACGCCGAGCCCGTCGGTGGCGTCCATGATGGTCTTTGCCGCGTCCTGCTCACGGGGGTTGATGACCGTGATATCAGGAAATAGCTGGCGCGCCAGAGCAATTCTCGGAGGGGCTACTTCCAGGGCAAACACTTGCGCGGCACCAAAAGCTTTCGCGGCGCCGATGGCGAACAGCCCGATTGGCCCACAGCCAAAAACAGCGACGCTTTTGCCGTTCACCTCGTCAGCGAGGACGCCGTGGACTGCCACGCCGATTGGCTCGTAGATGGCACCGAGGTCCGCAGAGATGTCCTTCGGGTGTTTCCAACAGCAGATAGCCGGCACACGGGCATACTCCGCTAGGGTGCCATCAATGCTGACGCCTAGTATTTTGCGGTTCTGGCAGTGATGCGCCAAGCCCATTTTGCAGTAGTAACACTCCCCGCAGAAAATAAGCGATTCAGGAGAAACAATATCGCCTTTTTTGAGGCTGGTAACATATTCGCCCACCTCAATCACTTCCCCGCAGGTCTCATGCCCGATGATGGTGGGTATGGGCACACCGCGCATGTAGCCGGGGGTAGACTTAAATATGTGAATATCACTGCCGCAGATGCTCGTCGCCTTTACCTTAATCAACACATCATTGGGACCTATCCCGGGCACTGCCACATCCTTCAGTTCAAGACCCGGAGCCTTGCCGGTTTTAACCAGTGCTTTCATCTTTTTGCTACCCCCTGCAGAAGCATGGTCGGGTGGAAATCCACCTTGAGAGCTATGCCAATAAGGGACTGCCGTTTCTATTTCAGCCGAGAATTTCTCTGCCACTTGGCTTAAAAAGCCGGAATTAGCGCATCGTGTCCTCGCGTTATCTGCCGTGATGGGAAGCCTGTTCGCCGGGTGGTTTGTGCTGACCTATTTTAGCTTTCCCACGGCGTCAGCTATGGCATCTCCCACTTCAGAGGTGGATGACGTGCCTCCCAGGTCTTTCGTCCGGTATTTGCCGTCCTTGAGCACTTTCTTGACCGCTTCCTCCACCAGTTTTGCTGACTGCTTTTCACCCAGTTGCTCTAGCATCATCTGTCCCGCCAGAATAGTGGCAATGGGGTTTACCACATTTTTGCCAGTATATTTGGGTGCTGAACCGTGGATTGGCTCAAACATGGAGAGTCCGTGGGGATTGGTATTGGCTCCGGCGGCTACACCCATGCCGCCCTGAATGGCAGCTCCCAGGTCAGTGATAATGTCCCCAAAGAGGTTTTCCGCCACGATGACGTCAAAGTTCTCCGGGTTTTTAACCATCCACATGCAGGTGGCGTCCACCATGGCAAAATCAGTCCTCACATCAGGGTATTTTTGCGCCACCTTTCTGAAGACTTCATCCCAGTAGACCATGCTGTGATTGAGGGCATTAGATTTAGTGCAACAGGTGAGGTGCTTCTTCCGGCTCCGCGCCAGCTCAAAAGCGTAAGTTATCACTCTCTCCACGCCTTTCTGGCTGAAAACACCCTCCTGGACAACAACTTCCTCCGAGTCCGAGAAAATTTTTCTGAGTCTGGCATACCTGTCATGCTCTGGGGTGCCTTTCTTATACCTTCCTCCCAAGCCGGCATAAAAGCCCTCCGTGTTTTCACGTATGACCACGAAATCTATATCCTGCGGTCCTTTGTTTTTCAAGGGGCAAGGAACACCTTCCAGGAGCTTGATTGGCCTGACATTGGCGAACTGGTCAAAGCCAATGCGTATTTTAAGGACCAGCTCTCTGACTGAGATGTGGTCTGGGACCCTGGGGTCTCCCACTGCGCCGAGAAAGATGGCGTCAAAACCACTCAGTATCTCTAGCCCGTTTTTGGGCATCATCTCTCCTTTTTCCAGGTAATAGTCACATCCCCATGGAAAATGCTCAAACTCAAGTTTGAGGTTGTTGACTTTTGCCTGGACGGCGTTCAGCACCTTTACCCCTTCTCTGATTACTTCCGGACCGATGCCATCACCGGCTATGACTGCAATCCTGTGTTTAGCCATATTGCTTTTCTCCTTTTCTGTTCCTCTTGCTCTGAAGTTGCCCGGTCAGGTCTGCCCGGCATCAAACCTGAAGGAACAAGTGCCGGGCAATTGTTCGTTTATCAGTGCCCTGCACCCGTTTACCTTGCCGCTATGGTGATTTCCTTGGTGCGTCCTTTGCGGCTCCTGATTGACAGCGCTTTCCTCCAATCGCAACGGAAGATAGGTGCTTTACTTTTGGTACAGCCAGTTTGCCACCATCAAACATGGGGAAAACCGGCGACAGCAAAGATGGATGCCAACGTCTCAAGCCTTTCCTTCTTGTTGACCAGTATTCTATTATCAAACACAATCACAGGTCAACCGGCTTGTATCAAGGGGGAATTTAGTCTTCTTGAGTTGGTGAATGGAGATTAAGAGAACGAGCGGAGTGAGGCCGTCATCTGCGCAATGCCGCGCCTGCTTGGCGTCAGCTTTTCAATTAAGTCAATCAGTTCAGAGAGTCCTCTTGTGGCATTTTCAAGTGAGCCGCCGAGGAATCGAACCTCGAACCGGCTGATTAAGAG
>Ga0136652_1001019_pt1 | contig 12488 bp, 9 predicted proteins | sample ConPoolayeEmetaG_FD_94864 | JGI IMG/M metagenome (GOLD analysis project Ga0136652, IMG submission 94864) | Hot spring microbial mat communities from California, USA to study Microbial Dark Matter (Phase II) - Cone Pool mat layer E metaG... ...
GAATGGTGCAGCCCATGTCCTGGTGGAATCGGGTCAGTAACCTGTTCCGAGTCGGATCCGGCCGCGGGGGCGGCGATGGTTCCCCGGCGGCCATGCAGCCGGGGCAGCGGGCCGACCACGGGCGGGTGGCCACGGCCGCTGTACCTGAGATGCCTTTGGTCCGCTGGTGGCGTCGGCCGCCGCGGGCGCCGGCTCGGGAGGCCTCGCTGAAGCTGACCGAGCTGGCGGATGCGATGGAGGAGCATTTCCGTCGACAGGATCAGCGTGCGGCGGAATTGGCCGGCTGGCTGGAGCGGATGGGGGGCACGTTGGAGCGATTGGCCGCGGCCCAGCAGGCGCAGGGCGAGTTCCTGCGGTCGATCGCGGGCCATGCTGAGGCGGCCAGCAAGCATAGCGCCGCCCTGGCCACGACGCTGGGACGGGTACCGGAGTCGCTGCTGGCTCAGGCCGAAGCCATCCGCACGGTGGCCCGGCAACTGGAGATCGGCCACGAGGCTGACAACCAGCTTATGCACTCTTTGCAGCAGTTTGGGCGGGCGGTGGACACGCTGGGCTCTTCGGGCACCGCTCAGGTCGAGGTCTTGCAACGTCTGAGCAACGCCCAGGGTCAGCAGCACGAGGCCTTTGCCGGACTGGTGCGGGAGCAGGGCCGTCGATTTCTGGCCCTGGCGGTGATAGCCGCCGTCCTGGCTCTGGCCGCCTTGGCGGCCTTGGCTGTGACGATCTGGCTGCAAGCGTTCGGACGCTAGGCAGACGGTCGGGGACGATGCCTGGCGTCACAGCAACCGGCCTGCCAGCCGGTCACCGAGCTGAAACGGAATGAAGGTCGCACTGGTCCAGATCAATCCCACCATCGGGGACATCGAGGGAAACACCCGCCGAGTGCTGGATGGGATGTCGCGTGCGGCCCAGGCCGGAGCCAGCCTGGCGGTGTTTCCCGAGCAGACCATCATCGGGTACCCGGCCCGGGACCTGCTGTTGCGGCGAGAGGTCATCGAGGCGAACCTGGCGGCCCTGCGGCGGATCGCGGCCGCCAGTCACCAGGTGGCGGCCCTGGTGGGCTACGCGGACCAGAATACACGCGGCTACGGCCGACCCTTGCTTAATGCCGTCGCTCTGGTGCGCGAGGGCCGCGTGGTGGCTCGCTGGCAGAAGCGGCTGTTGCCGACCTACGACGTTTTTGATGAGGTGCGGTACTTCCAGCCGGGCGGACCGCAGCCGGTGGTGGAACTGGACGGCCGTGTGCTGGGCGTGACCATCTGCGAGGACATGTGGTCGCGCGAGGAGATGTTGGGGCTGCCGCTGTACGACTGCGATCCGATCCGCGATCTGGTTCAGGCCGGCGCGGAACTGATCTTCAATGTCTCGGCATCGCCGTACTTTCTGGGCAAACACCAGTTGCGGTTGGCTCTGATGGCGGATCATGCCGCCGGCAATGGTGTTCCGATACTGTTCGTGAACCAGGTCGGAGGGAACGACGAGCTGCTATTCGACGGGGCCAGCAGCGTGGTCGGGGCGGACGGCAGGCTGCTCGGTCAGGCCCGGGCTTTCGTCGAGGATTGCCTGCTGGTGGACCTGGAAGACCCTGGCAGCACCCGCCACGAGCCGCAGCCGGTCGGCATGGCCAGTCTGCACGATGCGCTGGTGATGGGGCTGCGGGATTACGTTCGCAAATGTCGGTTCGATTCGGTAGTGGTCGGATTGTCCGGGGGGGTGGACTCGGCGGTAGTGGCGGCCCTGGCGGCCGCGGCGCTCGGTCCTTCGAACGTGCACGGCGTGGCTATGCCCAGCCGCTACAGCAGCGAGCACAGTGTGGCCGACGCCCGGGAGCTGGCCGAAGCCCTGGGTATCCGCTTCTCGGTCATTCCCATCGAGCCGATGCATGCGGCTTTCGAGACCAGTCTGGCTCCCCATTTCGACGGGCTGGCCCCGGACGTGACCGAGGAGAACATCCAGGCCCGGACCCGCGGCGCGCTGCTGATGGCTTTGTCCAACAAGTTCGGCAGCCTGCTGCTCACCACCGGCAATAAGAGCGAGCTGGCGGTGGGCTACTGCACCCTATACGGCGACATGGCCGGCGGACTGGCGGTCATCAGCGATGTCCCCAAGACCATGGTCTATCAACTGGCCGAGTACATCAACGCCCGGGCCGGCCGGACGGTCATCCCCCAGCGCACCCTGGCCAAGCCGCCCTCAGCCGAACTGCGACCTAACCAAACCGATCAGGACACGCTGCCACCCTACGACGTGCTGGATCAGATCGTGGATCGGTACGAGGTTCGTTTGCAGAGTCCCCAGCAAATCGTGGCCGCGGGGTTCGATCCGAAGATCGTGGCGGAGGTGATCCGCCTGATCCACCTCAGCGAGTACAAACGGCGACAGGCGGCCCCCGGGTTGAAGGTTACATCCCGGGCCTTCGGTTTCGGTCGTCGGATGCCGATCGCCGCCCGATATCCGCTATAGGCGGGCCGGGAGCGGCTACCTACCATGCTCCCGAAGCCTTTCAGTGGCGGTTCAGCTCCCTCCAGTCCGGGTGCGGCAAACCTGCCAGGTCGATCAGTCGCAGGTCCGCGGTCTTCCAGCCTTTGGGCTGCCGGACGAAGGTCAGCGACCAGGTGGAGGGAACGTTCCGGGCGAAGCCCTCTGCGGAGACGTCGGCGGAGTAAACGGCCCGAGCCACGAATCGGTCCGCTTGCGACTGCTCGACTCGCAGCGACAGACGGTCCAGCCATCGCACGCTGACTTCGCCAAGTCGGCGCCGCGCGAACTCGATGAACGATTGCCGATCGAATTGACCGGATCGGAACTTAGGGGCCAGGGCCGCTTCCAGATTGGTGGTTCGCGAGGCAAGGATGTCCCGCTCGATGGTGGTGAGAACGCGGGCGGCGTGCTCGCGGCGGGTGACGACCAGGGATTGGATAGCCAGCAGGGCGGTGGTTGCGGCCAGGCCGAAGACCAGGGGGCGCCAGCCCCCGCCTCGCCGCCAGTAAACCAGCAACACGAACAGCACCGGGCCGCAGATGCCGGCCAGGGCTGCCCGCGACTCCAACAGAGCCCAGGTGATCCATTCCACGCCCCCATCGTGCCGCCTGGTCGGCGGTTTGCAACCCGGCCGGGAGGGCCGGTCGACCGGACCCGCCACAGGCTGGTCGGGACCCAGTTGCCAAGCCGACTTGCAACTGCTATAAGAAGGTTTTCTTCAGCCCGGCGACGCTCGACTTTCAGGTAGGGCAGCCTGGGCGGAGAATTGGCCCATGTGCAGTTACGCCTCCCCGCCCCGGCGGGTCGTCCCGGCCGCGAGCGGGCGTGGCCCGGCACGGGCGGATTGTCCGACCAAGCTCAGCAGGAACTTGCTACGTTCAGGAGAATGCGATGCCGCAACCGACGACCACCGACACCAGCCCCCCCCAGCGAATGTTCTATCCGCCCGCCGACTTCGTTAAACGGGCGTACATCAAATCCATGGACGAGTACCAGCGGATGTACGAGCGGTCCATCAAGGACCCGGACGGCTTCTGGGGCGAAATGGCCAACGGCTTCTACTGGAAGCAGCGCTGGAGCAAGGTCCGCGAATACGATTTTCGCGGGTCGATATCAATCAAGTATTTCATTGGCGCCAAGACCAATATAAGCTACAACTGCCTGGACCGGCACCTGGAGCAGCGCGGCGACCAGGTGGCGATCATCTGGGAAGGCAACGAGCCCGGCGAGGACGCCAAGCTCACATACCGCCAGCTCCATGCCGAGGTATGCAAGTTTGCCAATGTGCTCAAGAAGTTTGGCGTCACGAAGGGGGATCGGGTCTCGATCTATATGCCGATGATCAAGGAGCTGCCGATCGCGATGCTGGCCTGCGCTCGGATCGGAGCCGTTCATTCGGTGGTCTTTGGGGGCTTCAGCCCCGACTCGCTGGCCGACCGGATCGTAGACTCGGGCTGCAAGCTGCTGGTTACCACGGACGGCGTCTTCCGCGGGGCCAAGGCGGTGACGCTCAAGGCCAACGCCGACGAAGCCATGGACCTGGCGGCCAAGCGTGGCGTAACCGTCAAGACCTGCATTGTCTACCCGCGGGTGGGTAGCAAGATCTCCACCAACATGAAGCCCGGCCGCGATCACTGGTGGCAGGACCTGATGAAAGACGCCTCCCCCGACTGCGAGCCGGAGTGGATGGACTCCGAAGACCCGCTCTTCATCCTTTACACCTCGGGCTCGACCGGCAAGCCCAAGGGCGTGTTGCACACCGTCGGGGGCTACATGGTCTTCACCGCCGTCACCCACAAGTACATCTTCGACTATCACGACGGCGACATCTTCTGGTGCACCGCCGACATCGGCTGGGTGACCGGGCACTCCTACATCGTCTACGGCCCGCTGTGCAACGGGGCCACCACCGTGATGTTCGAGGGAATCCCGACCTACCCGACCGCCAGCCGATTTTGGGACGTGGTCGACAAGTACAAGGTCAATCAGTTCTACACCGCCCCGACCGCCATCCGGGCTCTGATGCGCGAGGGCGAAAAGTGGGTAGATGGGCACGATCTGTCCAGCCTGCGACTGCTGGGCACCGTGGGCGAGCCGATCAACCCCGAAGCCTGGATGTGGTATCACCGGCACGTCGGCCGTGAGCGCTGCCCGATCGTTGACACCTGGTGGCAGACCGAGACCGGCGGCATCCTGATCACCCCGCTGCCGGGTGCCATCCCGACCAAGCCCGGCTCGGCCACCCTGCCATTCTTCGGGGTCAAGCCGGTCATCATCGACGAGCAGGGCAAGATCATCGAGGGTCCAGCCTCGGGGGCCCTGTTCATCGCTGAACCCTGGCCGGGCATTATGCGAACCGTGTACGGTCAGCATGAGCGATTCCGGGAGATGTATTTCAGCCGCGTGCCGGGGTACTACTTCACCGGCGACGGCTGCCGACGCGACGAGGACGGCTACTACTGGATCACCGGCCGAATCGACGACGTCATCAACGTCTCGGGGCACCGGCTTGGCACGGCCGAGGTCGAAAGCGCCCTGGTCTCGCACCCGGCGGTAGCCGAGGCCGCAGTGGTCGGCTACCCGCACGAGATCAAGGGGCAGGGCATCTACGCCTATGTCACCCTGAAGGTTGGCCAGGAGTACACGGACGCTCTCAAGGAGGAGCTCAAGAAGCACGTACGCAAGGAAATCGGCCCGATTGCTACGCCGGACGTGATCCACTGGGCCCCCGGCCTGCCCAAGACCCGCAGCGGCAAGATCATGCGGCGGATCCTGCGGAAGATCGCCGAAGGGCAGGTCCAGGACATCGGCGACACGACCACCCTGGCCGATCCGAGCGTGGTGGACAACCTCATCAAGACCCGGCAGGTGTAGGGTTCGCAGACCGGGAACTGGATGGTGGGCGGGCGGCTTAGAGGCGCGGTGGGGGAGAGAGAGGCGTTTGCGCGCGATCGTAGACGCACCGGGAGATAAACATGTCGAGTGGAAGTCCGTCGAGTCCGGCGATCGAGGCGGCCGCGCCCCGGCCGGTCATGAATCGCTGGTGGGTAGTTGTGGGGGCTATTTTGATTCAATTATGTCTGGGTGCGATTTACGCCTGGTCCGTGTTCACCAAGGCGTTGACTGTGGACCCGTTCCACTTCACGGCTACGCAGACCCAGGCCGTCTTCTCGGTGGGCCTGGCCACCTTCGCGGTCTTCACCATCATTGGCGGACGCTGGCAGGCGGCCACCAGTCCGGCCATGGTGGCCCGCGTCGGCGGCCTGCTGCTGGGCCTGGGCTATGTGCTGGCCAGGCTGGTGGGAACCTCTTTCCCCGGCCTGCTGGTGACCATCGGGCTGATCGGCGGGGCGGGTATCGGCCTGGGCTACGTCGTCCCCATCGCCGTCGGCGTGAAGTGGTTCCCTGACAAAAAGGGGTTGATTACCGGCCTGGCGGTGGCCGGATTCGGATTCGGGGCTTTGATCTGGATCGAGCTGGCCGACCCGGGCGTCGGCAAGCTGATCACCCGTCTGGGAGTGTCCAACGTCTTCCTGGTTTATGGCGTCGTCTTCTTCCTGCTGGTGATGCTGGGTTCGATCTGGATGAGGAATCCGCCCGAGGGGTGGTTGCCGCCGGGTTGGTCGGCAGCCGGCGGGAAGACCGCCCCGGCGGGCACTGGGCCAGCGTTCGATCCGGCTCAGATGCTGCGGACGCCGCAGTTTTACATGCTGTGGTTCATGTTCATTGCCGGGGCTCTGGCCGGGCTAATGGTGATCGGCATCATCAAGCTTTTCGGCACGGACGCGCTGCAAGCCCGGGCCGGGATGGACGAGCAGAAGGCCGCCGCCACGGCTGCCGCCGCCATGGGGGTGTTTTTTGCGATCTTCAACGGCGTCGGCCGAATCGCCTGGGGCGTGATCTCGGACAAGATCGGTCGCAAGGCGTCTCTGGTGCTCATGTCCGCCTTGCAGGGCGTCATGATGTTCCTGTTCTTCTATATGGGCGGCGTGACCGGCCTGCTGTTTCTGGGGGCGGCGGTGATCGCCTTCAACTTCGGGGCCAACTTCGCGCTCTTCCCGGCGGCGACCGCGGACTACTTCGGCAACCGGAACGTGGGCAAGAACTACGGGTGGATGTTCACAGCCTACGGCGTAGGCGGCATTGTCGGGCCGATCATGGCCGGGCTGTTCAAGGATGCCGGCAAGGCCGCGGTGCAGGCGGCCGGCAGCAAGACGGCGGCTCTGGAGGCGGCCCTGAACGCCTGGCACCCGGCCTTCATCATCGCCGGCATCGCCTGCCTGGTGGCGGCGGCGGTCGGCCTGGCCCTGCGCACTCCCAAGTTGCCAGCGGCCCCGCCTCCGTCAGCGCAGGGCTCCGGTTAGAAGCCGAGCCGGCCGCTTCCCGGTCCGCAGACTTGAAGACCGTGGCCAAGTTGCGTGACTGGGCGGGCCGAAGCATAGTATTTCACGCGTGCTCATGACCACTGAGAAGCTCCAAGAGGCGTTGCCTGAGATCGTTCGTCGCCTGGGGGCGGCGTTCGATCCCTGCACGATCTATCTGTTCGGGTCGTGCGCTTATGGTCAGATCGGGCCCGACAGCGACGTGGACGTACTGGTCGTGGTTCCCGAGTCGCCACTGACTTTCTTTGAACGCGGGGCCAAGGCTTATCGCTCGTTGCGGCACATCGGGGTGCCGGTGGACGTGATGGTCTACACCCGTGAGGAGTTTGACCGGCGGGCGGAGCTGCCGGTCTCCTTCGAGCGCACGGTTCGGGAGAAGGGGAGAGTACTCCATGCCGCCTGAGCTCGCGGAGGTCCGGGCGTGGCTGCTCAAGGCTCGCAACGACTGGTCGCTGGCCCGCAAGGCACTGAACCCGCCGCCGGGCGAGCTGGACCTGTCCGCTTTTCATTGTCAGCAGGCGGTCGAGAAAACCCTGAAAGCCTACCTCGTAAGCCGGTCTATCCGCTTCGAGAAAATCCATGATCTGAACGAGCTTCTGGACTACTGTGCCGCCAGCGACCCCGGATTTGAAACCCTACGCGACTCAGCAGCGCCTCTGACGCTGTACGCCGTGGCATTTCGCTACCCCGGGCCGTGCGAACCCCTGCGGGAGGAAGTCGAGTCGGCGCTGCGCGTCGTGGCGCAGGTTTGGGGCTTCGTCGCGGCTCGTCTTCCGGCAGATGCTGTTCCACCCCTGGACTGGGAGTCCTGATCAATGCCAAAAGCACGTTTCGACGTCACCGACCTTTCGGTCGCCCCTGACGGCAAGAAGAAGATTCTCTGGGCCGATCGGGATATGCCCGTGCTGGCCCTGATTCGGGAGCGGTTCGAGAAACAGCGGCCGCTGCGCGGCATCCGAATGGGCTGCTGCATGCACGTGACCAGCGAAACCGCCAACCTAGTGCGGACCCTCAAAGCCGGCGGGGCCGAGGTCGCGCTCTGCGCCTCCAATCCGCTCAGTACGCAGGACGCCTGCGCCGCCAGCATCGTTAAGGATTTCGGCGTGTCGGTCTTTGCCCGGCGGGGCGAGAGCGTGAAGGTATTCTACGACCATGTGAACGCGGTGATCGACAGGCGGCCGCATATCACCATGGACGATGGGGCCGACCTGGTGAACACCCTGCACACCAAGCGGCAGAAGGAGGCCCGCAATATCCTGGCCAGCATGGAGGAAACCACCACGGGCGTGATCCGCCTGCGAGCCATGGCCCGGGAGGGAATCCTCAAGTTCCCGGTGATCGCGGTCAACGACGCCGACACCAAGCACCTGTTCGATAACCGCTACGGCACCGGACAGAGCACCATCGACGGAATCGTTCGGGCCACCGACCTGCTGTTGGCCGGCAAACACGTGGTGGTGGCGGGCTACGGCTGGTGCGGACGCGGCGTGGCCATGCGGGCGCGCGGAGCCGGCGCGATCGTCACGGTAACCGAAGTCAGCCCGCTCAGGGCGCTGGAAGCCGCGATGGACGGCTTCGACGTCTGCCCCATGAACGAAGCCGCCGAGTTCGGCGAAGTATTCATCACCGTGACCGGCAACAAACACGTCATTCGCGCTGAACACTTCCGGAAAATGAAGGACGGCGCCATCGTATGCAACAGCGGTCACTTCGATGTCGAGATCGACATCCCGGCCCTGACCAGGTTGTCAAAGCGGGTCATACGAGACGTGCGGCCAATGGTGACGGAATTCCAGATACCGCTGCGCCGGTCCGCGCTAGGGCGTTCTGGCTTGCGGGCCGTACCATGCAAGAGCATTTACCTGCTGGCCGACGGGCGGCTGGTGAACCTGAGTGCCGCGACCGGCCATCCGGCCAGTGTAATGGACATGAGCTTTGCCACCCAGGCCCTGACTGCCGAGTGGATTGTTCAGCGGGCCGGGAAGCTGCCGGTGGCGGTGCACGATGTCCCGCACGAGATCGAGGAGCAGGTCGCCCGGCTCAAACTCCAGGCCATGGGCCTTCGGATCGACCGGCTGACGCCCGAGCAAAGGCGGTACTTGGCCAGTTCGGGCGAAGGCACCTGAGCCGCAGGGCGGCCCCGGCGGTGGGGCGGTCGAGGTGGCCGGCGCAAAGCCGGCGCGTCGGCTGTAGGACCGGTGGCAAACGGGCCGTATACTAGCCCTGTGGAGCTCAGTTATCGCAGGGAATTGATCGTGGTGGCACTGGGGGGCAATGCCATTTCGCGCCCCAACCAGGAAGGGACCATTCCGCAGCAGTTTGAGAACACCCGCTACACGGCGGAGTTTCTGGCCGACCTGGTGCAGGAGGGCTACCAGCTCATCGTCACCCACGGCAACGGGCCCCAGGTCGGCAGTGTCTTGCGACGAGTCGAATTGGCGGCCCGCGAGGTTCCCCGCATGCCGCTGGACATGTGCGGAGCCCACACCCAGGGCGGAATGGGTTTCATGATCGCCCAGTGCATCAACAATGCTCTGCTCAGACGCCGGCTGCGCCGGATCGCCACCGCGATTGTCACCAGCGTGGAGGTGGACGCCGACGATCCGGCGTTCAGCAGGCCCTCCAAGCCCATCGGCAGCTTCTACCGCAAGGACAAAGCCGAAGAACTGATGCGCGAGCATGGGTGGGAGATGGTATACATCCCGCGGCAGGGTTACCGCCGCGTGGTTCCCTCGCCGGCCCCCAAGGCAATTGTGGAAATCGAGTTCATTCGACGGCTGGTTGATGCGGGGGAACTGCTGGTGGCGGCCGGCGGCGGCGGGATCCCCGTGACCCGTGACCCCGACGGCTACTGGCGGGGCGTCGAAGCCGTCATCGACAAGGATCGAACCGCCGCTTTGCTGGGGCGCACCCTGGATGCCCCCGTCCTGCTGATTGTCACCAGCGTCCCGCAGGTCGCTCTGGACTACGGAACGCCGCAGGAGAGACCGCTGGACCGGCTAACCGTCTCGCAGGCTCAGTGCTACCTGGAGCAGGGCCAGTTTCCGCCCGGCTCGATGGGTCCGAAGATCGAGGCTGCAATCGAGTTCCTGCGTGATTGCAAAGCCGGCGACGCTCGGGTCATCATCTGCGACATCGAGCACATGGCCGATGCGCTCAAGGGGCGCAGCGGCACGCGAATCGAGCCGGACGCGTAGATGAGGGCTTCGCCAGCGCGACGAGCCGACCGGACCGAGCTTGCAGGGTGGGGCCGGGCAAGCTACCGGAGCCCGGCAGGGGCTGGCGACCGCCAGAACGATTCCGGCTCCTTCTTCGGGTCATTGTCGGCCGGACCGCTTTCTGGTCGCGCGGGCGGCCGGAGGTTATGCTGCGCACCTGGATTGCTCGGCGGGCGTCACCGAGCCGGGCGGCGGCGATGATCAGGTGGACAGGATCAGGCGATGAATAGGCTAGGCTGGGCACGAGTCGGTCTGATCGGTGGATTGGGGATCTGGGCGATCCTGGCGGGCTGCAAGCGGCAGGAAGCCGCATCGCAGCCGGCGGGGACGCCCTCGGCCGCCAAACCGGAGGCGGTGACCAGCCCAGCCGGGCCTAAACCGCTGGTCTTGCCAGAGGTCGATGACAGCATTCTGCCGGTGGCACTTCAGATCAAGATTGCAGCCGCCCGGCGTGAGGCCCTGCGGATGCCCGACGACGTGACCAAGGTGGGCGACCTCGGGGCCTTGTGCTACGCGCACGGGTTCCCCAGCGTGGCGGTGGCGTGCTTCAAACGTGCCGCCGAGCTGGCTCCCGAGGAAATCGCCTGGTGGTACTATTTGGGTTTGTCGTACGAGCGGGCCGGAGACCCAGGCCAGGCGACGGCGGCGTACGAGAAGGTCCTTTCCATCCGACCGAACTACCGGCCGGCCCGGACCCGACTGGCCGCTTTGCTGATCGAAAAAGACCCGGTCCGGGCGCAGGAGTTCTTCAAAGGGGCGGCCGCGGGGGACCCAAACGACCCGGCGGGCACGACCGGGCTGGGGTTGTGCGCTCTGGCCGCCGGCCGGCTGGATGAGGCTTTGGAGCTTTTTAACGAGGCCCTGAGAAGCGCGCCCCGGTATGGCCCGGCCCACGCCGGGCTGGCCAAGGTACTCGACGCGCAGGGGAAGGTCGATCAGGCCGCGGTGCACCGGCAGAAGGCGGTTGGGGACGAGCGCCTGCGTCCGCTGGTGGACTGGCTGGAGCTGTCTTTGTTGCAGCGGGGCCTGGACCTGCCGACCCTGACCGAGTCGGCCAAGAACCTGGCCGAGAAGCGCCAGTGGGCCCAGGCTGAGCAGATGCTTCGCGAGGCCCTGGACCTGGACGAGTCTCGGGTGACCGTGCGGACCAGTCTGGGCGAATTGCTGGGCCGGCAGGGGAAGCTGGACGAGGCGATCCGCGAGTTCGAGCATGTACTGAACCTGCCGGAGGGCAAGGACTACGCCCCGGCCAAGATTCATCTGGCCTTCGCGCTCATTCTGCGCAAGGAATATGACCGGGCCGAGAGCCTGCTACGCGAGGTTCTCTCCCAGCACCCCGATGACGTCGAGGTGCTGCGCCGTTTCTGCGCGCTGGCGCTTCAGCAGGGCGATCCGGAGAAAGCGGTGCCGGTGGTGAATGCCGGCCTGGCCGCAGCCCCTGGCGATGCCGAGTTCCACGAGCTGGCGGCCCATTGGCTGAAGGACCTGAAGCGGCCGGCCGAAGCCCGGGCGGCTTTGGAGAAGGCCATCCAGTTGGAGCCCGGGCTGGCCAGCGCTCGCCATACGCTCGGTGCCTGGGCCCTCGCGGACGGTGACAGTGCCACTGCCAGGCGGGAGTGGACGGAAGCCATGCGGGTGGCCCCAACTTACCTGCCGCCTCGTTTGGCTCTGTTGCGTCTGGCGCTGGCCGGCAAGGATTACGAGCAGGCCGAGCGGCTCGCTCGCGAAGGGCTGGAACTGGTTCCCGACTCGCCGCTGTTGGAAAACGCCCTGGCTTGGCTGCTGGCGACCTGCCCGGACCAGAGCCGTCGGGATTCTCAGGCGGCAGTCGAGCGGGCTGAGAAGGTCTGCCAGGCCACCAAGCACAGCGAGCACGCGTTCCTGGATACGCTGGCGGCAGCATATGCGGCCGCCGGCCGCTTCGAGGAGGCCCGGAAATGGATCGCCGAAGCCATTCGGCTGGCCGAGAGTGCCGGGCAGGCCGAAGCGGTCGCCGAGTACCGGACGCGCCAAAAGTTGTATGAAGCCGACCAGCCGTTCTACGAGTCCCAGTAGGCCGGGGGCAGGCGGGCCGGGGCGGTCGGAAGACGGATGGGCCGTGGCTGAGAACCGACGGAAACCAGAGCATGGCGATCCAGTTCCTGTGCAGCCAGTGCGGTCAGCCCATTGAGGTCGATGACGAGCACGCGGGCCGGACTGCCGCCTGTCCGTATTGTCATCAGGTCGTCGGTGTACCGCCGGAGTCGACCTACCGTCCGGCTTCGGCCGGGTCCGCCCGGCCGGCGACGGGTACGGCGTCGGCGGAATCGCCGGGCTGGTCGGCCGGCCCGGCCCGGACTGAGCCGGGCGGGTTGCCTGCCCGGCACCGGGTGGCTCTCACTTTCGGCTCATATGCCCTGGTTTGCAC
>Ga0136652_1001020_pt1 | contig 12486 bp, 11 predicted proteins | sample ConPoolayeEmetaG_FD_94864 | JGI IMG/M metagenome (GOLD analysis project Ga0136652, IMG submission 94864) | Hot spring microbial mat communities from California, USA to study Microbial Dark Matter (Phase II) - Cone Pool mat layer E metaG... ...
CGGTATTTTTACCCGACTTTGCCAGACGAAGAACATTCCGCTCGTCGAAGTCGAAAAAACCCTCGACGCTCTTCCCCCTCTAAAGAACGCTTTTCAATAAATGCCTGAATCCCTGATCTTTTTCTTGATGGTGGCCGTCTTTGTTCTTCTGGCCATGGCCGTCAGACTTCGTGTCGGCCTCGCTCTTGCTCTGGCCGCCGTGGCCGGCTCCCTGCTCGCCGGTGAAGGAATCAGTCTGCGACATCTCTTCGAGGGCGCCTTCGGCTACTTCGACGTGATTCTGATCATCCTTACGGCGACGCTGTTCATCAAAGCTCTTGAAGCAGGCGGCATCCTCGACACGGTCGTCGCTTCCCTGCTCAAGACATTCTACCGCAGCAAAATCCTTCTGCTTCTCGTCATCATGCTGATTCTAATGTTTCCCGGAATGCTCACCGGATCTTCGACCGCCGCCATCCTCAGCTCCGGTCCCCTGATCGCTCCAGTGATGATGAAACTCGGGCTGCCCCGGCTGAAAACCGGCGCCTTGATTGCCATGGGTGGAATTCTCGGAATGGTCGCGCCTCCTGTCAATATCCTGATCATGATCATGGGCGCCGGGGTCGATATGCCCTACGTCGGCGTCACCCTGCCCCTCCTCCTGATCGTCCTTCCCCTGGCTGTCGTCATTCCGCTTGTCATCGCTTATCGAGATATCCGAATGATCAACCGGGAAGAAATGGAATCGATCCTGCCGCCGTCTCTGCCGACTCGATACCGTTTTCGTCAGTATTTGCCTTTTCTTGCCTTGATCCTTTTGATGGCCGCCCCCGGCTTAAGCGCCGGAAAATTTCCCGACTTCGGCATTCCCGGGGTTTTCATCGTCGCGAGTTTTGTCGCCGTCGTCTCCGGCCGCCGCCTCCACATTCTTCGGATGACGCAAAAGGCGGTCGAGGAGGCCTTGCCCATTCTGGCGATCCTGGTCGGAGTAGGAATGTTTCTTCAGGTCATGACGTTAAGCGGAGCGCGGGGATTCGCCGTAATGTCGATCCTGTCGCTTCCCTCTCTTCTCCTTTACTTCGGGATCGCTCTCAGCCTGCCCGCGTTCGGCGGAGTTTCCACCTTCGGCTCAGCTTCCATCCTCGGCATCCCCTACATCCTGGCTCTGGTCGAACGAAACGCCCTCCTGACCTCGGCCGCCTTATCGACGATCGCCGCCTTGGGCGATCTTGTCCCGCCGGCCGCCATCTCGGGACGGTTCGCCGCCCAGGTGATCGAAGAAAAAAATTTTTTCCGGGTCGTGCGCTTCTGCCTTATCCCGGTTCTTCTCCAGCTCGCGGCAGGCGTCGGCGTCTTGATCCTCACGCCCGTTTTGGATAAGCTTTTTTAACGGCCATGCGATTCTTTTATCTTCTCATCGTCCTCTATCTGAGCGTCCATTTCGTCTGGCTTATTTTTCGCTCCAAAAAATTCCAGGACCAGCTTTCGGCCGTCCTCGTTCTCGTTCTTCTTCTGCTCCGACTCTGCCTCATCAAATGAGCACCAGAGGAGATCAGGCCCGGCCGCTCCACGCTTTGGCCTGCCTGATCTTCGCTTTCGTCCTCAGCTTTCTCTCCGGCCGCAGTTTTATCCGCATGCACCGGGCGGAAAGGATTTATCCCAGCCCCGGCCTCCGCGAGCAAAAGAGGCTCAGCGAATATTTTCTTCCCATCCGAAAAACCCAAGGAGATACGGACGTCTTTATTTTTAAGGGGAACAAGCCCGGAGGAAATCTCCTCATCATCGGCGGCACTCATCCCAACGAGCCGGCCGGCTTTGTCACGGCTGTTCTGCTCGTCGAGAACATCCGCGTCGAACGCGGGACGATCTTGATCATTCCCCGGGCGAACGCGAGCGGTTTTAGCCACAGCGATCCCCAGGAGGGAAATCCCCAGCGATTCTATGTTCCCACCCCGACCGGGTCGAGAGCCTTCCGGCTGGGCTCCAGGCTGACCAATCCCGTCGATCAGTGGCCTGATCCGGCCATCTACATAAATCCCGCCGGCCAGAAGCTCGCCGGAAACGAAGCCAGAAATCTTAATCGTTGTTACCCCGGCCGGCCGAACGGATCTTTGACGGAAAGAGTCGCTTTTTCCATTATGGAGCTGATCCGCCGGGAAGAAATCGACTTCGGCATCGACCTTCACGAGTCGGCCCCCGAGTATCCGGTGATCAACGCCATCGTATTCCACGAAAACAGTGCCGAGCTTGCGGCCATGGCGATGATGGAGCTTCAATCGGAGGGATACGAAATCCGCCTCGAGGCTTCGCCGCCCAACTTGCGCGGACTGACTCATCGAGAGTGGGGCGACCACGCCGGAATCCGGGCCGTCCTCCTTGAAACCCCGAACGCCTCGCACGGCCGCCTCAAGGGCAGGCCATCATCCTCTCTCATCGTGGACGGCCGCGATAAGTTCTACGAAAAGGCCTCCAAGCTCGGCTGGCTTTTCGTCCCCTACGGCAAAGAGGGCATCCCCCTGGCTCACCGAGTCGCTCGCCATCTCGCAGCCCTGCGGGCGCTCGTCTCGAGCTTTTCCGAGCTCGAACCTGACAGGGCAATCGAAATCGAGGGTCTCCCAGAAGCTGAAGAGGTTCGGGAAAGAGGAGTCGGCGCCTTCCTTCATTCGTCGGATTAAGGCCCTGAATCAAACAGCGTCGTCCTTTCATACCTGCCCGACGAGCGGCCAAAGCCGAGCCGCCGATTCTCCGCTTCTTCAAACCCCAAACGGAATCCTCGTCCATCCTTCGAAGCTCGGCTAAATGGCGGTTCTGCCTACACTTAGCATTGACAAACGCCGCCTGTTTGGATAGGATAAGGCATCGTTTTTGCCGGATCGCATGGAAATCATCGTCGCCCGGAACTCAGGCTTTTGCTACGGTGTCCGTCGTGCCATGCAGATGGCTCTCCAGACAAGGCGCCGAACCGAAGGCCCGGTCTTGACTTTGGGCGAACTCATCCACAACCCTCGGACCATCGCCGACCTGGAAGCCAGAGGCGTCCACTCGGTCGAACATCCGGAATCGATTTCGGGCGGAACGGTGATTATTCGGAGTCATGGCGTCGCGCCGGATGTTTACCGCCTCCTCAAGAACAAGAGAGTTCAGGTTGTCGACGCCACCTGCCCGATCGTCAAAAAAATTCAGGACCTCGTCGCCCGACTGGCGAAAAGCGGCGAAGACGTCATCATCGTCGGCGATCCCCGTCATCCGGAAATCAAGGGATTGCTCGGCTACAGCCGCGGCCGCGGCCGAGTCATTGAAAACGAAGCCCAAGCCGGCAAACTGCCCCAGAAAAAAAGACGGGCCGTCCTGGCTCAATCGACCCAGGATGTTTTTCGCTTCGGCCGGGTCGTCGCCGTCCTGATCGAGAAGACGGAAGAGCTTCGGGTCTATAACACGATCTGCCGCTTCACCCGAAGCCGGCAGAAATCCACCTCTGACCTCGCATCTCGGGTGGATACGCTCTTCGTCGTCGGCGGGAAAAAAAGCTCCAATACGGCCCAGTTATATCAGATCTCCAAGCGGGTTCTGGCGAACACGCATCTTATCGAAAACGCCTCGGAGATCACTCCCCAGTTGCTCCGGGGATCGAAACGAATCGGCATTTCCGGCGGAGCCTCCACCCCGCCCGAGGCCATCTCGGAAGCCGTGGCGAAAATTCAACGCTGCATCGAACATTATTCTCAAAGGGAGACAACGGTCCAATGGCAGAGCTAAAAAAACACGCCGACAAAGACGAAAAAATGACCATGGAAGACTATGAGCATCTCCTCGACAAGTACCAGTTCAGCACCAAGGAAATCACCCCGGGGAAAATCATCCGGGGAAAAGTGATCAAGGTCACGCCGTCTGGAGTGCTCGTCGATATCGGTTTCAAATCGGAGGGGATGATTCCGCTGGAGGAGATCTCCGAGGCCGAAGCAAAAAAAATTCGGCCGGGGGAAGAAATCGAAGCCATTCTGGAAAAGACCGACCGCGAGGGATATCTCATCCTTTCCAAGAAGAGAGCCGATGTCCTGCGCGCCCTGGATCAGTTGGAAAAAGCTTACACCACCAAAGGTTGGGTGACGGGCAAGGTGATGGCGAAGGGCAAGACGGGCTACGATGTCGACGTCGGGATCAGCGCCTTCCTGCCCGACAGCCATGCCGACGTCAAGGCCGTTCGCAAACCGGAAGAGCTCGTCGGGCAGACATTCAAGTTCAAAGTTATCAAGTTCGACCGGAAAAGTGAAAACGCCGTTCTCTCCCGCAGGCTTTTCCTCCAAGACGAGCGGGAAAAGAAAAAAAGGCGTGTCTTCAGCCGGCTGGTCAAAGGCGAAAAAATCAAGGGTCAGGTGAAATCGGTAACGAACTTCGGGGTCTTCATCGACCTTGGCGGGATCGAAGGCCTGCTTCACGTATCGGATATGTCCTGGGGGAAAATCGGTCATCCTTCGGAGCTCTTTCAGGTCGGCCAGGAAGTCGAGGCCGTCGTTCTCGATTTCAACGAGAAAGAGGAAAAAATTTCCCTCGGCTATAAACAGCTGACCGAAGACCCCTGGAAAAACATCCTCCAGAGGTATGCCGTCGGTCAAAAGGTCAAAGGCAAAGTCGTCAGCCTGACGGATTTCGGAGCTTTCGTCGAGCTCGAAAAAGGAATCGAAGGGCTGGTGCATATTTCCGACCTGACCTGGTCGCGGAAAATGATCCATCCCAAGAAAATCCTTTCTCTCGGCGAGGAGGTCGTGGTCGCCATCCTGGATATCAACCCGGAGACCAAGCGGATCTCGCTGGGACTCAAGCAATCGACTCCTCATCCGCTTGAGCTCCTGAGACAAAAATACGCTCCCGGTTCCAGAATCAAGGGAAAAATCACCAGCCTCACCGACTTCGGGGCTTTTGTGGAAGTCGAGCCGGGGATCGAGGGTCTGATCCATGTCTCGGACATTTCCTGGGAAAAAGTCAAGCATCCTTCGTTGCGGCTGGCCGTCGGCCAGGAGGTCGAAGCCGTCATCCTGAACATCGACGTCGAGAAGCAAAAGGTTTCTTTGGGCATCAAGCAGCTCGCCGGCGACATCTGGGAGGATTTCTTTTCTCGCCACAAGGTCGGGGATCTGGTCAAAGTTCGGATCGTCCGGATTGCCGATTTCGGCGTCTTCGTCGAGATCACGCCCGGGATTGAAGGCGTCGTCTTCCTTTCCGAGCTGGATGAAAGAAAAATCGAAAACCCGGCCCAGGATTTTTCAGTGGGCGAAGAGCGGGTCGCCAAAATCATCAAGCTGAACTCCAAGGAAAAAAAGATCTCGCTCAGCTTCCGGCTCGCCCAGCTGGAAATCCAGAAGTTGGAGTACCAGAAGTTCGTTCGCAGCCAGGATGACCGGCTGACGCTCGGCGATCTCATGGCCGATAAGTTCAAGAAAATCCGTCCGCCAAAAAGAGGGAGCGAAGAAAAGGAGGGAAAACATGATTAAGGCCGACCTGATCAGCAAAATTGCTCGGGAATTGGACATCTCCAAGCAAGAAGCCGAAGAGGGGGTCAACCTCTTTTTCCAGTCGATTAAAGAGGCCATTCTCAAGGGGGAGGAAATCGAAATCCGGGGGTTCGGCAGTTTTCGCTTCCGCAAAAGGACTTCCCGCGCCGGCCGCAATCCGAGAACCGGGGCCCTGGTCAAAGTCCCGCCCAAGAAGGTCCTCTATTTCAAACCGAGCAAGCTTCTCAAGGAGATGATCAATAAATAATGGAATATCTTTCGGCCCCCTGGCGAGGGGATTACGTCAAGGCGGTCTTCCGGATGCGCGGCTGCATTTTCTGCCGGGCCCTAAGATCTTCTGACGACGGAGCGACCTATATCCTCTATCGAGGAAAATTCAACTTTGTCATTCTGAATAAATTTCCCTACAATCCGGGCCACCTGATGATCGCGCCCTATCGACATACTGCGTCTTTGGAAAGAACCCCGAAGGAGGCGAGCGACGAGCTCACCGAACTGCTCAAGCTCTCGCTCCGCGTCTTGAAGAAACGGTATCGCCCCCAGGGTTTCAATGTCGGCCTGAATCTCGGACGGAGTGCGGGAGCCGGGGTTGTCCACCATTATCACCTCCACGTCATTCCCCGCTGGCAGGGAGACTCAAATTTCATGCCCCTGGTCGGCCGGACCCGGGTGATGGTGGAAGATCTGAACAGCGTTTACAGCCAGCTTCGGCCCCTTTTCGACAAAGAAAAGGGCGGCTCCTCCAAGAAGAAACCAAGATGAATTTCGACCTCAACGAAGACCAGCGCTTGCTTTTACAGCTCGTCCGGGATTTCGCCCGGAATGAGATCGGACCGAAGATCGCCGACTACGAAAGTCGGCATGCTTTCCCAACCGAGATCGTCCGTCGGATGGCCGAGCTTGGATTCCTCGGAATGACGGTTCCGGCCGAGTACGGAGGAACGCGCACCGACTATCTGACATTGATCATCGCCCTGGAAGAATTGAGTCGGGTTTCGCCGACCGTCTGTCTGATCACCAGCGTACACGCGTCTCTTTTCTGCAACTCCATCCTCGACTTCGGCACGACGGAACAGAAGAAGAAATATTTGCCTCCCGCCGCCCGGGGGGAGATCCTCGGAGCTTTCGCCTTGACGGAGCCGGGCGCCGGGTCGGACGCGACAGGCCTCAAAACCCGGGCCGTCCGATCCGGCTCTGAGTATATTCTCAACGGCACGAAGGCTTGGGTCTCCACCGGGTCGGAGGCCGACGCCTTGATCATCATTGCCAAGACGGGAGGCGAGGCGGAATCGGCCAAGCTGAGCGCCTTCATCGTGGAAAAGGATTTTCCCGGGTTCCGGGTCGCCCGCATCGAAGAGAAGATGGGGCTTCATTCCTCGGTCACCGCCGAAATCTCCCTGGAGGACTGCCGGGTTCCGGCCGAGAACCTCCTCGGTGGCGAAGGACGAGGTGCGGCCGTCGCCCTGCACGGACTCGACGGCAGCCGAATCGGGATCGCCGCCCAGGCCGTCGGTCTCTCGCAACAAGCGCTCGAGCTGGCTGTTCGGTATGCGAAGCAGCGCGAGGCCTTCGGCAAAAAAATTTCCGAATTCCAGGCCATCCAGGTCATGATCGCCGATATCGCCACTCTGGCCGAAGCCTCGCGGCTCTTGACCTACAAGGCGGCAAATTATTATGACCGCGGACTGAGCTATTCCAAAGAGGCGGCGATGGCCAAGCTCTTCGCTACCGAGGCAGCCAACAAGATCGCCTATCTCGCCCTTCAGATCCACGGCGGATACGGCTATTCCAAAGAATATGAGATCGAGCGCCTCTATCGCGACGCCCGAGTGATGACCATCTATGAAGGGACTTCGGAAATTCAGCGCCTGGTTATTGCTCGAAATTTGATGAAAGAGACGTGAACATCGGCCGGTCGAAATCTATCGGCCGAGAATTGAGGTGAAGCCATGCTAAAAACCATGAGAAAAAACGTCAAATCTCTCGCCCCGACGCTCTGGATCGTCATTGCCACCTTCGTCATCGCCATTTTCGCTGTCTGGGGCGGCGCCGGCCGGCTGGGAGAAAAATCCCGGAGCGAGACCATCGCCAGGGTCGGCGGCGACCGAATTCTGATCGACGACTATTACCAGACTCTGCGGCAGAGGCTTGAAGCCCTGCAGAAAGAATTTAAGGAATTGAACAAGCAGTTCATCCAGCAGCTCAACATTCCGCAGCAGGTCCTCGAACAGATGATCCAGCAGAAACTCCTGGAAAAGAAAGCCCAGGAGATGGGGATCACGGCCTCGAATGAGGAGATCCGGGAGAGAATCATCTCCCTCTTCCAGAGGGATGGTAAATTCATCGGCTTCGAGGAATACCGACGCATCCTCGACTACAATCGGACCTCGCTGGCGGAATTCGAAAGCGGCCTGAAAAGGGAAATCGTCCTCAATAAGCTCATCCGGCTCCTTACGGCCGGAATCGCCGTCACCCCCGAAGAGCTCTGGGAAAGCTACAAAAAGCAGACCGAGAGCGCGAGAATCGAATATGTGTTGCTCGCCGAGAGCAAGATCACCGATCTTCCCGCCGCCACGGCGGATGAAATCCAGGCTTACTTCAACCAAAACCAGAACCGCTATGAGCTCCCGGAGCGCCGGGAGGGGGTGTATGTTTTTCTGTTGAATGAGGATGTCAGGAAAGAGATCCAGGTCGCCGATTCCGAAATCGAGAAATACTACAAAGACAATCTCAGCCAGTTCAAGGTGCCGGCAAGAATCCGAGTCAGCCGGATTCTTCTGGCTTTTGCCGGCAAGACAAAGGAGGTTCTGGACGGGGAAACTCAAGCTCTTCTCGACCGAATCTCCAAGGGCGAGGATTTTGCCGCCCTAGCCAGGGAATACTCCGGCGACGAAAGAGCTAAAGACGGGGGCGATTGGGGATACGACGACTGGCGAACCCTTTCCGCCCGGGAAAAAGGAGCGATCGAAAACTTGAACCCGGGGGAAGTCTCCGCAAGCATTGAAAGGCCGGACGGAAACGCGATTCTCAAAGTCACCGCCAAGGAGCCGGAAAAAATCCAACCCCTCGAGGAGGTCAAGCCACGGATCCGAGGAATCATCGAGGACCAGAAAGCCAGAGACCTGGCCGGGGAAAGAATCTCCCGGCTGGAAAAAGCCGCCCGACGGGAGAAAAGCCTCGATGTCGCCGCCCAGAAAGCCGGCCTCAAGGTCAAGAGCACCGGCCTGCTCAAATCGGGTCAAGCATTGGAGGACTTCGACCCTTCCGGCTCGATCAGCCAGGCTCTTTTCGGCCTGAAAGAGAAGGAAGTCTCCCTGCCGATCGCCACCTTCACCGGCACCGGCCTGGTCGAGCTCCAGAAGATCGAACCTCCCCGGCCGGCCAGGCTCGAGGAGGTGAGAGAAGAGGTCGAGAAAGATTTCGAGCTCGCCAGAAAAAAGGAGCGTGCCAAAGCGAGGATCGAGCAGGCCCGCTCCGAGCTTCAAGGGAAAAACTGGGAAGAGGCCGCTTCGAAGCTGGGGCTCGAATACCAGATCATCAAAGAACATAAAAGAGAGCAATACCTGGCCGTCATCGGAGAGAATCCGACGATCGACGATCTGGCCTTTCGTTTGCCTCCCAATGAAATCAGCCCGCCGATCGAATATTCCGAAGGGTACGCCCTTCTCCGCGTGCTGGAGAGAAAAGACGCCAGCCGAGAGGAATTCGACAAGACGATCGAGAGCGAACGAGAAAAGTTTCTTGAGGCCAAGAAAAACCGTTTCCTCCAGGCCTTTCTTGATAGACTCCGGGAACAGGAAGAGGTCACCATGAACTATGATCTGTTCATGAAGGTCAACTCCGACATCCTCTCCCGATTCGAGCGCACGGAATAGGGCTTGCCGGCGGCTCAGTCTCTATTATTTTTATCGATTTTATAGTTTTCATAGAATTTGGTCGGACGGGGAAAAGGAAAATTCGATGGCCGGGCGCGAGGAAGAACAATTCTCTAAAAAGGACGATTTGCCCGTTATTTCCGGATCAATTCGAGAAACAAGGCTTTGACCCGGTCTTCCAGGGCGTTTCTGAAATTTTCAATCGTCTGACTGAAATCGTCCTTCAGGTAATCCTGGATAAACATCGGCTCGCCGATATTCACTCCGATCGTCGCCGGAACAATCCACGGCAGCTGGGTGCCGAAGAGAGCCAGCGGGGTGATGGGCACGGAAATGCCGTTTTCATGATAAAGGTTATTGGCCAGAATGGCCGGCCCGCGTTTGAAAGGGCTGACATAAGGATGAGGATCGTGCGGCCGGACTCGGCCTCGTCCCTGAAGAGTAATGATTGCCCTCCCCTTTCTTAGGTATTCCTGACAGCGGCTCAGCGCCTCCCGCCGGCTGCCGTTGAGGTCGACGGGAATCGTGCCCACTCGGGTGATGTGGCCCGAGACAAATCGGACGAGAGAATTCCGGAGCGGCCTGAGCAGCATGTAGAGGATCGGGCCGAAATCTTTGAGGTGCCGCTTGAAATGTTTGAGGATCAAGCGGTTGAAATTCTCGGGGGTGAAGATTTCTTTGTTCGCCGTAAAGAAAATCATCCGCGGCGCGATGCGCAAAAGAATAGCCACATCCTTGAACGCACCGCAGTGATTCCCGACGACGATATTCGGGCCTTCTTTGACCCAATTTTGAAGTCCCAGAACCCGGATTTTCTTTTTAAAGAGAAGAAAGGAGATCCACTTCTGAAGGGTCGGCTCGACCCGCCGATACTCCTGTTCGAAGGACTCCATCTTTTCGATCGTTTTTTCTATAGCAAAATTCTCCGCAAAAGTAAAACGCCCTGCGGAATCGCTGCCGCTGGGCTGCGTCCTGTTTTTGCGACTCATCTCGGAGCAGCCGCCGCCTCTCAAATCAACGGTCCCGAATTGGAAAAGGCCTCGCTGAATCCCTCTTCTTGTCTTTCCGCCGCCAGAAGTGATAACCTAATCTTCCCTCGGAACGCCGGAGGCGACGATGCTCACTCTGATCAAGAACGGGAATCTTTACGGGCCGGATCCCGCCGGGAAAAAAGATCTCCTTATCGCCGGAGAAAAGATCGTCGCCGTCGCCGAGCCGGGCGCGATCAAGATCAGAGGGATACCTTATGATTCGCAGGATGCGTCTGGGAAAACGATTCTTCCCGGCCTCATCGATCCCCATGTCCATCTCATCGGGGGAGGCGGCGAGGGCGGACCTTCCACCCGGGCGCCGGAAATCCGGATTGAGGATATCGTTCGGAGCGGGGTCACGACGGTCATCGGCTGCCTGGGAACGGACGGAATCACCCGTCATATGACATCGCTCCTGGCCAAGGCCCGCGGCCTTGAAACCGAGGGCATTACGGCCTTTATTTTCTCCGGGTCTTATGAAATTCCGCCTCAGACCCTCACCGGAAGTGTCCGGTCCGACCTTGTCCTCATCGACAAGGTCATCGGAGCTGGAGAAATCGCCATCTCCGACCACCGGTCTTCGCAGCCGACGTTTGACGAATTCGCCCGGTTGGCCGCGGAATGCCGGGTCGGCGGCCTGCTCGGAGGGAAAGCCGGAATCCTGCACCTTCATCTGGGCGACGGCGTCGGCCGGCTCGATATGGTCTTTCGGCTGATCCGGGAGACGGAAATTCCGCCCTCCCAGGTGATCCCCACCCATGTCAATAGAAACCGGGAGCTGTTTGCGGAAGCGGTGCGGTTCGCCCTGGCTGGAGGGGCCTTTGATCTCACGGCCGGAGAGGAACCGGAGAACCATAGCCTTGAGCTCGGCATCGAAGAAGCGATCCGGATCTCGCGCCGAAGAAGAGTCCCGCTCGACCGGATCACCGTGAGCTCGGACAGCAACGGCAGCCTGCCGGTTTTCGATTCCAAGGGCAACTTAGTCGGCCTGACAATCGCCGGTCAGAAAAGCCTTCTCCGCTCGTTGACGGGTCTTCTGCGCCGCCGGGCCATCTCCGTCGAAGAAGGCGCTCGGCTGTTCTCGACGAATGCCGCGACGCTCTATCAGTTGCCAGCAAAAGGCAGGATTAAGGTCGGCGGCGATGCCGACCTTATCTTTTTTGATTCCCGGTTCGAGCTCAGGGATGTCATGGCCCGCGGGCGGTGGATGATGGCTGAAGGAAAACTTCTGGCCAAAGGAACGTTCAACCAAGATCAAGAGGAATGAGCCTTGAGTGATCGAACCCGAAGAGACCGGAGCAGGGACTCAAGATGAACCCGAAAGAGGACAGGAATCCCGAAAGAAGAGTCCCTCCCTTCGGCCTGGCTCTGCTGCCGATCGTCGCCATGGGCTTGCTCCTCGCCGTCGGCTATGGCGTCTATAAAATCCGGCCGCAGGTCCTTCTCGTGGCCGCCGCATTTCTGACCGGGTGTCTGGGAATGTGGCTGCGATTCCGCTGGGAAGAAATGCAGCAGGGAATCATCGACAGCATCCACCGAGCCATGCCGGCAATCCTGATCATGCTCTGCGTCGGCATCCTCATCGGATCCTGGATGGCCAGCGGCACGATTCCGATGATCATTTATTACGGACTCAAGCTCATCTCGCCGAAATTTTTCCTTGTGACCGCCTGTCTTGTAACGAGCATCACGGCTCTGGCGGCCGGCACGTCTTGGGGCACCATCGGAACGGTGGGAGTCGCCTTCATCGGAATCGCCATGGGGATGGGTATCCCGCTTGGACTGGCGGCCGGCGCCGTCGTGGCCGGGGCCTACTTCGGCGACAAGATGTCCCCTTTCTCGGACATCCCAAACCTTGCCGCCGTGACCGCCGGGGCCAATCTTTTCGACCACATCAAGCATATGATCTGGTCGGCGGCGCCGGGGTGGCTGATCGGTCTGACGGTTTATTTCTTTCTCGGGCTCCGCTTCTCGGGGCAGACGATTTCCTCCCCCGATCTGACTCTGATCCTGGAAACGCTCGAAAAGAATTTCCGCTTCCACGTCCTTCTTCTCTTGCCATTGCTCGTCGTTTTCTACATGGCTTATACC
>Ga0136652_1001021_pt1 | contig 12461 bp, 10 predicted proteins | sample ConPoolayeEmetaG_FD_94864 | JGI IMG/M metagenome (GOLD analysis project Ga0136652, IMG submission 94864) | Hot spring microbial mat communities from California, USA to study Microbial Dark Matter (Phase II) - Cone Pool mat layer E metaG... ...
AGCCTATGAATTTATCAAAAATCTTCCCAATGGATTTGAAACAGTAGTTGGAGAAGGGGGTAAGACTCTTTCTGGAGGGGAGAGGAAGAAGCTATCGATAGCAAGGGCAATACTTAAAGACTCAGACATAATAATCTTTGATGAGGCAACCTCTGAACTTGATTCTGAATCGGAGGAAAGGATTGAGGAGCTCATGAAAGAAAGATTCAAAGAAAAAACCTGCCTCATAATCTCCCACAAGCAAATGAATTCAAATATTTTTGACAGAATCTTCAGGATTGAGGATGGGGTTTTAAAGGAGCTAAAGACCTGATATTTTCTGTAAATATCGATAAACTTTTAAAAAGATAAGTTATGGATATAGGAAGGTTAAGACATGAGTTAATGAAGATGCTTCCTAAAACATTTCTCCCATATTCCCTGCATACTTTTTGAAATGGAGCCTATTCAATAACCTAATTTTCTCAGCATTTCCTCATCAAAACCAAAATGGTGGGCAATTTCGTGCATAACGGTCTTTGCAATCTCCCTTTTTATATCATTAACATCCCTGAATGTTCTCTCAAGGGGCTTCTGGAAAATAACTATACAATCAGGAGGAAAATTTCCATAGAATGCTCCCCTCTTTGTTAGAGGGATTCCTCTGTAAAGACCAAAGAGGTAATTTCTTGATTTAAGCCCCAATGATTTTAAATCCGATGGAGATGGCCAATCCTCTACAATAATTACCACATTTTCAAGCTTCTGTCTGAAAATCTCAGGAAGGGAATCTATCACTTCACCAACAATTCTTTCAAATTCTTCTCTTTCCAATTTATCCCTTCATAAAATTTCCAAGGCCAAGTAATTTCTTAAAGCTTGATTTTTTCATTAATTTTTTCATCTCAAGGAATTGACGAATGAGCTGGTTGACTTCCTGAACAGGTCTTCCAGAACCTTTAGCAATCCTCAGTCTCCTTCTTCCATCGATTCTTTCAGGATGAAGCCTTTCCTTAGGTGTCATGGAATCTATTATTGCAATCATATGGATAATTTTCTTCTCTTCAATATCAATTCCAGAAAGATTTTTTAAAGGTCCTATTGCAGGAAGATGCTCAAGAATATCTCTGAAGGAACCCATCTTCTTAATCATTTTTAACTGCTCCCTCAAATCTTCAAGGGTAAATTCATCCTTTCTAAGTTTCTTTTCCATTTCTTCAGCTTTTTTAATATCTATAGCCTTTTCTGCTTTCTCTACAAGAGTCAGAACATCTCCCATTCCGAGAATTCTTGATACGAGACGATCGGGATAAAAGGGTTGAAAGTCATTATATTTTTCTCCAATTCCAATGAACTTTATAGGCTTCCCTGTAACGGAGACAATTGATAGAGCAGCTCCTCCCCTCTGGTCTCCATCGAGTTTAGTTAGTATTATTGATGTAATTCCAATTTTTTCATCAAATATTTTTGCAGATTTCACAGCATCCTGACCTGTCATTGAATCAGCTATGTAAATTGTCTCTGAAGGTTGAAGCAAATTCTTAACCTCTTTAAGTTCCTCCATAAGCTCCTCGTCAATGTGAAGTCTTCCTGCGGTATCAACAATCAATGGATTAAAGCCCCTATCCTTAACATAAGTAATCAACCCATTCACAATCTCTTTTAAATTCATCTCCTTAAATTCATAAAATGGAATCCCAACTGATTTAGCGATACTTTTAAGCTGGCTCTGAGCAGCTGGTCTTTTCATATCGATGGAAGCAAGAATTGGAGAGTATCCATTGTTTTTTAAATAGAGGGCAAGCTTCCCCGCAGTTGTTGTCTTACCAGTTCCCTGAAGACCTGCCAGCATAAAAATTGTTGGGATTTTGGCGGAAAAAAGAAGGGATTTTCCTTCTTTTCCAAAAAGTTCCAAAAGCTCATCCCTAACTATCTTTACAAGGAGAGTGTGAGGGGTGAAACTCTCCATAACTTCTTTACCAAGGGCTTTCTGTTTAACTCTTTCAATAAAGTCCTTCACAACATTAAGATTTACATCAGCCTGAAGGAGGGAAAGTCTCACATCTCTTAAAGCTTGATTGAGATTTGACTCAGTTAGTTTTCCCTCTCCCTTAATAAATTTTAAAGCCTTTTCAATTCCAGAGGATAAAATCTCAAGCATATATTTATAATGAAATAAAGATGAAAAAGAGTCAAATTGTTTTTTAAATTTGACATGCGACATCCCGAGAAATAAAATTTAGAAGAAGGAGGAAAAAGTGGGAAGAAAAGTTTTCCTGACTTTTTCAAATTTGTTTTTTTTTGTTTAATTTCCTTTTGGCAGTGGAAAAGCCAGTAATTATTGGGAGGGAACATGGTGAAGGAGAATTAATTCAACCAAGGAGATTTGAAGAGGGTCCTGACGGAAACATCTATGTTTACGATTCTTCTGATGCCTTTATAAAGGTCTACTCTCCTGAAGGGAAATTCATCAGGAAGATTGGAGGAAAGGGAGAGGGACCAGGTGAGATAAAGAGAGCTGATGGAGCTAATTTTGGGTTCACTTATGATGGCAAGTCCTTATACATAACAGAATACTTTAGAGGTCATCAGTGGATTTCAGTTCTTGATATTAAAGGAAATTTCGAGAAGGCAATACATTTGAATTTCAAGACTTTTGGAGTAGTAAAAGCAGAATCCCTTTCCGATGGGACATTTCTTGTTCATATTAACTTATTGGAGCCGCCCAAATCTGTCGAGGATTATTATCACTGGATATTCCCTGATATTCTTGTCAGAATAGATGAAAAGGGAGAAGCTGTTCAGGAAATTTTGAGAAAAAAATACATTTATACTATTTCTTTATCAGGAAGTGGAGGTGATATTGGTGCTATCCCCTTTATTCCTAAATTTTTATGGCTTCCATGGAAGAACAATAACATAATTTTTGCCGATGGGCTGAGCACAAAGTTTTCAATTTATGATTTTTCTGGAAATAAAATAGGAGAGTTTCAAACACCTCTTCCAGAGCCAGAAAAAGTAACTTTAAAGGACATTGATAAGTGGAGAGAAGAGAGAAGAGAGGTGCTGAGCAGGAATAGAGCATGGTTTGAAACATTCGGGAAGGTTATAGACAAATATAAAAATTCTATCTATGACAAGAAACCAAATCTTCATGACATTTATTTAACTCCTGAAGGGAATATCCTAATCTCAGGTCTGAATGGAAATTATTATTTGATAGATCAAAAAGGGAAACTTCTCTCATCAATAAAATCCAATGCCTATGGTATAAAAATTACAAAAAACTTTATTTTATTTGGAAAAGAAGATGCGGAAGGAGTCTCAACAATTTACTGTCTAAAGAGAAAGGGGAAAGAAGCAGAAGATTTGAAAAGGCTAAAGGATATCTGATCCTTTAAAAAAATTTAAATAAAGCCTATTCGAGTTTTACATATTTCTGGAGTTCCTTTCCTTCACCCTCAAGTCCTGATGAGATAAATGTCTCCATTTTTGGAATCCCACGATTGTCCCATCCTCTGATTTTGTAGTAAAGATCAAGGAGGGAATCGTATTTATCATATTCTAAAACTTTCCCTGCAATTGGACCTTCTTTGTCCGCATTGGATGGATCAAACCAGACAGCGGGAGGATAATCCCATTTTCTATTCCAATCAGGGTATTCTCTGACCCAGAAAGCTCTTATGAGATTGTAAATTCTGTCAGCAACCTTCCAGAAATCTTCGAGAGTGCAGTTTGAGCCGGTAGCTATGTTAAAGTATTTTGCATAATTTTCGAGCTCCCATCCTATCTCTACCCATGGGAACCTGCAGGAAACTATAAATTCAAAAAGTCCTCCCCTTATTCTCTGAAGTTCAATAACTCTTCTTGCCTTTTCCTCTCCGTATGAATCCCTTGCAGTCTGGGTTAACTCAAACATTATAACCCATGCATCTTTGTGATGGGCTCCAATAGGTGATGTCCCATAGGCAAGAGCCATCCCTGGAACAAACTTGCAATTGTATGCTGATATTTCAAGACCTTTTACATGCATTGCATAACTTGAACTTCCTTTTCCTATTTTCTCTGCCATTCTCTTTGTTCCAAGGGCTAAAAGCTCTCCCTCATCTCTCCTGTAAGCGATTTTTCTCAAAAGCTCCTTAGCCTTTTCCGCATCTCCAAATCTGAAATCTTCATCTATGGCACCATTTTCAATAGCGTCAGCGTAAAAGGCAAGAACACCTCCTGATGAGATTGTATCTATTCCAAAGTCATCGCAAAGATAATTAAGAGAAGCAACTTGAGGGAAATCGAAAATTTCAAGGTCGCTTCCAAGCATTCCAATATTTTCATAGTCAAGCTCCGAATGCCTCCCCTCTTTATCAAGGATTGTAATTCCACATTTCATTGTACAGTTTGGACATCCATAGACTGCAACCTTAGACTGGGCAAGTCTTTCTCCATCTATTCTCCAGGCTTCAGGATGGGAAGTCTTTCTCATATTCTTTACTGGCAAAGCATTTACATCATTGCACCAAGCAAGAACTCCTGTTGTTCCTTGTAGAGACCAACCAGTCTTTTTGTCAATCTCTCCAACTTTTTTTAAATCATCCCTTCCAACTTTTTTCATTCCTTCAGGATCAGCAACTGGTATTTCTTTACTTCCTTTTATTACAATTGCCTTCAGATTCTTCGAACCCATTACCGCTCCAATTCCAGGTCTCCCCCCTGCTCTTCCTTCGAGGCTTCTTATTATTGAATAAAGGACTTTATTCTCACCTCCCTGTCCAATTGTTAGAATTCCAGCTCTTTTTCCATATTTTTTATAAAGCCATTCCTGAGTCTCATAGGAGCCTTTACCCCAGATTTCGTCTGCGGGAAGGAATTGAACCTTATCATCCTCAATATAAAGATAGATAGGTTTTTCTGATGCGCCCTCGATTATTAGAATGTCGTAACCAGCCTTTCTCATCTGTTCAGTAACCCATGTTCCGAGGTTTCCGTCCCCATATCCTCCTGTCAAAGGAGACTTTGCAGCAACAACAGTCTTTCCAGTGTTTGGGGCAGGTATACCTGCCATAGGTCCTAAGGCAACAATTAATTTATTCTCAGGACCAAGGGGATCTATTCCTGGTTTCAACTCATCCCAGAGAATTTTTACAGCAAATCCTCTTCCTCCAACCCATTTTCTCGCAAAATCTTCGCCAAAGGTTTCCTTTTTTATTTTTCTCTCTGTTAAATTAATTCTTAAAATATTGCCGAGCCATCCTTTCATATTAGACCTCCGATAGTATCATTTCTATTTGATAACATAATAATAATTTATAGTCAATTCTGGAAATTTTATTTTATCTTTTTCTTTCGACTGATATCTCCCCTTCATAAGAGCGTATAAAAAATATTGGATTTCTCTGGAGAGTATTTGGTTCTATAATTCTTTTTATTACATTTCCATCCATATCTCTTGCAACTGGAAACCCCATAAGATAAAGAATAGTCGGGGCAATATCGACTATTTTAAACTCCCCTTGTAATCCATTTCTGTTAATGGAGGAACCTAAAAACATTGCAATTCCATCCGGTGCATTGTCATGATAGGCAGAAATTTCTTCTGAACCATAGATGAAATTTATAACCCTTTTCCATAAAGGGATTGGACTCATACCATGAGGTGAGTAAATCAGAAGGATCTCGTCATCCTTCATGGAAGAAAGAAAACTCCCAATTATCGAATCATAATAATCATAATATCTTTCAATTACCATTGAATAGAGAGGGAGATTCTCCTCTTCCCCCATCAAAGGTTGTTCAGGTCTTGAAAATCTCCAGAATCTATGCTCGATTGTGTCGAGACCGTTAAAAAAAGCATGGAGATATAAAGGCTCTGATTTTTGCTTCTGATTCATTGCCTCACGAAATACTGATTCATCCTTCACAAATGAATCAAAGAGTATATCTGTTAAAGGATTTTTTGGAAAATCACCAATTATATTTTTAAATCTCAAGAGAGTTTCAGAAGAAGCCTCTACTTCAGAGGGTTCAATAAGAAAGAAAGAATGTTTAGAAGAATTTAAAACAGATATGATACCCTTAGCGTGGGACATAACTTTCTTCTTCTCCAGAATTCCAAATATCTCAAGTTTGTAAAGAAAGACAAAACGCGGAAGAAAGGAAAGGCAGGAAGTAACACCTTTAAATTGATAACAACTCTCGAAAATCTTATGTTTGTAAGGATACTTTCCAGTTTGAAAGGAGGCAAAAAGAGTTGTCTTATCCTGTGGTCTGAAATTCTTTACCATTCCCCACGAACCATTTTCCATTACATGGGAGAAGTTGGGGAGTTTTTTTTCCGATGTCAGGGGCGCAATAAAATCAAGGGTCAAACCGTCCATCTCCAAAACTATCACTCTTTGTCCTCTGATCCTTTCGAATCCTACTGATGTTGAATGAGCTTCCAACAAATGTCGCTCTTTTGAAGAAAGAAACATAAAGGAAAAAATCACCAAATAAAAGATGATGTAGATAAAAGAAGGGATTTTACTTCTAAAAATAAGAAATAAAGAAAAAGCTCCAAAAACTATTAGAAAAAAACCCCAGTAATTTATTTTTTTCAGAACCTCTGGGATTATATAAATTGAGAAATAGCAAGAGTTGAGAATATACAATATTCCAATTGCTATTGAAGTAACTGAGAGAAGGGAAGCAACAAGCTTTGCGTTGAAGAAATTTTTTACAAAAGTTGTTTCAAAAAGAAAGGATAGAAATTCTGTCATTAAAAATGTAAGGAAAAATGAGAGAAAAGCATAAAAGGGTAACAAGATAAGAAATAAATTAAAAAAATCCTCTCTTTTAAATGGAGCATAGGAATTTAAGAAAAGGATAAGGACAAGTAAAAGAAAAGTGGTTGACAAAGATGGCAAGATAAAATTTGTAAATCTCTTCAGGAAACCCATTATAATGGTAAGTCAAGAGGTGTGGAAATAAATAGAAGGATTGTTTTCCCAACTCTAATTTCTGTGTGGTCCTGAAGCTCGCTCTCAAGAATTCTCTTTTCGTTAATATATGTCCCATTGGTGCTACCAAGATCTCTTATGAGTATTCTATTTTCAAGAAACTCGATACAGGCATGTTTTCTTGAAACTTCCATATCCATTAGAAGTACATCAGTTCCTTCTCTTCCTATTGTTATATAGGGTTTTTTTATGTGGAAGATGGCACCCGCATCCGGTCCACTTATAACCGCTATGGAATACCTTTTATCCTCTGGTAGTCTGAGTTTCTCTTCAAAAGAAGGAGCTTCCTTAGCTGTTGTTTTTTTTGTCTCTTCGAGTTCTTCTTTTTCTTCTTCAGACTTCTCCGAGACTTCAAATACTGTTAGACATTTCGGGCACTTGAACTTCAGCCTTTTCCTTAGTTCTAACTGTTCCTCCTCTATTCTATAAAAAGCCCTACAATTAGGACATTTAATAATCATCCGAGGTTCTCCTCTCTAAAATTCTCAATTTTCATCAATACAACAAAACCTGATCCCCCGCCTTTACCAAGCAATGAAAGAATTTTTTCATCTCTATTAATAAGACCCTCTCCAAAAAACCTTAAAATCTTTCCTTCTTTTGATGGCAGGGAGATTCCATATATTCTTGAGTCTGTTGAAAGAGCAAGCTCAACATTCGAGTCAGAAATGAAGAAAGCTACATACTCTTTGCCATTTATTTTTACATGTTTTATTTCAGAAACAACAAAGGGATAGGGTGTCTCATTCAGAAGAACCACCATGAATGTTTGCGAACTCTTTTCTAATATCTCTTTTCCCATAGCAATTTTAGTTTAACATTGCAGATGGGGTAGAGTCAAACCAAACTTTGGAACTGATTTTATCTCAAATATTCATTCCAGGCTTTGGTCTCTAATTCAATTTTTTTCTCAATTGCTTCCACAAAGAGGCGAGCAAGCTGTATGTTGGTTATGAGAGGTATTGAAAGATCGACTGCCAATCTCCTTATTTCATAGGAATCGTCAAATTCAAGCTTGTCGTAAGAAAATGGGATGTTTATTACAAGGTCAATTTTTTTGTTCAAGATGAAAGTCTTAACATTTGGCTCTTTCTTTTCATGAATCTTGAAAAGGGTCTCATTTTCTATTCCATTTTTTGTCAAAAATTCCGATGTGTGCTCTGTTGCATAAATCTTGAAATTCATATTTTTAAATTTCCTTATCCATCCAATGCATCTGAATCTGTTTTCATCTCCTTTTATCGTAAGAAGAACTGATCTTTTAGGGATTTTGAATCCTGTTGATATTATTGCCTTTAAAAAAGCCTCATGGATACTTCTTCCAAAGCATGCAACCTCTCCTGTTGAAACCATCTCAACAGAAAGGATTGGGTCAGCTTTTTCCAGTCTTGAAAAGGAAAACTGGGGAGCCTTTACACAAATATAATCTTTATCAAAAAGAGATTTCTCTATCCTTTCAACTCTGTCTTCTATCATTGCCCTTGTCGCAATATCGATGAAATTTATTCCGTATGTTTTTGAAACAAAGGGGAATGTTCTTGAAGCCCTTAAATTAAGCTCTATCACTTTAACCTTATTATCCTTTGCGATGAATTGAATATTGAAGGGTCCAGTTATTCTCAATGCTTTTGCTATTTTCTTTGCAATCAGTCTTGCCTCTCTAAAGGTCTGGACATGAATTCTTTGGGCTGGAAGGATTATTGTTGCATCGCCTGAATGGACACCCGCATTCTCAATATGTTCTCCAACTGCATAACATAAAATTTCTCCATTCTTTGCCACTGCATCGAATTCAATCTCCTTAGCATCCTCAATGAATTTACTTATAACAACTGAGCCTTCTGATGAGAATGTCCTTGCTTTTCTAAGGTAATTTTCAAGTTCCTTTTCATTGAAAGCAACAGACATGGATGAGCCACTCAGAACAAAACTTGGCCTTATTAAAACTGGATATCCTATTGAGTTGGCAAACTCCCTTGCTGATTCAAAGGATTTGAGTTCCTTCCATTCAGGTTGTTCAATCCCTAATCTGTCGAGAAGGGAGGAGAATTTGTGTCTGTCTTCTGCAATATTTATATTCTTTGGTTCAGTGCCCAAAATTTTGAATCCACTTTTGTGGAGATGAAGGGCAAGATTGTTGGGAGTTTGACCCCCCATTGATACAATTACACCCTCGGGTTTCTCCTTCTCACATATGTCGAGAATTCTTTCAAGAGTAAGCTCCTCAAAATAAAGGGTGTCACAAATATCATAATCTGTAGAAACTGTTTCAGGATTAGAATTTACCATGATTGTCCTTTTCCCCATCTTGGAAAGACTCTTGGCACAATTTACAGCACACCAATCAAACTCAACTGAGGAGCCTATTCTGTAGGGACCAGAGCCAATGATTAAAATCCCTCCTTTTTCAAAATCTATATCTTCCCCTTCCTCGTTGTAGGTTAAATAAAGATAGTTTGTCTTTGCCGGGTATTCTGCAGATAGAGTGTCTATCTGCTTAACAAAAGGAACAATTCCAAACTTTTTTCTGAGAGCTCTTATTTCCCCCTCTTTTTTACCCTTTAATTTTGCAATCTGAGAATCAGAGAATCCAAGCCTTTTTGCCTTGAGGAGAATATTCCTTTGCAATTTTGACTTCGAAATTGTCTCCTCAAATTCAACTATATTTCGGAACTTCTCAAGAAACCATAAATCAATCTTTGTAATTCTGTTTAGCTCTTCAATTGAATATCCTTTTTTTATAGCCTTTGCTATTGCAAAAAATCTCTTATCGGAAAAGAAATCCTCTTTTAGATCAATCGGTTCAAAATAAGAGGATAGGCCATCAGCGCCTATCTCCAGCATGCGGATTCCTTTCTGGAAAGCCTCTTCAAAGGTTCTTCCTATCCCCATTACCTCTCCAACACTTTTCATTTGAGAACCTATCCTCCTTTCAACCCTTCTGAATTTCTGAAAATCCCATCTTGGAATTTTAACAACAACATAGTCAAGGGATGGTTCAAAGCAAGCAGTTGTTGCATTTGTAACTGAGTTTTTCAATTCTGGCAATCTCTTTCCAAGAGCAAGTTTTGCAGAAACATAGGCTATTGGATAGCCTGTTGCCTTTGAGGCAAGGGCTGAAGACCTTGAGAGTCTCGCATTTACCTCGATAACCCTGTAATCCCATTTTTCAGGAGAAAGGGCAAACTGGATATTACATTCTCCAACAATACCGAGACTCCTGACAACCTCAATGCTTATTCTCCTCAACTCATGATATTCAAAATTTGTAAGGGTCTGAGATGGGGCAACAACTGCACTCTCACCTGTATGGAGCCCCATTGGATCAATATTCTCCATGTTGCATATAATTATGCAGTTATCCTCTGAATCCCTCATAACCTCATATTCAACTTCCTTCCATCCATAAAGATACTCCTCAATAAGAACCTTTTTTGATACTGAAAATGCCCTTGTTAGCATTCTCTCAAGCTCTTCTCTATTTTTTGCCACTCCTGATCCCCTTCCACCAAGTTCATAGGAAACCCTTAGCATAACAGGATAGCCAATTTTCTCTGCTGAAGCCAGCCCCTCTTTAATTGACCTTACAGAAAAGCTTTTTGGAGTTTTTACATTTATACTCTTCAACTTGCTAACAAAAAGTTCCCTATCCTCTGTCTCCTTTATTGCCTTCAGTGGTGTTCCAAGAACCTTTACAGAGTATTTTTTTAGAAAATTTTCAAGGGCGATTCCACAATTCAGAGCGGTTTGGCCACCAAATCCGAGAAGGATTCCATCAGGCTTTTCCCTCTTTATTATTTTTTCGACAAAATCTTTTTTAACTGGAAGAAAGTATATTTTACTTGCTAAATCTTGATCCGTCTGTATCGTAGCAATGTTTGGATTTACAAGGATTGTTTCTATCCCCTCCTCCTTTAAGGCTTTCAATGCCTGAGAGCCTGAATAGTCAAACTCTCCTGCTTCACCAATTTTCAAAGCGCCACTACCAAGGAGGATAACTTTCACTTTTTCCCTCTTTTTAAAAGGTTCAAGAATTCATCAAAAACAAACTCTGTATCCTTAGGACCAGGAGAACCCTCTGGATGAAACTGAACAGAGAGGAAAGGTTTCTTTTTGTGACGAATACCCTCAATCGTTCCATCATTGGCATTTAAAAACCAGATTTCCCAGTCATCTTTCACTTCATTCAGAACTGCAAAACCATGATTCTGACTTGTTATGTAACACCTTTTACTTTTTAATTCAACACAGGGTTGATTCTGGGACCTGTGTCCGTATTTCAATTTGTAAGTTTCCATTCCCGTTGAGAGGGCGAGAATTTGATGTCCAAGACATATTCCAAGAATTGGTTTATCATCCTCAAGAAGTCTTTTAACATTTTCAATTGTCTTATCGCACATCTTTGGGTCCCCAGGTCCGTTGGATATGACAATTCCGTCAAAATCAATATAGTTAAAATCGTAATCCCAGGGAACCCTGATTACCTTTAAACCCCTGCAAACAAGGGCTCTTATAATACTTCTCTTTACACCACAGTCAATAAGAACAACCCTCTTATTCCCTTTCCCATATTCACATATTTCCTTGCAAGAGACTTCTTTTACAATATTTTCTTTATTAGGATCGTAGAAATCTAACTCTTCTCCCTCATAAATTATTTTCCCAAGCATTGTCCCCTTTTCCCTCAAAATTTTAGTCAGAGTCCTTGTAGGAATACCTGTAAGAGCTGGAATTCCTTCTTCTTCAAGCCAATCCTCAAGGGTTTTATTCCTTGACCAGTGGGATGGTTTTTCGCAAATTGAACTCAAAACTAAAGCCTTTACCTGAATCTTATCAGATTCATAATTTTCAAAGTTAGAGATTCCATAATTCCCGATTAAAGGATATGTAAATACAAGTATCTGTCCATAGTAACTCGGATCTGTGAGGCTTTCTGGATAACCAACCATTCCAGTGTTGAAAACAACTTCCCCGGAAACACTCCTTTTAGCTCCCTTTATCTCCCCCTCAAAAAAAGTTCCATCCTCTAATAAAAGTATTCCTTTACCATTTCTCTCTACTCTCTCCATAAAAATAATAAATCCCTGTAATTTCTTTTCTTTTTGAAAATCAAAATTTTATCCCTCTTCACAACTCCCTTCTTCCCGACATAAACTAGCATCTTGATAATTATAACAATTTTATTGAAATATTAAAATAGTAACTCAAAGCCACTACAACTCCTTGATTCTCCAGCGATTTTCGTTTAAATTATAAAAGGAGAAGTTTATGATTAGAGTTAAAAGGATGCAAACAAATCTTTCAAGAAGAAGCAATATGGGAAGAAATGAAGTAATTATAACAGGTCTTGATTGGTTAATTGATATTTTAAGGGTATTCAAAGGGCGAAAATATGGTTCAACAAAATTTGTTTGAAGAAGGGGAGAAGAAACTTTTTAATTTAAAAGAGGCAAGTATATGGGCTTCCCAATATCTAAATCGTAAAATTAC
>Ga0136652_1001023_pt1 | contig 12453 bp, 6 predicted proteins | sample ConPoolayeEmetaG_FD_94864 | JGI IMG/M metagenome (GOLD analysis project Ga0136652, IMG submission 94864) | Hot spring microbial mat communities from California, USA to study Microbial Dark Matter (Phase II) - Cone Pool mat layer E metaG... ...
CCTCGCGGGATGACCACGCCGTCGGCGACTTCAAAATCATAGGGCAGGATATCGCGGTTCGGGGTGAGACCGAACTCGACATGCTCGCCGCTTTCGGTTTGAAAACTGAGCGGGCTCAGGGAAATGCGCCGCGTTTCCAGGTTGCCTTTGAGATCCCAGTAAAAGTTGAACCGCAGCTCGTAAAAAAACTGCCGCACCAGCCGGCCGACCAACCCCTTTTCCGGCCTGGGCATGTAATTCATCCCCAGCGAGTAAGTCTGGATGTTTTTTCTGGGCAGGAAACCGAGTCCCGGGTCGAGCGCGTCTCCGTAATACGAATAGGACGTCATGATATCCCAGAGGTCGTTAGGGTAATCGATCTTGAACCCGAATCCCTGATGACGCCCGGTCCTGATCGAGTTCCAGTTGTAAACGAACCACCCGCCGACGAGCAAATTCCGATTTCCCTGGAAGCGGGATGTCTGGTAGATGAGGTCGAATCCGGCCAGGGTGTTTCTTTCTCCGGCCGGGCTTCCGGATGTGAAGATGACTCCGATTTTGCTCTCCGCCAAAATATTTTGATAGACCCGGCCGGCGAGGAAATTCTGCCGGCGGAGATTCCAGCTCGGCGACCGGTCGGTCATCACATCGAGGAAAGCCAGGTTCGTTCCTCCGAGCCGGCCGAAAGCCTTGGCCCCGAAAACAACAGGGATCTGGCGGCCCTGGTAGAGCCCGATCCTCCGGCTGAAAAACGGGGCAAAGCTCTGCGAGCTTGTGGTCCCGAAATTAAAAATCTCGGAGCCCTCGAGGAAAAATGTCCTCTTCTCCGGGAAATAGAGCGGAAAGCGGGTGAGGTTGATCCGGCGTTCATCCACCTCGGTCTCCGCGAAATCCGTGTTGTAACTGAAGGCGCCGACAAAATTGGGCGTAAAATTTTTATAGATGTCGAACCCGCCGTCCCACTGATAATCCGTCCCACCCGGTTCCAGATGACTTTTCAACGCCCGTGAAGTTCCGTAGGGTCGAAAAGTGATTCCTGTCCCCAGCTTGATGTCGCGGAGCCCCTCGAGCCGGGCGGCCTCGGCGGCGTTGTTGAAAAAGTTGTCCTGCTTCACGCCCGAGAGCCGGATGGTCTCCTGTTTCCTCGGAATGTAGCGCTCAACATTGATTCCCCAGTGAGGGAGGTTGGATTTGAATGAGATCGTCTTGAAGGGAATTTTGATTTCTGAGCACCAGCCGCCCGCGGTGATTCGGCTTTGGGCATCCCAGATGCCGTCCCAGTCGAGGCTCGAGTGCTCGCCGAAGGCCAGCCCTTCGCTTCTGGCGCTGCAGGCGTTGACGAAGAAAATGTAAGCGTTTCTGCGGTCGAGAAAAGGGTCGAGAAGGACTTTGATCGTGTCGTCCTCTTCTCCCTCGTCGTCCGCATCATGGGCCATCGTATTGGCGCATATTTTGGCGGGCTCGCTGTCAGAGGAGAAAACGCCCAAGTAGAGATTGGCCTCGTCATAGACGATGCGCAGTTCGGTTTTCTCGCTCGGTTCGCCCTCGCGGGGAAAGACCATCCGAAAATCGGTGAACGGGACGGCCTGACGCCAGACTTCATCCTCAAGGCTTCCGTCGAGGATGGGGCCGCGTTCCACCCGGACGGCTCGGAGGACCGGAGGCTGCGCCAGGATTCGACCTGCGAGGAAAAATAAAAGGCCGAGAAAAAGGAACGGCGGTCCAGCAAAGACCTTTTTTGTTTTCCTGAGTCTGGACGCTATCATAACAGAAACAACCGCTTCTTCACGCCCCTGGGCTTGTTCCCATTCGTCGCCTTGGCCTTTTGGCGGCCCGGGGCGTCGGCTGCCTCTTCGGCAACGCCTCCGCGGAGAAACACAGATGTTTCAGGCCGGCCGGTTTCCGGCCGGCCTGACTGAAAAAAGACAGGACCAAGAAGGGCAATCGCGGTCATCCAGTCCGTCCAACCTCCAAATTTCTTGCGCGTTTTTTCAGGTCGATGCCCGCTTGATCGTCTTTCCGTCGGCGTCGATCAAACGGACTTCACCCAAGCCCAGCTTGCGGATCGGCTCTTCGATTTTCGCCCTGTCGCCGACAACGATCCAGACGATATGGTCGGGCTTGAGGACGTCTCTGGCTGCCCGAGCGACCTGGTCGAGGCTCAGGCCGCGGATTTTTTGAGGATAGGTGCGGAAGTGGTCATCGGGCAGGCCGAAGGTGACGAGTTCGACGATCGAACTGGCCACGGCGCTGTTCGTTTCCCATTTGCCGGGAAGGCTGAGGATCTGGTTATTCTTGTTCCGTTCGAGCTCCTCGGCCGTGGGTGGACGTGTGCTCATGATTTCCCGGATTTCTTTGTTCACTTCGGCCAAGGATTCCGCCGTCTTGGTCCCTTCGACGACCCCATAGGCGATAAAAGGCCGCTGCCCCCGAGCGTCGATGAGGACGCTTCCCGCCCCGTACGACCAATGCTTATCCTCCCTCAGGTTCATGTTGATCCGGGAAACGAACGCGCCGCCGAGAATGTTGTTCATCATTTCGATGGCGACTTCATCCGGGTTGGCTTTGGGCGGCGCCACGTGTCCCGCGAGGATAATCGAGGAGGGCGCCTGAGGCTTATCGATCAGGTAAACCTGGGGCTTCGGCGGTACTCTGACGAGGCCGATATTTTTTGCCGGCACATCTCCTTTTGTCCATCCGGCGAAAAGCTTCTCCAGCCGCGGCTTGATTTCGGCCAGGCTCGCATCGCCGACAACGACGAGAGTCGCGTTGTTCGGCTTGAACCAATTGCGGTGAAAACGCTCGAGGTCTTTCTCGCCGAGGGCCCGGACCGACTCCTCTGTTCCCGAACCCGTCAACGGGCTGCCATAGGCATGTCCCTGACCGTAGAGAATTCCGGGAAAGATGCGCAGGGCGAGCGACAGGGGCGACGCTTTTTCCTGCTGGATTCTGGCCAGGGTCTGTTTCTGCAGGCGCTGGAATTCGTTTCGGGGGAAAGAGGGGTTGAGAATGATATCGGCAAAAATCTCAAGCGACCGGTCAAGATGGGTTTTGAGCGCCGAGAGAGAAACCATCGACACGTCCAGGCTCGACCCTGTCCGGAGCTGAGCGCCGAGCCGTGCCAGCTCCTCGCTGATCTGAAGGGCCGAGCGGGTCCGGGTTCCCTCGTCGAGCATGTCCATGGCCAGGGAGGACGTTCCCGGAGCGGAGAATTGATCGGCGGCATAGCCGGCGTCGATCAAAAGATGAACCTCGACCGCCGGAATCGTCGGGCGGTTGACCAGGAGGATTTTCAATCCGTTGGCCAGGGCCGCTCGTTCAAAGCGTGGGAATTCCGCGGCGGTCAGAGTCCCCGGTTCGGGCATTTTGCTCCGGTCGACCTGAGAAGGCGCCGATTTGTACTCGGGAAAGGGGTGAACTTCGAGAACATAGGCGCCGTCGCTCAGCCAGTCTTTCGCCGCCTGATGGAGGTCTTTCGCCGTCGCCTCGCCGATCCGCTGGAGAGTCGTTTTGTAGGCATCGGGCGACCCGCCGAAGACCTGGCTTGTGGCCAGGATGTCGGACTTTCCGCCGAATCCGCCGATTCGTTCGCTGCCCCGAATGAAGCGAGCGAAATACTGGGTCCTGACGCGGGTCAGTTCTTCCTCGCTCGGGCCGTCCGCCAAGAAGCGAGCGAGCTCCTCGTCCAAAGCCTTCTCCACCTTGGCCAGATCCTCGCCCGGCTTGGCCGTGGCCACCACCGTGAACAGCCCGGCGATTTCGCGGAGGTCGACATAGGCGCTGACATCCGTGGCCATCTGCTCGTCATAGACCAGGCGCTTATACAACCTCGATGTCTTTCCTGAAGCCAGGATATCGCTCACCAAATCCAGGTAATCGCCCTCGGCCGTTCCCCATTCCGGGACATTCCAGACCTTATAGATGCGGGCCTGGGGGACACGGTCCTCAACGGTCTGGCGTTGAACGCCTGTGCGCTTGGCGACAAAGCTTTTGTGCTTGGCGATCGGAGGACCTGAAGAAACATCGCCGAAATACCTTCTCACTTTTTCCAGCGCCTCGTCCGTCTTGACGTCGCCGGCAACGACAAGGACGGCATTGGCAGCACCGTAGTAGGTCTTGAACCATTCATGGACATCCTCGAGCGAGGCGGCGTTCAAGTCCTCCATGGAGCCGATGACGGTCCAAGAATAGGGATGCCCCTTGGGGAATGTGTTCTGGGTGATCAGCTCATAGGCAACGGCATAAGGTTCGTTCTCATACTGTCGTTTTTCATTCTGGACCACGCCCCTTTGTTCGTCGAGCTTGGCCTGAGTGATCGCCCCGAGGAGGTGGCCCATCCGATCCGATTCCATCCACAGAGCCAGGTCGAAAGCCGAGGTGGGGACATTTTCGAAATAATTCGTCCGGTCCTCGCTCGTCGTCCCGTTGATATCAGTCGCCCCGGTTTTCTCCATCGGCCGGAAATAGTCGTCGTCATAGTGCTCGCTGCCGTTGAACATCAGATGCTCAAAGAGATGGGCAAACCCGGTTTTCCCCGGTTTTTCATTCTTCGACCCGACGTGATACCAGACATTAACGGCCACGATGGGAGCCTTGTGATCCTCGTGGATGATCACCGTCAGACCGTTCTCCAGGACGAATTTCTTATAGGGGATGTCGATCTCCTGGGCCCGGAGAGGAGAAAGTGAAAAGGCGAGAACCAAGACCCAGAAGAGGCCGATAAATAAAAATCCTAGTTTTTTTGGCATCCATTCCTCCATTCTCAAAAAATCTGCTTTCGAGCGAAAAGCCGGTCAATTCGGAGGGAGAACCCCTCCGCGTTCCCTCTCCCAACGGTCGGCCAATTCATCAGCCTCCCTGCCTCCGCCGCCTGCGGAGGCTCCGACCGTCATCCCCCTTGATTCTCAAAGGGGCGAGGGAAACAAAGCCAATCGAGAAAATTCTTCCCTGGAACCTTCGAAAATCAACGGCCGGGCAAAAACTCAGGCCTCCGACCAAGGAATCATGCCCCTCGGCTTCTCCGAAGAGCCGCTCTCCACGGCAAGCCGCGGGGCCTATTCGCCGCTCGTCAAGATAGCACAAACCGATCGTTTTTGTAAGCCGTCCTCTCCAATCCGATCTTTCCCATCGAAAGCAGCGAAATCGGCGGAACGGATCGACGTTTTGGGGGATCGATCGGCGTTCTCAGGAATGATATAATCATCGGCGGAGGCTGGAAGAGTATGAAAATGATCGCCATTGTCGGAGAATCGAAAAGCGGCAAAACCCGCTTGATCCGGCGGCTCATCCCGGAGTTGAGAAAGCGCGGGTCTTCGACGGCCGTCCTCAAGCACTGCGGCCATGGCTTCGACCTGGACGTCCAGGGAAAAGATTCTTGGCGGGTGATGAACGCCGGGGCGGAAGGGGTGGGAATAATCGGGCCGGACCGCGTGGCCATCTTTCGAAAGACAAAGAATCGAAGCTCATTCGCTTCGCTTGCCGCCAGATATTTCGGCGACGCCGATTTCGTCATCGTCGAGGGCGGCTATGGAGTCCAGGGATTAAAAAAGATCGAGGTCTTGCCGAAAGGAAAGGCGACGAAAACCCGATCGGAACGGAAAGACCTGATCGCCGTCGTTTCCCCGTCAAAGGTTGACGTCGAATGTCCGGTTTTTCGTCCTGGACAGATTTCCGAGATCGCCGACGTCTTCAGCGCAGAGCCCGGCGAAGACGAGATGCCGGTGAGTCTTGAGGTAGACGGCCGTCCGGTCCCCCTGAATGCCTTTGTCCAAAGAACATTTCAAAATGTCATCGGCGCCCTGGTCGAATCCCTGCGCGGCGTCGCGGCCGGGCCGAGACGAATCACGGTCTCCGTGACCCGGTCAAAACCTCGGAGAAGAGAACCTTGAAGGGACTTCGGCCCAAGTCGAGTCTTCCCCTTTGGGATATCCGGAAAGGAGTAGAGGGATGCATCTCCAAAGAATCCATCGGCACCGAGCCTTGAGAATTTTTTTTCTCTCGGCCGTGGCAGGCGCTTTGAGCCTTGCTCTGATCTGTTTTCCAGACAATTTCCGAGCTCCCCAAGAGCGGGACAGGCTCACTCCTCTGGCTGTGAAAAACGTGCGCCTCTTTGACGGCGAAAAGATCGCCGGAAAAACAACCGTCGTGATCGCCGACGGAATGATCGCCAGCGTCGATCCGAACGCCCCCCTGCCGCCGGGGTGCCGGGTGATCGACGGCGCCGGGAAAACGCTTCTCCCCGGGCTCATCGACGCCCATGTCCACGTCCTGGAGAAGACGCAATTGAAACAGAGCCTCGTTTTCGGCGTGACTTCCGTTGTCGATATGTTTACCTCGGTCGAGTTGATGACCGAAATCAAAAAAATGCAGTCCGCGGGCCGAAGCCCTGACATGGCGTTCATGATTTCTGCCGGAACACTGGCCACGGCTCCGGGCGGCCATGGAAGCCAGTACGGACTCCCGATCCCCACTCTGAACCGTCCGGAAGAAGCTCAGGATTTTGTGGACAGGCGCATGGCCGAAGGCTCGGATTTCATCAAGATCATCCGGGACGATTATCGTGCCCTCTCCTCGCTGATCCCAACGCTTTCCAAAGAAACGGTGGCGGCGATCATCCGAGCCGCGCATGCCCGGGGAAAAATGGCCGTCATCCACGCGGCAACGCTCGAATTCTGCCTCGACGCTCTGAGCGCCGGAGTCGACGGGCTGGCCCATCTTTATTTCGACAACGCCTTTCTTCCTGATTTCGGAAACCTGGCGGCCCGGCAAAAAGCCTTTGTCATTCCCACGCTTTCCATCCTGGAAAGCATGAGCGGCGAATTTTTTGTCCCTTCTCTGACCAAAGATGAGGATCTCGCCCCTTTTCTCGATTTATCCGCTGCCGCCAGTCTCGACCAGAGGGCCTCTTTTCGCACCAGTCGGGAAGCCTATCTGGCGGCGGAAAAAGCTCTTCGGCAGCTGCGGGAAGCGGGGGTTCCCATCCTCGCCGGAACGGATGCGCCGAACGCCGGGACAGCCTTCGGCGCCAGCCTGCATCGGGAACTCGAGCTTCTCGTCCGCGCCGGGTTAACTCCGCTCGAGGCCCTTCAGGCCGCGACTTCCGTGCCGGCAGAAAAGTTCAGCCTCCAAGGCCGCGGCCGGGTCCAGCCCGGAATGCATGCCGACCTGGTGTTGGTCGAAGGCGATCCCACGCTGGACATCAAAGCGACGCGAAAAATCGTCGCCGTTTGGAAGGCCGGGATTGAGGTCGACCGAGGAAAATATCTTGAGGAAGTTAGAAAAGAGAAAGAAGCCATCGAGGCGGCAAGGAAATCTCCCCTTCCGGAACATGGCGAATCCGGCCGGATCAGCGATTTCGAAAGCGAGAAGATTGAGGCGGAATTCGGTGCCGGATGGATTGTCTCAACGGATGCTTTCATGGGAGGAAAATCCAGGGCCGAGCTGAAGTTGGCCGAGGAGGGAGCCGCCGGGAGTCGTCAATCCCTCCTCATCACCGGGACCGTGGTCGGAGACACACTGCTGAAATGGGCGGGCGCAATGTTTTCGCCCGGAAAAACAATCCTGGCGCCCGCCAACCTGTCGCATAAAAAAGCCATCTCCTTCTGGGCGAAGGGTCAGGGCAAAAAATATGCGGTGATGGTTTTTTCTGCGAGCCGCGGGTTTATTCCGGCGGTCCAGTATTTCGAGGCTGGGCCGGAGTGGAAGGAATATCTCTTCCCCTACGAAAAATTCGGCACGGACGGCCATGATCTCACGGGCATTTTCATCGGGATGTCTCTGGAGAACGGCGATTTTGCGCTCCAGGTGGATGAGGTTCGGCTGAAGTAAAACGGATTCGGAGCGCCGAACAGCGGCGTCTCCGTCTCGCCGGGCCGGGAAAAACAGCGGCCAGGGCGTCCGTCCTTTCCGAAAGCGGTCTCGGACGTGTCCCGGGGCATTCCGGGCTTTTCTCCAGCCGATCCCCTTCTCAAGCGAGGCCGCGGCCCAGCTTACGCAGCCCCTCCAGACATCCTCTGATACTCTCCATCGGCTTCGGGCCCGTCTCATGCTCGAGGATGTACCAGCTTGTGCCGCCGGTAGTTTCGCAGACCTCGAAGACCTCCGGCCAACGAACGTCGCCCTGGCCGATGACCGCTCCCTCCGGTCCTCCATGCTCCTTTAGGTGAATCGTGATCGAGCGACCGGGATATTTTTTTAGAATGGCCACGGGGTCGCCGCCCCCGGCCATGCAGTTCCCCGTGTCGAGCTGCATAGCGACATCGGCGCCGGTGTGATCGAAAAAGATCTCCCAGGCGGTGAGATCCCCGAGCTTTTTGAAATCCCCGGCATGGGCATGATACCCCACGCACATGCCGAGGGTCTTGGCCTTGGCGGCAATTTCGTTGAATCGCTCGGCCATGTCGAGCCATCCCCGAGCATCCTTGACCGCCAGGTAGGGCACGATGAGAAACCGATTTCCCAGGATGGTGTGAAGCTCGGCCGTCGCTTTGAGGGCATCTCCGGTGATCGTTTCGAGCGCCGTGTGCGTGCCGCAACATTTCAGACCGTGATCGTCCAGGAGAGCTCGCAGCTCCCGAGGCTTTTTCTCCCAGCCGTAGTAGCCGGCGAATTCAACTCCTTTGTAGCCCATTTTCCCGATCGACTCGAGGACCCTGGGGAGGTCTTTGGCGGCCTCTTCCCGGACGGAGTAAAGCTGGACGCCAACAGGGATGCTTTTGGCCGGAGCTCCGGCCAGTCTTCTTCCCGCTTCAGCCAGCCGGCTGAGGCCGGCCAACCCGGCCCCCGCTCCGGCCGCCGCCATCCTCAGGAACTGCCGCCGGGAAAAATGATCCGACGCGGAGAGAAACATCTTCGCCTCCATATGCTCTATCGAGTTTCAAGTTGAATCTAACGAAATCTGTTATCAAGACGGCAGCGAAAAGTCAAATCAGCCCTCTTCCTCCGACCTCTTCGGAGACACCGATCGATCTTCCCCTCGATCTCTCGCGGGATTGGCGGGATTCGGAAGACGCGTCACCGGAGGGGATTTTGAGGAGGAGATCTCGTCCCCTTCAAAGGATCAGCCCAGCAAAGCGAAGCGCCGAGGGAGGAGCTTAATTCCTCCTGAAAGTGTCCCGTGCATGAAGAGGGCTCGGGAAACGGATCCACACGGTCGATCAACCTGTTTTTTGCATCGGTCTCAAGGATTTATCGACTAAATAATAAAGGAAGATCTTTCCACGAGAACAGACAAATTTCTCCCTTAAAGTTCTTGATTTGACGAGCGGGCCAAAAACAAGGCGCGAGATATGCTCAGGCCGTGCATTCGAAGGTCTCCTCTCTTTTTGATTTGTCTGACGGTCATTCTCTTTTCCGTCGTCCTCTCCGGTGCTGAGACCGAAAAACTCAAGGTAACCGCAAACCGGGGCAATGTGAGAGCGCAGCCGGATACGAGCAGTCCCGTCGTCAAAGTGCTTTCGGCAGGGAAGTGCGGGAGCCAAGATTGCCGTTCTGGATCTCGGGTTCAAAGGATACGTGGAACTGCTGGGCAAAGAACTGCCGGCCAGCGTCGTCGCCCACTCTTTCCGCAGCGATCAGGACATCTTCGCCAATGAGGTTCACGGAACTGCCTGCGCCGAAATTATCTGCGATATGGCTCCAAATACCCGGCTCTGGCTCGTCAATTTCAGCACCGACCTCGGCGCTCCGGGCGCAGACAACCAGTTCGGCCCGGGCAGAATCTCGCTTTTCAAAAAAAGCACCATCCCAAGCGAAATCGATCGTTCTCGCCACAAATTCGATTGATAACCCCTATTCGAAAATCTCCGCAACGCTGCGCGGCTCGAGAATGATGGATGAAATCAGGTAAAATCGCCGAGATATTCCGCCGTGTGGAACAATCGGAACGGACAACTCGAAATGATCTGGAAGATGCCCCGCTTTTGAAGCAACGCTGGCTCTGAAGGGACTGACGGAGGGCAGCGCTACGGGGATTCGAACCCCGGTCTGATGGCTGAGAACCACCTGTCCTAGGCCTCTAGACGATAGCGCCGTGAGCGCTAAAATAGCAGATTCACCCTTGAGAAGTCAACGGCCCGGCGAAACGCGATTCTCCTCTCCCTCCTCATTTGCTTTTCCCGTCATGATCGGAACACCATAAGGTTTGGGGAGAGGACACCGACTCATGGGATTCAGTTCAGGCCGCCGATTTTCTGTCCCTGGATTTCGTGCCGCAACGGGTCCTAAATGAATTCGATGGTCGCCGGCGGCTTGGAAGTCAATTCGTAAGCGACGCGGGTCACCGCCGGAATTTCCTTGATGATCCGGCTCGAGATTTTGGTCAATAGCGGCCAGGGAATCCGGGTCGCCTTGGCTCTCATCGCGTCGCGGCTGTCGACCGAACGAATGATGATGATGTGGCCGAACTTACGGCGTCCGTTTTCGACTCCCGTCCCCCGATCGCTCATCAGCACGGCAAAAGCCTGGAACGGTTTTAGTATTTTTGTTTCCTTTTCGATGATCTGCGTCGCTCTCCGGACAATCGCCACCCTCTCCGGCGTCACTTCACCGAGCACCCGGGCCATCAGGCCCGGTCCGGGAAACGGCATCCGGGCATAGATTGACGCCGGAAGTCCCAGGGCCTGGGCGACTTTCCGCACGTCGGGCTTGAACAGCTCTTTCAACGGTTCGATCACTTTGAACCCGAATCCTTTTTCCGGGTCGATCCCGATCTGTTCAAGAATGTTGTGCTGGGTTTTCACCCCGCCCTTCGTTTCGATGATATCGGCGGCAATGGTCCCCTGAACAAGAAACCTGGCCCCCCGGGTCCGGACTTCACGTCCGAAGACCGAATAAAAGGCCTGGCGGAAAGCTTTTCGTTTTTCTTCCGGGTCGACCTTCCCGGCAAGCGCGGCGAAGAATTCATCCTGAGCGTTGACGACATCGACCTTGATTCCTCGCCGCCCGAAGATTTCCCGAACCTGCTGGGGCTCGCCTTCCCGCATCAGCCCGTCGTCGATAAAAATGACCTTCAGCCGATCTCCGAGGGCCCGAGCGGCAAGGAGGCTGCAGGTGGAGCTGTCCACTCCGCCTGAAAGAGCAGAAATCGCCGTCCCGTCGCCGACCGTTTTCTTGATTTCAGCAATCTTGCTGTCGATAAAATGTTTGATTTTCACCTCGCCTCTCCTCTCGAACCTGGGAAAAAATTTTTCCCCATCCTAACACAACATCATTCAAACGACAAGCCGGCCGAACTTTGGCCGAGATCTCATCACCGCGAGGTCGCCTGAAAAGGTGAGCGGGGACAAAAGAAAATCATCCTCCAATCCACCCCGAGCGGCGATTGACCGGAGATCGAAGTCAATCAAAAATCAGAGAGTGCGAGAGGCAGCGTGCGAGTGCGGCTAAGGAAAAAAGAAGGAGGGCCTCATCCAAGGCGGAAACCGGGTTGAAAAGGGAGCAGGACAACAAGGATTCCTCTCCTTCCTCTCCTGGCCCTCCTTCCCTCTCCCCTATTTTCATTCGGCAGGTTAAACCAGGGAATTCCCTGAGTATCTCATTTCTTGGCTGAGCCCCGAATTTCCGGGCGGCTAAATACAACATCTTGTGCTCTTGTCATTATCAATACAAAATAGGGATAAGGTTTGTCAAGTTTTTTATTTAAGCTGAGAACGAAACCCCGTCCGACCTGTCCCTATCTTCTTTCCCGCTCGCCCTGAAAACGAAGCGGCAAGGGATTTTTTTAATTCCGCGGCTTTTTCGGAAGCCAGGGAAAAAAGGCGCTCGTCCGGGAGGCGTAAGCGGCAAATTCCCTATTTCCGGCGTATTTTTTCTCGAGCATCGCCACCCCGGACACTCTAAGGAGGAGGAAGGTGATGGTCAAGGGACTGATGACGCCGAGCCAGCCGTTCTTGACCGCCAGGGCGATCAAGAAAATTCCCCACCACATCGCGGCTTCACCGAAATAGTTGGGGTGGCGGCTGTATTTCCAGAGGCCGATTGTCATGATCCTGCCTTTATTGGCCGGGTTTTTTTTAAACCGGCGAAGCTGCCAGTCGGCCAGGGCTTCAAAGACAAACCCGACGAGCCATAGACCGACTCCGATGCCGTCGAGCCAGGTCCATCCTCTTTGCCGTGATCCGTTGATCAGAAGGATGGGCCAAGCGATCAATAAAAGAAAAAACCCCTGGAGGAGGAAAATCTGAAAATAACTCCGGAGGACGAAAAACCTGCCCCACTCGCGTCTCCATTTGGCGTAGCGCTCATCCTCACCCCGGCCTCGGTTGCGGAAGAAGATATGGAGGGCGAGCCGGAACGCCCAGACGGCGATAAGCGCGGTCGCCAAAATCTGGCGCAGGCCGAAGAACCTCCCAACAGCTAAACTCAGCAAGGCGATCACCAGGAACCCCGGGCCCCAGGCGATGTCGGCGATGGAGTTGTCTTTTCTAACCAGAGCGATGCCGAAGGCCGCGCTCATATAGAGGAAAATCGCCAGCG
>Ga0136652_1001024_pt1 | contig 12442 bp, 9 predicted proteins | sample ConPoolayeEmetaG_FD_94864 | JGI IMG/M metagenome (GOLD analysis project Ga0136652, IMG submission 94864) | Hot spring microbial mat communities from California, USA to study Microbial Dark Matter (Phase II) - Cone Pool mat layer E metaG... ...
CCCGCGACGTGTGCATTCACGACTCGAACACGAGGCCGACGCCGATCACAGCCGGGACCCTCAGACTCACCGCCGCGTAGCGAAATGGCCGTTCTTCAACGGGCTGCTAGCAGCCCCTTGAAGAAGCCTGGCGCTGCACCTCCGAGTTCAGCCCAACCCGACCCATAGCAACAACGTCGGACCCGCAGATCGAGCCTAAAAGAAATGAGGGCCGGCTCGGCGCCCGCCGCGCGTTCTGGGCGGGCGAAACGCTCCCGCCGTGCTTCGCCTCTTTTCCGCACGTTCGTCCGGCGCTATAAATCAATGTCCTCGAAATGTCTCCCAACAGCCTTCCGCCCAACAGTGCACGGTTATGCGGCTGCCGTGCCGGGTCACGGCTCGCCCTGCAAGTTCGCGGCGCCGTTACGGTTGGCCGTTGGCCGGCGGGGCCGACGACGATTCCGCCTGCCCCGGCGTGGAAGGCGGCTGGGACTGGGAAGGCGCGTCGGGGGCCGTGATGGCGGTGGGCAAGGCCGAGCTGCCCGGCGCGGGCGCACCGGCAGTGGACTCGGAAGGAGGTGCGGGTGACTCGCCGGCCGGCCGCGACTTGCTCTTGGAGCGCCCCCCAGTCGGAACCGCCTCCCGCGCTCGGGCCGGCGCCGCCAGCCCGTCAAACGGGACCTCGACTTCCAGGTCGCCCACGCTGACCACCGCCAGCCGCTTAGCCCGCTTAAGCCGCACAATCCGGCCCTCGCGATGAAAACGCTTTACATATACGGCATCTTCCGGCTGCAACCCGGCCAACTGCTCCTCAGTCAAGGGTGGAAGTGCCGGCTGCGGCTTGGGTTGGGATTCGGCGGCCGCCAATCGCTCTTGAGCCCCTTTAGCCGCCGCGCCGGTGCCAGCCGTCGGAGGCTCGCCTCCCTTCGGGCGGCCTGACCGTGCCGCCCGCGGTTGGGTTGAAGCCGGGTGCACGACCGGCCGTGGCGGCTTGGGCGGTGCGGGGGTCTCGGGCGGCAGCACATCGCCCAGCGGGACCTCCACCGAGAACGCTCCCACGTCCACCTCCGCCCGCTGCTGGTCCAGACGGATGCGAACCACCTTCCCGTCCCGGTCGAAGTCCCGCACCCGCACCGGGTCGCCGGGCCTCAAGTGGATGACTCGCTCCAGCCAGCGTTGAAATTCGGCCTGTTTCTGTTCGAACTGCGCCCGGGCCGCCTGGGCTTGGCTCTGGATCTTATCTGCCTCCAGCCGAGCCAGTTCGGCCTCCCGCCGAGCGGCTTCGGCCAGTTGCTTTACCGCCCGTGTCCCGTCGAGGGCGGCCTGAAGGACTCGGGCTCGGCGGGAGAGATTCTGACGGGCCGCGGCCAGCAGTCGCTTGGGCAGTCCCAACCGTCGGGCCACTTCGATCGCGTTGCTGCGACCGGGCTGGCCGATCGAAAGCCGGTAAGTGGGCATCAGCGTCTGGTTGTCGAACTCCACACAGGCGTTCTCAGCCCCCTGCCGGGTCAGGGCAAAGCCCTTCAGGGCACCCAGGTGCGTGGTGACCACCGCCCGGCAACGCAGACGCAGCAATTCGTCTAGAATTGCCCGACCCAAAGCGGCCCCTTCATCCGGGTCGGTGCCGGCCCCCAGCTCGTCGATCAGCAGCAGTGATCGCGGTCCCGCGTGCCGGAGCATGTCCACGATGCGCCTGAGGTGCCCGCTGAAGGTGCTCAGCGACTGCTGCAAACTCTGCTCGTCGCCCACATCGATCAGCACGTTGCTGAACACTCCCAGCTCTGACCCGCTTTCTGCCGGGATTGGCAGCCCGGCCTGAACCATCAGAGACAGAAGCCCGATGGTCTTCAGGGCCACGGTCTTGCCGCCGGTATTGGGACCGGTGATGATCAGCAAATTGAAGTCCTGGCCGATCCGGTAGTCGATGGGGACCACTTCCGGCGGGTTTTGGCCGAGCTGGCGTTTTCGGCGAACCAGCTCCAGCAGCAGCGGATGCCGGGCTCCGCGAACATTGAGGGTTCCATCGCTGCCCAGAGCCGGGCACCGCAGCTCGAAGTCCTTGGCGAATCGCACCTTGGCTGCGATCAGGTCCAGCACCGCCAGCGTATCCAGGGTCTTGTGGATTTCACGCCCGTTGAGGTGCACCTCGTGGGCCAGGTCCCATAGCAGCCGGCCGATCTCTTCCTGCTCTTCGCTGCGCAGGTTGCTGATCTGATTGTTCAGCTCCACGACCTCGGCCGGCTCGACGTACAGCGTCGCCCCGCTGTCGGATCCCCGGTGCACGATCCCTGGCAGTCGCCCGCGGTACTCCGCCCGCACGGGCAGTACCAGCCGGTCGCCGTGGAACGAGTAGTTCGGGTATTGGAGTAGTCGCCGGACGCCGGGATCGTGCACCAGCCGCTGGATGGTATGTTGGATCTGGCTGCTGGCCGCTTCGATCTGACGCCGGATCTCGTACAGCTTGGGGCTGGCCGTATCCCGCACCGTGGCTCGCTCATCGATGACCTGGGCGATCCGGGCCGCGATGATCCCGAAATCCCCCACCCGTGCGGCCAGGTGCTGCAACTGGGGGTACTCGGCCGGCAGGTCGCGCAGATACTCGGCGATGGCGTGCGTCCCGGCCAGCGTGGATCCGACCTGGGCCATCTCGGCGACCGACACCCGCAGCGGCGGCGCGCAACGCTGGACGATCTCCCGAACGTCGCTGATCCCGCCAAATGGCGGCATCCCCCGCTCCCCGATCAGCCGGTCCAGCTCTTGAATCTGCTCCAGCCACCGCCGGACCAGCGACGCCCGCGCGCTGGGCAGCACGTTCTGCGCCAGCCCGCGTCCCAGGCCGGTAAAGGCATACCCGGCCAGCAGTTGGCGGATTTCTTCAAAGTCCAGACAGGCTAGTGAGTGTTCGTCCATCGTCCGGATAGCTGCCCCGGGCCGGGGGTGGACCGGACGCTCAGCGCCACCGCCCGCACGCCGCGGCGGGTTGCCGCGACTAAGGTACGCGATCCGAAGCCCGCTTTACAAGCCCGGAAGGTCGAGTTCGGCCTGAGCCCCTCCCCGCTTTGTCGACAACTATCAACACGCGGTACTGGACGCTGGCGCCTGCTGGAGCATAATCGGAATAAACCCCCGGCGACTTGCGAGGTGGTCCGCGGTGTCTGACGCGCTGATCCTGGAAGGTGTGACCAAACGCTTCGGCGATCTTACCGCCGTCGATGATTTCAGCCTGCGGCTGCCGGCCGGCGACGTGCTGGGGTTTCTCGGACCCAACGGGGCCGGCAAAACCACCACCCTCCGGATGGTGATGAGCATCATCTATCCCGACTCCGGCAGCATCCAGGTGTTGGGACACCCGGATGCCGCCCAAGTCAAGGACCGCATCGGTTATCTGCCCGAGGAACGGGGCCTGTACCGCAAGATGACGGTTCAGGAGACCCTCAGCTATCTTGGCCGGCTGAAGGGCCTGCGGGGCAGCGAGCTGCGCCGCCGGATCGACGAGAGCCTCGAGCGGGTCGGCCTGACCGACTGGCGGGCCAAACGCGTCGAAGCCCTGTCCAAAGGCATGTCCCAGAAACTCCAGTTCGTGGGTGCCACCCTGCACCAGCCGGAGCTACTGATCCTGGACGAACCGTTCGCCGGGCTGGATCCGCTCAATGTGGACTTGCTGGAGCGCCTGCTGGCCGAGCTTCGGCGGGCCGGCTCGACGGTCATTTTCTCTACGCATCAAATGAACCAGGCTGAGCGGCTCTGCGACCGGATCGTCCTGATAAACCGGGGGCGGAAAGTCATAGACGGAACCGTCAATCAGGTCCGGGCGGGCTTCGCGACCCGGTTCGTGGTGGTCGATGCCGAGGGCGACCTGCACGGCCTGGCCCGCTGCGACGGGGTGGTGTCCGCGCAGATCACCGCCGGCCACGCCCGCCTGGAACTGGCCGATGGTGTGCCGCCCGACTTGGTCCTGAAGCAGGCCATGCAGTTGGTGCGCATCGTGCGATTCGAGGTCCAGCGACCCGATTTGCAGGAGATTTTCGTCAAGCTGGTCGGCGGGGACCGGCAGACGGTGCGCTGAATGATCCACGGTTGGCCAGCCCCTGACAGCAGACCCGGCCACGGCTTGCGGTCGCGCCGGCCGGGGCTGCTAAGGTCCGGCCGGCGGATTCGCGGTTTCTGCGCACCTGTCGCGGTCGGTCGTCTTTTGCGGCTTGTTGGCCCACTTTGCGGGTAGCAACAGTGTACAAGATCCTTACCGTCGCCCGTCGCGAGTTCATCGCCACCGTGCGCAGCAAGGCCTTCCTCTTCAGCGTGGTGCTGATGCCCGCGGTGATAATACTGGGCATTTATGGCGTGGACCTGGTCGAGCGGGTCGGGGCTCGGGAAGTTAGGGCAATCCGCCGAATCGCCGTCGCGGACGGCACCAGCCTGATCTTTGCGGAGCTGGTGAAGCAGGCCCAGAGCTACAATGTCGAGCGACCCAACCAGCCCCTCGAGTTCCAGGCGATCTCCGGTGACCCAGACCCGGAAACGCTTCGCGCCCAGGTCAATCGTGGCGAGCTTTACGGTTACATACTGATCGCGCCCGACGCATTGGCTCTGAACGGCGGCGGCTGCACCGTGGTCCGAAAGGACAACCAGCTCGAAACCGGGCGGCGGCTGGAAGGAATGATCAACCAGGCCGTGTTCGCGGTTCGCTGCCGGGACGCCGGCCTGGATCCGCAGCGGGTGGCCGAGCTGCGCCAGGAGGTGCCGGTCCGCTGGGCCAACGCCCAGACCGGCAAGGAGGTTCAGGCCAACCCGGCCATCGTCTTTCTGACCCCCTTCGCCTTCATGTTCCTGCTTTTCATGGGCACGTTCGGCATCAGCCAGGGTTTGCTGACCACGCTGATTGAGGAAAAGAGTTCCCGGGTGATCGAGGTGCTGCTGTCGGCGGTCAGCCCGCGGCAGCTACTGGCGGGCAAGATACTGGGCATGGCCGCGGTCGGCTTCCTGCTGCTGGCGGTCTGGGGCGGGGTCGGGCTGGCCGGCGCCACCAAGTACCACGTCACCGAACTGGTCAGCGGCTACCGACTCCTGATGGCCATGCTCTACTTCGTTCCCGGCTTCCTGCTGCTGGCATCGATCCTGGCGGCGATCGGCTCGGCCTGCAACGAGCTCAAAGACGCCCAGAGCATGGTGTTCCCCCTTTCGCTGATCACCGTTGTCCCCATGATCTTCTGGTACTACCTGGCCGAGCATCCCGACGCGTTCTTCAGCCTGGCGCTCAGTTATGTGCCGCCGATCACACCATTTGTCATGATTCTGCGGATTTGCGCCGACCCGCACACCCCGGCCTGGCAGATCGTCTCGACCCTGGCGGTACTCTGGCTGGGTGTGCTGGCGGCAATCTGGGCCGGAGCCAAGGTGTTCCGGGTCGGCGTGCTCATGTACGGTAAGCCACCCTCCTTGGCCGAGCTGCTGCGCTGGGTCCGATATTCCTAACCGCCAGCCGGCCGACCACCCAGCTTACCCCCCGCTCATGCCTTACCGGTCCCCTTCTCACTGCCGCTCTTGCACTACGCCACTGGGGGTTACCACATGCGGTCCCCCTGGAGCCTGGCGCGGCAGTTCGACCCGGCTCATCATGGTTATGATCACGTCCTCGACGGGGACGTTCTGGGCCCCCTGCTGGGTGGTGGTACGGACCTGCGCGATCTCGTCGACGACATCCATACCGTCGATCACCCGCCCGAAGACGGTGTAGCCCTCCGGGCAGCTCAGACCGCCGGGGTCCAGGTTGTTCTGGCCGTCGCCGCCCTCGGTGTTGTCCGCTAGGTTGATAAAGAACTGGCAAGTGGCCGAGTCGGGCATGCACTGCTGAGTCTGCGGGTCCGAAGTCAGGGCCATGGCGATCGTGCCGCGTACGTTGGACAGGCCGTTGTCGGCTTCGTTGACGATCGGGTCGCGCGGCTTCTTGGGCGTCAGGCCGGGCCGGAACCCGCCGCCCTGGATCACAAACCCCGGGATCACCCGGTGGAAGATGGTGCCGTCGTAGAACCCGTCGTCCACGTACTCCAGGAAGTTCTCGACTGTGACCGGGGCCTTCTCGGGTTCCAGTTCCAGCGTGAAGTCGCCCATCGTGGTTTGGACCAGCACCTGCCGGTCGCTGAGCCGTGGGTTACGCACCTTGACCTGCACCCGATCGGTAACTGTGCGGCCGTTGCTATCGGTCACCGCCAGTTCGAACAGCAGTATGTTGGTATCGTTCGGGTCGTATTCCGGGGCCTGGAAGGTAGTCGTGACGGTATCGGTCGAGCTCAGTTGGACGTGCTTGCCCGACACCTGCCGCCACCGATATGACAACCCCTGCCCGGTGCTGCCCGAGCCATCCAGCATGACTTCCCGGCCCGGCAGAGTCCGGAGGTCCTCGCCGGCGTCGGCCACCGGACGGCTGGGCGAGCTGGCCGGCTGCCCGTAATTGGGGTCGGCAATCACGACCACGCTCACCTCGGCTCGACCCACTGCGCCGGCCCCGTCGCAGGTCGTGACCATGAACCGGAGCGTTTTCTGCGAAGCCAGTGAAGGAGCGGCGAAGCTGGCGACCGCCTGATCTGCGTCCTCAATCTGAACTCCCGGCCCCGCTGTCTGGAGCCAGGCGTATCGGACTGTCGCGGGCTGCTGGCTGTCCGCCACGGTCGCCGACAGGATCACTCGTTGCCCCGCGGCCGCCGTATCTCTGCTAGCAGTGGCGGTGGTGGTCAGTTGGTCGCGTGGCGGCAGTGTCTGATCGTCGGCCGGCGGGGCTTCCGTCAGCGGGCAGCCCTGCGGGCTCGAACAGGCCAGACCGATCGTCACCGCAAGCACCGTGAACCTGAGCACGTCGGTATCCTCCTGGGCTCCGCCCGGCCGCTTACCCTCTCGCGGCCGGTCTCGTCTTCATTATACCCGGCCCGAACGCCCCCCCTGCTTTCCGGACCACGTATCCAGCCCGACGCAGCCCGCCCTACTATCGGACCAGACCCGCGCCCGGCCCGATCGTACGTCGCCGCGTCGGCGACGAGCCGATAATTCACAGACTAGAACATGACTGACGGGCCGTGGCGGCACACCTCCGCCGCCGAGAGGCACCCCGTCGATCGCCCTCTTCGGGCGGCAGCTACCGGCTGAGGTCCGGATTGCTCGCGCCGCCGGCGGCCTGATATTCTTCCAGCCAGGCCATCTGGATGGCTTCGAGCTTGTCCTCGCTGCTGGCTTTCGGATCGTCCGCGAATTCGGGCAACTGGCAAACCCACTGGTGCAAATCAGTGAACCGGACACCGAGCGGATCGACCCCCGGGAACTTCTGGTGTAGCAGTAAGCCGATCTCCTCAGAGTCGGACCAGGTCAGACGCTGTGGCATGCCAGGAGTTCTCCTAAGGCTGGAAGTCGCGGTGCCGCCGGGGTCTTCAACCTTCGCCGGCTTCGCCTGCGGCGGCTAGCGCACGTTGATTTATCCTCGCTCCACGCGGACGGTCTGTCCTTCGGGCACCTCGGCCAGCACGTTCGGGTCGCCCTCGATCATCCCCACCGGGCTGACCGGGCTGTACGGCCGCTGCCCGAAGAACAAGCATAGTGCCTTTCCCGGCGGCCAGTAGGCCACGGTCCCGGCCGCCACCTCCGCCTGGGGGTTTTCCAGCTCAGCAGTTATCGGAGTCTCGAAATACACCTCACGGCCCCAGCGCTGGGCGGTCGACTCGAAGGGCAGCGCTGCCAGCACCAGGCGCGCGGTCTCCGACTGATTCATCGTTGCGGTCACCACGATCTGCCCCAGCGAAATCCGGATTCGACTCACGACTTTCACTCCTCCACGGCGGCCCGCAGGGCCCGGGCATTGTCCACCGCGTAGCCCTCCATGTCATTGTTGTAGTAGACGAAGACATCGCGGCCGTCAGCCAGCCATTGGCGGATGCGAGCGGCATCCTGGGCGATCTGCTCAGAACCGTAACAGCCGCGATAGGGGCCGCCGGGACCATGCCGGCGCAGGTACACCAGCGGCGCCTGGTTCGGCTCAGTTACCGGGCATCGCGGCAGATCCGCCAGACAGAGGGCGGCGCGGTGTCGAGTCAGCAACTGGTAAACCTCCTCGCACAGCCAGTCGCGGTTGCGGAACTCGACCGCGACCTGCCAGCGGACTCGGCCGGCGGCGTTTCTGAGCATTGACAGAAAGCTCTCCAGCCGGTCCAGGTCCTTTCGCAGCGACGGTGGCAACTGCACCAGCAGCGGGCCGCGTTTAGCTCCCAGTCGGCCGACAACTACCAGAAATTGCTCCAGCTCGGCCCGGCAATCCGCCAGTCGTTTGTCGTGGGTGATCCGCCGCCAGAGCTTGACTGCGAACCGGAAGTCCTCCCCGGTCATCTGCCGCCAGCGAGTCATCAGCTCGGGCTTAGGAAGCCGATAGAAGGACGAATTGATCTCGACGGTCTTGAAGTGCCGGCCCAGGTACTCCAACCATTGCCCCGGCTTGAGCCCCGGCGGGTAGAACCTTCCTTTGGCCCAGTGCGGATAGCTCCAACCGCTGGTGCCGATGTAGCAGCTTCCGCGCGCCATGGCCGCATTATCGCCGGCCAGCGCGGCTTTGGGCAGCGGTAGGCCGCCGACCGGTCAGCCGGCCGGCGTGCCACCCCGACGGCAACGTTCAGTTCGGCCAGCTCCCGGTCATCAGGGCCACGAACGGGTTGATGTCGCCGAAGCCGGTCGTCCCGTCCCCGTTGATGTCGCCCGTGCCGACGCAGCCCGGATAGGAAGTCTGATAGACCAGCGGGAGCGTCAGCCGCAACACGAACGCGTTAATGTCGGCAAAGCCCACCGTGCCGTCGCAGTTGAGATCGCCCCGCGGGCAGCCGCACTCAGCGACCGGCTCACCGGGCGGGCTCGCTGGGCACAGATCGCAGGCATCTGCCACCCCATCGCCGTCGGTGTCTTCCTGGCCCGGGTTATAGTCCTCCGGACAGTTGTCGCACAGATCGCCGACCCCGTCGCCGTCCTGGTCTTCCTGGAACGGGTTGTAGTCATCCCGGCAGTTATCGCAGATGTCGCCTACGCTGTCGCCGTCGCTGTCGGTCTGATAAGGGTTGAAAGTGTCCGGGCAGTTGTCGGCGTCGTCTGGCAGACCGTCGGCGTCCCCGTCCGGCCCAAGTAATTGGGCGGCGAACAGCCCGTGGGCCGCCGCCACGCCGGTTTGCTGCATCAGCCGCTTTCGCTGCTGACTGGTCCCGGCCGGGGTCTGCGGATCGCAGGGCAGCGGCCAGATGCCGGCTGCCAGGTTGGACGTACCCGGCAGCACCGTGTCCCATTCCCCGTCACAGTCCGAATCCACCTGCACACCTTCTGTCAGCGCCACCAGCTCGAACGCCGAATCGGCCTGATATACCCACCGGCCGTTGCTGATCGCAGTGGTAACAGCCGGCCAACCCCAGGTGCCATAGTCGAGTGTCACCTGCTGTTGATCTGAGAGCCGCGTGAAGATGAGCTTGGGCAGCACCGGCACCGTGGCGGTATAAGTTCCGCCGTCCGGGCAGTCACGGGAGATCGTCATGCTCCCCACCGGTTGGCCCACTTCCGACAGACACACCCGCACATCCCACTCCTCGGGACTGCCGCCGTTGTAGGTGACTGTGATCGGCTCCGTGCCGACCAGGCTGAGGGCCCGGACCTGGATGGCAACCGTGTACTGGGCCGGCGGCTCCGCTATATACGCATCCTCCAGCCGCTCGATCACTGTGTCGGCCGGGCCCGCGATCCCCGGCGGCTCGGTGGCCAGCGGTTGGCCACCCAGAAAAATAACCCCGCCGAACGGATCGGAGCCTGGGCCGAAAAACCCACCTGGAATCGGCGTTCCAGCCAGATCGACGAAGGTCGTGCCCCCGGGCGGCGTGGTCCACAGGTCGATCCCGGCGCGGATCAGTTCGCATTCATCCGGAACGCCGTTCCCGTTCTGATCCTGCGAGCCGCCCCCGGCAATGTCCTCCAGGTCCGGAATGCCGTTGCCGTTGCAGTCCGGGACCAGCGGCCAGCCCGTGCTCGCGGCCTGGAAAACCTCCGCCGGATCGCTCGGCGGACTGCTGTCCTGCGGCTCCTGTACCCAGGCAACGATCCGAATATTCTGGCGCTGGGCCCAGCTTTCGGTGTCGAAGGTCAGGTTCTCGAAGACCGTCTGGCATTCCCCCGCCACCAGCGCCAGATCATGCGTGGGCGCAGCCTGCTTGAAGCCGTTCCGAGAATACGCCGGCAAGCTCGGCCAGTGATCGAGCACTTGCACGATATACAGCCGGACGGTCTTGGGTGTGCCGCCTGCCTCCAGGCAGACCCGAGCCCCGATCCGGTAGATCTGGCCGCTGACTTGGTAACCGGTAAGCGTGATCGTGACGTCGGTCGGCAGCCCCGCCCGAGCCAGATAGGTCTGCTCGTACCAGTCGTATTGGCCCGGCAGATCGTCCAGGCTGCCAATGCACGCTCCTACGCCGTCAAAATAAACCGCCGGCGTGATCGTGCCCTCGTAGAAGTCAAACCGGGCGTCGCCCCAGGGCGTGGAGCCCCCACAACCGTAACGCATCTGCACCAGCGTGAAGGTGCTGGGGTAGTTGTTCAGCAGCAGGTTCAGCGCCTGACCGGCGTAGGGGAAGTCGGGCCCTCAGCCGGTATTGGTGAAATGTTCCGCGATCACCATGCGGTCGGCGCCCAGCGCGATTATCGGGCTCACACTGCACCACCCCCACGCAAACACTCCGACCAATAGCGCCCTACGATGCCAACCAACATGCCTCTTCATCGCCGCCTCCTTCCTCCAACCGGCTGCACCAACCAGCCCGCGCCCTGCCGAAAATCATTCTAACGGGACGCCCCAGAAGGTCCAAGACGATCAAGCCGCCTGACCTCAGCGCGGTCCGATACCGTCGGGGGCTGGAGCGCAAGGGGACGGGCGAATCAGTCCGGCGTCCTTCGCTGACCGCCAGGGGGTGTTTATCCGGCCGGGGCGGTGTTAGTGGCAAGCCGACCGCCAGTGCCCGGGCCGATCAGGGCCCGCAGCAGCTCTTCGAGCCGTCGGTCATTGGCCGGCTTGGAAAGAAAATACACGTCCGGTAGCTCGTAGACGATTTCCCGGAAGTCCGCCGCGTCGTAGCCGGACAAGAAGATGATTGGAACGTCGCTCTCCTTCCGGATCATGCGGGCGACTCGTCGCCCATCGCCGTTGGGCATGCCGTGATCTAGGATGATCGCGTCGATGTATCCGCGCGGGCTTTCCCGCAGCACTCCCAGTCCGTCGGCACACTCCACCACTGCGTACCCCAGGGCGTTCAATCGCAAACGAAGCCCCCGGCGCACGTGCGGATCGTCATCCGCTACCAGTACTCGCGGTCGCTTCATCACCAGCTCCTGCGCGGCCCGGCGTCAGGCCGCGGCCGCCGTTTCAAGCTTACAATACGTCCGGCCCGGAGGACGGCAGGGACTCATAACCGTCAGCTCCAACTGTCGGCCGGCGGCGCCGATAACCGCCGGCTGAACCAGCCTGCGCGGGCCGGCCCATTGCAGATGAGGGGAGTGCGACGGGCCCCGCGGGCGGCGTCGCCAGTCCGGCTTCCCGAGGCCGGGGCTCTGGCCGAGCCATCGGGCTCCCGCAGGCCGATCCCAGCCATCCCTTCGCGCCCGGAACGGCTGCCGATAACATGCTTCGCGACCGGCTTGTCAAGCGGACCTGCGGTGCGGTAAACTATGTGCAAAATGCGACCCGGCCGCGTCAAAGGTGCCGTGTGGCGGCGGATCAGCAACCGGCTGGTCACGCCGCCGGCGGACGGGCCGCAGCAGTGGAGCCTGCCGCGGGTCACTCCAGCGGGCGGCGCTGCTGTGCGGGCGTGTGTCCGAGTGGCCAAAGGAGACGGGCTGTAAACCCGTTGGCTTTACGCCTACGGTGGTTCGAATCCACCCGCGCCCATTCCTGAGTCCTTTCGCTGTCAGCCGCTACCCTCAGGGCCCCCCAACGCGCAGACGCTCGCCGTCAGGTTTCGACCCAGGGCTAATCGCAACTCAATTCTTGGTCACGCTGCCTTACCGGGGTAACATTGACAGGTGGGCTGTGACACCATCGCCGGGCCCGGCGGTCGCCCGGGCCCACTGGCCCCGGCGGCAACCGCGAGGGACGGCAACATCATGTGCTGGCAGCGCACGACTCGAATCGCGGCAATCGGGATAGTTCTCATGGGGCTGGTTCACGCGCTGGGCCAGACCGGGCCGATTGGCTGGCAGCGGCCCGCTTTTCCGGACGCAGGCCTAGTCGCCTTGCGGGCCAAGCATCCAGGCCTGTTGGTTGACCAGGTAGCGGGGCGGGTGACCCGACTCTTAGAGCGCCTAACAAAACCCATGTATGAGTCGTTTCCAGCAGATCAACGCGCAGCCGAGGCTCAGGAAGCCCTCGTGGATGTCGGCGCGCCGCTCGTAGCGGACACGCAGCCGCCGAAAC
>Ga0136652_1001025_pt1 | contig 12440 bp, 12 predicted proteins | sample ConPoolayeEmetaG_FD_94864 | JGI IMG/M metagenome (GOLD analysis project Ga0136652, IMG submission 94864) | Hot spring microbial mat communities from California, USA to study Microbial Dark Matter (Phase II) - Cone Pool mat layer E metaG... ...
AGGCCGAGGACACCCACTTTATTATTATCTGAAGGGCCAAGAAGAAGCCGCAAAGCTTCATGGTCCTCAATCTCGGCAATGCTATGAAAAGGCGGTCGAGCTCGACCCCAACTTCGCCATGGCCTTGGGGCACTCGGCGGCGAATCATTGAAGAAAGCGAAGGCCCAATTAGAAAAATTCCTCGACCTGTGGAAAGACGCCGACCCCGGCACGCCCGAGGTCGAGGACGCGAAAAAGCGACTGGCCGGGGTGAAAGGGACAGAATAAGGCCGCTTATCGCATTCCATTATTGTCCGGAACTGGGAGTATTGCGGGCTGGAAAAGGCAAAAAAAAATAGCTTCGGCGGGCCGGCGAAATTTTTTTTATCCCATTATTGACAATTGGAACTCCCCTCTATATACTCAATTTTCAAAAAAAATCTCGATTCAAAGAATGAGTACCGAACTCGTTGTCCTTCTAACGATTTTCATCCCTGTCATCGGCTCTCTGACCATCCCCATTGCCGGCCGCATCTCCAAGTCCGCCCGCTCGGCCTGGTCTCTCCTCCTGGGCGGCGCGACGGCCGTCCTCCCCCTTCTCCTTATCCCCTTCGCTCTCCGGGGTGGCGAAGAAATCTTTCGCCATCCGTTCATTCTCGGCCTGGATTTTACGCTGGTCGTCGATCCCCTGGCCATCTTTATGTCGATCGTCTCCTCGTTCGTCGGCTTCCTGATCATCCTCTATTCCCTCGGTTACATCGCCCATGAAGAAAACCAGAACGAATACTATCTCCTCGTCGTCCTCTTCATCGGCTCGATGATGGGGCTCGTCTATTCCTCGAACCTCATTTTCATGTACCTGTTCTGGGAAATTATCGCCATCTGCTGCTGGCGCCTGATCGGCTTCTATCGGGTCCGGGATTATGTCGTCAAGGCCGACAAAGCGTTTTTGGTCACTTTCTTCGGCGCCGTCGTCATGCTTTTGGGCTTCATCCAAATTTTCAACCGCAACGGATCGTTTGAGCTCGTCGATCTGCGGGGAACGATGATTCCCGGGACGGCGGTCCTGCTCATCCTCTTCGGCATGTTCTCCAAATCGGCGACAGCTCCGCTCCATACCTGGCTTCCCGACGCCGGCGTCGCGCCGACGACCGTGACCGCGCTGCTCCACGCAGCGGTCCTAGTCAAGATCGGCGTTTATGCCTATGCTCGCATTTTCCTCTACACGTTTGACATTCCTTCGGGCTGGAAAGAGGCCATCCCATGGCTCGCCGTCGCGTCCAGCCTGATTGCGGCCGGCGCCGCCACGGTGGAGAACGATTTCAAAAGGATTCTTGCCTACTCGACGGTCAGCCAGATCGGCTATATCTTTCTCGGGTTCAGCGTGGCCAATTCCGACGGTATTTCAGGCTCGCTCCTTTTCATCCTGATGCACGGGCTGGCCAAGGCCGGCCTCTTCCTCTGCGCCGGGATCGTCATCCACGCAACTCACAATCGGGATGTCCGGCAGATGGGCGGGCTGATTAAGACCATGCCCCTCACCGCCGTCGCTTTTCTCGTCTGCACTTTTTCGGTCATCGGGATCCCGCCTTTCGGCGGGTTCTTCTCCAAGTTTCTGGTCATCGTCGGAACAGTCAAGGCCGGGGCGATCTGGCCGGCGGCCGTGGCTCTCTTCACTGCTGTGCTGACGATGTTTTATCTCCTCAAAGTCTTCAGCCAGGTGTTCCTGGGGGAAGCCAAGGACTCAGCCCGCGAGGGCACTCCCTCGATGGTCTTCGTCGTCGTCCTCCTAGCCGCGCTCTCCCTCCTGGCCGGAATTTTCGTCGCTTATCCTATGAAGCTGGCTGAAGTCGCCACAGCCGGCATCAGCTGGTGGCTCAAATGACGCCCGAGATGTTATTGGTTCCGATCCTTCTTCCGGCAGCCGTTGCCCTCATCGTCGTCCTCATCCCGAACCGAGTCAAGTACGCCCGCGAGGTCCTCTCGGTCCTCGCCTCGGCGGTCATCCTCTACCTGGGATACATCTTTTTCGCCGTCAAAGATCTGACCTGGAAAGTCGCCTGGCTCGGCCGAGGGGTCGACTTCGACCTCCGGCTCTATCACTTCAGCGCCTTCATCCTGCTCGGACTGGCGGGCTTCTTGTTCCTGATCGCCCTCTATTCCTCCATCAAGATGAAAAACAGCCCGCGCCAGAGGGAATACTACGCTTATGTTTTTCTGACCGCCTCCTTCGCCAACGGCGCCGTCTTGGCGAATAACTTCGTGCCGCTCCTCTTTTTCTGGGAAGGCCTGCTTTTAACTCTTTACGGCCTGATCACGATCGGCGGTAAAAAGAACTCGAACCGGACAGCGGTTAAGAGCTTCATCCTCGGCGGGTTCTGCGATTTCGCCATGATCCTCGGAGTCGCCGTCCTGTGGAAGATCACCGGAACGCTGACTTTGTCGGAAATTTCGGTCAAGCCGGAAGGTCTCGCCGCCGTGAGCTTTATCCTGATGATGATCGGGGCCATCGGCAAGGCCGGCGCCATGCCCTTCCACACCTGGATCCCCGACGCTGCCGTCGACGCCCCGGTCTCCGTCATGGCTTTTATCCCGGCAGCTCTGGAAAAACTCCTCGGCATCTATTTCCTCGCCCGCATCACCCTGGATTTCTTCCCCCTCGAAAAAAACAGCGCTCTGGCCATCGTCCTGATGACCATCGGCGCGGCGACGATCGTCCTGGCGGTTTTCATGGCCCTCATCCAGAAAGACTTCAAGCGCCTGCTCTCTTATCACGCCGTAAGCCAGGTCGGCTATATGGTCCTGGGCATCGGCACGGCCGTCCCCATCGGAATCGCCGGCGGCATTTTCCACATGATCAACCACGCCATGTACAAGTGCGGCCTGTTCCTGAGCTCGGGCTCGGTGGAGCACCGCTGCGGCACGACCGAGCTGAAGAAGCTGGGCGGGCTGCGCCAGGATATGCCGCTCACCGCCTTCGGGTTCGCCGTCTGCGCCCTGGCCATCTCCGGAGTCTGGCCCCTCAACGGTTTTGTCTCCAAGGAGATGGTTTTCCACGGCGCCGTCGAGACCGGCTACATCGTCTTCGCTATCGCCGCCTGGGTCGGAGCAATCCTGACCTTCGCCTCCTTCCTCAAGGCCGGTCACTCCGTCTTCCTCGGCCCGCGGACCGAGGAAGTGCCCAAAGTCAAGGAGAGCGAGAGTCCGGTGTTCATCCCGATTCTCACCCTCGCCGCTCTGTGCATTCTCTTCGGCGTCTATAACCGGCTTCCCCTCAAGGGATTCATCGAGCCGATCTTGGAAGGGCACGTCGAGGAGGGCGCGCATCTCGATTTCTCGGCCCATGCCCTGTCCATCATCAACCCCATCGCCATGATCTCCGTGGCCTGTCTGATCATCGCCCTCCTGCTTCATCTCTACGGTTGGAAAAAAGCCGGCCGGAAAGCGCACCTCGCCTCCGAGCCGGTCCACCAATTTCCCGTCCTCAAGCAAATCTACGACCTGGCTGAAGCCAGGATTTTCGATATCTACGAACAAGGGATCATCTTCCTGCGCTGGCTTTCCGGCGTCCTGTTCAGGCTCGTCGACCGGCCGATCGACGCCGCCTATGAGCACGGAGTCACCGCGGTAGGAAGGGGCCTCACCGGCCTCCTCCAGGCCGCCCATAATGGTCATTACGCGAACTATCTCGCCTGGTCGATCGGCGGCCTGTTGGCCGTCGCCGGAATCATCAGCTGGCTTTTGAGATAGAGGAGGAACATTGGCCTTTTGGTTTATTGCGCTCCCTCTGGTCGTCGCCGGGCTTCTGCCTCTCGTAGGCAAAGTCTCGAAAAAAGTCCTGCCCGACATCCTGACCAACCTCGTCTTTGTCGTCCTCCTTGCGATGGCCGTGTCCCAGGGCCGCGGCCTGATCGCCCAGGGACCGGCCGTCTTCGACCTGTCCTGGTTCGGCGAGCCCTTGAACGCCAGCTTGACCATGGATGCCTTCAGCCTGTTGATGCTGGCCACGATCTCTCTGGTGAGCCTCCTGATTTCGCTGTTTTCGATCGACTATATGGACCATTACGGGTCGAAGGCGACGTTCTACGCCCTCTTCCTGATCATGGTCGCCGGCATGAACGGACTCGTCCTGGTGACCGACCTTTTCCAGATCTACCTTTTCCTCGAAGTCGCGGCCGTCGCCTCCTACGCCCTCGTCGCCTACGGCCTCGAACATGACGAGCTCGAAGCGTCATTCAAATACCTGATGCTCTCGGCCGCCGCCTCGGCGTTCATTCTCCTCAGCATCGCCGTCCTTTTCGGGCTCACAGGAAGCCTGAGCTTCGCCGGCGTCGCCGCCGGGCTGAAGACCCTGGAGGCGAAATTCGCCGTCGGCCTCTGCAGCGCCTTTTTCATCCTCGGGTTCGGCCTCAAGGCGGCCCTCGTTCCGTTTCACGCCTGGCTGCCGGACGCCCATCCTTCGGCGCCGGCTCCGATCTCGGCGGCCCTTTCCGGCCTGCTGATCAAGGTCTCGGGAGTCTACGCTTTGACGCGGGTCTTTATCTCTGTTTTCGGCTTAACGCCGGTTCTTTCGACGGTTCTGATGTATCTCGGCGTCATCTCCATGGTCGTCGCCGCCCTCCTCGCCCTCGGCCAGAAGGATTTCAAGCGGATGCTGGCCTACTCTTCAATCAGCCAGGTCGGCTATATCGTCCTCGGCATCGGTTTGGGAACCCCCCTGGGGATCCTGGGCGGGCTCTTCCATCTCGTCAACCACGCCCTGGCCAAGAGCCTTCTGTTTTTGAATTCCGGCTCGGTCCAGATGTCGACCGGAACCCGCAACCTCCAAGAGATGGGCGGCCTGGGGAAGAGAATGCCGGTCACGGCCGGGACGACGATCGTCGGCTCTCTCGCCATCGCCGGCGTCCCGCCGCTCAACGGCTTCTGGAGCAAGCTGATCATCATCCTGGCGCTCGTCCAGGCCGGGCAATGGGCTTTTGCGCTGGTCGCCGTACTGGCCAGCGTCCTCACCCTTTGGTACTATCTCTTGATTCAGAGACAGGCATTTTTCGGCAAGCTCAACGAAAAATGGGCTTCCGTCCGCGAGGCCCCCTTCTGGATGACGGCCTCGACCGTCGTCCTGGCGCTTCTCTGTGTCGCACTGGGGATCTTTTTCTCCCTGACCGTCAAATCCTGGATCGAGCCGGCGGCCGATGCCCTGGCCTCCGGCGTTCGTGCGGTCCTCGCCGGATTAGGAATGATAAATTTTGTGATATGATGACATGGTGATACAGATCGTTCTTCTCGGCGGACTGGTTCTGTTTTCGGCGGCGGCGATCCTTTTCCGCGATCTGCTCAAAGCCGCGATCAGCCTGGCCTTCGCGAGCCTCTTCCTAGGGATCCTCTTCTTCCTGATGAAAGCCCCCTATGTCGGGGCGTTTGAGATCTCCGTCGTCGCCGGGCTGATCACCGTCCTTTTCATCGTCACCATCGCCCTGACCAAAATGGAAGGCAATGTCCGCGAATCCCGCGCCGCGCTCTGGATTTTCCCCATATTTTTCGCTCTTTTTCTTATCATCGACATTGCCGTGATGAAAAGCCTGGTTGGGAAAATCCCGGCGGTCGAGTCCGCGCCAGAGTCCGGAACGTTCGGCCAGGCTCTCTGGGGTCTGCGGACGTTCGACCTCGTCGGCCAGATCGGCGTCATTCTCGCCGGCGTGTTCGCCGTCCTCGCCCTGTTCCGCAAAAGGAGAAAGGATGAATAGCGCCTGGTTTCTCTATATCGGCTTCGCCGCCGCCCTGGTTTTCATCGGCCTCTACGGCCTTCTCGCCATGCGCAACTTGATCAAACTGTTTATCGGCATCGAAGTCCTGAGCAAGGGCGTCAGCCTGGCGCTCGTGGCCACGGGTTTTGCTAAGAGCCACCTTCTTATCGCCCAGGCGATCACGGTGACGTTTATCGTCGTCGAAGTCAGCGTCGTCGCCACCGCCCTGGCCATCATCATCAACATCTACCGCCAGACCGGGAGCCTGGACATCCGCCGGCTGACGAAACTCAAAGGATAAGAGATGAGCAAGTTCGATTTCCTGATCTCGCCGCCCGTCGCCTTCCTGATCTTCCTCGGCCTGGGGTTTCTTCTCTATGCCCTTGGTAGCCGGATGGCGCCCAAGCTGAAAAAGCAGGGCGGAAAGCTCGAGACCTACGCCTGCGGCGAGGATCTTCCCGGAGTGAAGCTCCAATTCGGCTACCGGCTGTTCTTTTTCATCGCCCTTTTCTTTACCATGATGCACGTCGCCGCCCTGGTCATCGCCACTGTTCCAGGCGGAAAAATCGTTTTCCTGGCCATCCTTTACCTGCTTATGATTTTTCTTTCGATCATGGCGCTCATCACGAGGGACTGAGATGCTGGAAAGAGTCGTCCGCTGGTCGCGAAAAAAATCGCCCTGGATCCTCCACCTCAACTCGGGCGCCTGCAACGCCTGCGATATCGAGATTGTCGCCGCTCTGACTCCCCGCTTCGACGTCGAGCGGCTCGGCGTCCTCCTCAAGGCGACCCCGCGCCACGCCGACGTCATCATCTCCACCGGCCCGGTAACCCGGCAGATCAAGGACCGGATCGTCCGCATCTATGAGCAGACGCCGGACCCGAAATTCGTTATCGCCGTCGGAGCCTGTGCCATGTCGGGTTGCGTCTACCGGGGTGCTTATAATATTATGGGCGGACTCGACCAAGTCATTCCCGTGGATATCTATGTCCCAGGCTGCCCCGCTCGGCCGGACGCCATCCTCGACGGCGTGGTCAAGCTCCTGGGAAAACTCTGACGAGGCAAGAATGAGCGACTCGGATCTTATCGAACAATTGAAGACGCTGCTCGGCGAAAAAATTCTCGAGATCGCGAACCCGGCCGTCCGGCGGATCTTTTTCCGGGTCGAACCGGCCCATCTTTTAGACACGGTCAAAGCCCTCAAGGAATCCCTGGACTTTTCTCATGTCGCGACCATCAGCGGCGTCGATCTCGGCGAATCCTTCGAGATTCTTTATCACTTCGCCAAACCTCATGCCCAGCTCAATGTCCGGACCCAAATTCCTAAGTCAAACCCGCATGTTGAATCCATCTGCCCCGTCATCCCCGGGGCGATTTTTTATGAGAGAGAGCTCCAGGACATGTTCGGCCTCGTCGTGGATCACATCCCCGATCCGCGGCCTCTCATCACCCCCGACGACTGGCCGGCGGGAAACTATCCCCTCCGCAAGGACTGGAAGTTCGAGCGCCCGCCGGAAAAAATCCCGGGAGGAAAGCCATGAAGTTCACCGTCCCCATCGGCCCCCAGCACCCCGCGCTCAAGGAGCCGATCAGTCTGCGGATGACTCTGGAGGGGGAGATCATCCGGGACGCCGATATCCGGCTCGGCTACAACCACCGCGGAATAGAAAAACTGGCCGAAGAGAGAACTTGGATTCAAAATATCTATCTCACCGAGCGGATCTGCGGGATCTGTTCTCATTCTCATTCGACCTGTTACACCCAGGGAGTCGAAAAACTCATGGAAGTCGAGCCTCCGCGGCGCGGAGTCTACCTTCGCTACCTCGTCGCCGAACTCGAGCGCGTCCACAGCCACCTCCTCTGGCTGGGCGTCGCCGGCCACGAGGCCGGGTTCGATACGTTCTTCATGTATACCTGGCGCGACCGGGAAGTCGTCATGGACATCCTGGAGATAATCTCCGGAAACCGTGTCCACTACGCCATCAATACGCTCGGTGGCGTCCGCCGGGACATCGACGAGCTGCAAAAGAAAAAAATCCTCGATTCTCTGGACCTCCTGCGGAAGCGAAGCGAATACTATTTCAAGATCGGGGCGAACGAACCGTCGTTCGTCGCCCGGATCGCCGGCGTAGGCTATCTCTCCAAAGAGGACGCTTTGGCGCTCTGCGCCGTCGGACCGACCGCCCGCGCGTCGGACATCCCTTTTGACGTCCGCAAGGATGACCCTTACGGCATGTACGCCGAAGTCCCCTTCGAAGTCTGTACCGCCACGACCTGCGACGTCCTGGGACGCGTCGTCGTCCGAGTCAAAGAGCTGATGCAGAGCTACAACATCATCGAGTACCTGCTCAAAAACCTCCCGGACGGGCCGGTGGCGGTCAGGGCGCCGCGCCGGGCCAAACCGAACGAGGTCGTCAGCCGGTATGAAGCGCCGCGCGGCGAAAACATCCATTACATCAAGTCCAACGGAACGGACAAACCGGAGCGGTTAAAAGTGCGGGCTCCGACACTCGCCAATTACCCGGCGACGATCGTCATGCTTAAAAACGGCTACATCGCCGATATCCCTCTGATCTTCGCCGCTATCGACCCCTGTATCTGCTGCGCCGAGCGGACAGTCGCTCTGGTCAATGGGCGGAGCGGGGAGGAAAAAATCCTGACGATGAGCTATCTGCGCCGGCTGGCGCAAGAGCGGTGGAAGAAAACCCCGCCGAAAAAGGATGTCCCGTGGCCGTTCTGAAGCCCCTGCTCTATATTTTCGTCTACCCGGGCGCCCTTTTCCTCTTCATCTATTCGACGTTCTGCGAATGGTTCGACCGGAAAATCTATGCCCGGCTTCAGAACCGGATGGGCCCGACCCACACCGGACGCTGGGGAATCCTCCAGCCCGTCGCCGACTTCCTCAAGCTCATGTCCAAGGAAGACATCGTCCCCGAGCGAGCGGACAAGACCCTTTTCACCCTTCTTCCTGTTTTCGGAATCGCCGCCGTTTCGACCGCCATGCTGCTTCTCCCGCTCTGGCACTACGACCCCGTTCAGTCGAGCCCCAACTCTTTTTCCGGCGACATCATCGTCCTCCTATATATTCTGACCCTTCCGACACTGATCTTTTTCCTGGCCGCCTGGTCCTCGACCAGCTTTTTCTCGACCATCGGTGGGGCCCGGGTGCTGACCATGCTTTTCGGCTACGAAGTGCCGCTTTTTCTCGCCGTCCTCGGCCCGGCGATCCTCGCCGGCTCCTGGCGGCTGGTCGAGATCGCCGCCTTTTTCCAGGCCAAGCCGGCGTTTCTTCTCGTCAACCTCATCGGTTTCATCGTGGCCGTCATCTGCCTTCAGGCCAAGCTCGAGAGGACGCCGTTCGACATCCCCCATGCCGAGACGGAAATCGTCGGCGGCACGTTCACGGAATATTCAGGGAAAAAATTGGCTCTATTTCGACTGATGACGGACGTCGAAATGGTGGCCGGGAGCGGACTTCTGGCAGCCGTTTTTCTGGGGGGTTTCCCCGGCGGCCTCATTCCCGGCCTCCTGAATTTCATCCTCAAGACTCTTTTTGTCATCTTCCTGCTCTCGGTGATCCGGGCCCTGACATCGCGCATTCGGATCGACCAGGTCATCAGCTTCGCCTGGAAATATCTCGCTCCTCTGGCCGTGCTGCAGCTCCTCATCACCATCCTCGTCAAGGGGTTTTTCCTATGAGAATCGCCGCGTTTCTTCCCGAGATCATCCGCCATCTCTTCAAAAAGCCCGCTACGGTGGATTATCCGTTCAAGAAGCTCGAGCCGCCGCCCGACTTTCGCGGCACGCCCTTCCTCCACCCCGAGCTGTGCATCGTCTGCCGGGCCTGCGCCCGGGACTGCCCGGCCGAGGCGATCGACATCCTGACGGTCAACGAGGCCGAAAAAACGTTCAAGATGATCATCCACAACGACCGCTGCATCCACTGCGCCCAGTGCGTCGATTCCTGCCCGACAACGCCGAAGGCGATGGAAATGGACCATCTCTTCGAGATTTCGGCTTCGAGCCGCTGGGAGTTGAAGAAGGAATGGGAGTACGTCAAGGCGACGCCCAAGCCGAAAGCGGCCCCGCCGGTCTCCTCTGCCTCGGAAGCGAAGAGCTAATCCTCCGAAATCCTCATGGGGAAATCCCCTTCTCCAGGTTCCAGGAAAAAAGTCCCCGGGAAAAGCGCGCGGGTCCGGCCCTCTGAGACTGCGGGAGCGAGTTGGCGGGAGGCGGTTGGCCGAGAATTCGAAAGGGCGGAGCGCCTTTTTGTCCTCGGCATCGGAAATCCGGATCGGGCCGACGACGGAGCCGGCTTGCTCTGCGCCAGGATTCTCCGGGAAGAACTCGGCCGAGCAAAGAAACGCAAGGGACGATCCGCCTTGAAAAAAGTCCCGCTTCAGCCGATCGAGGTCCTGGAGGCCGGAGAAGCGCCCGAGAACGCCATGGGCATCATCCGCCGCTTCCGGCCGACCCATGTCCTGATCATCGATGCCTCGTTGGGCGGCCGCGAACCCGGCGAAATCTTTCTCGTCGAAAGGAGAAAAATCCGCCGCGAGGACCTCTCGACCCACCGCATCCCCCTTACCCACCTCATCCGCTATCTCGAACAGAGTGTGAAGTGCCGCGTTATTGTCGTCGGCATCGAACCGCAGCTCGTCGCCTGGAACCGGCCGACGTCCCGGGTCACCAAGAAAGCGGCGATGAAGCTGGCCCGAGACATTCTTCGCCTCTGGAAAAAGAACATAAAAAACGCGCCGTGCCTTCAACCCGTCAGAGCCGGAGAGAAAAGGAGCCTGCTGCTCTATAAGGCGAGCAAAACAAAAAGGCGCTAAATACAGAACATCGGCTGGGCAGGTTATTCTACATTATAGGCCTGTCCGGCCACTTTGATCCTCCCCAAAAGAACCTCCGCTGTTTCGGTGCCTCCGGAAATAAACAGGCGGAGGATGAAACCCCGCCCTGCGACTAAGCGGGGGACTCCCCCTTGGAACTCTCGACGAGCGGCTCGTCGGGCCAAGGCTCGCGGCCTCGCGCCGCTCGTCGACGGACATGAGAAAAAGATCGCCTTTTAAGGTGATCCGAAAGGACAAAAAATCACCCCCCGAATCACACCTTAGGGCGATTTCTTTTTCTTCCTTGCGGTCCATGATAGAAAGCGGTCTTTTCGAATTTCAGGGAGAGGACCCGTTTCACCGATGGCGTCTTCAAGAAAAAGGGCCGGACGTTCCGTGAGGAAAGTCGGCGCCCGCTCTTCAGCCTCGTCTCGGAGGTCAACTCTCTTTAGTTCCACGGAAGCCAAGCCGGCTCGCATTATGAAAGGACTCCGAAGAAGCGACGCCTTGCTGGGCGCTTTCCTTGATTCCCTCCCTCATCCGGCTTGCCTTCTCAGTCGAAAAGGCTCAATCCTTCTGGCCAATAAGGCTCTGGCCGGCTTCTTGGCACGGGAACAAGAGAAGATCGTCGGCGAGGCCTATACCCGTCTTTTGGCCGCACCTTCCCCCGAACAAAGAAAATCCAGGATCGAAGAAGCCGTCCGATTGAGAAAGCCGGTGCGCTACGAGGAAGGGATCGAAGATCGTCATTATGTCCATTTTATCTCGCCCCTTCTCGAATCCGGCCGACCGGTTTCCCGAGTCGTCGTTTTTACGCTTGATATTACCGACCGGGTCAGGGCCGAACAGGCTCTCCGGGAAAGCGAGGCGAATTACCGCAGCTTAGTCAACCGGGCGAGCGACGGAATCGCAATCATTCAGGACAAGACAATCGGGTTTGCCAACCCTCTACTCGCCAGCCTTGGCGGGTATACTCCGGAGGAGATTACAGGGCGCCGATTTGCGGAATTTCTTTTTCCCGACCAAGTCGCAACCGTGGAAGCCTTCTATGACAGCCGGATCGCGGGGCAACAAGCGCCGGCCAAATGCGAAATCCGCCTGCGGAAGAAAGACGGAAGCGGCATCTTTGTCGAGGTCAACTCCAGCTTGATCCAATACGGCAACCGACCGGCCGTTTTGGCCTTGATTCGCGATATCACCGAGCGCAGGAAAATCGATCTTCTGCGGGAATCGCTTCTTCGGATCTCGGGCGCCGTCAGCTCGACCGAGAGCCTGGAGGATCTCTATCGGTCGATCCATATGATCATTGCCGATCTCATGCCGGCCAGGAACTTTTATATCGCTCTTTACAATCATCAGGATGAGACTCTGAGCTTCCCCTATTTCGTCGATGAATTCGACCCTCCGCCGGCGCCGAAAAAGCCGGGACGCGGCCTGACCGAATATGTGATCCGGACGGGTCGGCCTCTCCTCGCTTCCCCCCAGGTTTTCGCCGAACTCGAAAGCCGCGGCGAGGTCGAATTGATCGGCGCGCCTTCCATCGACTGGCTCGGCGTGCCGCTCGTCGTCGAAAACAAGACGATCGGGGCGCTCGTCGTTCAGACTTACTCGGAGGGAGTCCGCTACACCGAAGAAGAGAAAGACGTCCTGAGGTTCGTCTCCGAGCAGGTAGCCATGGCCATTCACCGCAAAAAATCCGAAGCGCAGATCAAAAGATCCCTGGAGGAGAAGGAAGCCCTCTTGAAAGAGCTTCATCACCGGGTGAAGAACAACATGCAGGTCATCTCGTCGCTGCTCAACCTTCAGGCCCGCCGCATCCAGGACCCCGTCGTCCTCGAAGCCTTCCGCGAATCCCAGCGCCGCATCCGCTCCATGGCCCTC
>Ga0136652_1001029_pt1 | contig 12422 bp, 11 predicted proteins | sample ConPoolayeEmetaG_FD_94864 | JGI IMG/M metagenome (GOLD analysis project Ga0136652, IMG submission 94864) | Hot spring microbial mat communities from California, USA to study Microbial Dark Matter (Phase II) - Cone Pool mat layer E metaG... ...
GCCCAGGGTGTGGCGTCCTTCGGGCGCAGCACGGGAGTCGAAGATCTGGCGCGGCTCAAGGCGACAGAGATTCTCGGCTCAATAGAGCTGCTGGAGTGCTTCCCCGGGATTGACGAGCGCGGGCCGCTGGTGATGGCGGTCAGCCCGGGTCGGCCGTCGCCGCTGGTTGCCTGCATTCTGAAAGACGTAGAAGGTTGGAAGCGGCAGGTGAAGGCGGAGACGGCAGGTGGCTACTACCGGGTCACCGTCGCAGGCGTTTCAGGGTTCGCAGCAATTGATGGAGCGGTCCTTCTGGTCAGTGAAGATGAGGACCTGATCGACCAGGCCACTTTTGCGCGGCGGTCGCAGCAGGCCGAATCATCGGCGTCGGTGCAGCGCTTTGCCGCGGTAGCAGAGCGGCTGCCCGGATATCAGGTAGCGGTGCACGTCAGGGTGGCGGCGTGGATCCCGGTTGTCCTGCCGGCCTGGAACGCGATTGCAGCTTCTGCCCAGATGGCAATGTCCATGAGCGGCAAGCCGGCCGCGGCGGCGGGGGAACTGTGGAATTGGGCCGCCGACGGTGCAAGGCAACTTTTGCAGCAGCTTGATTCAGTCGAGCTGGCAGGGGAGGCAGACGGCACGAAGCTTGCGGTGCACGCCGCAGCGTGTTTCGCCACAGGGGGATCCGTCGCCGCGTATCTGAAAGCGGTTCGTCGGAGTGGTCGGCCGCTGCTGCGCTGCTTGCCGGCCGCGGAAGAATTTCTGTGCGTGCTTGCCTACGAGTGGGAGCTCCCGGCGGAGGTTGCGAGCATCTCCTCCAGGATGCTGGAAGCAACGGTGGCGACGCAGGGGCTGCGGGAGCGGATGGGGGCGGAAGCATTCCAGCGCGCCCTGGAGGCAGCCAAGCGGACCAACGACGGCGCCAGCGGGGGGGAGGTTGCCATGCTGCCGGGGCCGCCGCTTTCGGTGATAGCTTTTACGTTCACGCGCCAGCCGGAGCAGATGCTTGAGGACACCCGGGCGGCGCTGGAACTTCAGCCCGCGATTCTGGCGAGTTTCGGGCTCGGCTCCCTGATGAACGTTTCGACCAGGACTGAGAACATCGGATCGGTGAAGGCGGCGGTGTGCGAGCTGAGTTTCTCAATGGACGACAAGCACGCGCAGCGCGCGGTTGAGGCGCTGTACGGCAAGACGATGACGAGTTTCCTGGCAGCCTGCCCGCAGGGGCTGGTGTCAGTGAGCGGGCCGGCGGAATCGTCGCGCCAAACACTCCACCGGCTTCTTGCCGGCCAAGAGCCAGCGCTTGCAGAGAACCCTCGCGTCAGGACGGCGCTCGGCGCCCTGAGCCCGCAGCCCCAGGCGCTACTGTTGGTCGACGTGGGCCGGAGCCTGCAATTTGTAGTTGACTTGACGCGTCTGGTCGGCGGGCAGGTTCCGGAGTTTTCGTTGCCCACAGAGCCATTGCCGCTGGTGAGTTGTGGCGCTTATCTGCGGGAGCACGAGGTCCGCGGCGAGATTATTGTTCCGGCAGAAACGGTCGGTGCGGTCGTTCGGGCGGTGCGGTCGTCGGAAAAAGCGGCGGGCAAGGGGTTGGACATCCACATTAAGGTCGGGCCCGCGGAGGCGACGAGCCGCCCGGGTGGCAACGAAGGTGAGTAGTCGGTCTGCCTGCGGGCAGGGCCAGCGCGTGGTTTACCTGCGACGCTCAAGCTCTTCTGCGCGCTGGCGGGCTTCAAGCGCTTCGGCGCTGCGGCCGGCACGGTGGAGAATATCGGCCTTGATACGCCACAGACCGGCTTCTTCGGGTGCCAGTCGTATAGCATCGTCGATGTACCGTAGGGCCGTGGGATAGTCGCCGGTGAGTTTGCAGGCCTGGGCCATGTTCGCGTAGCCCCGGAAATCAGTCGGATCTTCCTCGATAGCGCGCTTGAGGAACTCCATAGCTTCGGGGCGGCGCGCCGGATCGCGGAAGAGCAGTTCGCCGAGGTTCATGAGTGCCGCCCGGTTCCGCGGTTCGTGTTTGAGCACAAGCCGGTACTGTTCTTCGGCCCCGTGGTCGTCTTTGAGCTGTTTGAGCATGTCGGCATGGCTGAGGTGGGCGTCCAGGTAGAAAAAGCCCAGGCGGTCACGCAGCTCCCAGGCGCGCTGATACGCTTTTGCGGCCTGCTCGTATTCTCCCGCGAGCTGGCGACCGTGGCCCCAGGCGAGCCAGCCCACGGCGCTGCCGGGGTTCTGCCGAAGCGTGACTTCCCACAGGGTATCATTGCTGTACCAGTCGAAATTGCGCGTGTAGGTGCGCCAGCCATAAAAGCAAACGATGGCAACGCCGACGACAGCCGCAGCGATTCTTTGCCTTTGCTCAAGCTCTTCCAGCAGGTGGGCCAGGATCAGAACGAACCCCAGTGAAGGGAAGAAGAGGAGCCGATCCGCCCGAATCGTTCCGATGGGGACTATGAGGTGGCTTACGGGCAGCAGAGCGATAAAGAACCAGAGGATGCCGAAGAGGATCAGGTGTTGTCGGCGTCGCAACAGAATGATCGACAGAGCAGCCGTCGCTGCCCAGACAAACAGCGACGCCAGCACCGGTGGGTCCGCGATTCGGGGCCGTACCGGGTTCGCGTAGTCGGAGTACTCCGCGCACAGGTGATAGGGAAAGACAAGCTGACCAAGATAGCGCAGCATGGTCTCGCTGCCATGCATGAGCCGTTGTGCGGTGCTTATTCCGAGCATCACCTCTTGCGGGGCCGGCGGGCGCGTGCCCACCACCGAGATCCTGAAGCCCGCGTAGACGGCCAGGGGGATGAGGTAGAGCAGGTAACCGGGTATGCGGGGCGACAGGGCGCGCAGCCGGCCCTGGCTGGCCAAAAGCCAGTCTGCGATCAGTAGCAGTGCTGGTACTACCACCGCAGATTCTTTGAAAAACAGCGCGGCCATGAACAGGATCACGGCCAGAACAAGGTGTCGCAGGCCGGTGGGATTGGCACTCCGGCCTTTTTTGCCGGCGGCTTTTTCTTGCTGACGTGTCAGGAAGCGGCGTACCCAGGTCAGGTGCAAATGCATAGCGGTGAAGACCGCCAGGCTCGCGTAAAGCTCGGCACGCCCGCTGCCGTTGGCGACGACCTCGGTGTGAACCGGATGGATCCCGAACAGTAGCGCCGTCAGCAGCGCGAGAAGCCGGTGGTGTAAAAGGCGCCGGATCAGAGCGTAGACCAGGCCCGCGACCGCGGCATTCGCCAGAACATTCATTAAATGCACGCCGAAGGGGCCCGAGCCGAAAATTGCGCGGTCGATTGCAAAGCTCCAGACCGTCAGCGGCCGGTAGAGGCGCAGCGTGTTGGTGGGCTCGTCCCAATACGAGGTGCCGAAAAAACGGCGTAGATCCCAGGGATTCGCCAGTCGCGGATTCTGGGCGATCATCAGGACGTCGTCGTAGACAAAGCCGTTGCGCAGGGAGTTGGCAAAGCCTGCAAAAGTGACAACGATCACCAGCGCCAGCAACCCGCCGTCGCGCCGCCACGACCAGGCGGACGGCATCGTTGCACTTGCGGCACTGCTCGCCGGCGCAGCGTTTTTTCTATCTTGCGTCTTTTTCGTCTGCACTGTTCTTCCGGTAGCGGGCGCTGCGTGGATCGCTCTACCAGCCAGCAATGATAGCAGCAGCCAGGCGCGTGGACATTCGCGCCGAGGCCCATGATAATCGCCGGCAGGCGCGGTCTGACGGTTGGTCATGCCGGGAGGTGCGGCGATGGGGCCGTCCGTGAGCTTGTGGCAGCGGCTTAAGCGGGCTTTTCATGACGGGTTCCGGCGGCAGGGTGCTTCTGGCGTTCAAGCTGACCGCTCCCAGACACAAGGGCCCTCAACTGCGGGCGAGCTGGGCACCGATCCATCGAAAGCTGGGCTGCTTGCCTGGCGCAGACGAACCACGCCGGACGCGACAGCCGCACGGGACGGCTCGGTGCGTCTGCTTGAGCTGATTGACGGCCTTGAGCACCACTTTGAAGAGCAGGACCGACGAGCGGCAGAGCTCAGCCGCCATGTCGAGCAGATAACCGGACTGCTGGAACGACTTGCCGAAAGCGGTGCGCGCCAGCAGGAGGGGCTGAACGCCGTTGCCGACAGCGTGGGACAGGTTCGTCAGCACACAGCGCTTATGTCGGAATCGCTAGGCCAGTTGCCGCCTCTGTTTCAGAGCGAGGCCGAAGCGCTTCGGCAGATGGTTCGGCAAATGGATGTCGCTCAGGAGTCGGCAACGCAGCTCATGCATTCGCTCCAGCGGCTGAGCCAGGCGGTGGATGCACTCCAGGCGGCCGGGCTGGCCCAGGTGCAGACGCTGGAGCGACTGAGCTCAGCCGAACGTGAACAACAACAGGCGCTCTTTCTGCTGGTACGTGAACAGAGCCGACGCTTTCTTATCATCATCGTGACTGCGGCGGTGCTGGGGCTGGGGGCGCTGGCGGCGTTGACTGCAACCCTGCTGGCCCGCAGCGCAGGCTGAAGGGCTGTGCGGCGCTTGGCTTTACCATCCCGCCACGTGCGAGCCGCTAGAATCTGGCAGCGGCGGCGGTTCGGCGGGGTGACCGGCGCGGAGATGGTCCATGGCGGCGCGGATGGTGCACTGTGTGAAACTCGGCCGTGAACTGCCGGGTCTGGATGAAGATACATCCCAGGGCCGTCAGGCCCTCAAAATGTGCCTTCTTTTCGGTGGACCGCAATTGCGCGATCGCGTGAAGGAAAACGTTTCGGTGCAAGCGTGGGAGCTGTGGACCGACTACATGCGTATGGTGATGAACGAGTACCGGCTTGACCCGACCTCGGATGAGGCGAACGCGATCCTGCGCCAGCACATGGAAGACTTTTTCTTTGGTCAGCAGCGGAACATTCCCAACTACGTGCCGCCGCAGGGCTCCGGCGGTTAACCCGCGCGGCGGCGGTGGCGGGACTTTTTCCTACCAGCAGGTGCATTCCGCCGGTCGGGCCGGTGTCCGTATAGGTTGAAATCAGCCAGCGCGTGAACGGGTCATCCCGGTGCGCGTAAATGCCCCTCAGGTCGGCCGGCGATATCACCACGACCCGGGGAGTACGAGCTTTAAGGTCGTGTTGGACGCCTTCGAGGATCCACTGCGCCGTGCCACGAAGCTGTCCGACCTTTTCCAGCGTTGCAAAGCGCGACGCCGGCAGACGGTATGCGTAGCGATAGGTTCCCGGGCTCCAGCCCCAGACGTATATGCGGTCGGCTGGGCTGGTGAGCCGACGCACCTGCTCGGCCTGTACGATGAAGCCCGGAGGCTGGGCGTACGAGAGGCCGTACCAGGTCGTTTTCTGCTGCCAGCAGCGTGCGCACTGGGCCAGGTGGTCCTTCATCAGCAGGCCGACGGCGTAGCAGAAAATCACGAGGACCGCGGCTCGGCTCGGCCGGTGCAGCAGTCTGGCCCATAATCCTTCAGGTCGGCTCAACATCTCCAGCGGATAGAGGGCCAACAGCCCCAGTGGCGCGAGAGCAGGTAGGAAGTGATGGCCACGCCGCCCGGGGCCGACACACGCAAAATACGCAGCCAGAAGGAACCATAGCCAGAAAAGCCCGACAAAACTTTCACGGTTGACCACGATGGACCTGCGGCGTGCTGCGCTCGCAAGCAGAAGCCCTATGCCCGCGGCGGCAAAAAGCAGCACTCCTGCCAGCGGGCGCAACACTTCTGCGAATATCCGCACGGCGCGGTCGATCCGGATCCAGCTTGCATCACCGATGTCGAAGTAAACCCGGTTGAACGGCCCGGTGGCAAACCACGCGTCGTGCAAGGCGCCTTGTGTTGCAAGCAGGCAGCCCGCCAGGATAAGCGGGGCGAAGAAGCCACCAGCCGCTGCCAGCCAGTGCCGTAAAGCCACCGGCGGGCAGGTCTGCGAACGTAACGAGCTCGCAGCGAGAAGGCTGCGTGGCTGTCGAAGAGCTGAAAACTGGCTCGCTGCCAGGTGCAGGCTGCACGCCAAAGCAGCACTAAGGCCGCTTTGCTTGAACAGTGGCGCGCAGCCGGCCGCAAAACCTGCCAGTGCCAGCCAGCAGCAGCGCCGCTGGCGCTGCCAGCGCAGGTAGCAAAAGATCGCCAGCGACTCGCAGGCAGCCACGAAGGTTTCCGTGCGGTTGGCCCCGCCTTCAAAGGTAAGGTGCGCAAGCAACGTGCAGCCGACAAGGCAGGCGGCCGGCAGGATTGACGGGTGATAGGCGCAATGGGCGATGCCGACGAAGGCAGCCAGGCCAAGTGCCAGTGCCGTCGTGCAGATAAGAAGTTCTCCAGCCAGGCCGTCCCCACAGAGAAAAAAGCCCAGCCCATTGACCCACCAGATGGCGGGGGGTTTGTTATCCCAAATGTCGACGTAGGGAACCGCACCCTGTGCAACACACCAGCCGTAATATGCGAACAGGTGCGAATCGGCCAGATTCTGGCGCCAGTGGACCGCGGTCTGGTTGATCACCAGCGTTGACAGGATGAGCAGGAAACAGAAAAGTCCGGTGGCGGTGTTTGTTCTTTGACCTCGGAACGCAGCCGCGCTCATGGGACGTCTTGCGGCAGGTTTGTTCGGAACCACTCTAGGATTTGCGGCAATATGGCGCGAAGGGCCTGGCCGCGGTGGCTGAGAGCGTTTTTTTCCTCCGGGCGCAGCTCGGCGATCGTCTTGCCCAGATGGGGGATCAAGAAAAGTGGGTCGTAGCCAAAACCGTTGTCGCCGCGCGGCTGGTCGATGATGAGGCCTCCGACGGCGCCGCTGCTTTCGCACAGGACCTGGCCCGGGCGGGCAAAGGCCATGGCGCAGAAGAAACGGGCAGTGCGGCATTCCAGGGGAATGCCGGCCAGAGCGGCCAGGAGTTTGCGGTTGTTGGCGGCGTCGTCGGGGGGCAGGCCGGCGTAATGGGCGGAGTGGACGCCGGGGGCACCGCCCAGGCAGTCGACGCACAGGCCGGAATCGTCCGCCAGGCAGTAGCGGCCGATGGCCTGGGCATAGTACAAGGCTTTGGCGCGGGCGTTTGCCTCGAAGGTAGGGCCGGGCTCGGGAGCCGGCGGAAGGTCGGGTAAATCAGCCAGGCAAAGCCAATCGACAGGAGCGCCCGCCATCAGCTCGCGAAGTTCACGAAGTTTGCCCGGGTTGCGAGTCGCCAGGAGTATTGCGGGCATCTTTATCACTTCTGGCCGACAGCCTCGGTCTGTTCGGCGCGCGGGAGTTTGGCCACAAACGACTGGCGCAGCAGACGCACTTTCTCCCCGCGCTGCGGATCGTATACCAGGTCATAGACGCGCTTGCCGTTCCAGTAGCTTTCCGGGAATCGGCGCTGCAGCTCGAGCAGGCGCGGGTCCACGATCTTGTTCTTGAAGGTGGCGATGCCGCTGAGCGGGTGGATTTCCTTGACGGTCTGGACGGCACTTTGTGGAAAGGCGCCAACGCAGACGGAACTCAATGCCGGACCGTGGTGAAAGTAGGCCTCAACGCCCTGCTCGCGAAGCTCGCGGCAATACTCCTCTGCGAGCCAGCGCCGGTTGGTAATCGGCCCGTCGTCGAAGAAGACGGCGACGTGAAGCGTCCAATAGCCGCGGGCGTGGTTCAAGTCCCACTCGGGATGCTGCGGCCTTCCGATGGGGAGTTCTTCCAGCGTAGCGTACATGAACGGCCAGAAATTGCGGCCGTTGCTGACAAGACTGAGGCTGCGGATGAGATCAAGGTCGGGCTTGGGATCCGGTTGATAGCGGACAGTGCCGGTTTGAGAATCGGACTGTCGGCGGTAGCGGCCGTAATAGACGATCGATTCTTCTTCTTGGTGGACGACCTGGACGAGATCCGGCTTGAGGCCGCGAACGCGCCGCAGGGCTTCGGCGCGGTGGTTGGCGAGGCGGACCCGGTCCGGGCCACGGACGGCATCGCAGCGCACGGCCCAGATGGGTTCCCCGGTGCCGGGTGTAAAGAGGTTGACGCGGGCCGAATTGGCGGTGCAGCCGGCCAGGCCCAGGCCGGCTGCAAGCCAGAACAGCAGAAAGTTACTGCAAGTCATGGCGTTCACCTGGCAGCACTTGCCGCCGCAGCGCCCAAGCAACGCCGCACGCCGACCAGAGCGAGACAGAACCCCGCTGACGGCGGCGCTGCGGACAGCTCGCCCAGACGCAACTGGTCAATCTGTCGGCGGTCGCGATGCATAGTCGAACTGGTATCACGGGCCGGCCGGCGGTGCAATTGCCTGCGGCGGCTTTCAGCGCGGGCGTGATCGAGCCACGGCTTGCTCGACGATAGCATGAATTTCCGCGGGCCGCGCTATGTGCTCCCACCGGATCGCGGGTCGGTCCCCGGAAGCGGGCCACATGTAAAGCGAGCCTAGTCCGAACAGCGGGTGATACCAGGTGGTCAAGCGTCGAACCTCTGCGATTTGCGAAAGCTCACACTGGCCGACGTCCACACTGAAGATGCCGCGGAAGCGCATGATTCGGCGGTTGGTGAGCAGGTAGAGTTGGCTGGCCCAATGGAGCGTCGCTAGGAGTATTCCGGCGGCAGTGATGACCAAGACTGCCAGCAGGCAGACGAAGCCGGCCAGCGAAGGGCTGGAGCGCGTGGCGATGACGACGGTGGCGGCCAGCAGGGCCATCGCGAGCACCAGTTTGGCCGAATAGATGGCGATGCACCAGGGGGAGGGACGGATGGATAGCTGGATGATCTCGTCGCCGCCCAGCATCTGGAGGCTGGCGGCTGCACTGGAGCCGGCGCGCACCGAAGGCGTTTCGGTGGTGGAGACGGCCAGGCATGCCAATTCGGGCCGGGTGTTCATGGCATCAGTTCCGGCCGCAGAACCCCGATATGGGGGAAGTTCCGGTAGTGGTCGTTGTAGTCCAGTCCATAGCCGACCACAAATAGATCATCAATGTCAAAGCCCACGAAGTCAACCTGGATGTCCGGCGGGGCCTTGGAGCGTTTCCGCAACAGCACAATGGTGCGCAGGCTCGCCGGACCGCGCTCCCGCACCATCTGAAGGACTTTTCGCAGGGTTCTGCCGGTGTCGAGGATGTCGTCGACGACCAGGACGTTGCGATTGCGAACATCGCCGCAAAGCTCAAGCACCGTCCGGGGCTCGCCGGCCTGGGTGGAAGCACCCGGGTAGGCAGAGATCTGAACGAGGGCGATTTTCATTTTGAGCGGCAGTTCGCGGATGAGGTCTGCCAGAAAGATGATCGAGCCAGACAGGATTGGCACTAGCGTCAGACCGCGCTGGTCGCCGTCATAGAGTGCCGCGACTTGAGCAGCGAGGGTTTTGACACGCTGCTGGATCTGCTCGCGCGCGATCAGAATTCGGGCGATGTCTTTTTCCATCCGGGTACCTGCGGATCCGGCATAGGTGCGGGTTTGACCAGCCCGCCGGCCGCCGGCCGTTCGAAGTGCCGTGGCGGCTCGGGCAGATCGACGCCGAGCCGGCGCAGCGCCTCCAGCAGGTCGAGGCCTGCCAGGTCACGCGCCAGAGCGGTGAGGAAGGCTTCGACCGCCTGGAGTCGCTGCCGTGCCAGCTCGCGGGTGGTCTCGAAGCGAAAACTGTCGGCCAGACGCGCTTCCCAGTAGCGGTATTCTTGTTGACGGTTCCAGGTGGCAACAAGCTGGGTCAGGGGGCGCCCTTCAGCCTGGTACTGGCGATACTGGCGCAGCACGTAGAGCGTCCCCATGTCGTCGAGGTTCTCGGCTTCAGCCAGGGCCTGCGCCTCGACCAAAGCGGTGGTGCGATCATTGCACTGGCGGATGGCCTCGGCCGCCAGCCGTGCCGTGCGTGGGGGCAGCAGTGGGCCCACATGCTCGGTCAACAGCGCGGCCGCAAGCTCGCGCTGCACCTCGGAAGTCGGGCGGGTAAGCAGGTGCCAGCGCGATAGTCGCGACTGACCCGTCTGAGCAACCCAGCCGGCACAGGAAAACAGGCCGGCGACCGCCAAAGCAAGCGAATCAGCACTCTGGTTGGCCAGTTCGGGCATCCGCGCGATGAGCTGGGCCAGGTACGAAACGCGCTCGGCGCGCTCCCAGAGCCACAGATCCGGGTGCTCGCCGTCCCCGCTCAGCGTCAGGAGCTTTCGCGCTACAGGTATGATGCGTTCGAGCGGCTGCACGGTTTGGCTCCGACCGCGAGGCTGCCCGGCGGTTCTGCCCGCCGCGCGCGGACGCGAGTGGAGCAGCAGCCGTGCAGTGTATCGGGGAAGCGGAAGGCGGGCAAGTCACGTTACCGGAACTGCCGGACGCGGCCCAACTACTACCGAAGGCCTGATAAACGCCGGTATGGCTGAGTTCACCGCGAAGCGGCGCGGTCAGGAAGTTTCAGAGTGAGCGGCCTGATAAGGTCAGTTCCGCTTCTGCCCGAAGTACAAGAAGGCGATGAAGGATGCCGGCGCCGCGGTCCGCAAGCATCAGGAAGGCGCCGAACTAAGAGGCACCCAAGCACGAAGACGGGTATGCCAACCGGTGCTACCAGTGGGACAGGGGCGTTGACCGCGGGCTCGGCCGAGTCCACCAAGGCCCTCAGCCCCGAGCTTCAAAAACAGCTTTCGCGCATCACCGAGCTGGCTTCACTTCCCGAAATCACCGCAAAGATTGTGGAGGTGGTCGATAACCCGCGGGCCACAGCCGTCGACATGCACGCGATCGTCAAGAACGATCCGGCCCTGGCGACAAAGATCCTGAAGGTCGTCAATTCCGCCTTCTACGGGTTGCCCTCCCAGGTGGCGAGCCTGGACCGGGCGATTGTGCTGCTAGGGCTTTCCACGGTGAAGAACATCGCCCTGGCGATGTCGCTGGCGCGGCTGGTTCGTGGAGAGCCTTTCACAGCACAGTTCGCGCCCCGCGATTTGTGGCGCCATTCCATCGCCGTGGGCGTTTGTGCCTGTGCGCTGGCGAAACTGGCGCGCAGCGTGCACGCAGAAGAATACTTTGCCGCAGGGCTGGTACACGATATGGGGCTGCTGGTCACCGGCCAGCTTTATGCCGCGAAGCTCAAAGCCGTAATCGAGCGCGCGCTGGCAGGCTCGGACGATTTCTGCGCAATAGAGCGGGAGCTCATCGGAGCGGATCACGAAAGCATAGGATTGGCCCTGGCTACAAAGTGGCGGTTTCCGCCGGGGTTGCGCTACGCGGTCGGATATCACCACGACCCGGAAACCTTGCAGCCCGAGTTCCGCAAGATCGTGTCGCTCATTCAAGTGGCGGACACGGTTTGTGCGCAGATCAAACACGGATTCTACCTGACCCCACGCCCGCAGGAGATTACCCCGCAACTGCTCGCGGTGGCCCAGCTTCCGCCCACGGCGGTCGACGATCTGGCCAGTGAGCTGCCGGACAGAATCGCAGAGGCCGAGCGGATCCTCGCCTGAGCTGCGCCGCGCCGCCACTTACGGCACCGCTTCGACGGCGCGGATTTCCGGAACGCATTCGCGCAGCCGCCGCTCGATTCCCATCTGAAGCGTCATGCGGCTCATGGGACAGCCGGAGCAGGCGCCGCGCAGCCGTACTTTGACGACGCCCTGGTCAACGCTGACCAGCTCCACATCCCCGCCATCAGCCTGGATGAAGGGCCGCAGGCCATTCAGGACTTCTTCCACGCGCTGGTTCAGACTGCCGCTGTTGCCAACAGTATCGCTCATGATGAATCTCGTCTTTTTTGAGCCTGCGCAGGCTCGCCCTCAGCGGGCCGGATGCTTTAAGCTCATCTTAAGCCGCTTCTACCGCAAGTATAGGTGGTAGCGCGACCGTTTCGCCGAAAAACCTGCGGCAGTGGTGCTCCGACGGTTGACAGGGACACGTTTGGGCAGGTAAATTGTTTGTAGTGGCGGGTAAAGGAGCGCAACCGGACCGTCAGGGCGGGGGGTGCTCGCAGCAAGTAGCGCAACTTTATGGCTCGGCCAGCAGGGTGGTCGGGTCGCAGGCAGGTTGTGCGCTGCGCTGGTTGCAGAACGGGAAAACGATCGGCGCCTTAGGCTTGGTAGTTACTGGGTGACGCCGTCAGGGAGTTCTGACGGCAGGGAGCAGTTTCGAGCATTCGGGAAACCCCGGTGTTCGAAAGGAGGATCAGCCAGATGAGTTGTCGAGCGATTAGTATTGGGGTTGTGGTGCTCATAACCTTCGCTGCTACGGCTACTGCGGATTTGCCCGCGGTGCAGGTGAGTGCGGGTAACGCACCACCCCAGGCAGTTGTGTCGCACCAGCAGACGAAGCAGGCCTTTGTGGCCGGTGCCGTGGACGCATTCAACGTGCGCTCCAGCCCGCTGGGCAAGCCGACGGTGGCCGATAAGACCGAACCGGCCGCCGGCCGGGCTGGTGATCCGTGCGCAGGGCAGGATGTCATCTACAACAACGGGGCGCCGGATTACCGCGACGGCCTGGCCTGCGAGCGCGGCGGGTACGTCGGCGACGTCTGGGTCGTCAACGACGTACTGCTTCTGGCAGAC
>Ga0136652_1001030_pt1 | contig 12412 bp, 10 predicted proteins | sample ConPoolayeEmetaG_FD_94864 | JGI IMG/M metagenome (GOLD analysis project Ga0136652, IMG submission 94864) | Hot spring microbial mat communities from California, USA to study Microbial Dark Matter (Phase II) - Cone Pool mat layer E metaG... ...
AGATAAAAAGTATTCCATAAAAAAGAAAAAATAAAAACCAAAACAATGGTTTGCCGATAAATTCTAAAGTTTCGCCAAGCCACTTAAAGAAGTTCTTTTTTTCTTTAGGGCGGGAGGGCCTGGCGGAGTAAATAATTCCTGTCCTTACCGCCATGCTGGGTTAATTATATCGCAAAATTTATTTTTAAGAAAGAAATAAAAAATAAAAGTTTAATATTATAGGATTGAATTTTTAATATTTTGTGCTATAATTTTAGCGTTCTTTAAAAATTAAATAGTTATTTCTGTCGGTAGCAATCTGGGGCTAAAGAAATAATAAGCTTCAGGTTGCTGCCGGCAAAGCGAGTAGGGCAAGTAGAAAGGAGAGAAGAAATGTCAACAAAGGTTAAGATTTTGATATTCCCAGATGAGAATGTTCGTGGCTATGCAACAAATCTCGAACTCCCTATTGGAAGATATTGGCGACACCAGAGTGATGAAGTACCACCATTGGTTGCAGATCTTTTTAGAGTGAATGGCCTCATTGAGGCCATTCTGGGGCCCTACGAGGTTATATTAGTAAAAGGAAACGCTATAGAGTGGAGTGAAATAGAAAAAGATATTTTGGAAATTTTCCGAAAACACTTGGGAGAAACCAAAGTTATAGAGGGTAGTTCGATGGTATCCAAATTATAAGCCCAAAGATAAACTACTAACTATTTAACTAGTACTCCTTGCCGGTGGCCCAATCAAAAGGCCCAATCCTAGGAAGTTTTTTAAAAATGGGAAGTCAATCCGATGGCGGGTTGGCAAACCAAATTAAAAGAATAGGAGAGGGCCTTTTTTATGGTGAAAAAATTAGGGGGCGGAAGAAGGAGAAAATAAATTTAGGGGATTTATTTTGGTTGGAGCAGGTTTTTGCTCTGGAGGCAAAGGAGGACAATCAAGACAAAAAATAGTGCCTAGGGGATCGATAATAACATTATGTTCTTGGTATTCAACCCAATCCGGTAGCGGCTGATTTTTTGGTAATTCTTCTGGTTGAATTGGTTGGCCATTTGTTTTGTTTATTAAAATTGATTTTTTTAAAAATTCTTGATCTTTGGGAACAGTTCCTTCTAAAAAATATTCAAATCTGGTTTGGCAGCCTGAGTCTCCGGGAGCCATGCCCGAGAGAATACAGATACTTGCTCCAATTACCCCTTCGGGTTTGGCTGGCCAATTTTGTTTTTTATCTTTTAAAACAAAACTCATAATTTTGTTCCAAATTGGTGAAGCGCCGGTTACTCCCGAGGCGACAGCAGACATTGGTTTATTATCATTGTTTCCCACCCAGGCGGCAACTAAAAAATCTGGGGTGTAGCCAATTGTCCAGTTATCTTTTTTATCATTGGTGGTTCCGGTTTTGACAGAAACCTCAGGATGGTTTTTAACCACTAGATAAGAAGAGGACCCAAAAGCAACCAAGCGAGCATTGTTATCCAAAAGAGCATGAGAAATCAAATAAGCCACCTCCATAGGAATTATTCTTTCTCCTTCTTTTATTTGGGTTTTTTCTAAAACTTTTCCGGTATAATCAGAAACCTCTAAAATTGAAATTAGGGGTTGTTTTATTCCTAAATTGGCAAAAACGCCAAAAGCAACCGCCATATCGGTCATTCTCACCTCACCCCCTCCTAAAGTTAAGGATAAACCGTATCTTTTTGGATCAGAAAGAGTCTCAAGCCCCATCTTTTGGGCAAAAGGAATAAATTTTTCCAAGGTATTTAAAGCCAAGACCTTAACGGCAACGACATTTATTGAATTTCCTAAGGCAAAGCGAACCTGCATTGGGCCATGGAAAGTATTATCGTAGTTTGTAGGGCAGTATAAGGGCTGGTTTGGAACCTGAAAACAGGTTGGGGTATCATTAAAAACTGTTGCCAAAGTTATTTTTTTATCCATAATTCCCAAGGCATAATTTAAAGGTTTGATGGCTGATCCTGGTTGGCGCAAAGCAGTGGTGACATTGTAATTTCCTTGAATATCTTTGGCAAAATAATCTCTTGAACCAACCATTGCCAAAATTTCGCCTGTTTTTGGGCTAGTTACCAAAGCGGCTCCATTTGAGACTTGATAATTTTTAAGCTTGCTAACCTCGCTTGCTACTGCCTCCTGGGCAAATTCTTGGATATTTAGATCTAAAGTGGTTTTTACCCGAAGCCCGCCTTGTTCAACCTTTCTTTGGCCATATTTTTCAACCAATTGTTCTTTAACATACATGACAAAATGAGGAGCCTTAATTCCAACTTGGGAAGGGGCAAAAACTAATTCTTGGTTTTTGGCTTCTTCGGCTTCTTTTTCTGTTATTTTTTTGTCTTCAACCATTCTCTTTAAAACCCATTCCTGGCGTTCTTTAGCCAGTTCGGGATGGGCACCAAAGGGAGAGTATCGGGTTGGTGAGGCTGGCAGACCGGCTAAAAGGGCGGCTTCAGCCAAAGTTAAATCTTTGGCTTTTTTCCCAAAATAAAGTTTTGAGGCTGATTCTATTCCCCAGGCAGTGCCTCCATAAGGGACATGGTTTAAATACATTTCAAGGATTTTGTCTTTTGAATAGATTGCCTCCACCGCCCAAGTCAGAAAAAATTCCCGAATTTTTCGACGAAGAGTGCGCTCAGGAGAAAGGAGGGCATTTTTAACCAGTTGCTGGGTAATAGTTGAACCGCCTTGAAGTTTTTGTTTAAAAATGATGTTGAAGGCAGCCCGGGCAATTCCTAGATAAGAAAAACCATGGTGTTTATAAAAATTTTTATCCTCAGCCGAAATTGTTGCCCATTTGACATATTCGGGAATTTCGGAAAGTTTAACTGGTGTTCGGTTTTGGTCGGCGTATATTTCGTATAAAAGTTTCCCATTTCGGTCAAAAATTTGAGTAGAAACAGGATAAGGCCAGGAGGTTAGTTTCCAGGGGGCAGGAAGCCCCCAAAATACATAAAGGGAGAAACCAATGGCCAAGGAAAGGAAAATAAAAATATTCCATCTTTTGGCAAAAAGGAAGCGTAATTTATAAAATAAATTCTTTTTTTCTTTCGGTGCCCTTTTTCTAAAGTCTAGTTTTTTTGGCTTTAAATTTATTCTTTTGGTTCTTCTTTTCATTCTTTAATATTATACTTTAATTCTTTTATGCTATAATTGTTTTGTGTCAAAGAGTGAAGATTCTTTTAATAATAAAATTTTGTTTTTAGCCTTGGCAGGAGTAGTCGGTTTTGCCGCTTTACTTTTGGGATATGCCGTTATTATAATTTTGTTGACGGCTTTTGGATTTTGAGAAGATTAATGAAGGAAAGAAATCTAAAGCATTTAATTAAACTTTACGCTATTGTTTTAATTGTTTGGGGTTTTTATCGTTTTCTTTTTAGATTTCCCGAGGAAATTGAAGAATTAATTTTAAAACCAATTTTATGGTTTGGGTCTCTATTTTATTTTCTTTGGAAAGAAAAAGCCAGTCTTTCCTCAGTTGGTTGGACAAACAAAAATTTTTTTAAAAGCTTGTATTTAGGAATAGGTCTTGGGATATTTTTTTCTATTGAAGGATTGCTTGCTCATACTCTTAAGTATCAAGGAATTTCTTTAGTTGAATTGTCCTATGCTTCTTCTTTGGTTTTTCTTGTTGCCTTAGGAGTTTCTTTTGTAACCGCCCTTGTGGAAGAAACAGTTTTTAGGGGGTATATTTTTTCAAGGCTTTGGCAAATTTTAAAAAATGAATGGATGGCAAATTTGATATCTGCTTTTGGTTGGTCTTTAGTCCATTTGCCAATTACGATTTTTGTCCTCCATTATGGTTTGTTGCAAATTTTTATTTATCTTTTTTTGGCCTTTATTTTTGGTATTGGTTCTGCTTTTCTTTTTGCAAGGACAGAAAACATTCTTTCTTCTGTTTTACTTCATGTTTTTTGGGGATGGCCAATAATACTTTTCAGATAAAAATAATTTTCGGAAAGGAGGTGAGAAAGTTTTAAATTGAAAAATGGTGATTAAAAAATTAAAAAATCTTTTTTTGGTCTTATTGTCATTAATTTTTGCTTTTGGGGTTTTATCAATTTCAGTTTGGAAGACTCGGGCTCAAACTTCAAGCAAAAGTTTTAAACTTGAAAAAATTGCTCTTGTTAGCGATGAGGGTATGGGTTTTGTCCCTTCTCCTTCGCCTGCGCCAAAGATTGATTATTATCTTCCCTACCCGGGAATTTTGCCTGATAACATTTTGTATCCCCTAAAGATGGTAAGAGACAGGATTTTACTTTTCTTAACTTTTGATCCAGTTAAAAAGGCAGAAAAACTGCTTCTTTTTGCCGATAAAAGAGTTAATGCGGCAAGAAGTTTAATTGAGGGGGGCAAAATAGAGTTAGGAATTTCCACCCTAACCAAAGCCGAAAAATATCTTGAAAGGGCAATTAATCAGGCAGAAGAGGCAAGAAAGGCGGGAAAGAATACTTTCCTTTTGGACGAAAAACTTGTCAAGGCAACGCTTAAGCATCAGGAAGTCTTAGGAGAAGTTTTGGAAAAAGTTCCTGAGGAGGCAAAAGCTTCAATTCAGGACGCTCTTTCTTATTCTCGTAAAGGTTATGAAACAGTAGTTAGGGTAATAGAACAGAAGGCGATTCGTGAACAGGAGAGAGAAGAAGAACAACAACAAAATCAAGGAGAAGAAAAACAAATAAGAGAAGAAGAGCAGGAAAGAGAAGGGCAAACGCCTACCATCCCTTCTTCTAACTTTCAAAGGAGGGGTCGATAAAAGACAGAATTTATTATTTGAATATAAGAATTGCCCATTAGCTGTTTTTTTGTCTTTCTTTATTTTTCTAAAAATTGCTACTATTTGATTTATTTTGATATTTTATTTTGGAGTTGACATACTGAATTTAGGGCTTGTATATTAGTATTTGCCCTAAAAATAGTGGTTGGTTATTAGCAATGAAATGTCCTTATTGCGGATTTAGAGAAACAACGGTTTTAGAATCTCGAATTTCCGAGGATGGGGGCTCTTTAAGAAGAAGGAGAGAATGCTTAAGTTGCAAAAAGAGATTTACTACCTACGAAAGGGTTGAAAGGACTCTTTTGGTAATTAAAAAGGATGGTCGAAGGGAAGCATTTGATCGAGAAAAAATTAAAAAAGGGATTCTTTTGGCCTGTCATAAGAGACCCGTTTCTTTGGATTTGATTGAAAGCATAGTTGATGAGGTTGAGCAGGAACTTTTGAAAAAAGATTCGGCAGAAATTTCTTCAAAAACAATAGGAGATATTGTTTTGAAGAAATTGAAAAAGATTGATAAAGTTGCTTGGCTTAGATTTGCGAGTGTTTATTTAGATTTTTCTGATTTGGAAGATTTTGGGAAAGCGATTGGTAAAAAATTTTAAATTTTTAAAAGATGAAAGAAAAAGACAAAAATAAAAAAATTAGAAAAAATCTCAAAAAAGAAAAATACCATCTTGAAGATGTTTGGGAGATGGGTAGGAAAATTCCTCCGCCACCTGATGATTTACCAGAACCAAAACTTTCAGAAAACGCCTGTTATATTGCCAGAACCCGCTATGCCTTAAGGGATGAAAAAAGCGAGCCAATAGAATCGCCAAAGGAAATGTTCTGGCGAGTTGCCTATAATATTTCCCTTGCCGATTTACTTTATGGAGCCTCTTGGGAAGGAGTTTTAAAACAGGCGAAAATTTTTTATTATCTTATGTCTTCCCAAAAATTTCTTCCCAATACTCCTACTCTTCTTAACGCCGGAAAACCAAAACAGCAACTTTCTGCCTGTTTTGTTCTTCCGATTGAGGATTCGATGGAAAGCATTGGCAAAACGATGGTAGATATGATTTTGATCCATAAGTCAGGAGGGGGAACAGGTTTTTCTTTTTCTCGCCTAAGACCATATGGGGATATTATTCATTCTTCAAAAGGAACAACGGTTGGACCAGTTTCTTTTCTTCAAGCCTACAACGATGTTACCTCGCAAATTAAACAAGGAGGAGTTCGTCGCGGAGCCAACATGGGGATTCTTCACATAACCCATCCTGATATCTTGCGATTTATTGTGATGAAAGTTGATGAGTTTAATTTGACTAATTTTAATATCTCGGTGGCAGTTACAGAAGAATGGATGAGAAAAGTAGAAGAGGATAAAAAATTTGTTGATTCTGAACCAAATTGGGATGGAATTATCGAGGAGATTAAAAAAGCCCAACAAATTCGCGACGTCGATTTAAAGCTAAAGAAGACCGAAGAAGGGGTGGCAAAACTTTACGAAATTGCCCAGGCACAAGAAGAGGACGAAGGATATGAACTTATAAATCCCCGGACTAACCAGGTGGTGGGGAAACTAAACGCTTATAAAGTTTTTCTTCTCATAACTAAACTTGCTTGGCTTTATGGAGATCCAGGGATGATCTTTATTGATAGGATTAATAATTCGTTTGCCAACCCTACTCCTTTTTTGGGAGAAATTGAGGCTACTAATCCTTGTGGTGAACAGCCTCTTTTGCCTTATGATTCGTGTACTTTAGGTTCGATAAATGTAGGTAAATTTGTAAGTGGCAAAAAAATCGATTGGGAAAGCCTTGGAGAAGTAGTAAAAGAAGCAGTTCATTTTCTTGATAATGTTTTGGATATGAACCATTATCCTCTTTCAGAAATTAGAGAAATGACTGGCAAAATTAGAAGAATCGGTTTAGGGATAATGGGTTTTGCTGATTTTTTGGTTGAACTTGAAATTGGATATAACACTGAGGAAGGGCTTAAGATAGCCGAAGATTTAATGAGTTTTATTAAGAAAGAAGCAAGAAAGGCAAGTATAAATTTAGCTAAAAAAAGAGGAGTTTTTCCTGCGTGGAAGGGGTCAATTTATGATCCTAAAAGTCCTTATTTCTGCGGTGAAGAACTTAGATTAAGAAATGGGGCTTTAACTACAATTGCTCCTACCGGGACAATTTCTCTTTTGGCTGATTGTAATTCAGGCATTGAACCATTTTTTGCTATTTCTTATGTTAAAAATACCATTGAAGGAAAAAAACTTTTTGTTACTAATCCATTTTTTCTTAAAGTTGCTCAGGAAGAGGGGTTTTATTCAGAAAATCTTTTGGAAAAAATAGATAAAAATAATGGTTCGGTTAGAAACATTCCCGAAATTCCTGAAAAATGGCAAAAAGTTTTTGTCACCGCCAGAGAGATTTCTCCAGAATGGCATATTAAAATGCAAGCCGCTTTCCAAAAGCATGTTGATAATGCAATCTCAAAAACAATTAATTTTCCAAATGAGGCAACTGTTGAAGATGTTCGTCAGGCTTACTTTTTGGTTTACAGTCTAGGTTGTAAGGGAATAACAATTTATCGTGATGGTTCGCGGGTTAAACAAGTTTTGGAAGTTAAAAAAGAAAAATCTTACTTTGATCAGCTGCAGAAAGATTTAGTTTCTTCTCAAAATTTGCCTGGGCAAAATGGGGAATTAAGTCCTTTAAATGGGGAGAAAAACCCTGAATATAAAAATTTTTTTCAGGGAGCAATTAAGGCACCGGAAGAAGCCTGGGGGATGAGACTTAAGAAAAAAAGCGATGTTGGTAATGTTTATACTGCCGTTTTTAGAAACAAGGAAGGAAGGCCAATTGAGGTATTTGTTACTGTTGGGAAATCAGGAGGATATGTTGCCGGGGCGGCGGAGGTAACTGGTCGGTTAGCCTCTCTTGCCTTAAAACATGGGGCAAGCCTTGGTGAGGTTGCCTCAGAACTTATCGGGATTTCCTGCGGGACTCCTTATGGATTTGGCCCAAATGCTGTCCTTTCTATGTTTGATGCGGTTGGTAAATCTCTTTTTGAAATTTCCCAAAATAGACAACTTTCTTTGATAGAGGAAAATCAACCAGTTCTTCCTCCAAGCGACAAAAAAGAGGATCATTTTCTTTATAAAGAAAAAGAATCGAGTTTATTTGCTTCTTGCCCAGATTGTGGAGCGAAGTTGGTAATGATTGAGGGTTGCGTTAAGTGTTTAAACCCTTTATGCGGTTATTCAAGATGTTGATTTAAAAGATGGCAATTTATACAAAAAGAGGAGATAAAGGGGAGACAGAGCTTATTTTTGGGAGAAAAAAAATTTTGAAATCAGACCCACGAATTTCTATTTTAGGGACGATTGATGAACTAAACTCCCATTTAGGTTTAGTTTTTTCTCTTTTGAAGGATAAAGAAGTTAAAAAAATTCTTGAAGAGATTCAGGGAACTCTTTTTGAAATTTCCTCAGAAATTGCCGGGGGGGAAAATAGGAATTTTTATTTAAAAGGAATAAAGATTAAAAATCTTGAAAGGTTAATTGACAGGTTTTCTAAAAATTTGCCTCCTTTGAAAAATTTTATTTTTCCAGGGGGAGGTCAAACCGCTGCCGAGGTTCATATTGCGCGGGCGGTTTGCCGAAGACTTGAACGAGAATTATTTTCTATAAATAAATTAAATCCTAATATTGGTGCTTATTTTAATCGGCTTTCTGATTTTTTGTTTGTTTTGGCTCGTTTTATAAATCAAAAGGAGGGGATATCAGAAAAGATCTGGCGTGTTTTTAGAAAAAAATCTTTCCTTTTGTAAATTTTTTGTCTCCAAATCTATTTAAAATCTTTTTAATTTGTTATAATAGGGGCGATATGACTAATTCACCAGAAGTAGAAAGAGACCTTATTTGCAACGTAGGAGAAATTGTAGGAGAAATTCCCAAAACTCCTGCCGAAGAAAGTGGATTGGTAGAAAGAGTTGGGGAACCAACTGATTTGGTTGGTAATATTAAAAATGTAGTTTTACCTACTAAGGCTACCCCTTCTCAAAAGGGATCAATTGTTTTGCCTCTAACCCGTGATGATTTTTTGAATCCTGACAATTGGAAAAAACCGATTGATTCTGCTATTGTCTGGCTTTTAACTTGGGTAAAACGGATCATTAAGATGTATCCCAAAGGAACAGTTTTTGAGGGGCAAAAGATTTGAATTTATCTTGGGATTTTAAAATGAATATAGACCCTTTTTCTATAATCTGGACAATTTTCCTTTTTTCTCTTCTTTTTTTAGGGATATTTCTTTTTTTGTTTTTTCTAGGTTATACCCTTTTAACCTGGTGGCGGTATAAAGACAGAGAAAAAAAATCTTTAGAATATGTTTTGCTTCAGGTTGCCTTACCTTACGGAAATGAGATAAAAATAGATGCCGCCGAGCAGATGTTTTCTTCTTTATATTCAATTAAAAAAGGAGGTTGGTTTTCTTTTCTTAGGCCTCAAGAACATTTAACCCTGGAAATTGTTGCTTTGCCTGAGGATATTCGTTTTTATGTTTCCTGCCACCGAAAACTTAAAGATTTGGTAGAAAAACAGATTCACGGTGCTTATCCCGATGCGGAAATAAAAGAAGTTTATGAATATAATATTTTTTCAGAGAAGGGGAAAGTTGCTTATGCTTTATTAGGGCTTCGCTCCGCTCCTTTTTATCCAATCAAGGTTTATAAAGATTTGCCAACCGATCCCTTGTCGCTTATTACTTCGGCTTTGGCAAAAATGCAGCCAGGCGAAGGAGCGGCAATTCAAATTTTGATTTCTCCTGCTTCCGGAAAATGGCGAGCAGCGGGGAGAAAATTTATTTCTAAAACAAAAAAACAAGAGGCAGATCCGGAAAAAGCAAGATTTTCCGTAGATGCCAAAACTCTTGAGGCAATTGAGAATAAATGTTCAAAGCCTGGTTTTGAAACTCAAATTAGGATTGTCGTTTGTTCTTCTTCTGAAGAAGAGGCAAAGGCCCATCTTGCAAACATTAAAAGTGCTTTTGAACAATTTTCTTCAGATTTAAATGGATTTAAGAAAAAACGGATTTTTTTAAAAAGTGCTTTTATGACCGATTTTATTTATCGCTATCAACCAATGATTCGCTTTGGCAATCAGACTATTTTAAGTTCCGAAGAGTTGGCGACAATTTTTCATTTCCCAAATAAACAGGTAGAAACTCCTCACATTTTTTGGATTTACGCCAAAAAGGCGCCAGCACCAGAGAAAATTCCTACTTCAGGTCTTTATCTTGGCAAAGCAGTTTACCGGGGGATAGAAAGGCCAGTTTACATAAGGGATAAAGACCGAAGGCAGCATGTTTATATTATTGGTAAAACAGGGACGGGGAAATCTCATCTTTTAAAGGATATGATTCTTCAAGATATCAAAGAAGGAAAAGGGGTTTGTTTTATTGATCCCCATGATACGATTGATTTAATTTTGCCTTTAATTCCTCCTGAACGAGTTGATGATGTTATTTATTTTGATCCCTGCGATTATGATCGCCCAATGGGATTAAATCTTCTTGAAGCCTATACTGAGGAGCAACAACATTTCATTGCGACTTCAATTATAGGGCTTATGTATAAACTTTACGATCCTTATAAAACGGGGATTATTGGTCCAAGATTTGAGCATGCCATAAGAAATGCTATGTTGACGGTAATGGCTGAGCCAGGAAATACTTTTGTTGAGGTTGTTCGCTGTTTAACTGATTCTTCTTTTGTTCAGGAGCTTTTACCAAAAGTAAAAGATCCAATTGTCCGAAGATATTGGACAGATCAAATTGCCCAAACTTCAGATTTTCATAAATCTGAAGTCTTAGATTATATAGTTTCAAAATTTGGTCGTTTTGTTACCAATAAAATGATGAGAAATATTATTGGTCAGTCAAAATCCGCTTTTAATTTTCGCGAAGTTATGGATCAGGGGAAGATTTTATTTATTAGTTTGGCTAAAGGGAGAATTGGCGAGGAAAATTCAAATTTTTTGGGATTAGTTTTAATTCCCAAAATTTTGGTAGCGGCAATGAGCCGGCAGGATTTGCCTTTAGAAAAAAGACGAGATTTTTATCTTTATGTTGACGAATTTCAAAATTTTGCGACACCGGATTTTGCTACTATGCTTTCCGAAGCACGAAAGTTTAGGCTTAATATTACCGTGGCTAATCAATTTATTGGTCAACTTGATGAGGAAATTAAAAATGCCATTTTTGGGAATATTGGGACCTTAATTGCTTTTCGCGTAGGAGTTCAAGACGCTTCCTATCTTCAGCATGAATTCCAGCCAACCTTTTCCGAATCGGATCTTATTAATATTGATAGATTTAATGTTTATATAAAAACAATTGTTGACAACGAACCCGTTCCTCCTTTTTCTGTAGATTTAACAAGAGATTTATCCGAAGAGGAAAAAATTAAAAACCCAAGAATAGCAGAGATAATTAAGGAGATGTCGAGGCTTAAATATGGGAGGGATAAAGAAGAGGTAGAGGCAGAGATTGAAAAAAGGGCCAGGCTTTAAAAAATCAAATTAAAAGTGTTATAATATTTTTACCTTTGGAGATTTTCCTGCGACTGTTTATAAAATATTGCTTTTATAAGAGTAAAAGGGGTCGGTAGCTAAGCGTTTAGAGTGGCACTTCTGTGGCAAAGGGGCACATAGCTCAATGGCAGAGCACCACTCTTATAAAGTGGGGGTTCTAGGTTCGAATCCTAGTGTGCCCACAAATTTACCCATTTGATATCTTAAATTATGCTTACTATAAATTGGATGGTGGTGGTTTAAATTCATTTTTATTTACCAGGTTTTTGGAGGAGTTTTTTAAAGTTCCTCAAGTTTTAGTTTTTCTATTTCTTTTTCTCCTTTGATAAATTGAAGATATCTTTCGGTAGTGGAAAGTCTTTTATGGCCAGCCAATTTCTGAAGGACGACTGGTGAGGTTCCTTTTATTAAGTGATGGACCAACCAAGTAGTTCTTAAATCATTAACCTTGGCTTTTTCAATTCCTGCTTCTTTGAAATAACGATTGATTGCCGCCCGAATATTTCTTATTAAAAGGGGTCTGCCGGTTTTAGTAAGAAAGAGAAATTTGCTTTTTTTCTTTGGTCTTTCCAAAAGATAGCGTTCAATGGCTTTTTTGGCGCTTTCGTTTAAAGGGACGATTCTTGCCGGTTGGGACTCATAGGCTTCGATAAACATTTCTTTTTCTTTAATATCTGAGATTTTCAGTCTTGAGACCTCGCCAATTCTTATTCCGGTTTGGAGCATAAGTTCTATTATGGCTGCCATTCGGCTATCATTTCTACAAGCATCTCTTAAGGCCCGATATTCTAATTTTGAAAGAATTCTGGGAAGTTCTGGTTGATATTTTGGGTGAGAGACTAAAGAGGCTGGATTTCCGTTTGCAATTCCTTGCTCTCCAAGAAATTTAAAAAAGGATTTTAAGGCATTTAGTTTTCGCGAGACCGATTTTAAATCGTAATTTTTCTGGATTAGATCTTCTTTAAATCCTTCAAGATCTTCTTTTTTCACTGAGTTTACCTGACTAATTCCTTTTTCCTCCAAAAAAGAAATTAGCTGTTTAATATCCTTTTTATATGCTAAGATAGTAG
>Ga0136652_1001033_pt1 | contig 12394 bp, 5 predicted proteins | sample ConPoolayeEmetaG_FD_94864 | JGI IMG/M metagenome (GOLD analysis project Ga0136652, IMG submission 94864) | Hot spring microbial mat communities from California, USA to study Microbial Dark Matter (Phase II) - Cone Pool mat layer E metaG... ...
CATCAGCTGCGTCGGGGAGCCGACAGCGCCGTTGCCGAGGGTTCCGACTCCGATATAGGGGATATCCGTTTTGCCGCCGATCCTGGCCCTGGCCGCCGAGCCGTAAAAATTCTCGTAGACGGCGCGGAGACCGGGGTTGGCGACGGTGGGAGAAAAGAAGACATCCACCCAGCAGTGTCCGCCGAAAAATTCATCGAAGATCTCTTTCACTCCGAGGTTGACCAGATGGATCTCGGGGCCGGCATAGGTCGGTTGGCCGGTCCTCATGTCGATGCGGTTGCAGATCGCCCGAGCATTGAACCGGGCTTCCGGGTCGACGGCGTAAACGGCCGTCCAGCCGGCCAGGAGTTCGGCGGCCGAGACGGCCACGGCGCCGGCAATGGTGACGGGAAGGGAAACGGCCAGGGCGCCCATGGTGGCGACATGATACTTCCGGATACCCCATTTTTTCCGCTCCAGAATGTCCCGGGCCGAGCGGTCGTCGAGAAAAAGCGGCGGGATGATACACTCCGAGCCGGCGAGATAGGTTCCCGGCTCGTCGCCGGAATCGCCGCTCAGGATATCGCTCGCCTCCTTGAGGTATTTGATGACTTCCGGATAGATGGCCTCGACTCCGGCTGACTTGTCCGTGTATTCAAAGGCCAGAATCAACGATTCGAGCCTTTCGAGCCGCGGAGGGGCATCGTTCCGGTACCAGTTGGCGACATAGCCGACCTCCGGAGTCGCCTGAGCGAGCTTCTTCATCTCGATAAAGATTTCGGTGTTGACGGCGATCGTTTTCTTTTGGCGGTAATCGTAATATTTGGTCGGGCCGCAATCGAAGGCCGAGACGAGAAGCTTTTCTTCGAGGGCCCGCCTGATCTCATCGACCTGGTGCCTCCAGAGAATCGCGTGCGTCCAGTCGATATTGCACCGGTAATAGAGCTCCTGGACGGCGGCGTCGTCCGCTTGGGCTTTTTTCTGCCGGGCGGCAATCTCGTCGATGAGCCGTTTGGGAATGCTGACCCGGAGGCCGCTTTTTTCTTTGCAGCCGATGGCCGTGAGCGCCTGCCGCATCTCTTCGGTTTCGACTTTGAGTCCGATCTCCTCCAGGATGCGGTAGATTTCGGCCAGGATTCTCTCTTTGCTCGCTGGGTCGAGAAGCATGATCTTTCGCTCCAATCCCTGTGAGGTTGAGTCGGAAACCAGCGCCATCCACGCGGCGCTACAAACCGGTCCGACTCCCTTTATTAGGCTTCGGTTATTATCATCTCGACGGCGAATTGTCAATTGCCCCACGGTTCGGTCGGTAAAGAGAGAGGATTGTTCGGCCGAGGGAAATTGTTGTATATAAAACGCATGATCAATCACCAATCTCCGACCGTTAAAATCATTCTGGGTAGCCTTATGGTGTGCTTTTTGTTCGCCTGCGCGAGAGAGACCGAGGAGGATCTCAATGCCTATGATCCCCAAAGCTTTCCTGCCCGGGTGAGCGATCGGGTTTTTGAGATGCCCCTCGATCCTTCGAGCCTCATCGTCGTGATCCCGTCCGGTCTGGAGTCGAAACAGGCGGTTTTCGAAAATCTCTTGACTCAAAAAACCGGTCTCCGTCTTGTCTTCCGGAGCGCCGTCGGTCTCAAGTCTTCGGACCTTCAGGGAAAGCATCTGATTCTCCTCGGCAACATCATGAACAACCCTTTGCTTCTTGATCTCTATATGAAAAGACGGGCCTTTGCCGACGCCTTTTTTCCAGGCGAAGGAGGCGTGTTCATTCATCCGGCGAAATCCGTTTGGGACCCGTCGCGGAATGTTCTTGTCGTGAGTTACAGCCGGGAAGAGGATGCGGGACAGAGCTTTGCCGCTTTCCTCGACGAGATCCGCGCCGGATCCCCATCGCTCGGCGCGATCCGGGTTTTGAGGACTGGACACCGCCTTCCCGAACCGCCCGAGAGTGCCGAACCCGTTTTCGGGGCGGTGAGCAAGGATCTCAGAGAACGTCCGGCTTACCGGACTCTCGCCGAATGGGGCTGGATGTACTTTTTTACCGGCGATCCGAAGTGGGCGGACCTTTTCCGCCAGGCGATTTCCGTCCTTCACGAGCGCGCCGAGAAGGCCGGCCGTTGGATTACCGAGCCCTGGTCGAACGTCTATTTCGCTCTCTGGAATATCTTCGAGTCCTGGCGACTGATCGATGATGACCCGATCTTCAGCCTGGAGGACAGGCGGATGGTCGAGGACGTCCTCTGGGGATACACGCGTTATATCCAGGCAAGGCCGTATCTTGACCAAGACAAACTGCCGCTTTACGAACCGCGGCAGAACCATTCCACCTTTCTTGCCCTCAGCCTGGACAGCGCCTACCGCTATTACAGGGAAAAATTCGGGCTGGCGGGGCTTGATTCGATGGCCGACAAAGTCCGGCGCTGCTTCGACTTAGGACAGGCGGCGAGCTATCGACCGAACGACGACGGAGGAAGCGGATACCAGGTTCTGGCGCCAAAGCATTATCTTTATTACGCTCTTCAAAACAACGACCTCTCTTTTCTCCAATCGGGAAAGCTGCGGACACTGGTCGACCTGATGACGGCGACCATCGACAGCCGCGGCGATCCGGTGACCTTCGGCGACATCGGGGTTTACTCGCACCGCAGGCCCGGGAGGCCGCAGATGGCCGAGCTCCAATTCCTTTCGCTGGCCGCCTGGTTCTATAAGGACGGCGCCTACCGCTGGCTCTATGATTGGCTGGGAAAGGGGAGCGAGATCGACTTCACCCCCTGGTCTTCTTTCGGCCTCGGCCTTTATGCGACCGAGATCGAGCCCGCTCCGCCCTCCCGCTGGATCGGCATTTTCCCTGTTCTTCTCGATGATGCTTCGCTGCGCTGGAGCGCCCGGCGGTCTCAGAAGTTTTCCGAGCTGCCGATCGCGGGAAAAACATATTTTGACAAGCTCGCCTTCCGCGGCGGTTTTGATCCGCGGGATGAATATTTGCTTCTCGACGGGACTTCGACTTTTGCCCACGGCCATGAGGACGGCAATACGGTCACCCGGCTCACCTGGCTCGACCGGATCTGGCTCTTCGACCTTCATTACATCAAAGCCGGTCCTCAGGAGCACAACGGCGTCTCGATCGTGAGGAACGGAACACAGGATCCGCCGCCTCCGCTGAATGAGCTCGAGTGCGCCGGGCAATTTGAAGATGCGGGGTTTACCCTGACCACCGCCCGGGATTGGAACGGCGCCGACTGGCAGCGTCACATTTTCTGGAAGAAAGGGCGGTATTTTCTATTCCTCGACCGTATCACCGCCAGGGAGCCGGGGGGTTACCGGTTGGAAAATCGGTGGCGGACCCGAGGCGAGGTCAAGCTCGAGGGAAATACGACCACCGTCCGGCAGGGAGCGGCAACGTTCTTTATCAAGAGCGCCGATTCCGCCGGTCGGCAGTTGGTGGTTGTGCCTGATGAGCATAATGGGGACTGGGATTATCCTTACGGATCCGACGAGACCGTCGTCTGTCTGGCCAGGAAGAAAATCGCGCTCGGACCAGGCTCAAGCTGGGTTTTCGCCAATCTCCTCTATGCGACGGAAGACACTCCAAGGCAGGCCAAAGAGTTGACAGGGGAAAACGAAGGTCTCTATCTCGTCGATGAAGGCGGAAGCCGGGAGATCTTTGGGCTGGGGTCGGCGGGCCTTGCCAGGTTCGGACTTTCAAGCGATGGTGCCTTTTTCGCCCTGAGCGGGGATCGTTTCCTTCTCTTCGGGTTCAGCCGGCTTTCCTGGCCCGGAGGGAGCATCATGGCGAAGAGAGGGAAAAGAAAAATGAGCCTCGAGACGAGCCTCGACCGGCCATATGGGGTCCTTCTTCTCGACGAAGACGCCGAACTCTCCGCCGCCGGAGTGAGGATCAGGGGATTTGAGGCGGCTTCGGATGCCGGAGAGAGAACGATGCGCCTTCAGGCCGGGAAACATGAGCTCCGGCTGGATCTCGGGCCGGCTTCCGATCGGATGCGAAGCGGGCTTCGCCTGATCTCCGGCTCGCCCGTCTTTCCTGAACAGGAAAATGTCATTCCCAACGATTTTGGGCTCGAGATCGAGGGCCGGGTCGAGACCGGAGCGACGACGGCTGCCTGTCCGGACGGCGAAAGGATTGTCTGCGGAAGCGCAGGCGGATCGGTGTTCGCGCTCGAGGGCGAGAAAAAAACGCCTCTCTTCGATCTTCCTGGCGGCAAGGCGGTGCTCGCCGTTAGAGTTTCCGACCTCGACCGCGACGGAAGGAAGGAGATCGTTTGCTCCGACGTCGATGAGAACCTGTTCTGTTATGATGAGGCGGGGGGACTTCTCTGGCGATTTAAAACGCAAAAATATTTCGGCCGGAACGCAAATGTTGTTGACATCTGGATCGACGATATCGACGGGAACGGCGCGCTGTCCATTCTTGCCGCCACCAACGGCTGGAAGCTTTATGCCTTGCGGCCGGAGGGCACAGTTCGTTGGGAGACCTTTATTTTCTACCATCAATTGACGAAGGTTCGGGTTCTGAAGAACAAAGGACGGCCGCTCATCGCGGTCGGAACTGTTTACCAAACCCCGTTCAACCTCGTCGACCCGAAGACGGGAACGGTCCTCTGGAAGACCTGGGAGCAAACGGGAAGCGAAACCATGTCGACGACCGATTACTGCGGCAAGCATCTTCGGGACATGGTCTTTACGGATACGGACGGCGACGGAGAAAAGGAGATTATCTTCGGCAACGAATATCATTCAGTTTATGCGCTTAACGCCGCCGACGGGAAGATCAAGTGGAAAGCTCAGCTCGGGGACAAAGTCAGCGCCGTGCGACTGCTTCGGAGCGAGGTCGCCGGGGAAGAGAGAATTCTTGCGGCCACCGAGGCTGGCGAGATTTATCTCCTCGATCGGCACCAGGGCAGGAGACTGAGGATGATTTCTCTGGAAAGCGGCATCACGGGGATGGAAATCATCCCCGGCGGGAGCGAGGGAGGGGAAGAGATTGTCCTGGCCACGGCGGAAGGCCGCATCGCCGTCCTAGACAGCCGGCTCCAGCTCCGGGCTTCCCTCCAGATAGGGTTGGGTCCGATCCTCGGCATCTACCCTTCCGGAAATTCCGGCCAGGGGAAAAAATTTTATGTCGTTGGAAGCGAGAGCGTCCTGGAGGTCCTCTATGTCCCACTCCACTTGCGTCCCTCCCGGCACTATTGATGAGGAGCGATAATCATATCAGCCGGCTCGGAGACACTCGGCGTCTGAGCTTGAGTCCTTCTTCAATGTCGCCCTGAAGAATAAGGTTTCAAAAATCCTTGACCAAGGATGTGGATCAATGAGAATAAGTTCAATTCTCGGCCCGAGAGAAAGGTTCAATTCTGAGGTAAAGAGGTGAGGGCATGTTTAATTTTATGCGGCTCGAGAGCCGGATCCGGTAAAGGACGTCGTGGCACTGAGCCGCGCGGTTCGCGATCTCTCCAAGCTGGATATCCAGGTGGGTCCGCATCCCTTCGCTCGCGGCCATGGATTGCCGAGACGAACTTCGCCCGCTTCGATTGCGCCCCGGAATTTCTTGCCGCCGGGCGTCATTTCGGTTATAAATAGGGCGGCTTTTCGAAGTCGGAACGGATGGTTCAAGGCAAGGTCGCGGCGGTTCTGGACGGCCTGAAAAAGGGTCACATCCGCTGGGGCATTCTTCTCCTCCTTTTCTTTTCCACGGTCATCAATTATCTCGACCGACAGGTCTTCTCCGTGCTCGCGCCGGAGATCAAACAAGCTCTTTCGCTCACCGACAGCGGATACGCTCTGGTCATCAATATGTTCAATATCGGGACGATCCTGGGCCTCGTTTTTTCCGGGCCCTTCATGGACCGGTTCGGAAGCCGGCTGGGCTTCACCGTGGCCATTGTCGTCTGGTCGATTGCCGGAGGAGCCACGGCTCTGGCGCCGAGCCTTTTCGCCATCGCCGCCTGCCGCTTCTTTCTCGGGCTCGGCGAATCCGGCAACTGGCCGGCGGCGAGCAAGTCTGTCGCCGAGTGGTTTCCGGCCAAAGAGCGGGCGCTGGCCATGGGTTTTTTCAACGGCGGGGTTTCGGTCGGGGCGATACTAGCGCCTTTCATCGTCCCTTTTGTAGTCTGGCTTACGGGGAGCTGGCGCTGGGCCTTTGTGATCACGGCCTCTCTGGCCGTTCCCTGGGTTTATTTCTGGCGCCGACTGTACTACCCCATCTCCAAGCATCCCCGGGTCAGCGCCGAAGAGCTCGAGCTCGTCAGCCGCGATCGGGTGAGTGTTAAGGGGCGGCGTCCTTACCAAGTTCTAAAAATGCGGCCCTTCTGGGGAATCTTCGGTGCGCGGATGATCACCAGCCCGGTCTGGTTTTTTATTTCCTACTGGATTTTCAATTATTTAAATAAAGAATTCGGTTTCCACCTTGCCAAGATGGCCGCCGTCGCCTGGATTCCTTTCGCCGTAGCGGACGTCGGCAATATCCTGGGAGGTTATCTCTCGGGCAAGCTTATCGCTCTGGGAAAAGCTCCTGCCGGGGCGCGAAAATTCATGATGGGAGTCGGCGTCATCCTGATGACGACCTGCGGGTTCACCGCCCTTGCCCGGACGCCGCTTGTCGCTCTTTCCTTGATCAGCCTTCTGACTCTGGCCTGGGGAATCTGGGTTTCCAATATGCTCGGCCTGGTCGGCGATTCTTTCGCTCCGGCCCAAATCGGGACGGTCATGAGCTGGACGGGCCTGGGGCAGTACGCGGGAACGATGATTTTTACCTGGTTTATCGGCTATGCCCTCGATCACTTCGGCCTGGGATACCGGCCGGTTTTCCTGAGCGCCGCCGCCCTGCCTCTCATCGGCTTCATTTTCACCCTGACCCTGAATCGAGCGAGAAAAGCGTCGATTTCAAATAGGCGATCAAAACTCAATCGGAAGGATTCCGATTGAGAGAGGCAAATGTACGGAGAACAAACATGGCGACGATGAAAATCCCCGGTCTGGCGGTCATCGGCGGGGGAATCTGGGCCGAGCACCACATGAACGCCGCCCGCGATCTTGAAGGGGAGGGCAGAGCCCGGCTCATCGGGATGGCCTCGAAGACGGAGGCGACTCGCGACCGCGTGACGGCCAAATTTCACATCTTCGGAACGACGAATTACCTTGAGCTTCTCGGCCGGGACGACGTCGACGCGGTCAGCATCGTGACCCCCGACCATCTCCATCGCGAGATGGCGATTGCGGCCATGGAGGCCGGAAAGCATGTTCTGGTCGAGAAGCCGATGGATCTCACCGTCGGCGGGTGTGAAGAGATGATTCGAGCGGCCCGCCGGAACAGGGTGCTCCTGTTCGTCAATTTCCACAAACGCTACGATCCTGTCCATCAAAAAGCCCGCCAGCTCATCCTCCAGGGAAAGCTCGGCCGGATCCAGTACGGCTACGCTTACATGGAGGATAAGATCGTCGTGCCCCGCGATTGGTTTCCGAAGTGGGCCGGAAACAGCTCTCCCTTCTGGTTCATCGGCGTTCATCAGGTCGACGTGTTGCGCTGGAGCCTGGGTTCCGAAGTCGTCCGGGTCAAGGCGCGCGGTTTCCGGGGCAAGCTCGATTCTCTCGGGATTTCCACTTATGATTCGATCCACGCTCAGCTCGATTTTGCGAACGGCGCCGCGTTTACCGTGGATATCTCCTGGATTCTGCCCGAAGATTTCGAAGCGCTCGTCAACCAGGGCCTGCGCGTCGTCGGCAGCGACGGGATTCTCGAGCTCGATACCCAAGACCGCGGCTTCCAGGGATGCCTGGCCGGAGAGCGATTCCAGACCTGGAATCTCAACGCCCATCACGCCGTCGAAACGCGGCGCGGCCGGGTTCAGCACTCCGGCTATTTTATCGAATCGGTCAAGGACTTCCTGGGAATGGTCGCCGATCTCATCAGCGGCCTCCCTCTTGACGAGGTGGCTAGAGAATACCCGGGCGGGGTGGACGGTCTCGAAGCGACCCGAGTGTCCCAGGCTGTTCATGAAAGCATCGAGTCGGGCCGTCCCATCGATATTCAATAAAGCGAGAGGAAAAGGCCATGAACAAAGAGGAAAAAATTTGCCAGGTGCGCCAGATCCCCAGTCCCTACCGGATGCCGGTCGAGGGGATGATCGAGCGCTTCGAGAAACTCTACACCGGAGCGCTGATCGACATCTTTCAGGAGATGAGCCTCCACAATCAGTGGCTCGGTCCTGAGGTGAAATGCTTGACCAAAGACCTCCAGCTTGAGACGATCGCCGGATTTGCCTTCACCATTCAATGGATCTTTGATCCCGAGCCTGACGAGCGAGAGCGCATCGCCGCCAGGATGGTCGAATCCTATCCCCGCGGGTCGATCGTCGTCGTCGATACCGGAGCCGACAAGACTTCCGGCTTCTGGGGAGAACTGGCCACGGTCACCTGTCTGAATCACGGCGTCCGGGCGGCGGTCATCAACGGCGGCGCCAAGGACACGGGTTTTGTCAAGGCGATGGGCTTTCCGATTTTTGCCAAGTTCTCGAGCCCGGTGGACGGGTTTTTCCGCTCCCGGCTGCGCGGCTGGCAGATTCCGATCTGGTTTGACGAAGTGCTTGTCCGGCCGTGGGATTTTCTGGTCGCCGACAATGACGGCTGCCTGGTCGTCCCCCAAGAGGTCGCCGAAGAGGTTTTGGCCAGGGCCGAGGCCAGAAGGGAAAGCGAGTCTTCGACCCGGAATCTTCTAAAGAAAGGCGTGCCGGCCGATGAGGCCGTTCGGCTGACCGGCCGCAAAGACCTCTGACGAAAATTTATGTTTTATGGCCGGCCGAGGAAGCCTTGGCCATTTTTTCCTGATACATTTTCTCGTCGGCCTCGGCCAGAGCGACGGCCAGCCGGGTGCCGCGGTCCACGGTTGCCGCTCCGATCGACAGCTTCAGCGGAAGATCGGGATAACTTTTATTATGTTCGTCGAGTAAATTTCGCAGGCGGCCGACGATCGCGGCGGCGCCGGCTTCGTTTGTGCTTGGAAGGATCATGGCGAACTCGTCGCCTCCGATCCGGGCGACGATATCCTCGCCCCGGAAGGCGAGGCGGAGGATCTCCGCCGTCCGCTGGAGGAGCTTATCTCCCTCGGCATGGCCGAGGGTGTCGTTCGTCTTTTTCAATTCATCGACATCCACCATAATGATCGTGACCGGGTAGTTTCGTCCCCGTTCGATCCGGGCGAGTTCTTCCTCGAAATAGCTCCGGTTGAACAGCTGGGTCAGGCCGTCGTGATGGCTCATTTCGCGCAATTTTTCTTCGTGTTCTTTCTGTTCCTGAATGTCCAGGCAGGATCCGATGAACCCGGCGAACTTTCCCTCCAGATCAAAGAACGGTCGGCCGTTATCCATGACCCAGCGGTAGACGCCGTCATAGCGCCTGAGCCGGAATTCGATTTCGAAGGCTTTTCTTGCCTGAAACGCCCTCCGGTAAGTCGTGACGACGCGCTGGACATCTTCGGGATGGACGCCGTCGAGCCATCCCTGGCCCAGCTCTTCCTGCAGGGATCGCCCGGTGAAACCCAGCCAGGTCTTGTTGAAATAATCGAGGCGTCCGTCGAGACCGGAACGCCAGATGAGCGTCGGGAATTCCTCCAGAACGGTGATGTAGAAGTCCCTCGCCTTGACGATGGCGTCTTCCGTCCATTTGCGCTCGAGGGAGACGGCGTAAGCGGAGGCGAGGCTCCCCATCGTCGAGAGGTCGAGTTCGGTATAGTTGCGTCCGGCATTGGCCACCGAGATCTGGCCGACAAACTTTTCGCCGAAAAAGACGGGGACGGATAAAACCCGCTGGACGGTGATCTTGGCTTTATCGAAAGAGGCGAAACGGACATCTTCGGCCGCGGAGTTGGTGAGAAGAGGCCGTTTCTTATCCAGAACCCAGCGCCAGAGGCCGGTAATCTTTGGGGAAATATCCTCATTCTCCTTGAGGTTGAAAAGATCCGCGAATTCCGGGCTCATGGCGGCGCAGAGGTGATGACCCGTCAGGGGATCGACATAGCTGACATAGCCGATCCGGCTGCCGGTCAGGGATTTGGCCTTTTCCAGGATCAGCTGAGAGATGGACTTGATCGATCCGGGGGAAAGAAGGGCTTTGGAGAGCTCGGCGATCGTCGAGTTCGAGACGAGCATGCGACGAAAATCTTCCTCGGTTTTTTTTCGCTCGGTGATGTTCTGGAGGCTTCCTTCGTAATAAAGGATTTTTCCCGCGGCATTGTGGACCGTGCGGGAGTTGTTCTCGACCCAGATCGGCTGGCCGTCGGACCGGACGAACTCGACTTCATAATTGTTGATCGCCCCCTGTTTTTCCATGATTTCCTGCCAATGGCTCATGTCCAGGGGATCCTTGTAGAAATCGATCAATCTCATCTGGAGAAGGCTCGACTTGTCGGAGAGGCCGAGCATCTGGATCAAGGCCGGGTTGGCGTCGATGAACTGCCCGTCCGGCGTCGTCCGGTAGAGCCCGAGGGGCGTATTTTCGAAAAGCGCCTGGTAACGGGCCTGGGTTTCGGTCAGGGCCTCGATGGCCTGTTGTTTTTCCCGGAGGAGATTCCGCTCAGAAAGGATCCTCTCCACGACTTTGGGAAGGAGTTCGAGATAGCGCCCTTCTTCGTCCTTGACGATGTAATCCTTTGCGCCGAGTTTCATCGCTTCGACGGCGATCCGCTCATCGCCACTGCCGGTGACCATGATGATGGGCAGAAAAATCCCCCGGCTTCCCAGCATCCGGATGACTTCCAGACCGTTCCGTCCGGGAAGAGAATAATCGAGAGTCAGAAGGTCGAAAGATTCCGTCAGCAGCCTGGTGATGGCCGAATCGCTGTCCCGGACATGTTCGACGGCATAGCCCGCCCCGTCGAGCTTTCTCGACAGGAGTCGGGCGGTGACGGAATCGTCTTCGATCAGGAGAATTCGAGCCGCTGGAGGGGCATTCATTTCTTTCACTCCTTCCCGGGCCTCGTGCTTGATGGGACCGGGAACTGCATTGTTATCCAGGCGAGCGGAACGAGCGCTCTATCTCTCATCCGAGCTTCCCCTTCCCACCAAAAAAATAGTAAGCACGGGAGGAGAAGAAGTCAAGCCGATTCTCGAGGCATCGGAGGCGCTTTCTATCGGATGAAGAAGTTGTACAGCTTTCTTTCCGGAACGGTACCTTTTTTCTTTTTCGAAAACCGCTAAGATAGGGAAGAAAAATTGGCTCAGCAGAGTCAAAATTTTTGTGCGGAATTTTTCTATCCGCTGAAATTCGCTTTCCAGGAGGAGCGGTGAGTCGTCAGAAATTTTTCAGGCTTTTTGTCATGGTCGTGTTTTTGGTTGCTGTGGCCGGATTTTCATTTCTTTCCGCCCAGGTGACGGCGGATGTCCTGGCCGGACTCAAAGCGCGGTCGATCGGCCCGGCCAACATGAGCGGCCGCATCGGGGCGATCGAAGCCGTGATCTCGAATCCCGACGTCATCTATGTCGGCGCGGCGGCTGGCGGCGTCTGGAAGTCCACCGACGGCGGGACGACCTGGACGCCGGTTTTCGACGATCAGCCGGTGGCCTCGATCGGCGCCATTGCCGTCGACCGGAAGAACCCGAACATTGTCTGGGTCGGGACAGGAGAATCCAAGCCCCGGAATTCCGTGAGTGTCGGCCGGGGTGTCTACCGGAGCCTCGACGCCGGAAAAACCTGGCGGCTGATGGGGTTGGAGAAAACGGAGAAGATCTCCAAAGTCCTCATCCACCCTGAGAATTCCGATGTCGTCTATGTGGCCGCCCTCGGCGCCACCTGGGGAGACAGCCCCGAGCGAGGCGTCTTCAGGACAGTCGACGGCGGGAAGACCTGGAAAAAAATCCTCTATGTCGACGAGAAAACCGGCGCCGCGGATTTGGCGATGGATCCCTCCAACCCCGGCAGAATTCTGGCTTCCATGTGGGAGCACCGCCGTTGGCCCTGGTTTTTTGTTTCCGGCGGCCCGGGGAGCGGAATTTATATCACCATTGACGGCGGAGAGACATGGGAAAAGCTGACCGAGAAAAACGGCCTTCCGGCCGGCGAGCTCGGGCGCTGCGGCCTGGCCTTTGCGCCTTCCCAACCCGAGATTGTTTATGCCCTGGTCGAGGCCAAGAAAAGTGTCGTCCTCCGTTCGGCCGACGGCGGCCGGAACTGGCAGGTCGTCAACAGTACGGAGAACATCCATAACCGGCCGTTCTATTACAGCCGGATCTTTGTCAATCCCCAAAACGAAAACATTCTTTATATGCTGGCCACGCAGCTGTCGGTGAGCGAAGACGGCGGAAAGACGTTCCGCCAGCTGACGAGTTTCGGCCAGTCCCACTCCGACTATCACGCCATGTGGATCAGCCCGGACGGCGAGCGGCTGATCGTCGGGAACGACGGC
>Ga0136652_1001037_pt1 | contig 12347 bp, 9 predicted proteins | sample ConPoolayeEmetaG_FD_94864 | JGI IMG/M metagenome (GOLD analysis project Ga0136652, IMG submission 94864) | Hot spring microbial mat communities from California, USA to study Microbial Dark Matter (Phase II) - Cone Pool mat layer E metaG... ...
GTTCTTCAGAATCCGTTCAGCGTCATAGACCAGCAGAGCCGCACCGGCGGTCATCATCTGCGAGCCGTTGATAAGCCCCAGACCTTCCTTGTACGTAAGGTCCGTGGGCTTGATCCCCGCCCGGCGCATTGCCTCACCTCCGGGTAGCAGCTCACCCTTGTAGTAGGCCCGACCCTCCCCAATCGCGACCTCGGCAAACTGCGACAACGGTGAAAGGTCGCCGCTTACACCCAGGGAGCCCTTCTCCTGAATGTAGGGCACCACGCCTGTGTTGATCATGTCAATGACGGTGTCGACCAGGCTCAGGCGTACTCCCGAATACCCTTTCGCGAGCACGTTTGCCCTGCACAGCATTGCCGCCCGGACCGCGTCCTCGGGAAACGGAGCACCGGTCCCCGCCGAATGGCTGTAAATGATCCGCCGGCTTAGCTCGGCGCTCTGCTCCGGCGAGATCCGCACCCGCGCCAGCTCGCCGATGCCCGTGGTGACGCCGTAAATGGCCACATTCTCGGCCACCAGCTTTTCCAGCAGGTCGCGCGAGCGCTGAATCTTCCGCCGCGCTTCCTCGGACAAAGACACCGTAGCCCCACCCCGGGCGACGGCGACAATCTGCTCAATCGAAAGCGAGTTCCCATCCAAGACCACTTCCATAGGCGTATCCTCATGTCCGGGGACCAAGCGGTCGGATCGGAAGTATAAGCGGTTCTGGGAACCGGCTGCCAGCAGGCAGACCACACCTTGAAGCTCACCAGCCGACGGCCGATCATGCCGGCATGGTTTCTGTCAATCATGACCCGCCTGAAAAGCCCCAGAAGGGCGAAACCCTCGGCCCGCCCGAGGCGGTCTCGCCCTGGGTACAGCTTCGCTCGCCTTCGGCCCACCCGTTCATTTACCGTCGCATGATCAGTGCGGTCGATCCGCAGGTCCGTCCGGGCGACATGGTGAACATATACGATAAGAGCGGCCGACTTTTCGGCCGCGGACTGTACAATCCCCGCTCGCAGATCACGCTGCGCGTCCTCACCTGGGACGATGTCCCGGTCGATGAAGCATTCTGGCGGCAGCGCCTGACCCAGGCTGTCGCGCTGCGGCGACAACTCCGGCTGGACGAGATCACCGACGCCTATCGCCTGGTGCATTCTGAGGGCGACGCGCTGAGCGGCCTGGTGGTGGAGCGCTACGCTGACTGGCTGGTTTTTGAAATCTTCTCGCTCGGCATGTTTCAGCGCCGCGAGCTACTGGCCCGGCTACTCAGCGAAATCCTCGGTCCGCCTAGTAGGCTCGATCGCCCCCACCAGGCAAGCCCGGCCTGGCACGTCTTCATCCGCGCCGACGCCCAGATCCAAGACATCGAGGGTTTTCGGCTTTCGCGATTGCGCCAGGCGGCCCCCGAGCGTCTGATTATCCGCGAACACGGGATACGCTACCGCGTCGATATCGCGGCCGGACACAAGACCGGGTTTTTCTGCGACCAGCGCGAGAACCGGCTGAAGTTCGCCCGGTTCTGCCGCGACGCCAACGTGCTCGATTTGTGCTGCTACGGCGGCGGTTTCGGGCTGTGCGCCCGGATCATCGGCGGGGCACGCAGCGTTACGGCGGTCGACCTCGATGAGACCGCCGTCGGGCTGGCGCGCGAAAACGCCAATCTGAACCAGACACGTCTGGATATCGTCCAGGCGGACGTGTTCAACTACCTGCGCCAGATGTTGGACAGCGGACGCCAGTTCGACGCGGTGGTGCTGGACCCACCTAAACTGGTGCCATCGCGCGACCAGATGGAAAGCGGACTTTCCCGCTACAGTGACCTCAATTCGCTGGCGATCCGGGTCGTGCGGCCGGGCGGAATCCTGCTCACCTGCAGTTGCAGCGGGCTGGTCTCGCGCCAGACCTTCGTCGAAATTGTCCACCGCGCAGCACAGCGCTGTAATCGCACGCTGCAGATGTTCGACGTCACCGGAGCCGGGCCCGACCACCCGGTACTGCTGAACTGCCCCGAATCGGAATATCTCAAGGCGCTGTGGCTGCGCGTCTTGTAGCGCTAGGCCAGCGCGCGCAGCCGCCGCAACACCCGCAACCGCTGCTGAGCCTCCTGACGGCTCGACACTGTCACGGGGTCGGTCCCCTGCAGCGAGGCAACCGCTGCTTCGGCTTCGGCGATCGTCTGCTCCGTAATCTGCCCGACAGGTAGCGCCCGCTGCGTAAGCACCGTAACCGTGTTGCTCGCTACTTCCGCAAAACCGCCTTCGATGTAAAGACGATGCGTTGCCCCTCCAGCCTCATAACGGAGCTGACCAACGCCCAGCTCGCACAAAAGCGGCGCCCGCAGCGGCAGAATCCCCACCTCGCCGTCATGGGCGGCGAACACTACCGAGCTGGTCTGCTCGTCAAGCATCTTCCGCTCAGGAGTTACCACGATCAGGCGGATAGAACTCGCTCCCGCCATGCCTGGCCTCTATTCGACCCTCAGCCGCACATCCGGCCGCAAGCGGCCTAGCCGACCGGCGCCGGCGTCACGGCCTGGACAGGTTCAACCTTGAAATCTGCCGGCAGCGGTTTGGTCGCCCTGCACTTGGGATAGTTGCTGCACCCCAGGAAGCGGCCCCGCCGGCCTTTCCGGACCAGCATCGGATTGCCGCACTGCTCGCACCGTATGTCGGTCGGGATTGGCTTCGGCCGGGCCGGCTTCGGAAGCATCTGCTCGGCCTGCATGCGCGCCTGACCGCGCAGATTGGCTACGAAGCGGCAGCGCGGAAAACTCTCGCACGAGAAGAACGGGCCGAATCGCCCTCGCTTGAGTCCCATCAAACCGCCGCACTGCGGACAACGCAGCGCACCCGGGGCGGGCAACACGTCCACCACCGGCTTGCCGGTCCGCGTCCACTCAAATCCCGGCGGCGGCGGACCGAACTGCGGGTGCCATTCGACTTCAACGGGGCGCGGTGCATTCTGAGTCTCCCCGGACTGAGCCGCCGCCGGAGCCGGTGTCGGCTCAGCCGCACGCAACTCCTCCAATCGCTCGGTCGGCTTGGTATTCCGGCACCGCGGATAACCCGAGCACGCCACAAACCTTCCCCTGCGCCCCTTGCGGATCACCATCGGCCGGCCGCATTGATCGCACGTAATCCCTGCTGGCTCCGGCGCCGGCGCGGCCTTGCGCTCCAGGCGCACACCCGACGGCAGCGGCGCGGTATTGGCGCATTCAGGAAAGCGGTTGCACGCCAAGAAGGCTCGGCGCCCTTTGCGCTTTATTACCATGGTGCCGCTGACGCAGACCTCGCACGGCCGCTGCAGCTCCGCCTCGGTCACCAGCCGCAGCGGCTGACCCTGACCATTGCACGGCACGGTATTTCTGCACTTAGGGTATCCGCTGCAACCGAGGAACGGTCCGTTCCGCGACTGACGCAACACCATCGGTCGACCGCACCGTTCACAGGCTGGTGTCTCCGCCGGCTGAGCCAGCGGCCGACCCTCGCGGTCCACGTTCAGCGTCCCTCTGCAGCGCGGGTAGCTTGAGCACGCCAGGAACCGGCCCGCCTTGCTCCAGCGGTAGACCATCGCCGAGCCGCACTGCGGACAGGTATAAGGACTTTTCAGGCTGCGCGCCGGCTCCATCTCATCTTGGGCCTTGCGAAGCAGCGATTGAAACGGATCGTAGAACTCGCGCAAGACTGTTACCCAGTCGCGCTGCGCCTCCTCGATCTTGTCCAGCTCCTCCTCCATAAACGAGGTGAATTTCACGTCCATCACTTGCGGAAAGTGACCGACCAGCTTGTCGGTCACCAGCTCGCCCAGCAGCGTCGGGTAGAACTTGCGGTCGATCTGTTCCACGTACCCCCGCTCCTGAACGGTCTCAATGATCGTCGCATACGTGCTGGGCCGACCGATCCCCTCCGACTCCAGGGCCTTGACCAGAGCAGCCTCGGTGTACCTGGGCGGCGCTGAGGTGAACACTTGCCGCGGCAAAAGCCCCACCAGCCCCACGATCTGTCCGACCTGCATTGCCGGTAGAAGCTGATCCTCGCTGGTAACGCCGGCAACCCGCATAAACCCGTCAAACAGCAGCCGCCGACCGGTCCCGACAAACCGCGCCCCACCCTGCACTGCCGGACACGCGACCGTTACGGTCGTGGCCTCCCATTCAGCCGGCGGCATCTGGCAGGCCAAAAAGCGATTCCATATGAGCTCGTATAGCTTGAACTGATCAGAACTCAGGGCCTCGCGGACTCGCTCGGGCGTATAGCGCAGATCCGTCGGCCGAATCGCCTCGTGCGCCTCTTGGGCGCGCGCCTGACGACTCGAATACGTGTTCGGCCGCTCGGGCACGTACTGGGCGCCGTAGTGCTCGCGCAGGTAGGCGCGGACCGCCCCGACCGCTTCAGCCGCCAGGTTCGTTGAGTCGGTGCGCATGTAGGTTATAAGGCCTACCGACCCTTCGCCGGGCAGCTCGACCCCTTCGTAGAGCTCCTGGGCAACGCGCATCGTGCGGGCTGCGGAAAACCGCAGCAGATTCGCCGCCGCCTGTTGGAGCGTCGCGGTCGTGAACGGTGCTGGCGGCCTGGTGCGCGTCTGCTTGGTCTTGACGTCGGCTAGGACGAATTGCGGGACACGCTCGGGAGCCAGCCGACCCGAAACCCGCACTTGCTCCAACTTCAGATGCGCGTATCCTTCCAGCGGTCGCCGATCGACTTGGCAGTCGTCGTACCCCAACACTTGGGCTACTTTCAGCACCTGCTCCACGTCAGCCGGCTTGAACGGCTGCTCCGCCAGCTCAACCAGCTCGGTCCGGAAGCAGCCGCGCTGCTGAAGCCAGCGCTGAACCTCCTTCCGGCCCTCATCCGACTCGGCTAGCTGCTGCCACTGGCTGCGCAAGTCTGCCAGTTCGGCGCACGTGGGCGTAAAGTCCGCCGTGATCTTCCAGCTTTCCTCGGGAACGAACTCGCGAATCTGGCGCTCGCGCTCGACGATCAGCCGCACCGCGACAGATTGGACTCGGCCCGCCGAAAGACCTTTGGAAATCTTGCGCCACAGCAGCGGACTGAGTTCGTAGCCTACAATCCGGTCAAGGATGCGGCGGGCCTGCTGGGCGTTTACCAAGTTCAGGTTGATTTGCCGGGGATTCTGGAAAGCCTCTTTGATTGCCCGCTCAGTTATTTCATTGAAAACTACGCGACGGACCTTGGTTGGGTCGAGCTGCAGGGCCTCCATCAAATGCCAAGCGATGGCTTCGCCTTCGCGGTCGCGGTCGGTAGCCAAATAGACGCAAGGTGCATTAGCGGCAAGCTTACGCAGCTCCGAAAGGACGCGTGCACGCCCCCGAACAATTCCGTAAGTGGGCTTAAAACCGTCACTTACGTCGACACCAAACTCGCGCTGGGGCAGGTCGCGCACGTGTCCCAGGGACGCCTTGACAATGTAGCCACCGCCCAAAAAACGGTTGATGGTTTTTGCCTTGGCCGGCGATTCCACGATCACCAAAGGCCGGCCATTGAGCTTGCTTTTTGGCATAGCGCTTTTCTTAAGCCCTTGTCGGGGATGCGGTTACCAAAAAACCCGACTTCAATCCGCCCGACGGTCCGCCGCATCGCGGCAGCGGGAAGCCGACAACGTCGCTGGTATCATCGCCAGATTCTGCCGACCGGGTTGGCGAACTGTCAAGCCGGCGCGCCAACTTGCGCGAAGCCGCTCGCTCTATTTTAACAGGATGTGGAAAAATGGAGAACAAATGTGCAAAAGTTCCGCTCAAGATCAACCAGCAATCTGTCGATACTCCGGGCCACACCCGTAACCTTCAATCCGGCATGGCCGCTGCGGCCTCGCATAGCGCCGCCGATCTAGGCGTCGGCTGGTACGCTGCTATCATGATCAGCCAGCACCTTGCAGCAGCGAGAGTGGCGGAATTGGCAGACGCGCCAGATTTAGGTTCTGGTGGGTGATCCCCGTGGGGGTTCGAGTCCCCCCTCTCGCACTCTCCGCAGACGGTAGGATTCGGCCAAAGCGCGGGAGGCCCCAGCGTCAGCCTCAGCGCTGGGCGTCGAGCCACTCGATCCACACCTTCGCCGACGGACAGTCGATCGTCAGGCTTTTCATGTCGCGCATCACCGGCATGCCCATCAGGACGTCAATCTGGACGCCCAGCAGGGGCGAAAGAAGGTAATCCAAGACCTCCAGGCCGATGCCGGCGTAATTCGAGTATTTTCTGCCGGCTAGCTCCAGATCGACGCCCGGACTGAGGCTGAGGCCTGGGCGGAGCTCGTTTCCTACTCCAAGCGTGAACGCCGGCAAGGAGCGAATCTGGCGGCCCGGAAAGAGCTGGCGCAGGCGCGCTGGTGATAAAGCGCAGGCATCGGCGCCTGTGTCGAGCAAAGCGGTCGCAGGTTGGCCGGCCAGAATCACCGGAACAACGAGTTTGCCGTCCCCTACGATGCGAAGTTCTCCCGGAACACCGGGCCCGGCTCGATCGCCGGCCGGTTCAATGGTCAGAATGCCCTTCTCAAAGTCCAGCCGCATACGGGCGTCGGCAAATAGGCCCGTTCCAAGAATACCGTCCGCAGAAAAAGCCACTGCCTGTCGGACTGCGAACGTCCGCGTCATGACACGCCGGCAGGTAATGGGGCCAATTCTGAGCTCGTCTACAAGCACCTGCCCGGATTCTTCTCTGCCGCCGACGCCATGGATCGCGGAGGTAGCCACCGATTTGAGACCCAGTTCGGCAGCGATGCTCTCATCAAGCGAGAGCGTTATGCTGCCGCCGGTATCCACGATCAATCGATAGGGGCCGCGACCGTTGATCACCGCGTCGCAGCCGGGCAGGTTGATCAGCGGAACCACGGGCATTGCGGCCGAGCCGAAGGTGGTCACCTGATTGAGCGGCTCGGAGCCAACGGCATCGAGAAACTCGGCCACGCCTTGAAGTTGATCGCGGATGAACAACTCCGGGTAGCCGTTGGCCGGATCGCACAGAGCTTGAGCCTCGCGAATCAGCGCGCTCAGGCCGCCAAGCTGACCGAGCGCAGAACGGGCCGCGATCAGGTAGTAAAGGTTCTCTGCGGTACGGGGTTTCAAGCGGTCGAGCTGCTCTGCGTGGCGTTGTGCCTGTTCAGTTTCCCCGCGCGCCAGATGCACGGTAAGATGGATGCGTATCGCGATCGGGTCGGCCGTGTCGGGTGGCAATGTAGCGGCCAATTCTTCGGCCTCCGCGAGGCGTCCGGCACGCCAGAAGGCCCGGGCGGCAGCCGCCCGAAGCTCAGGCGCCTCGGGGAACTTCTCGCAGGCCCGCTGCGCCAGGGACAGGCCAGCCTCCCAGTCGTCGGCACGCCAGGCGGTCTGAAGCGCCTCCAAAAATGCCTGTCGCGTGCCGCTTCTGCTAGCGCGCTCGATCGCCCCCGAAACTTTATCCTTCCACGGGTTTTCTACCGGCTGGCGGCCAGCCGGAAGAAAGAAAAACGCCGCCAGTGTCACCGTCGAACTCATGATCATTGGGTCCTCCGCTGCGGGAACCAGTGGCTAACGCCGTCCCTGATCCGACATCCGCCTGTATCTGATTCAGGGCGGGAAAGGCCGGCCGCTACCGCCCGGTGCCTCCGGGCCGCGGCTACGCGCCCGTCGCAGGCCGCGGGCTTCGGCCTCCTCGGCCGAAGAAAAGTACCGCAAGTTGCTCGGATTGATCCGCGCGACCCAGCCTGAAGCAAGTTGATGGTAGACATTGCTGTTGATGCTGGCGACCACCGGGCTGACGGAATACGCGCCGACGCCGCGACAAACAAAATCTACGATTCGTCGCTTCACCGCAGGAGCCGCGTTCAACAGAGCAGAGCCGCGCGCGGAAGCGTCGACGAAGTGTGTTTCGATTTCTGCGGCCACATTCTGGGCGGCAAGCTGCTGGCACCAGGCGCGCTCCTCCGACCCGCCGACCAGCAGGACGCGCCGTGCGACCAACTGCCGCAGATCGCCCGCAGGGTCGAACCCCAGCCCCGGCCCCGATGGCGACAGGCACACGACCACGTCGACGCTGCGATCCTTGGCAGCATACTGCAGCGCCACGACCGCGCCGCTGCCGACTCCGATCAGCGCGAAGCGCGCCCGGTCAATCCCCGGCTGCTGCGCCAGGAAATCGTACGCGCCGCGCAGATCATGCTGCATCGCTCCAATCAGCAACGGGTCCGCTCTTGCAGCGCGCTGCCGCGTTTCGGTGGTGGCGCTATCGCCGTGGCCACGAAGCTCCGGCACCAGAACTGCCAAGCCCGCGCGGCAAAGCTCCTCGGCCAGCGGCGCCCCGGCGCTGGCACTGGCTCCCAGGTCGTGGACCACCATCACCATGGGCACCGGCTGCTGAGCCGCCGCTGTCTCATAGTAGTCAGCGTAGATGCGGAAACCGTCGCTGGCTCCGAAGGAAACTCGGCGCGGCGCTGCCGCCGGCGCGGCCAATGGCAACAGTGCCAACGTCGCGCTCAGTCTGGCCACCCGCAGGCGCAGGAGCATAGGTGGACTTCGCCGATTATGCCGCAGAGCAGAATCTGCCCGGCGGCCATGCCGCCGCGATTCTACCCCCTGCGGCTGGCGGGATGCCAGAGCTTCGCAGATAATCCGTGCGCCGGTGTTGCAACCAGCAGACTGCTGTGCGGCGATGTGTGGGCAACCACCAGCTGCGTGAAACCACGGATGCCCGCGGGCGGCGGGCTTCATGGCTTTATGCCCGACGAAAACGACCTTTCCTTTGAAGCACTCGCTGTCCCGCACCTTGAAATGATTTACCGCGTAGCCCGGCGTCTGACCGCCCACGAGCAGGAAGCCGAGGACCTCGTGCAGGAAACCTACCTGAAGGCCCACCGGGCCTTTGCCCGCTACCGCAAGCGCGAGTTCGGCATAAAACCGTGGCTGCTCAAGATCCTTTACAACACTTACTTGGACCGTCAGGCGGCCCGACGCCGCGCGCCGGTTTCGCTTGACCAGCACACGCTCGAACAGATGCGCGGAAACGGGCCGGCCGCACCCGAGAAACTCAGCCACGAGGATCTGGATCAGGAGGTCAAGCAGGCGATCGACAACCTGCCAGCCGAGTACCGGTCCGTACTGCTTTTGTGGGCGACGGCGGAACTGAGCTATCAGGAGATCGCCGACCTGCTGGGAATCCCGATCGGCACGGTAATGAGCCGGCTGCACCGCGCACGCCAGCAGCTCAAAGATGCTCTGGCGGATTTTGCCCGGCAGCAGCGCATAGCGACCGTGCGCGAAAGGCCGTGATGGCCGGCGTAGAGCCCTGCGCCACAACGGCACGCCGACAGCGCGATTCGGCGCAGGGTGCGCCCGCGAGGGTCAGGCCGGTGCGCCGGCTGGCTCGGCTGCCGGCGGATAGATGGTGCGAATGGCCATCAGGATGGTGCGCGTGGCGGGCGAGCGGTTCAGCGTATAAAAGTGCACTCCGGGAGCGCCGGACTGCAACAACTCGACGCACTGGGCGGTGGCATGCGCTACACCCAGTGCAAGCACCGCATCTGTATCGTGACGCAGCCGGCGCAGCTCGCTGTGAAGCGGCTCGGGCAGGGTCGCGCCGCACACCTTGGTAAAACGCTCGATCTGCCCGACGTTGGTGATCGGCATGATGCCTGGAATGATAGGCACCTCAATGCCGACGGCCCGCGCCCGGGCCACGAAATCAAAGTACTTCTGATTATCGAAGAAAAGCTGCGTGATCAGGAAGCTGCACCCGGCATCGACTTTGCGGCGCAAGTTAGCCAGATCCACCTCCATGCTCGGCGCTTCGACGTGCTTTTCAGGATAGCAGGCCCCGGCAACGCAGAAGCTGAACTCTTTCCGGGCCAGCGCCACCAGGTCGCTGGCGTGCGCAAAGCCGTCAGGTCGCGGACAAAACGGCCCCGTCCCGGGTGGCGGATCACCACGCAGAGCCAGCAAGTTCTCAATGCCCGCGTCCTCCAGCCGCTGCAAGGCGACACGGAGCTCGTCGCGCGAAGCCCCCACGCAGGTAAGGTGCGCCATTGGGGTAAAACCGTACTCCTGCTTCAGGCGAACCGTGAGCGCCAGCGTCTGCTCGCGGGTTTGACCACCAGCGCCGCAGGTGACCGAAACAAAAGTCGGCTTCAGCTCCCGCAGTGCCGCCAGCGCTTTTTCCAACTGTTCAAGGCCCGTTGCATCCTTGGGCGGAAAGAACTCAAACGAGATGCTCGGCCGGCCGGTCTGCAACAGCTCGCAGATGCGCATAATGAGCTCATCATTACACGGGTAAGCTCCGTGGCAAGGGGAGGAATCACCAGGCTGCGCCGGTCCAGCACCCCTAAGCGGATGACTCCGCAGCAGCGGAGCCTTCCGGTGGCAAAGCCGGTCCGCTGGCCCAATGGTGCCGCACGATCGAACCGGTCACCAGGAACACAACGTCCTCGGCGATGTTCGTCGCGTGGTCGGCGATGCGCTCAAGATTCTTGGCGATGCTGAGCAGGTCCAGCACCCCGGCCATCTGCGTGCTGACTTCGGCGGCCGAGGCCACAACCTGCCGCACGATCTGCCCGTAAAGTGCGTCGATGGCGGCATCCTCATGCAGGACCTGGCGAGCTGCCCGCTGATCTTCAGCGGCATACGCGGCGATGGCCTCGCGCAGGGCCTGGCGCACCAGCGGAAAAAGCTGACGCAAATCCTCGTTGCGGGCCGTCAGCGCCTGGACCTCAAGATGCCGGGCGCGCTCGGCAATGTTGACGACGCAGTCGGCGACCCGCTCCAGATCGCTGTTGACCTTGAGGATCGTCGCAAGCAGGCGCAAGTCGCGGCCCACGGGCTGATAGAGGGCCAGCAAACGGATGATTTCGGTCTCGATGCCGACCTCTTCCTCGTCAATCTCGCTGTCCCGATCCACCACGCGCCGAGCCAGCCCGGGGTCCTGCTGGAAGATGATCTCGCCGGCCTCCTCCAGCATGTCCTCCACCTGGCTGGCCATGCGCAGCGATCGGCGGCGCAACTCGTTGAGCAGGTTCACAAAGTGGGCGGTCATGGAGGTTTCTACCCGAAACGGCCGGTAATGTAGTCCTGGGTACGGGGGTCCTTCGGGTTGGTGAACAGCCGGCTGGTCTCATCCACTTCAACCAGTTCGCCCATGAGCATAAAGGCGGTGCGGTCGGAAACGCGCGCCGCCTGCTGCATATTGTGCGTGACCAGCACTACGGTGTAATGGACCTTGAGCTCATCTATGAGGTCCTCAATCCGGGCGGTCGCGATCGGATCGAGAGCTGAGCAGGGTTCATCCATGAGCAGGACATCCGGCTGCATTGCGATTGCCCGGGCGATGCAGAGCCGCTGCTGCTGACCTCCGGACAGGCTCAGGGCGTTCCGGTTGAGCTTGTCTTTGACCTCGTCCCACAGAGCCGCCCTTCGCAGCGACTGCTCAACCAGCTCCGCCAGGTTCCCGCGATACCCGCTGATGGCCGGTCCCCAGGCGACGTTCCGGAAGATCGACTTCGGGAACGGGTTGGGCTTCTGAAAGACCATCCCGACCCGACGGCGCAGCTCGACCGGATCCGCACCGGGAGCGTAGATGTCCCGGCCCGAAAACAGCAGCCGACCGGTAACACGCACGCCATCAATGAAGTCGTTCATGCGGTTCATCGCCCGCAGGAGCGTGCTCTTTCCGCAACCAGAAGGCCCGATGATGGCCGTCACCTGATTCGGCGGAATGTCCAGCGTAACGTTGCGGACCGCCGCGAAATTCCCGTACCAGACGCTCAGATTCTCCGCGTGCAGGATGGGAGCAGATGGCGCCGGAACCTGCCCGCGCTGGCGCGAGCGCAACGCACCCTCGAGGTTCGAGACAATCCGCTCTGCGGCCATCTGCGGGGGAACTACCATCGCGGACGCCTCTGCTGCCAGGCGCGGATCGTGGTTGCCGCCGCGTTCATCACCAGAAGCACTCCCAGCAGGACGATAATCCCGGCAGCGGCCAAGTGGCGAAAAACCTCGTCCGGCTGACTTGCCCAGTTGTAGATTTGAATCGGCAGAGCGGTAAAGGGGCTGTTGAGCGCGTCAACCAACCAGCGCCACAGGCCTGCCGGCGTAAGGGGGTAGGCCCCGACTCCGACGCCCGGTGCTGACCGCACCAAAGTCAAAGCCCCCAGCATGATCAGCGGGGCAGTTTCCCCGATCGCCCGGGAAAGAGCCAGAATAACGCCGGTAAGGATACCGGGCAGAGCTGCCGGCAGGACATGCGACCGCACGCACTGCCAGCGCGTCGCGCCGACTGAGTAGGCCGCCTCGCGGATCGAGCGCGGAACCGCAAGCAGCGCTTCGCGGCTTGCCAGGATCACCGTCGGCAAAACCAGCAGGCTCAGCGTCAATGCCCCGGCCAGCAA
>Ga0136652_1001038_pt1 | contig 12329 bp, 10 predicted proteins | sample ConPoolayeEmetaG_FD_94864 | JGI IMG/M metagenome (GOLD analysis project Ga0136652, IMG submission 94864) | Hot spring microbial mat communities from California, USA to study Microbial Dark Matter (Phase II) - Cone Pool mat layer E metaG... ...
AAGCCAGGGGATGTATTGAAAACCCTCTCCGGGCAGACCGTGGAAGTCCTCAGCACCGATGCAGAGGGCCGACTCATCCTTTCCGATGCCTTGGCCTATAGCCTTCGGTATCAACCCCAAGCCATTATTGATCTGGCCACCCTCACCGGAGCGATTGTGATCGCCTTAGGTGATTATGTCATTGGTCTCTTTGGAAACGATGAGACTCTTCTCAGAAGGGTGGAGAAGGCCTCTCAACAATCGGGCGAGAAGGTCTGGAGAATGCCTCTATGGGATGAGTATTTCGATTATATTAAGAGCGATGTGGCTGATTTCAAAAATGTGGGTACCCGGGCGGCAGGAGCCATCATTGGGGCCATCTTTTTGAGTAAATTTATAGGGAAAACTCCCTGGGTTCATCTTGATATCGCCGGTCCCGCCTTTATTGAAAAAGAGAAACCCTTACTCCCGAAGGGAGGAACTGGAGTGGGAGTGAGATTGTTGATTCAGATGCTGAGGGATTGGAAGAATTCTTAACATTCGAAATAAGAATTTGATGAAACGTTTGGAAACTCAATCTCCTTTTCTTTTAGCCTGCCGTAGAAAACCTACTTCTTATACTCCGATCTGGTTGATGCGTCAAGCAGGGCGGTATATGAAGGAGTATCGGGCCCTTCGAAAGAAATACTCCTTTTTAGAGATGTGTAAAACCCCAGAACTGGCCACAGAGGTGACCCTTCTTCCGATCAAGAAGTTTAAGATGGATGCAGCCATCATCTTTTCAGATCTTCTTCTTCCTTTGGAACCGATGGGAGTGAGTCTGGAATATAAAAAGGGAGAAGGTCCTGTCATCCATCCTGTCCGTGACGAAAAAGAGATCTCCCGACTTCGACTCTTTCATCCCGAAGAATCCCTCTCCTTCTTACTTAAAACGATCCAGACCGTCCGAAGAGAACTGGATGGGAAGATCCCTCTGATTGGTTTTTCCGGAGCTCCCTTTACCCTTGCCAGCTATCTGATCGAGGGAGGACATTCAACCCATTATGCGCTCACAAAGAGTCTGATGTATCGAAATCGGTCCACCTGGTTTGCGCTCATGGAGAAGCTATCCGAGGTCCTCTCGCGTTGCCTCTGTGCCCAGGTCCGGGCAGGGGTAGAGGCCATTCAGGTTTTCGATTCATGGGTAGGATGTTTAAGCCCGAAGGATTACGAAGAGTTTGTTCTTCCTTACTCGAAACGAGTGATCGAGAAGGTGAGAAACAGGGTTCCCATCATTCATTTTGCTACCTCTCATGCCACTCTTCTCAAATTGATGAAAAAGGCAGGGGGAGACGTGATTGGATTGGATTGGCGGATAGAGATTGGAGAGGCATGGGCAGAGGTGGGTTACGACGTCGGGATTCAGGGAAACCTTGATCCTGCCGTCCTACTTGGGCCTTTGGATCTCATCCAGAAAGAGGTCAAAAGGATTCTTGATGCGGTAAAAGGTCGACCAGGACATATCTTTAACCTTGGTCATGGAGTCCTTCCCAATACTCCGGTCGAAAATGTTGAAGCCCTGGTGGAGATGGTCCACGAATATAGCTCCAGCTCGAGAGCCTAAAAAGCAAGGGATAAATGTTTGGGGGTAATTGATGAAAGCCCTTCTCCTTTTAGCCTTCGGGGGACCTCGATCTCTGGATGAAGTGGAGCCTTTTTTAACTCGTCTATTTAAGGGTCGCCCTCCCTCGTTAGAACAATTGGAGAGGGTGAAAGATCGCTATCGAAAGATTGGAGGGTTTTCTCCTCTTCAAGAGATTACCCAAAGGCAAGGCAAAAAGCTTATGGGAAAATTGGAGGCGAAAGGCTATTTCTTCAAGTCGTATATAGGGATGTGCTACGGAGAACCTTCGATCGAAGAGGTACTAAAAGAGATTCATCAGAATGGACATCAAGAGGTGTTCGTCCTTCCTATGACCCCCTTTCGATCGAAATGGAGTACAGGGGTTTATAAAGAAGAGGTGAACCGGGTCAACAAAAGGATGGGCGATCCTTTGAAGCTTCGTTTTATAGAAGGATGGCATCTTCATCCTCTCTTTTTGGAGTCCTGGGCTGAAAGGATCAAGGAAGGGTTGGACCTTTTCCCCTCAGAAAGGAGAAAGAGGGTTCACCTCATCTTTACAGCCCATAGTCTTCCAGAATCGGTGATCCATCATGACCCCTATGTGGGTGATTTGAGAGAATGTGTGAGGGGAATCCTTGAGAAAATAGAGCCCCTTTCTTGGCATCTTGCTTTTCAAAGCAAAGGAGGGGGTCCTGAGAGATGGATCGGTCCAGATGTGGAGTCAGTCCTAATAGGGCTTAGTAAAATTTATGTCAAAGAGGTACTGGTCGTTCCCGTTGGTTTTCTCTCCGATCATATCGAAATTCTCTATGACCTTGATCTCTTCTATCGAGAGAAGGCCCAATCCTTAGGATTGACATTAAGGAGAGCTCCTTCGCTCAACGATTCTGAGCGATTTATCGAAGCCCTGACGAGTGTGATAGAAGCCCATTTAAAAGGATTCGAGCTCCCAAGGATCGAGACAATCCAGTGAATGGATCCTTGATGGATTAAGTCCTCGAACCCTTTCCATATCGAAGGTCAGATGAAACGAATCCTCATCATCGGAGGAGGGGTGGCAGGTCTTGGAGCTGCCTATAAAATCCGGCGGGCGGTCTCCCAAGGATACGAACTCGATTTTCTTCTCGTTGAGAAAGCCCCACGGTTAGGAGGAAAAATTCTCACCGAGATTATTCAAGATCCTTCTGGAAATGGAGAGTTCATCGTCGACGGAGGACCGGACTGTTTTCTCACCGAGAAGCCTGCCTGTCATCGAATTGCAAAATGGTTAGGAATTTTTGAGGATGAACTCCCTACAGACGATTCTAAGAGACGAACATTCATCTTCTCCCGGGGGAAACTTTATCCTTTACCTGATGGAGTTATGATGTTTGCTCCGACCAAATTTCTTCCTTTCATGACGACCGGGCTCTTCTCATGGTCTGGAAAGATTCGGATGGCAATGGATCTTTTTATTCCGCCTAAGAAAGTGAAACCAGGAGAGTTCTATGATGAGACACTGGAGAGTTTCGTAGTGAGACGGATGGGAAGGGAGTGTTTGGATCGTCTTGCTGAACCCCTCGTAGGAGGGGTTCATGCCTCCGATCCAAAAACGATGTCCCTCGCTGCTACCTTTCCAAGACTCCTTGAGATAGAGCAAACCTATGGGTCTCTAATAAAGGGTTTTCTTGCGATTCGAAAAAAGGTAGAGGAAATGAGGAAGAAATATCCTCCCAAACCAGGCCAGAAGCCAAGAACCTTCTTTACTTCTTTTATAAGAGGCATGCAACAATTGACCGATAGAATGGCGGAAGCTTCGGGGCTGGAGAAGATACACACAGGCCTATCGGTGACTTTCCTTGAAAGAGATTCACAGAATCGGTGGAGGGTTCATTTATCCAATGGAACGGTTTGGGAAGGAGAGGGGGTCATTGTGGCTACCGAATCCTGGGCTGCAGAACCCCTGATGAGACCCATCGATCCAAAAATAGCAGAGGCCCTGGCAGAGATTCCCTGGACTTCTTCGGCTACCCTCTCCTTCGCTTTCGATGAAAGAGAGGTTGGAATTGATCTCAATGCCTTCGGAGTGCTCTGTCCAATGGTCGAAGCTCGAGCTTTAATGGCGGCAACCTACTCTTCTTCAAAATGGCCTGGAAGGGCTCCACCTGGAAGGGCCCTTCTTCGGGGTTTCATAGGAGGTCCTCACAATCAGGATATAATGGAGCGCTCGGATGAAGAATTGGTTCAGATTGTCCTTTCCGAATTTCAAGAGATTGTGGGTCTCAATCCAAAGGCAAAGCCAATCTTTTACCGTCTTTATCGGTGGCCCCGAGGAATGCCTCAATATACCCTCGGGCATCTTGAGCGAGTGGAGTTGATAGAGAAACGGAGTGGCGAGATTCCGGGCTTGGCCCTTGCAGGTGGAAGTTATCGAGGAGTGGGTATTCCAAATTGTATCGAGAGCGGAGAGCGAGCCGTTTCAAAAATCCTAAATGAATGGGGAATGGACCTCGCCGAGGATCACATCGAAGAGAAGAGATATTATTGAGCCATCAACCCTGTTTGGACGGCTTTATGGAAAGCACTAAGCAAACGGGTTGGTTTCATTTGAAAAGGGGGCAGACCTTTTTTGAGAAAAGGATTCTGCCCCCCTCTTTAGTTAATTGGTTTTGATTTTTTCTAAATCCAACTCTTCGAGAATCGCTACTCCTTTGGATTTCATCTCATCGATGGCTTTTTGAGAGGTATCCGGGGCTACCCCGCGGCATAAATTCTTAATCAAAATGACCTTATAACCTGCCGCCACGGCATCAAGGGCAGTAGCCCTCACACAATAATCGGTAGCAATACCATAGACAATCACCTTTTTAATCCCATCTTTTTTGAGAATCCTGTCCATCTCGGTTTTCTTTCCACCATCGTCCTGGAAACCAGAATAACTATCATATTGAGGATCCATTCCTTTCTTCACGACGGCTTTGAACAAGGTTTTATCCAGGAGAATTTCGGCACCCGGGGTATTCTGAACACAATGGGGAGGCCAGAGGACTTGATCCTTTCCGTGAAGCTTAATCACGTCGAAGGCCTTTTTCCCGGGATGATTGGTGAAAAAAGAGGCATGGTTTTTGGGATGCCAGTCCTGAGTGGCATAGATAGGATAACCTAAAGACTTCAGTTTCTTCGTGTTCTCCTGCACCGTCTTAATATAGGCCTCATCGGTCCCTTCTACGGCTAAGGAGCCATTTTTGAATTTTGTGAAGTCTCCCTGGACATCCACCACAATCACGCCAATCTTCTCTGTGGCCATAGTCCAACCTCCAATTAAAACTAAAATAGAAATAGAAATAGAAACCATACTAATGAAACCCCATCTTTTCATCATCCACCTCCTTTTTTGGATTGACTCGGGAATTTGAATTTTAAAATTGGACCATCTCTTTGGCTACTTTTCTTGCCGCCTTTACGATCCTTTCAATGTCCTCATCCGTATGGGCGGTCGAAAGAGCCCCGCCCCCATGCATGACATGAACTCCTTTGGTCAGCATCCTTATTCTAAATTCGACCTCTCTCTTCTCGATGTTTGTGAATTGATGAATGTGATGAGGGGAGTTGAGTTCAAGCCCCTTTTTAAAAGGAAAATGGACTTGATAGAGCGAGGCAAAACCTGTTACCACAGCCTCTAACCCCTCTTGATCGAAGGTTTCCTGGAGTTTTCTCCTTAATGTCTCTCCAGCCCTCTCGAGAGAGGGATATATCTCTTTTTCCTTCTCTTTCAAACATCGAAGCATGGCTAACCCTGCAGCGACAGTAAGGGGATGGGCAGAGAAGGTTCCTCCACCAATAAGAATTCGATTCCCTTTCTCTTTTTTTAATTCAGGAGAGGTTTGAATCAGGATCTCTTTCTTCCCTACCACTACCCCCACTGGCATCCCCCCTCCTGCAATCTTGCCTAAGGTAGTGAGATCGGGTAGAACTCCGAATCTCTCCTGGGCTCCTCCTAAGGCAACCCTGAAACCGGAAATCACTTCGTCAAAGATGAGAAGGGCTCCAAGCTTTTCTGTTTCTGAACGAAGCATCCTCAGGTATTCAGGAGTGGCTGGGGAAAATCCACCCTCAGCAATAACCGGCTCAAGGATAATCCCTGCAAGATCCTTTTTATTCTGTTCAATGATATTTCGTGTCCCAGGGAGATCATTGAAAGGAATGGTTTTGGTGTAGAGTTGAAGGTCTGGCAAAAGACCGAGGCTTTCTTCCTTTTCGTAAGGCATCTTAATTCCTACAGTGAGATCGGAGTTCGCTCCATGCCAGCCTCCAGCCATTTTTAAGATGATCTTTTTCCCAGTAAAAGCCCTCGCAACCCGAACAGCATACATCGTGGCTTCTGTTCCGGAGCAGCAAAAACGGACCATCTCTGCGGAGGGGATGATCTCCTGAATGAGTTCAGCCCATTCGATCTGCTTTTCAAAGAGGGCACCCCAATGGATTCCATTCTTTAATTGTTCTTCTATGGCTTGGGTAATGAGCTGGGGTCGGTGGCCAAGGATATGGGTATAGTTTCCCATCCAGAGGTCAATATATTCATTCCCATCCACATCAATGAGTTTTGGACCTATCGCTTCTTTTACAATGAAGGGATAAGGGGGAAAGTAATGGATATTATGAGAGATTCCCCCTGGCATGACCTCTCTGGCTCGTTGGAAAATGGTCCATGAGAGTGGGGTCTTTTCTCTATAAGCCTCAAAAAAGGATTCCATAGGAGAACCCTCCAGTTTCAATTTTTCTTCATAGCACATTTTTCTAAAAATAAAAATACTTAAAAATGTATTCCCTCACTAAAGAGTGGGAGTAAATTTAAGCCCGACAGGAGTATTTCCGAAACCCATAGAACCCCATACCCCTCTCGGGCTTATTTCCTACCTCTGAGTGATGGATGACTTAAAAATAATTGACAATTCATTCAAATTTGGATAAAAAGAATCTACGGTCAGGAAGGGAGGTGAGAGGGCGGTTCTAAAAATAATTCTTCGGTTTAAAAAAACAAATCAATGAAAGGAGGTTGGTGATGAAAAAGAGAGTCTTTACAGGAGTTTTGATTTTATGTTTATTGACTTTTTTCTCGGCTACTCATCTTGAGATGGCCCAGGCAGCAAGGAAGTATGTATCCATTGCATCAGGCTGGGTGGTGGGTGTTTATTTCCCTCTGGCCGGAGCCATATCGAGGATTGCTCATGAAAAGCTTCCTGATATCAAGATCACGGTAGAATCCTCAGGCGCATCCGTGGCCAATGCCAAATTGATTGCCACAGGGGATGCCGATCTGGCTATTCTCCAGAATGATATTGCTTATTATGCCCTTAACGGGACAAAGCCCATGTTTGACAAACCGGTCCCCAATATTCGAGGGGTGGCGGCGCTTTATCCAGAACATTGCCAGATCCATGCTCGAAAGGATGCTAAGATTTCTTCCGTGAAAGACCTCAAGGGGAAAAGAGTGGCGGTTGGACCTCTCGGGAGCGGGACCGAGGCCAATGCGATGCAGATCCTCGAAGCTTATGGATTAAAGTTTGAGGACCTTGGGAAGGTCGAAAGGCTTTCAGCGGCAGAATCAGCAGACTATCTAAAGGATGGAAGAATCGATGCAGCCTTCTATACCGTTGGCGTTGGAGCCTCTGCTATTGTGGATACAGCCCTGATGGTGGATACGATGATCGTCCCCATCGATGGTCCCCAAGCCGATGCATTGATCAAAAAATATCCCTTCTATGCAAAGGATAAGGTCCCGGCAGGAATATACAAGGGAGTGGACAAAGATGTCCCCACCGTGGCAGTGTTAGCCATTCTGGTAGCCAAGGCAGAGCTTGAGGAAGACATTGTCTACCGGATTACCAAAGCGATGTGGGAGAACATCGGCCGCATTGAGAGTGCTCACGCAAAAGGGAAAGAGGTGAAATTAGAGAAAGCCCTGATTGGAATGCCCATCCCTCTTCATCCTGGGGCTCAGAAATTCTATAAAGAGAAGGGGATGATCAAATAAATAGAATGGAAGGAAGGAGGTATCCATCCTTCATATGGAGAGGAGGATGCCTCCTCTTTATTTTTTTTCTTTCCGTTGCATTATTTCCAATAACAAGGTTAGAGATTAGAGATAAAAAAGAGGATAGGGTTCTCTATTCGAGAAGAGTTTCATCAGGGGATCGATTTGAATTTATCTATCTCCACTCTGTAGATAAGACACCAGTGATTGGGTATTTTCTTATTACCCCGGACAACAGGATTAAACCGATAGAGACCCGATTTCAATCCTATGGTCCTGGACTTCCTTCTACAGAGAAACACACTTTCAGGGAAGGTAAGGAACTTAAGGTAAAATCAGAAGGGATCGTGATGGAGCGATTCTCTTTTTTTGTTTCTCCAATGACGAGACAAACTTTTATCTTTAAAGGGGACAGGATCGAGTTTTCTCCTGTTCAATGGGGAAGGATGATTGACATAGGGGTAACTTTTCGTCCTTTATTTTGGGAGGTTTTTTTTAGCCATGGACGTTCATCCTGAGGGTGTCGATAAAGATCTATTAGAGAAGTCAAAAGAGATGGCCGAAGGGGCTGACTATGGGACTCGCCGTCTTTCTGGTCCCCTCTTTTATGTCTCTTCGGGAATCGCGCTGGCGATGTCCTGCTTTCAACTCTATACGGCCATCTTTGGAGCCCTTACCGGAACGATTCAACGATCCATTCACCTGACCTTTGCTATCATCCTCTGTTTTCTATTCTTTCCGATGACCAAGAAATCAAAAACAAAAGGGATTCCCATCTATGATTTAATCCTTGCAGCGATCGGTGGATTCGGAGCCCTCTATGTCACCCTCTTTTATGCTGATCTGGTAAAACGAATTGGCAATCCCACCCCAATGGATGTGATCATGGGGGTCATTACCATTTTATTTGTCCTTGAGTCTGCCAGAAGAGCGATTGGATTTCCTCTCCCTCTTATTTCGGCCCTTTTTATAGCCTATGCCTTTCTTGGACCCTATTTACCAGAACTCCTGGCTCACCGGGGATATGGATTTCGCCGGGTGATCGATCATCTCTATCTCACCATGGAAGGGATTTTTGGGGTCCCCCTCTGGGTTTCTTCAACGTTTGTCTTTGCCTTCGTCCTCTTTGGAGCCATCCTCGAAAAGACTGGGGCCATGGATTTTTTTATGAAGATAGCCTTTTCACTCGTAGGTCATACTCGAGGAGGCCCAGCAAAGGTAGCAGTGGTTTCAAGCGCCTTTATGGGGACGATCTCGGGAAGCGGGGTTGCAAATGTGGTGACCACTGGCTCTGTCACGATTCCCTTGATGAAACGACTCGGGTTTAAACCAGAGATTGCAGGGGCAATAGAGACGGCAGCAAGTGGAAACGGTCAATTAATGCCACCAGTCATGGGAGCGGCTGCATTCATCATGGCTGAGTTTTTGGGAATCCCCTACCTTCAAGTGTGTGCGGCTGCTGCCTTGCCTGCCGTCATTGACCAGTTGGCCCTCTTGGGTGCAGTCCATCTTCTTTCGGTCAAATATGGATTAAAAGGAATTCCTCGAAAAGAGCTTCCAAAGTTTTTCCCAATTCTGGTCAGAGGGTTACATTTTTTAATCCCCATTGGAGTCCTTCTTTATTATTTGATCGTTAAACGGGCAACCCCATTGACTTCGGCTGCGGCTGGCATAGTCACAACCATTTTGATCTTTTTTATCCAGGCGGTGTTAAAGAGTTTTGGGTGGGGAAATCCCATAAGAGAGAGTAAAGAGGCCGAGAGGATGAGTGCCTTGAGCCCCTTCATTTCTTTTTTCACCAATATGGGCGATGCCATGTATAAGGCCGCAAGAATGATGGCGGGCATTGGTGCTACCTGTGCCTGTGCGGGAATTGTAGTGGGAATCGTCACCCTCACTGGAGCCGGTCTGAATATGACCAACATTATCATCGGCTTATCCGGAGGAAATCTCTACTTCGGACTCTTCCTTACCATGGTGACCTGCCTCATTCTTGGGATGGGTGTTCCTACGACTGCCAATTATGTCATTATGGCCTCCATCATGGCCCCTGCCCTGAAAGCGATGAACCCTGATGTTCCCATCATTGCTATTCACCTCTTCGTCTTCTATTTTGGAATCCTTGCTGATGGGACTCCTCCTGTGTGTGTCGCTGCCTATGCAGCGGCTGGAATTGCTGGGGCTGATCCCTTAAAAACTGGCGTCAATGCCTTCAAATTAGATATGAGAACTTTCCTTTTACCCTTCATGTTCATTACGGCTCCTGCCATGCTTTTAATTAATACTACCTTTATTGAGGCTGCCTGGATATTTGTCTCGGCTTCTATCGGGATGTATGCATTGGCCGCTTCCATGCAAGGGTTTCTCCTTACGGATCTGAATTGGTACGAACGGATCATCCTCTTTGGGTCAGCCGTGACGTTAGTCAAACCTGGATTAATTACGGATCTTTTAGGTCTGGTTGGATTTACGATGATCTACCTGCTTCAAAGGAGGGCGTTGAAGCGAGGAAGGTTTACCCCAGAGCAATCTCCATCGTTCGTTCAACGACCCTGATGTAATCGTTAAATTCAATGCCATCGACGGAAGGTTCCTGTTTGCCCGTGATTCCATCGATGGCTGGACCATGGTAAATAAGATGATCCAATACCCTTTTTTCCTGTGTCGGGGTCACCTTTTTTAAGATCTCTTCCTTTCCCATCGCCAGAGCCACTCCTGCAAGTAAGGCATACCCGCCCCAGTTAGAGATTCCACTTGAAATGAAATAATCGGTTTTCATCCGACAGCAGAAGATGGCTTCTCGATGGGTAGTGGAGTGATCCTTGAAGACCTCCCATGGGATTCGACCTGCACCGATCTCGTTTCCACGATCCCCGATTCCAATGCTTTCGATCGGGAGCTTCCACCTCTTCTGGACTTCCAGGAGAAGATGGGTTTTTGCCGTAAATCGAGTGATATCCTCGAGACGAGAGCTGAAGCATCGATTCCTTAAATGAGGGGGAAGGAGCCTTTCAAATTCTTCGACAGGAGGAGGGCCATTCCGTTCCTGATGAAGAAAAGACGGAAGCGTATGATTGGGTCCTACCCTTTCAATATAAATGAGGTGGGTAAGGTGTTGACCCAGGAGACTTCGGAAGAAGTCTTCTGAAAAACGAATGGAGAGGGGGCTCTCTTCTCCATTTTCTACTTTGTTGGTGGGAGTGTGGTCTGTCGGCTCCAGAGGGAACCAGATCAAAGGAATATCTTTTTCACTGAGCTGAAGGATATGGAGTCCTGCTTTCAATGCTGGGAGGGTAAATTCATCAGAAAGGAGGGCTACCTCCATCCCTAAGATTTTCAATCCCCAGGCGAGGATGAGGGCTCCAGGAGGACCATCCGTCTCCGTGGCAGGGGGTTTCCCTCCGGGAATATAGAATCCAGTGATGATCAGAACTTTTCGTCCTCTTTGAGCCAGGGATTGAACAGCCCCTTTTAAATTGGAATAGGGTACCATTGGAAGATTCTCCCAATGGCATCTCGGGTAAGAAAGGAGAGAGGTGGGAAAGTTGATCAGTTCCTCTATCAAAGCGATTTTATCGAGGAGAGGTTGAGAAGAGGCCCCGGTCATTCTATGGCTTATTCCCCTTCCTCTTTTCGTCTATTTTACTTCCATAATCACACCATTTCTGAATCACGCATTGTTCACAGAGGGGTTTTTTAGCCATACAGGTCCTTCGACCATGCCAGATGAGGAGATTGGAGAAGTGGGTCCATTCTTTTTGAGGGACCACCTCCATCAGGTCAAACTCAATCTTTACAGGATCGTCGTTTTTCGTGAGGCCAATCCTTTGACTGACCCGATGGACATGGGTATCTACTGTAATTCCAGGGATTCCATAGGCATTTCCTAAGATGACATTGGCCGTTTTTCTTCCAACCCCTGGCAAGGTAACGAGGTCCTCGAGGGTATTTGGAACTTTTCCTTCAAATCGAGCCACGAGTTCTTGACAGCATTTCTGAATGGCTTTTGCCTTATTTTTATAGAATCCAGTGGGACGGATATCCTCCTCCAGCTCTTTTAGTTCAGCCTCGGCAAAATCTTTAGGGGAACGATACTTTTTGAAGAGGGTTTCAGTGACTTGATTGACCTTAACATCTGTACATTGAGCGGAGAGAATGGTAGCGATAAGAAGTTCAAAGGGATTTCGAAACCTCAGGGCGATTCGATCGTCGGGAATCTCCCTGGATAGGGCTTTTAAGATTTCCTTTACCCTTTTTTTCATATCCATCTTTTTTTTCATAGTCTCACCTATTTAACCCTTTTTGTTTTTTTGTCCCAGGAGTTTCGCCCAGGAGTCTCGGAGAGGAACGATTCGATTAAATACCAGTTTATCCGAGGAGGAGAGTTTTGTATCGATACAGAAATATCCCAGTCTTTCGAATTGATATCGACTTCCAGGAGAAGCCTTCTTTAGGCTGGGTTCGACCTGGCCGGAGGAAAGAATTTCAAGGGAGTTAGGATTGAGATATTTTATAAAGTCGTCCCCTGCCGCAGCGGGATTGGGAATATTAAAGAGACGGTCATAGAGGCGGATTTCTGCAGGAAGGCAATGGGCTGCGGAGACCCAGTGGATGACCCCTTCTGCCTTTCGAGTCTCTGAAGAAGAGGGATGAAGCGATTTAGGATCATACGTGCAGTGGATTTCCTTCACTTTTCCGCTCTTAGGGTCTTTGATCACTGTTTCATATTTAATT